>Ga0134126_10010008_pt1 | contig 11956 bp, 12 predicted proteins | sample KB31752_FD_96881 | JGI IMG/M metagenome (GOLD analysis project Ga0134126, IMG submission 96881) | Terrestrial soil microbial communities with excess Nitrogen fertilizer from Kellogg Biological Station, Michigan, USA - KB3-175-2 | ecosystem: Environmental > Terrestrial > Soil > Unclassified ...
CCGCACCGCACCGCACCGCACCGCACCGCACCGCACCGCACCGCAGGCGAAATCGTCGCGTGCGTAACGGCATGCCGTGCGATGAATCCGGTGAATCAATGTGGGATATGGCGTAACTAATTCGATGGCGGATAAGGTTGGCAAGATGAGTATTCGATGGCACCCAGGGCTATCTTGCTGACCTGTGCCTCGGTGTGGCGCTGAGGCGAGTGTGGAGCGGAGCGCGAAGGGCGTTCTCCACGATTTTCCAGGCTTGTCCGGCGAACCTAGGATGCCGTCGGCATTGTAATCAGCCTCGCATGAGCCAATACTCGTCATCAGGTAGCATCAAATTGTGATCTTTTGAGGTTGTCCTTTGGGGCTGGGTGAACGAGGTGGCAATTGAAGATGCGCTCGTCGTACTTATCGAGCAGTGGGACGACGTGATGGCCGCGATGGACGTTGAGTCACGTGCTTCTATGGCCAGATTGCTCACCGCACTGGGCCAGCCTGGCCAGATGGACGCCACCACCCGAATCGCCGATCTGCTTGTCGAGACACTGCCCGGCGGTCACCCTGTGCGGCGTGCCTTGGCGACTGGGACGCTGTTCGCATCGGTGACACTTGACTGGCCTGCGCTGGCGCGATGCTTGCGCGAGTTGCTGGCATCCCGTGAGGCAAACGAGGTCGCGCCCGCTTCACCGCCGCTCTTGACCTGAGCAGGCGACCGCTTCGGGCGGGGCAAACGTCGCGTCGCGGTGAGGGTGATCGTCCGCAATAGGCGCGGCCAGGAGACATTGCCGAATCACCATATCCCTATTATCTTAGCTATCGTACGGCCTATGTACCGCTTATGAGCTAAGTGCGCAGGTGACGGAGCAGATCGGACGTTACCTTATCGCCCAATATAGGTGGGTTTCAAGGCAGGGGGAGATGCGATGTTTGGCGGGATGCGAGCTCAACAAGGCTGCAGGCACGTTCGCCTAGAACCTGTACCTGCTCCCTAGCTGAATATTAGGCCAGTCGGCCAGGCAACTAGATGTCAAGAACCATCTTCGGCATGCGAAATTTGGAACGTGTGTGAATGGGAAGACCTCAATCGCCTATTGAACGGGACGGCACGCCCGTCCGCGAGTTCGCGTTCTGGCTGCGTGACCTGCGCAATCGGTCTGGCCTGACCTACGAGCAGGTCGCGAAGATGACTCACTACGGCACTAGCACGATTCAAGCGGCCACGTCAGGCGAGCGACTCCCAACTTTGAAAGTCGTCACAGCTTTTGTCGAGGCGTGTGATGGCGACGTGCCTGCATGGCGAGGCTATTGGCTCCAGCTTCGCCGTATGCTCGATCCTGACGCACCGCCTGGCAGCGAGAGTTCGATCGCTCCTCCCTGGGTAAGCCACCCACTGTCGGCAGGACAGTCGCCGGCAGGGCAGTCGCCGGCAGGGCAAGACGCCAGCGCCGATGGCGTCGCGCCGGAGGCCCGCGCTGATCAGTCGCAACCCGCGGCCGACGACGAGGAAGATTACTACATAGAGTCGTTCAAGGCCCTGCTGCGGCTGGACGCAGAGCCCATCGAGGCTATCGAGCAGCGGGTGATCGTGGCTACCAGGGAAGGCCTGAGCGAGTTGCAGACGTCTATTTGCGTGCCGCGTCACGAGGAAGACGCTAGTACCCAGCATGAACTGGACGCCGAGCTGCTCCATGGCGGCTCGCTTGCCCGGCGAGAGCAGCCATACGAGACCTTCTTCCAGAATGTCATCGCGTTGCCGACGCCGTTGCGTATTGGCGATCGGCATGAGTATGCCATGCGGGTCCGGCTTCCTCCGGGCCAGCCGATGGCGCCGCATTATGTGCACGTGCCGTTCCGCCGGAGCGACTCATTCGAGCTTCGGGTCCGTTTTAGGGCAGGTCGGCTTCCGGCAGCGATCTGGCAGGTAAGCGGAGTGCCTACGACCGTCATTTATGAGCGCCAGCCGCCGGGCCAAACGCTAGCTCCCGACAAGTTCGGTGAAATCCATGTGGCGTTCCACGGTCTGCGCACCGGCTTCGGATACGGGATCTGCTGGCAGGAAGGGCAGACGGCCTGACTCTAAATTTCCGCCTGGAAGATTGATCGTTATTTGCTACTCGCGGCGAAGGCGGTCACCCTGTCCTTGTGGCGGAAAACCCGGCCGAACCGGCGATAGACGAGCTAGTAGCGGATCTGCGCGTGCTCAGAGAGCGCGGTCTGGTCCGGCTCAGGCACACTGACCTTCCCGTGCTGCGTTCGATAGTGGCGCGGATCAGCGGCTCGTCTGCGATCTTGCGCTCGGTTGCGGCCGGCTCGGAGCCCGCCGCCCAGCTCACGGTCGAGGGACTACTGCGCGCGGCGGTGGAGAACCTGGGCGGCGGATACCTGGCGGATGCGGCGAAGGCGACATTCGGCTTGGATCGCGGCGCTCGGGACCGGCAGGCGTCCGATCGCCGGCAGCGGGCGGCTCAGGTCTACGGGGTCAGCCTTGAGCGCTTCCGCAAGCATCACGAGCGGATCGTCCTTGAGCAAGTCGCCGAAGAGATCTTGATGTTGCTGACACGGTCGCAGGCCTCGACCATGCCGCCGGGCGTCCATCCCGTGCCGAGCCGTCAGATCACGTTGTCTGGCCGGGTGCGAGGCGCCGACCTCAGGATCGTCCTTCGGATCCAGCCAGTCGAACTGCTGTCCGATGTCGATGTCCTCGTAGTGCCGACGAATGTCTACATGGAACTGCCGCAGTACTTTAAGTCGTCGATTTCGGCCACGGTCCGCCGGATGGGCGCGGTCAACAACCCGGACGGCCAGGTGATCATCGACGTGCTGGCCAGCGACTTGGCGAGCTGGATAAACAAGCACGGCCGACCCGGGCTGCCAGTGGCTGCGGGAACTGTCGCGCCAACCTCATCTGGGGAGCTGGCCAGACGAGGGATACGCAGGCTCTATCACGTCGCCGTGGTGACCCCGCGCCCCTTGACGAACGACTATGTGGTCGGTCCGGCCGAGATCACCCAAAGCGTGCGGAATGTCTTTGCCGTTGCGAGTGCCGAGCGTGCGCTCTTCAGCCCGCCGTTACGCTCGCTGGCTTTCCCGCTGCTAGGGGCGGGGCGAGGCGGACTCGACCCTGACGTGAGCTTCGACTGGCTGTGGTCGGCGGTTGAGCACGAAATCGCCGAGGCGAGCCAGTGGGAACTCCACTTCTTCGCCAGGCGGCAGGGCATAGGCGATCTCATCGTCGCCAGGCTCACCGCCGCCGGTCTGGCCATCACCTAGCCGACGGGAATTAGCTGGGCGCCGTCAGGCCAGATAATGACCTGATAACGCCCAGGATACGCCCCGGTCGCGCCCAGCCAAGCGGACGCATTCCGAGTTCTGATTAATCGCGGTCGGCTAATCGACCGCATTAGCAGAAAGGAATCGTCCGACATGCAGCCGAATTACCTGATCCACATACTGCAGGCGCTACTCGGCTTTATCTTCTGAGCGGTTGCTCAGGTCGAGTATAAACGGGAGGATGACCCGATGGCCGCGGCGCGCACTAGCTGCCGCGGCCGTCAGGGCCATGGTCTGGCAATCGATGCGTGCCGATCGCGCGCGATCACCCTTGACGGAGTTGAGCTGCCTTCCGATGCGCCGCATCAGCCAGTTTGCTCTGCTTCAGGCCGCGCAGCGCAATGCTCAGACCTTCATAAGCATCCGGGTCAGCAGGGTTGAGGCGAATAGCCTCCAGGTAGGCGTTCTCAGCTTCCGCGTACCGCTTCATGCCGCAAAGCACCCGGCCGAGACTCGCATGCCCTGGCGCAAAGACAGGATCAAGGCGAATCGCCTCCAGAAAGGAGGCCTCGGCTTCTCTGGGTCTCCGGTCGGCTTCCAAAACCATGCCAAGCATCCGGTGAGTGCCGGGCTGAGTGGGGTCGAGTCGGATCGCCTCTGCGCAGGCGGCTTCAGCCTCTCGATACCTCCCCTGTGCTCCCAGCGCCGCTGCGAGGCCTTCGTAAGCCCCTTCAGTCGCGGGGTCGACCTGGATGGCCTTTCGATAGGCCTCCTCTGCTTCGGCGTACCTGCCTCTGGCCCGGAGGACTTCACCGAGGTTGAAGTGCGCATACTTGAGGCCTGAGTCAAGCCTGATTGCCTCCCGGCACGCATTTTCGGCCTCCGCATCCCTGTCTAGAAGCAAAAGGAAACGGCCAAAGGCCTCATAGGTCAGCGCATCAGCCGGATCAAGATTGATCGCCAGCTGATAGGTCGTCTCAGCCTCTTGGTATCTCGACAGGCACGAGAGAGCCAGTGCGAGTACGCGGTAGGCCCAGGCAATCGTCATGTCGATGCGGATTGCCTCCCGGCATTCTGCTTCCGCTTCCTCGAACCGGATCAGGCTAACCAGGACGTTGCCCAGTGCTATACGAGCCAACGCGAGAGTGGGATTGATGCGAATCGCTTCCCTGAAAGCTGCTTCTGCTTCCTGGTGTCGATTTAGCGGATAGTTGAGGAGAGCACCGAGGCAAAAATGTGCGTACGGCATTGCTGGAGCGAACCGGATCACGTGCCGGTATATTTCTTCCGCTTGTTGGTGTCTATTAAGAGCGACCAGCGTATTTCCGAGGTTGCATCTCGCCATGACATCGAGGGGATCGAGGCGTATAGCTTCCACGAAAGCGGCTTCCGCCTCGGAGTGCCGATTTTGCACGGCCAGGGCCTGGCCGATGTACCTGTGGACTTGCGGCACGGTCGGATCGAGCCGGATGGCCTCCCGGCATGCGACGTCCGCTTCCGCATGCCGCTTGAGGCAGGCAAGCGCCATGCCGAGCAAGCCTTGAGCCAGTGCCGAAGATCGGTCAAGGCGAATGGCCTCCCGGCATTCTGCTTCCGCCTCCTGGTACCGGCCGCGGGCGAGAAGAACATGACCGAGAGCGGCGTGGGCAGGGCTAGCCGAAGGGTCAAGGGCAATAGCCTGGCGGCGCTCTGCTTCGACCTCATCATAGCGGCCGAGAGAATAGAGAATGTCACCCAGAGCGAGGTGGGCAGAGGTGGAGGAAGGGTCGATTTCGACTGCCAGGCGGCATTCTGCTTCCGCCTCCTGCAACCTGCCCGACCGGCGGAGTGATTCGGCGCGATCCACATGAGCGCTAGCGCGGCCGGCGTCGAAGTCAGGCTTGCTCTGGCCGACAGCGTCAAGGCCAGCCCGCTGTTCTGAGTCCGGCTGGCGCACGTCGAACAACTGCGCATTTGCCGCTCGCAGGTAAAGGACCGGGGTTGCCCATTCGAGCTTGCTGACGGTATATACCGCCTTGCGGGCCTCAGCGACGGCCGCGTCGACCGGTCGACCGGTCGCCAGCGCGCCGTAGAGCGCGGGCGCGAACTCGACCGCGGCGTCGTCGCTGAACTCGAACTGCATGGCCACCACGGCCGGGATGCCGCAGCGCACCAGCTTGTCGGCCACACCAGCGAAGGGGTCGGCCGGATCGGTGCGGCCGCCCTCGCAGGCGTTGAGTACCGCAAGCCGTATGCTGTCGTGATCGCGCAAGATCACGCCGAGGTCGGCGCTGCTCACCGGCAGGCTATTGCCGGTCCTGTCGGTAAAGATCAGGGCGCCGCCATCCTGGTCGTCGAACTGACCATGGCCCATGAAGTGCAGCACATGGAACGTGTTGCTTAGCAAGGCCTTGCGCAGCTCGCTTAGCGTCGGGGAGGCCAGTTCGGTGAGCTCGATCAGGCCGGCGTTGATCAGCTCGCGAAGCGATCCGGCTACCTGCGCCCATTCGGCCTCCAGGTCAAGCTCAATGAAGTCCGCCGGCTCGGACTTGATCACCAGGATTCGCAGCGGCAAAGAGACATGCATGGCGCGCGGCGGGTGAGAAAGCTCAACATAGCGCACAACCGGGGTAAGACCGGAAAGCGCGAGAAATGATTGCTCGTCACTATTGTAGAGAAACTCCCACGGCACATTGGTGAGTACCGGGCAGCCAGACAGCCATAGCCTGATCCGCAAGACCGCCTGTTCGGCGCGGGCGCTGTCCAGGCTCCGGTGCAGGCACTGGCCGACCTTGCCAGCGAAAATCGCGTCGAACAACTGCTTGCCGAGCTTTTTCGCCGCCTCGACAGGTTGCGATTCGACTCGTCGTGTCCGGGCCCGTGACCGGCCGACCTTGAGCAGGAAATTCTCCAGTTCCAGTTCGCTGAACGGGAGCACGAACTCGGCGGACTCACCGGTTCCGACGGGTGAATGAAGTACCCGCACGGTATAACCACCTGGCGAGCTCGTAAAGAGCAGATCAAGGTCAAGAGCATGCGCTGGGCTATCCGTCGGCATCGATCTAACGCCCGCTGACGGCCACGTTGTAGGTAGCGAGCCGACGTCGGAGGGCGCGTCGGCCGGTCGCCGAATCGAATTGCGCTTCACTTTCCTTGATCAGTCTTGGGTCACCGGCGATCGCGATCGCTCCATCGGGAACTCGATCGCCGAAGAGCACGTATGCCTGGGCAGTCGGCTCGCGATGGCTCATCCAGACATAGCCGGCGGCGGTTGGTGCCTTCTGGCGGATCCAGTGCGCCCAGTGTCGTGACTGCGCGTAAAAGGACGGGCCACACGTTGTCAGCCATGGGTCCTGGCTAACTGCCGCGAGATCCGCCAGTTTGCGCAGGCTCACCAGCGCCAGGTCCGTCGTCACGCTCAGCATGGAGATCCGTCGTCCCCGTATCCTCGCCAGCGGTACCCGCAGCACGCCTGCCTGGTCGAACGGCAGGTCACGCAGCAGCGTCTCGGCGATCGCGACGTCGATTGACTCTCCCGCGTAGAGATAGGTGTAGGCATCATCGTCGGTCGGGTCGAAGCGCCCTCCACCGTAGTAGCGGTGGCTGAGCGAGGAATTGAAGGCAACCGGTGAATAACTTGCCTTGTGCACCCGGAACAGGATGGTGCCCGCCGTCAGCGCGGTCAGGACAGGCGTGCCGGCGTACGCCGGCGGCGGCATGACATTGGCCATCTGGTCACCAGCTATCGTTCGCGAGCTGATCGGCCGCGTAGCGGATTTCCGATTCCCGTTCGGTGCCGAGCAAGTCAGCGGGACGGGCGTCTAGCCATGGGTTCGGCGTGAGCCACCACGCTGCCGCGCCTGCCGGGTCGATGTCGGCGCTCAGCAGCTCGCTCAGCGTGGCGACGAGCTTGTGCTGCCGGTAGGGGCGGACGGACTCGAACTGGAAGAGCGGGTAGAGCACTTTCTCGCCAGCTCGCACCGACAGAAGCTGCCTGCCGCCGAGGCTGCGGCTGGCGGGAACGGCTCCTTCCCGCACCAGTGCCTCGTTACTCTGCTCTACCAGTGCGTCCGCGGCGGCGTCGGCCGCCCGCGAGGGGCTGGCAAGCGCGCTGCTCGCCAGCCTGACGACCTCGAGTACGACGGCCGCCGAGGTGCTGGAAGATGCTGGCGACGTGCTCCCCGGTGATCGCATAGCGGTCCAGGCAGCATGATCAGCGGGCAGCGTAGGGGCTATGAGCTGGAATACAGCCGTCAGCTGATCCTCGGCGCTGTTGTGCGTTCGCCGGCTAATGCGCGCAAGTGCCGTGAGTTCCTTAACTGTCAGCAGCGGCTCAATGGCCGTCCACTCACCGAGAATGGCCCGCAAGGCCTCATCGACCGCCATGGATCTCAATGTAGCAAGCAATGAGGCGCTTCCCATGCTTCATGGGTGCTCAGGTTTGTCGGAAAATACCAGAGATTATCCAGTGATCATCCAGGTGCCTTGCTGTGCCAAGCCCGGCCAAGTACGTTGCTTTCGGCACTACTTCGAGAGAACGGGCATTGCATCAGCCATGTGGCGATCCGGGCGTGACCGCACGATAGTGATACTCGGGAAGCGCGGCGTCGGAAAGAGCACGACGCTGAACTATCTTTTCGGATTCGCCTTGGCGACCGATCCGGCGGCGGAGTGCACGACCGCGCCTTTCCCCCAACTCGTTACCTCGCCGCTGCGCGAACAGGTGCGAGTCGTCGACATGCCAGGGATCGCGGCCACCGTACGTTCGTTCCAGAGATACCGGCGTTACTACCGGCACTGGCTCAGGCGAGCGGATGTCGTTGTCTGGATCACTCAGGCCAATGTCCGCGCGTACAAGCAGGACCAGATCTTCTTTCGTGATTTCTCAAGGTACGTGCGACCGGACACGCGCCTCGTCCTGGCACTGAGCAAGTTCGACACCCAAGTCGACGGCCTGGGCGAGCACCAGGGAATCGCAGCGGCCGACCGGGGTTTGCTGGACAGGAAGATCGCCGATGTCACAGCCGAAATCCTTCCTTATACCTGGGCAAGCGGCGACCTGGTCAGCGTCGTGCCTTACTCGGTGGCCAAGAAGTGGAATATCGAGCAGTTGCGATCGGTGATCTTCGCGCGTGCTTCCAATCTAAGAATAGACATGAGCGGACAGGAGACGGTAAATGGACCGATTCAGTGAGAGCATCAGCAATGGCCTCAAGCGGATTCTCGACCATCAGCCGCGCGCGCCGCTAAGGCTCGTGGTCGGGCTCAACAGGGTCGATGAGATGGTGCCCGGTGGCTGGGACGTCAAGCTGAACCTGCCGACCGCTGAGGCAGCTCGCCAGATTCAGCGCAAATGCGAGTACACCAGGCTCAAGCTGGCCAGCGCGACGAACATAGGCCGCAACCACATCGAGTACTACTCGGCACTGAAGCGGTACCGACTGCACGATCTGCTTAACCGTGTCATCCTGCACTGTTACGCGGGATTCAAGTTCTCAGATGTCCAGCCTCTGAACTTCGAGGACGTCGTCGGCGTTGACCCCGACGCTCGGCGGTTCACCAAGGAACAGCGGGCCTTGCGCATGGGAGGTAAGCCCGAGGAGCGGGCCTCGGCCAGGGACCGGTTGTTCGCCGAGTTGAGCCGCATCATGAGCGCGGATGACCTGAAGGACCTCGAAGCCAAGTTCACCGCTGAAATGAAGCGCACACCCAAGGTCGCGGTACTGGGCCAGTCGGGCGTCGGCAAGACGACAACAGTTAATGCCCTGTTCGCCACAGAATGGCGAACCAGCGCGGTGGAAGTCGGCACCCATGAGGCCCAGGAAAGGGAAGTAACACTACCATCGGGCGGAACAATCGACGTTATCGACCTGCCCGGTTACGGCCGGTCGCTGCGCGACGACGAACGTTACCGGAAAATCTATGAAAAAGTCATTCCCGACTGTGATCTCGTGTTGCTTATCATCCAGGCCGACAGAGGCGACTTGGCGGACGATCAGGAAATGATCACAGCCCTCAAAAAAATGACGGCTGGCGCGCCAGCGGCTCACGTATAACGCTCAGCAGAGGAGCGGTGACGACAAATGGATGATGAGTCCAGGCGAGATATCTTGAACGCTCTCAAAAATGAGAGCAGAAGCGAGCAAAGGCGTATATTTGCAACGCTCAACTCCTTCAAGAACTGGCTGTACATCGCCTGCTACATTGCCTACCGGAAACTTGAGTTGCAGCTTGAGAGGGCATGGCTCTGGCTGCGCAGCGCTTTTGCCTAACGTATCGCCGTAGAAAATTAGAAATTCTAACATGAATACGAGAGGAAAGCAAAATGTCGCTGTCTGATCGAGACCGCAAGCTGATTATCGGCGCACTGGAGGAAATGGAGTCGATAGCGGTTCAGGTCGTACTGGCCACGTTCGAGTCGTTTGTTCGATGGTTCGTCGACCAGTTGCCGGCCATCTATAGCAGGGTCCGTGACGAACTGCGCAAGATCTGGGCGTCCATCAAAATGGCCTTCGCCTGATCTCCGCTGGCGTCGCAGGTCTGGTATCGCCGACCGCTGGCCCGCTAACATCGCCGAGACGATGACCTAGGCGGACCAGGCACGTCAACGGGCCGTCACCACCGGCTAGCCTGGACCACCCGGACTAGTACTAAGGAGCTGACCGATGGCGGCCGAGATCCCAGCCGAGGCGCTGCAACTGCGGTCGCTTGTGCGGGCCGAGAACATGCTCGAGTTGTTCCTCGACACGGTCGCGGTCGCCGAGCCTGGGCCGAACGAGGTTCTCATCCGGGTCGAGGCGGCCCCTGTCAACCCGTCCGATCTGGGCCTGCTGCTGGCCGGCGCCGATGTCGCGGCGGCGAGCGAGGCGGGGACGTCGCGGCGGCCGGTGATCACCGCTCCCATTCCGGATGCGGCGATGCGCGGCCTGACCGCACGTGTGGGCACGCCCATGCCGGTTGGTAACGAGGGTGCGGGCACCGTCGTCGCGGCCGGGTCCAGCGAAGCGGCACAGCGCCTGGTGGGCAAGAGGGTCGCCGCGGCCGGCGGGGCCATGTATTCCCAGTACCGCACGGTCGACGTGTCGCTGTGCCTGGAACTTCCCGACGGCGTGTCGGCCGTCGACGGAGCGTCCGCGTTCGTGAACCCGATGACGGCGCTCGGAATGATCGAGACCATGCGGATGGAAGACCATGTCGCGCTGGTGCACACCGCCGCCGCGTCGAATCTTGGCCAGATGCTGAACCGGCTCTGCCAGGAGGAGCAGGTCCCGCTGGTCAATATCGTTCGCAGGCCGGAGCAGGAGGAACTGCTACGGGCGGCGGGTGCCACTTTCGTCTGCGATTCCAGCAAACCCGAGTTCATGGACGAGCTGACCGCCGCGCTCACCGCCACCGGCGCGACGCTGGCATTCGATGCCACCGGCGGAGGCAAGCTGGCCAGCCGGATCCTGACGTGTATGGAAGCGTCGGCTAGCGCCAGCGCCGGCGGCTACAGCCGATACGGGTCCGCGGTGCATAAGCAGGTCTACATCTACGGTGGGCTTGACCGGAGCCCGACGGTGCTGACCAGGAACTTCGGCATGGCCTGGGGCGTCGGCGGATGGTTGCTGACCCCGTTCCTCGGCAAGATCGGCCTGGAGGGAATCATCCGGCTGCGGGAGCGGGTCGCGGCCGGGCTGACGACGACGTTCGCCAGCAGTTACACCGCGCAGGTCTCGCTGCCCGGAGCACTGCGGCTGGACAACATCACCGTCTACACCCAGCAGGCAACAGGCACAAAGTACCTGATCACGCCGGACCAGGAGGCGTAGCAAGAACGCTGCTGGGCATCGCCAAGCGTTGCCCAGCAGCGTTTCATCAGCGGCTGCCGTGCCTACCTGTAGCTGAGCTGGACCAAGAGATCGCAACTGGCCCCCGAGTGAGACTTCTTGAGCGGACCACCCACGGGCAACGGCGGGGCGTACAGGAGGAAGCCGTCGCCACCCGAGCACGACAACGTTCCGGTGGAGCGTGCCTTGATGGCGATGTAGTCACCCTTGGCGACGCGGAAGTTGACCCGGAAGCTCTGAACGACGAAGTGGTCGCCGTTGGCACCCCCACACGGACTCTGGCCGTGGTAGATGATGTAGGGACCTCTTGCCACGATCCTGGCCTTGCGGGTGCTCGGGTTGGCCCTGGCCAGCTGGAGTCGGAATTTTCCGGCCTTACACGACACCAGCTTCACGTGCTTGACGGTTCCCGTCCGCGGGGCCGAGAAATTGCTGCCGTTCTCGAATGCGGTGATGGCCACCCAGGTGCAGATGGAGCCGTGGGGGATTCCGCCGTTCTCATCGCATGACTGGCCGTCCTGGGCGTTGGACGGCTGGCTCTGGGTGGTCAGCTTGGCCCCAAAGAATGTCGGAGCCGTCGCGGTCGCCGCACTCCCCGATGAAACAGCCATACCTACCAGGACGAGAGGCACCACCAGCACGCTAAGCATTTTGAGGAAGTACGACGCAGATCTCTTGCTCATGACATGGAACCATCCTTTCTGGTCTCAGGCTCGCGGGCGGACCGGATGATGCACCATACGCAGCCGCCCACATGAACGCCCACATAATGACGCGCAGCGCAGGTCCGACGTATTGATGCGCGGGCTGCCGACCCGCTGGCCTGGCGGCCAGCGATCCCGGCGACCCGGCAGGTCCCGGTACCTGTCCCCGGTGGGCACAGC
>Ga0134126_10010009_pt1 | contig 11955 bp, 12 predicted proteins | sample KB31752_FD_96881 | JGI IMG/M metagenome (GOLD analysis project Ga0134126, IMG submission 96881) | Terrestrial soil microbial communities with excess Nitrogen fertilizer from Kellogg Biological Station, Michigan, USA - KB3-175-2 | ecosystem: Environmental > Terrestrial > Soil > Unclassified ...
CCGGTCTGGCGCGCGAAGCGCACGGCGGCCGCGATGTCGGACGTGCCGCTGCACTGGGCGACCAGCGCCGGACGGCGATCGATCAGCCCGTTGTGGATCATGCGAGCGGCCTCGTAGCCGTCGTCAGCGGGGAGAAGCAGGGTGCCACCGAAGCCGGCCGCGAGCGATTCCAGCTGGGCCGCATCGAGCGAAGCAGAGAGCGTCATCGAGTCCTCCGGGGGAAGGGAGTGCCGTGAACCTGCCGTTTCAAGCGCGCACAGTGTCTCACGCCGCGCGCGCCGTCGTCTCCTCAGAGACGGTTGCGGGCCCGGCGATCTTCCCCGCGGCCGCTTCGCGGCGGCCGCCGGGACGGGCCGGGGCGCGGGCCGCCTCCGGGACGGTTGGGCCGGTGCTGCCACGGCACGCCGCCGCCCGAGCCGTCGTCCTCGTGGAGCAGGCGCTGGATGAGACGGAACGCCTGCGTCCCCACCACGCAGATGAGCCCCGTCACGGCGAGATCGACCACGAGTACGGCGTTGGCGTTCAGGATTCGATCCTAGATGATCGATCGGGAAGTCCGTGATGTCCCGGGCGGCTGCGAACCACGCGGCGCAATGACTAAAGGGAGCGGCCATCGTCGCCCGATGGGCGCGACCGAGGACGCCGCGATGCGACGGTTCGCAGCCGCAGCGCCACCAGCGTCACACCAAGCGCCAGCCGTTCCGCGTCCAGCGCGCGGGACTTCCCGATCAATCATCTCGCACCGACGAGGATTCCGCCGCCGTCGAGCCCGATGTAGATATGCCCGTCGCTCGACACGGACAGGTCGGTCGGCGTGATGCAGGCCGAGCGGAAGTAGTCGTCGGCCACGTCGGCGCCGTCGACCAGCATCCGCCGGGGGTTGGAGAGCACGACCTGGTAGCGGCGGGCGTGACGGTGGCGGACGAGCGCCGGGGCGGCCAGCGGAGGTACCCGCGACCGGTCGGCGACGCGGGTGCACGTCCGCCAGTGGTCGGTGGTGTGGATCGCCGTCCAGTCGGTGTCGGTCGCCCATCCCTCCGCCGGCGCCGGGCCGGCCTGCACCGCCGTCACCAGCGATCCGTCGAGCCCGTTCATCGCGGGCTGCCAGGTGCCGCCCCCGTCGCGGGTGGCGACGATGCCCGCCCGCCCCGCCGAGTAGCACGCGTTCGCGTCGTCCGGATCGACGGCCAGCTGGCTGACCGAGTAGCCGTCCTTGGCGAGCCCCGGCCATGAGGACGCGAGCCACCATCTGCGGCCGGCGCCCAGCACCTCGTCGCTGACGGCGGCCGGGTGGGTCGTCCAGGCGAAGGTGCGGCCGCCGTCGCGCGACCGGGCGATGTAGCGGTGGTCGGTCATGCCGATGCCGTTGCCGACCCAGAGGACGCCGCTGTGACCGGTGACGGAGGACAGGTGGCAGCCCCTGAACGCGCCGGGCGAGACCGCCGTCCAGGCGCGCCCGTCGACCCGGTGGAGCCCGTACGGCCCGCAGGCGGCGTAGACGACGCCGTCGACGACGGCGATGTCCTCGACGACCGCCGGGGCCGCCCGCTCGAGCCTGATCGCCGGCCGTGCGCGCGGGCTCTCGATCCGCCAGACGTGCGATCCCGACCGGTGGCTCGTGCGGAAGCTGGCCGCCAGCAGCGAGCCGTCCGGGCAGACGCACAGCGCCGACCAGGCCGCCTGCGGGAGAGGCGCGGGGAGCCCCAGCCGGACGAGCGAGCGGCCGCCGTCGCTCGAGCGGACGAGCCCCTGGCGGGAGAGCGCGTACAGATACTCGATGCCGCGGCTGCGGTCGTGGTCGACGGCGAGCAGACGCCCGACCGCGCGCGGCACGTCGTGAGCGGCGCCGACGGGCAGGTCGCTCGAGAACGTGATCGCCTGGTTGCGGCGCTCGAGCCGGAGCGACCCCGGCGCCACCGCGCCCAGGTAGCCGTGGCCGTGCGCGTCCCGGTCACGGAGCACGCCGATGCCGAAGTAGCGCAGGCCGGGATGCAGCTGCGAGTAGACGACGGCGCGGCCGTAGATCTCGTCGACGGCGGTCGCCCCGGTCATGGTCGGATACCAGAAGGCGCCGCCGTTCGCGGTCGCGTACTCGCCCCAGATGTCGCCGGCCGCCGCCGCGTTGCCCGCGCCGTGCGGATCGGCAGCCATGGCGTTGCAGTAGCCGCCGCCGTCCATCGCCCCCTTGCGCCAGCGATAGCGCGGCGGCGCGGGTGCTCCTCCGCACCCGGAGCCGACCGCCGAGCCGAGCACGGCCGCGGCGATCAGGAAGCGCCGGCGACTCGAACGCATGTCCCGCAGTGTCACCGATCCGCCTTGGCCGACTCTTCAGACGTCCGGCCGCGGGCCGGGGTCAGCCCCGGTGGTGGTGCGCGTGGCGGCGCGCTCGGTGCGCCCGCGGGTGGTGGCGGTGGGCGGCGTGGTGGCGCGCCGGGTGGCGGTGGCCGCGGCCGGAGTGGGGATGGTGACCTCGGCGGCGATGCGATCTCCGCGAGGCCGCCGGCCGCGGCGCCGGGGGATCGGCCTTGACCTGGCCGAGACGCTGTCCGGCTGTGGCCCGTACCGGCCGGGTCGCCGTGGGACGCGCGAGCCTGGCGACCGGCGTCCCGCGCAGCGCGACCGCCACCCGGCGACCCACCGCGGCCCGCTGCGCCGCGGGCGGATCGGCGGGTCCGGGGGCGGAGGCGTGTGCTGCCGGGGGCATCACCGCCTGCACGGCGACCGCCTTGACCACACCACCGGAGCGGCCGGCGAACCCGCTGCCGACGAGCACCCCCGCCAGCACCGCACCGACCGCAGCGAGGATGCTTGGAACGACCCGCTCACGCCCGAACATGCCCGCTCTAATACCCGTCGTGCGGTCTCCCAACCGCGCGATCTCACAGCCAGCCCTTGTCGCGCGCGATCTCGATCGCCTCGCTGCGATTCCGGGCGCCCAGCTTCCGGATCGCGACGCTCAGGTAGTTGCGAACGGTCCCCTCGGCAAGGAACAGGTGGCCCGCGATCTGGCCGGCAGTGTCGTGCTCGGCCGCGGCGGTGAGCACGTCTCGCTCGCGCTCGGTGAGCGGGCTGACGCCGTCGGCGATCGCCGCGGCGGCGAGGCCGGGGTCGACGACGCGCCTCCCCGCGTGCACCTCGCGGATCGCGTCCGCCAGCTGCCCGGCAGGCGCATCCTTCAGGAGGAACCCGGAGGCGCCGCTCTCGATGGCGCGGCGGAGATAGCCGGGACGGCCGAACGTGGTCAGGATCAGCGTCCGTGTCCGGGCCAGGTTGAGGCGGAGCTCCGCGGCCGCCGAGATGCCGTCCTGGCCAGGCATCTCGATGTCGAGGAGCGCGACGTCCGGGTCGCGGGCGAGCGCGGCCGCGAGCACCTCGTCGCCGCGCCCCACCTCCGCCACGACCTCGATGTCCGGCTCGAGCCCGAGCAGGCTCGCGAGCGCACCTCGCACCATCGCCTGGTCCTCGGCGATCAGCACGCGGATCATGTCGCCCGCACCGGAACGCTCAGGCGGACGCGGAATCCGCCCCCGGGCCGCGCGGCGGCATCGAACGTGCCGTCGAGGTCGCGTGCGCGCTCCGCGAGCCCCGCCAGTCCCATGCCGGCGCCGCCCGCCGCGACGGCGGCGCCGTCGTCGTCGACCTCGACCGCGACGGCGCCGCCCTGGTCACGAATGCGAATCGCGCAGCGGCGAGCGCCGCTATGGCGAACGACGTTCGTCGCCGCCTCGCGGACGACCCAGGCGAGGACGGTCTCGACGTCCGCCGGGAGGGGCGGGACATCCCCCTCGACACGGCAGTCGATCCCGGCCGCGGCCAGGGTCGCCCGGGCGCTCGCCAGCGCATCGGCAAACGACCGCTGCCGGTAACCATGGACGGCCTCACGCACCTCGGCGAGGGCCTCGCGCGTCACCTGCTGGACGTCGACGAGCTCCGCCTGGGCCCGCTCGGGCTCGCTCCCGATCAGCCGCGTTGCGAGGTCCGTCTTGAGCGCGATCAGCGAGAGCGAGTGCCCGAGCAGGTCGTGTAGATCGCGGGCGATCCGCATGCGCTCCTCGGCCACGGCGAGCCGCGCCCGCTCGTCACGCAGGCGGCGAAGCTCCGCGTTCGCCCGCATCGCCGCGCCGAGCGCGGTCGTCACGGCGCCGACTCCGAGCACCGTCAACGTCCATGCGGCCACCGTCGAGCCGTCGGCGCCCCCCGTGGCGAGCCCGACGCCGACGGACGTGGCCACGATCGCGGTCACTGCGACCGCAGCAGCCGCCGCCAGCGCGACGCCCGCGGCCGCGACGACGTAGACGAACAGGAGCAGCGACGAGCGGGGAGCGCCGAGGAGGACCGGCGCCACGGCGAGGCCGGCGAGGAGGCCGACGGCGACGGCGAGCGCGGCCGATCCGCGGCGCGCCAAGGTGGCGACCGGGGGCAGAAGCGCGAGGTAGAGCGCGACGAACGCCGCGACCGACGCCAGGGCGGCGGCCTTCTCCGCGGGCGCGAGCCCCGCGCGCCCGAGGTCGGCCAGCGGGCCGATCAGGAACAGGAGCCCGAGCAGCTGGCCGACCCGGAGCCGGCCCACGTTCGGGGGCAGCCCGGCCGCCCAGCTGTGCTCGGTGCTCGTCACGAGAGCGTCAGGCTCGGCTCCGGTGCGCACGGTCACACGCGTTGTACCCCGGGAGCGTCGTCGCAAGGCCCCAGATCAGCACCATCGCCGTGACGATGTGGAGCCCGGAGAGCGCCAGGGCGTCGACGCCGTCCCCCAGATACGACGGGCCGGTCAGCGACAGGCCGAGCACGGCCGAACCGAGCAGCGGCCACCAGAACCTGGGCCGGTCGCTGTGGCGCTCGAGAAGCCGCACGACGAACCACGCCCCCAGGCCGGCGACCAGCGCCGCCGTGACCACGTCGACCGGGCCCACGGCGCCGCGGTCCCCCTTGAGGACGAGGTCCGCGCCGGCCAGCCGAAGGGCCGCCCAGGTCACGAGTGCGGCGAGCGGCGCCAGCCCGACCGTGATCATCCTGCGCCGGGTCGTCTCAGTCATCATCATCTCTCCTCATGTCGAATCGGGACCGTGTCCGCATGGTGGCTCTGCGCCCGCGATCGCGGTAGACCGATCCGTCACCGATTCGATGTGACGGTTGTCATCCGCTATGACGTACATCCGCGCGAAACGTTCATCGCCCACCCGAGGAGGACTGAGCCCATGACCGCCGACCGTGCCCGAGTCCGAGACGCCTCCGCCACCCCGTACCGGGGCGCCCAGCCGGCAGACATGCGGGACGACCTCGTCATCGCCGATCTGCTCCCGCAGGACGAACGGCTGTGGGTCGCACTGGACGAGGGCGTGTGGTCGCGTCCGCTGCTCTTCGACGTGACCCACGGCGCATACGCGCACGTGATGAAGGTGACGCGGGCCGGCATCGTCGCCCGCCACCGCCACACCGGGCCGGTGCTCGCCTTCGTGCAGCGGGGCCGCTGGCACTACCTCGAGCACGACTGGGAGGCGACCGAGGGCGGCTTCGCGTTCGAGCCGCCGGGCGAGACGCACACGCTCGTCGTCCCCGAGGGCTGCGACGAGATGATCACGACGTTCCACGTCCACGGCGCCTTGATCTACGTCGATCCCGAAGGCACGCCGATCGGCTACGACGACGTCTTCACGCGGCTCGAGAAGACACGCCGGCACTTCGCCGAGCACGGCCTGCCGGCGGAGAGCCTCGACGCGTTGATCCGCTAGCGCATCTCGATGAACACCTGCCCGCGTCGCACCTCGACCGGGTACGCCCGCACCCGCGTCCCCTCGGGGTCGACCCACGAGCGGCCGTCCGCAAGCTGGAACTCCCACCCGTGCCACGGGCAGCGGATGACCTCGGTACGCTCGGCGACGTAGCTGCCGGGGCAGGGCGCAGTCACGAGCGGGGCGACCGGGCCGAGGCACAGCGGCGCGCCCTGGTGCGGGCAGCGGTTGCGCAGCGCGTACAGCCGCCCGTCCACGTTGAAGACGCCGATCGAGCGCCCGTCCAGCTCGACGATCCGGCGCGAGCCTGGCGGGAACTCGTCGATCGGGCCGAGCGCGTGCTGCCGCATCAGCCGAACCGGTAGAGGGCGCATGCGTTGCGGCGCAGGAGCCGATCGCGGCGCGCCCCGCCGAGCACGGGAGGCAGCGCGCGGTCGGGCGCGTCGAAGTCCCAGTGCGGATAGTCGGTCGCGAAGAGGAGCTGCCCGTCCATGTCCATGCGGTCGAGCAGCCGCGCCAGGAGCTCCGGCTGCGGCGGCTCCTCGATCGGCTGCGTCGTCAGGAACACGCGCTCGCGGATCGTATGGGACGGCGGCCGCGTCACGTGCGCGAGCTCGTCGCGCAGCATCCGCCAGGTGCGGTCGAGCCGCCACATCAGCGGCAGCAGCCAGGCGAACCCGCCCTCGATGAGCACGACGCGCAACCCCGGGAAGCGCTCGAAGACCCCTTCGAAGACGAGGCTGGTCAGCTGATCCTGAAACACCGTCGCCATTCCGGCGTGCTCCTCGAAGTAGAAGGAGGGCAGGCCGGCGGCGGTGGTGGGGAAGCCGCCCGCGCCGCCGAAGTGGATCCCGATCGGCAGGCCGGCCGCCTCCGCCGCCCCGTACATCGGCCAGTACCGGCGCCGGCCGAGGGGCTCGAGCGTCCGCGACGCCAGCAGCACCTGGACGAAGCGGCGGTCACCCGCGCGCCGCTCGATCTCGGCGACGGCGAGCGGGGCGTCCTCGTACGGCACGGTGATCGATGCGCGCAGCCGCGGCTCGGGCTCCAGCCATTCCGCGACCTGCCAGTCGTTGATGGCCTGCGCGAAGGCGGCGCCGTACTCGAGGTTGAGGAGCTCGCCGGCCTCCAGCAGCGGGTTCAGGATCCCGCGCTCGATCGACCAGCGGTCGAGCAGCTGGTCGCGCATGAGATCGAGGCTCGATCCGGGAAGGCCGCCTTCGGGCGGCCACGCGTCCGTCCGCGCCGCAGCCGGGTTCAGGCGCGGGTACTGCGCTCCCGGATGGAGGCGCTCGCCCAGCCGCGCGCGCAGGCGCCGCCAGCGCTCCGGCAGGTACGGGTCGAGGGCGGCCGGCTCCGGCCAGGTGTTGTGGATGTCCGCGTCGACGATCGCCGCGCGAGCCGATCGCGCGGCGGGCGAGCGATCTCGTGCAGCATCGACCGTCACGGCAGCCGGTAGAAGTCGCGGGCGACGGCGCCAGCGATCCGGGCGCGGACGGGCTCGGGAATCGCGGCCGGGAGCGCGTCGTCGTCGGCATCGAACTGCCAGCGCGGATGATCGGTGCAGAACATCAGCAGGTCGTCCGCGGGCAGCTCGTCCAGGACGGCGCCGAGCTCGGCCGCCGGGACGTCGATCGGCTGCAGCGCGATGCGCACGTGCTCCGCGATCGTCGCGGACGGCGCGCGCCGCACCCAGGGGATCTCCCGTCGCATGCCGCGCCACTCCTTGTCGAGCCGCCAGACGAACGCCGGCAGCCATCCGAACCCGCTGCCGAGCAACGCCAGTCGCAGGTCGGCGAAGCGCTCGAAGACGCCCTCCGCGATGAGGCTGAGCAGCTGTGTCTGGAAGACGGCCGGCATCCCGGCGTGCTCCTCGGCGAAGTACGACGGCCAGCCGGTCCCGGTCGGCGGGTTGCCCGGGTTCCCGCCGCAGCGCAGCCCGACCGCGATGCCGGCGCGGTCGGCCGCCGCGAAGACCGGCAGGTAGCGGCGGTCGCCGTACGGCGCGGCGGAGCGGACGGGAAGCAGGGCCTGGACGACGCGGGGGTGTCCGGCCAGACGGTCGATCTCGGCCGCGGCCGCCTCCGGCTGCGCGATCGGCAGCACGAGCGATGCGCGGAACCGTTCGTCGGCGGGGAGCCAGGTCTCGACCAGCCAGTCGTTCACGGCCGAGGCAAGCGCAGCCGCGGCGTCGGGGTTGCGGATGCCGTCCACGGCGTACTCGCAGCACAGGATGCCGGCGTCGGCCGACCAGCGGTCGAGCACACGGGTGATGTGGCCCGGCTCCGAGGCCTCGACGACGCCATCGGGGCGGGCGAAGCGCGGCGCGCACACGGTGGGCGCCCCGGCCGGCTGGGTCGCGACGTACGGGCCGCGAAAGCCGGTCTCCGACACGACGGCCTGCCAGTGGGGAGACAGGTGTGGAACCAGCTGGTCCACCGACGCCACCTCCGCGTGCACGACACAGTCGATCACCCGCCGCACCATATTGCGCAACTTCGTGCCAGCGCCACCGCCCGGACGCGCCATACTTGAGCGATGGCCGCGCACGCCAGCGTCCGCACGCTGCTCGCCACCGACGAGGTCACCGTGGGGGAGTTCGTGTGCCCGCCCGGCGATGGCCGGTGGGCCTGTGAGAACGACATCGGCGAGGGGTTCCACGTCGTGTTCCCGTGGACGCCGGTGCACATCGCCCGGCGGGCCATGCCGGAGCTCGTCGCGACCCCGAACCACGCCGTGCTCTACCCGCCCCGGCTGCGGTTCCACCGCCGCCACCTGACCAGCGAGGGGGACCACTGCCTGTTCGTCGTGCTGGGGGCGGCGATGTGCGAGCAGCTGGGCCTGCGACCGGGACGGGCCGGCGACCCGGCGCTGCCGCCGACGGTGTGGCTCGCGCAGCGGCTCCTGGCCGCCTACCTGTGCCGGCCGGCCTCCGACGCGGCGGTCGCGGGGCGGCTGGCGCGCGATCTGGTGGTGACGACCCTTCGGCCCTCGCCGGCCGCGGCGAGCGGCGCCGGCGGAAGCGCGGTCGAGCACACGAAGGAGCTCATGGCCCGCTCGCCCGGACGACTGCTTCCGCTCGAGCGGATCGCCCGCGACGCGCACTACTCGCGCTTCCACCTCCTCCGCGCCTTCCACGCCCGCACCGGCTACACGATGCACCAGTACCACCTGCATCTGCGGCTGCGCCGCTCGCTCGGCCCGCTGCTGGCCGGCGCGCCGGTCGCCGACATCGCGCTCGAGCTCGGCTTCCAGGGCCACAGCCACTTCACCGCCCGGTTTCGGCGGGCGTTCGGCGCGACGCCGTCCGCGGTGCGGGCGATCGCCTCCGACCAGGCGGCGCTGCCCGGCCTGGTCGAGCGCCTGCTGGCCGCCTGAGCGCGGGCCGCAACAACGTCCTATGTCAACGCGGCAACGCGTTCGTAGCATCGATCCCGAGTCCACGGAGGAGGGATCGATGTCTCGAGTCTTCATGCGCGCGACCGCCGCCGCGGCCGTCGTCCTAGCGACGTCCGCGGCGGCGAACGGCGCGTCCGGCGCCTTCGTGCAGCCGGTGCACGTGCTGCACACGTTCCACGGCCCGACCACGGGCAAGGGCGCGTTCTTCGGCTGGGCGGTGAGCGAGCTGCGCGACGTGAACGGCGACGGCGTGACCGACGCGGTCGTCGGCGAGGTCGACGGCGGGTCGAAGATGCAGGGACGGGTCTGGGTCTACTCGGGCCGCACCGGCCACCTGCTGTTCCGCCGCAGCGGCCGGCCCGGCGAGCAGAACGGCTACGCGATCGCAGACGCCGGCGACGTCAACGGTGACGGCGTCACGGACGTCGTCAGCGGCGCTCCCGGCCAGGGCAGCGACGTCGGCCATGCCTACGTCTACTCGGGCGCGAGCGGCAGGACGATCGCCCGCCTGCGCGGTCGCCGCCACGGCGACATGTTCGGCGCCGCGGTGTCGAGCGCGGGCGACGCGAACGGCGACGGCGTCCCCGACCTGCTGGTCGGCGCACCCGGCACGGGTGCGGCCGCCGGGCACGCGTACGTGATCTCGGGTCGGACGTTCCGCACCCTCCTGGTGCTCTCGGCGCACCGCCGCGCGGACGAGTTCGGCGACGGCGTCGCCCACACGGGCGACCTGAACGGCGACGGCGTGCCCGACCTGATCGTCGGCGCGAGCGGGAAGCACCCGGGGCACGGCACCGTCTACGTCTACTCCGGGCGCACCGGCAAGCTGCTCTTCCGCATCCCCGGCGAGCGCGGGAACGCGGCGTTCGGCCAGTTCTTCGTGGCCGGCGTCGGCGACGTGAACGGCGACGGCGTGCCGGACATCTACGTCGGCGACTACGCCTCGAACAACGCCGGCGCGGCGGGGGGCTTCGCCGCCGTGTACTCCGGCGTCGACGGCGGCCGCGTGCACACGTGGCGCGGGGCCGCCGGCGAGGGCATGGGCCCGGGGCGCGCGGCGGGCGACGTGAACGGGGACGGCGTGCCCGACATCGTCGTCGGCAACTACACGAGCAGCGACGGCGCGAGGCTGGCCGGCAAGGTGCAGATCTTCTCCGGGGCGACCGGGAAGCGCCTGCGCACGATCACGAGCACCACGCCGAACGAGAACCTCGGCTTCGACGCGGTCGGCATCGGCGACGCGAACGGGGACGGCGCCCCTGACTTCCTCATCTCCGCGGCGAACCTCGACACCGTCTACATCGTCGCCGGCAGCCCCCTCGGCTGAGCGGCGGGAGCGGCCGGGCCCGTGCGAGGTGAGGGCCCGGCCGCTCCGACCCGGCTACACCCACAGACGCATCGTGTCGCGCGTCGCCCTGCGGCGGACGGCGATGATCACGTCGCGGGCGGGGCGGGTCGGCTCGGGCTGGGCTCGCAGGTTGAAGATATGGCGCAGCATCTCGGCGCTCCTTCCGTGTTCTCGGTCAGTCGAGGAGTTCGATCGCACGCCGGCCGCAAACTCATCGCCCGCCGACCGATGAGTTTGCACACACGCCGGAATCTCACCTTGCAGATGAGCACCGCACCGACATTCCTCACGCCCGCCGAGGCCGAGCTGCTCGGCCGGGCCCGCACCGGCGACGACCGCGCCTACGGCCAGCTGGTCGACCCCCACCGCCGCAGCCTCCACGCCCACTGCTACCGCATGCTCGGGTCGCTGGAGGACGCCGACGACGCGATGCAGGACGTCCTGCTGCGCGCATGGCGCGGGATCGGCCGCTTCCAGGGCCGAAGCTCACTGCGCACCTGGCTCTACACGATCGCGACCAACGCCTGCCTCCAGCTCGTGCGGCGGCGGCCCGGTCGCGTCCTGCCGCGCGACCTTGGGCCGTCGTCGGGGACCGGGTCGACGGGCGGAGTCCCGCTGGCGGAGACGGTCTGGATCGAGGCGTATCCCGCGAACGCCATCCCGACCGCGCCATCCCCGGGGGCGGCCTACGAGGAGCGCGAGACGCTCGAGCTCGCCTTCGTCGCCGTCCTCCAGCACCTACCGCCACGCCAGCGCGCCGTCCTCCTCCTGCGCGACGTGCTCGACTTCTCGGCCCGCGAGGCCGCCACCCTGCTCGATACCAGCGTCCCGTCCGTGAACAGCGCGCTCCAGCGGGCGCGCGAGACGATCCGCCGGCGTGCGCCGGAGCGCAGCCAGCAGGCGACGCTGCGCGACCTCGGCGACGACCGCAGCCGCGCCCTCGTGGCCGCCTACATCGAGGCGATCGAGCACGCCGACGTCGACGGGGTGGTCTCGCTCCTGACCGAGGACGCCGCCTGGTCGATGCCGCCGATGAGCACGTGGTACCGGGGCCTGGACGAGATCGTCGCCTTCCTCACCCGCTCGCCGTTCACGCTGCGCTGGCGCCATCTGCCGACCGTGGTGAACGGCCAGCTGGCGGTCGGCTGCTACATCTGGGACGCCGAGCGGGGCGACTTCGAGGCGGCCGTGATCGACGTGCTCAGCCTGCGCGGCGACCGCGTCGCCGAGGTGACCGCCTTCCTCGGCGGCGAGCGCTTCCCTCGCTTCGGCCTGCCCGCGCGGCTGCCCGCCTGATCCGCGGGCCGCGCGCCCGGGCTCCGGTACGGTGTAGCCCGTGCGCATCGCGACCTGGAACGTGAACTCCATCAAGCAGCGCATGCCCCGGCTGGTCCCGTGGCTCGATGAACGCAGGCCGGACGTCGTCTGCCTCCAGGAGACCAAGCTCGCCGACGAGGCGCTGGCCGAGCTGCTCGGCGA
>Ga0134126_10010011_pt1 | contig 11953 bp, 10 predicted proteins | sample KB31752_FD_96881 | JGI IMG/M metagenome (GOLD analysis project Ga0134126, IMG submission 96881) | Terrestrial soil microbial communities with excess Nitrogen fertilizer from Kellogg Biological Station, Michigan, USA - KB3-175-2 | ecosystem: Environmental > Terrestrial > Soil > Unclassified ...
CACGAGGCCGAGGCCGAATGGCGAGCGGGCGTCGAATCGCTCTCCGCGCCCGAGCGCCTGCAGACGATCCATCTCGCCGCGACGTGGGGCTGGTACGACCAAGCCATCGCCGCGGCGACCGCCGAGCGGGTATTCAACGACTACAGCCTCCTCTACCCGCGGCCGTACGAGGTAGCGGTTCGCGCCGCGGCACGGCACGCGGAGCTGGCGCCGGAGATCATCTATGGCGTGGTCCGACAGGAGAGTCTGTACAGCCCCGACGCCGTCTCGAGCGCTGGCGCTCGCGGTCTGATGCAGTTGGAGCTCGCGACTGCCCGCCGCACGGCACACTTCTGGAAGTCTCGACGGCCGCATCAGAGCGACCTCTTCGATCCCGATATCAATATCTCGCTCGGCGCTGAGCGACTGAGGATGCTTCTCGACCGGTTCGGGGATCAGCTGCCCGTGGCCCTCGCGGCCTACAACGCCGGGATCAATGCGGCTGCACGCTGGCTGCCGCCGCAGCCGATCGAGTCCGACATCTGGATCGAGAACATCCCCTACAACGAGACCCGGGAGTACGTGGAGCGGGTCCTCTGGCACAGCGTGCTTTACTCCTGGATGCGCGCTGACGGAGAGCCACAGCGTGTCGGTTCCTGGCTCTCACCGATCGTCGCGCCCCTACGCCGCCTCGCCGTCGAGCAAGTTCCGTCGGACCGGCAAAACCATCCGCGGCACTAAGCTGGCTGGATCCAAACCAGCCCCTCCCGTATCAGCCGTCGCGCGAGTGCGAGGCGTCCTGCCTCATCGAGCTCTCCGGGTAGCTCGCGCAGGCAAAAGCGTGGATTCGCCAACGCGAACGCGACCGCCTCGCTGGCGTGTGCGGGAAGGGTGATGCGACGCCCGTGGGACTCGATGATGAGCTTCGCGTCATCGCGACGCAGCCGATGCACGACACCGGGACGGGCACCGAGCACGGTCTCTATCGTCAGGCGCTCAAGTGCCGCGAGCTGTCGCATCTGCCCGCGCAATGCTGGTGGGCAATCGGCAATGAATCGCTCGACGAAATGATCCAGCGAGGCATCTGCGCTCGCTCGCACATGCAGCTCGCGCAGGAGCCCACGCAGCGTCTCGCTGGCCGCCGTTCGATCGAAGCCGTCGCGTGCAAACCCGACCGGCAGCGCCTTGCGGAAGGCGGGCTCCTCGAGCGCCACACGCGATACGAGTTCCAGCAGCAAGTCGGTCCAGGTATAGCGCAGCACGCCCGCGGTTATGTGCAGCGACGTACTGCTCGTGGCCCGCGCCTGGTGCAGCCAACCCCGGGGGATGTACACGACATCGCCTGCGTCGAGCTCGAATTCGAGAGTCGGCGCGCCCGGACGATGCACCTCCGGGTCGTACACCTGACCCGACAGCGGCAACGGGAGAGGCGCATCGTAAATCGTCCACTGCTTCGAGCCCGAGACCTGCAAGACGAACACATCGTGCGTGTCGTAATGGACGTTTGCGCCCTGCTCGTCCGGCGGTGTGAGGTACACGTTCGCCTGCAGCGGCATGCTGAGCTCGATCTCTATTTGACGGCAGAGCTGCTCGAGGCTCGGCAGCACGGTATCCAAGAAGGCGAGCGTGAGCGTCGCCCCCTCCTCGAACAACTGGTAGACCCTCGCGACATCGAGCGCCGAGCCGTCGGTCGTGTAGTCGGCCGCGACGATCTCGCGTCCCGCGCGCTTGACCAGCACGTCCGGATAGCGACGATCGAGCGTGGTGAGGACGCGATCGATATCGTCGAGCGTCAGAAGCTCGCGGAAGTAGTCCGGCCTCGACCGTCGCACGAGGAATGGGCGCCGCTCCCAGGAATCGCGAAGGAAGTCCCGGGGATCGACGGGATCGAGCAGCCAGGCGAGCCCGCCGGCGGGGCGCGCGGTGTCGATGCCATGCTCCTACGGCTTGCTGGAATCCGGAGCCTTGTGTGGGTCGTCCGGAGGCCTATGTGCATCGGGATCGGTAGACCTCTTCGCGTCCGGGTCGGTGGCACTTCTGGCGTCCGGGTCCGTCGTCCGCTTCGCATCCGGGTCCGTCGACTTGGCCCTCTGTTTCCGCTTCTTCTTGTCGGGGTCCTTCGCCTTGGGAGGATCGTCGCCGTCCTTGTCCGGATCGTTCGGATCGTCGGTCTCGGCCGCGACCGCGCGCACCCCTGAAGCGACGGCGAGCGCGCCGCCAACCAGCAGTCCAGTCTGCCGCAGGAACGAACGCCGCCTCACGATGCGCTCGGACGAAATATCCGTACCGCTCAGGGTCTGTGAGGGCTCCTTCGGGTCCTTTGCACCAGTCTGGGACATGGACATCTCCGCAGGTGAGGTGGACATTAAGCGCAGCGTCGAAGCTCGCGTTACAATAATCGGAATTCCGGCGAGGCGCCAGAGCATCTACCGGACGGATCCTCAACGCGCCTCGACACGATTCCGTTCCGCCTTCCCGCTGGCATAGGGCGCCCGAGGCCGATCGACCGAGCGCCGGGAGTTCGGTGTTCAGGATCTGCGCCGGCGCTTCGTGGCAATGCTGCGCAGCAGCTCCTTCGCGCGCGCCAGCGCCGCCATGCGGTCGATCCAGGTCACCACTCCACCCTCGTCCGTCGCGAGCCGTGGCAGTTCATCGAGCAGCGGCACGACCGCCCGGCATGCGCGGGGCTCGAACACGAAGCAGAGCGCCATCGCCGCCTCTCGCGCCGCTTCGAAGTCTCCCTTTCCTACCGCGTCGCGGAGGTCCGCGACGGAGGCTTCCGCCTGCTCCACCAGCCACTCGTGTAGCGGCTCGGAGCTGGCCTGCTTCAGAGTCTTGAGGCACTGCACGAAAGACTCGGTAACTCTGCCCGGCAACACGCTCAATACACTCAGGCCGACCAGAAAGAGACGCACGAGCCCCGGCTCACGGTCGATCCGGACTTGCTCATCGTTTGACTCGAGCACCTCCAGGCCCAGGTTGCACGTCGCAAGTACCGCATCGCGCGCTTCTGTGGGACTCAGTGTCCGGCCCTCGACTGCAATCCCGGCGATCAGGACGCTGCTCAGATAGGCGAGCTCCTGAGCCCGAGCGTCGAATTCCGCCGAGTGCTTTTCGGCCAGTGCTTCCAGGAGCTTCACGATCGAAAGCGGTTTGGAATTCGCGTCATGCGTCAGAAGCAGCTTCGCGGACCGCGTCTCGAGAAGCCCCGCCTCTTCCAATGCGGTGTGCAGCGCGGCCAGGTGATCCAGGCCTGGGGCGGGTGCGACCGTGTTCGACGCGAGCACTCGCGCGGAGGCCTCGTCGCCATCGCGCGGAGCGCCACTGTCGGTGTCCTGTCGAAGACCCGCGGCCAGTTCAGCGAAATGACGCTGCGTCTCCAGGTCGTACCGTGGCAATGTCGCCAGCTCGCTGAGTGGACCTCTCGCCAAGGCCAGGAAAGCGCGTGCGCCGCTTGCCGTCACATAACCCCGGCGCTCACCGGCCCGCTCGCGTGCCGAGGCGACGTCATCGTTCGAGCTATCGCGGTCTTGCTGTGGGGCGAGCATGGATTCGTCGCCGCTCAAGAGGCCGAACAGATGCAGCAGCCGCTCCGGCGCATCCGACCACATCGCATCGAGCGCACCGCGTAGAGTCTCCCAGTCCTCCTGCCGCTTCGCCTGCACGACGTACGGCCCATAAGAGGTCTCGTGGTCCGACGGTGCATAGATCCGTTCAAGATCCCCGATTTCCGTGGAGCGCTCGAAGCCCCACATCGCCGAGGTCGTGACGATCGCAAGCTGTGAGAAATAGAGCGTCAGGTTCTCATCCGGGACTGCCGCGAGCCGCTCCGCCGCGAATGTCTCCCCGATGGCGAGCCATGCCCCGACCCATTCGACGAGTTCGCGTGCGTCGAAGACCTCCGAAACTCCCTGACGAGGGGTCTTCCACACACTCGCTTCGAGGGCCTGAACGAGCCGCTCGGCCGGCGCGAGCGCCATGATGTGCGTCGCATCGCCCACGCCGATGCGTTCGCAGAGCTGTGCGAGGGCCCGTGCGGGAAGTGATTCGATCAGCGCGGGTAGTCCCGGATTGTCCAGAACGGCACTGAGCGATCGGGTCTCCGCGGACACTCGTTTCCGTGGCATGCAGGTACCCCCTTCCCGCGGCGTCATGCGAGGGCCGGCGTTTTACGCCAATGCAGGCAAATCGGACAGTCTGTTCAGTGCGGGCCGTGCTTGCTAAGATATTCACACTGGCTCAGAAAGTCCTCCGAGACAGTCCCCCCCGAGATTCGCGCAGTCCTCGCGCTGCGGTCAGTTCCACCCGAGCGGCTGTTCGGCCGGCTTCACTTTCATGAAGGCTTCGACGGCGTGAATTTGCCCGCCGTACACCTTGAAAGCCTCGAAGACGCTGAGAGATTGGCCCTTCGGGCCGCCTGGCCTCTCGAACACGGAGCCGGGACCGAAGTCCATGCGGATCAGGACGACGCCCTGCTCTTCGTCGACCGCGGCAATGCGATATTCGAGCTTCGACAGGGTCGGAATGCGTTGCGTCTTGATGTGTTCGCATCCGGCGAAAAAGGTACATCCGGGCCCCGCCATGAGACGCCCATTCTCGAAGCGGTAGGCATTCGGCGCGAACGGCACATCGACCTTTGCGAAGCTCCCAGTCTGCAGGCCCCGCGGATAGCGCGAGGCGATGGCAATCATGTCGTCACGTGTATTGCGCAGCGCTGCCGGCGGCGTTAACGTCATCGCAGGACTCAACGTCTGAATCGCATCGACATTGAAAATCATTCCCTCGTCCCGCGAATGCACGACGATACTCTCGACACCTGAGATTCGGCCGGCGCGCGTCAGAAGCCGCACGGCCATGAGCGCGGGCTTACCGTCGATCTGCACCTTCACCAAACCTGCGGCGATGCCCGCATGCACATCGAGCATGTCGAAGCGATATCCGGTCAGCCCGACTTTGTGACTCCAGACTCCTCCCACACCGAATTTCAGTTCCTGTTGATCTTGCGTGAAGCGAACAGGTTGACGGGCTTTTACACGCGAGCCGTCGCCGCTCACTAGCGCGTTCAGATAATCTGTCATGAGCTGGGTCAGGCAGGCCCGACCGCAACCCGCGGCGATAGTCGATCGATTCGCTGCCGAGGTTGGCTGTGCGCTCGAGGCGAGCAGCGCCGCCAGCGCGATCGTGATTCTCAAAGTCGCGAGTCGAGTCAGGTCAGACATTACATCCTCTCATGTGCCGCTCAAGGTCCCGAAGCGCATAGCATAGCGTGCAATCGCGCAGGAGCGCTCTGCGCCGGTCTCGGTCCGCCAGGTGCGCGCCGAAAGCGGCGAGCGTAAGCTGTCCTCACGAGTCCGCGAGGAGCGCAAAAGAATGATTTTCGAGCAAATCGCGACGGGCGGGTGCCGCAGTTACCTCATCGGCTGTGAAAAAAGCTGCGCGGCCGCGTTGATCGATCCGGAGTTGAGTCAGATCGACCGTTACCTCGCGCTTGCTGGTCACCACGGGTTACGCCTCCGTTACCTGATCGATACGCATACGCATGCGGATCATTTCTCCGCCACTCGTCAACTCGCCCAGCGTCTCGACATTCCGATCGTGATGCACCAATCGAGTCCGGCGCCCTTCGTCGATATGCGCCTCGGCAACGGGGAATCGATCGCGCTCGGCACGCTGCGACCCAAGGTGATGCATACGCCTGGGCATACAGGCGATTCGATGTGCCTGCTCATTGAGAATCACGTATTCACAGGGGATACGCTTCTCATCGGCGCAACCGGACGCAGCGACCTCCCATCGGGTGACCCCGAAGCTCTGCATGACAGTCTGTTCAATCACCTCCTGCGTTTGGACCCGGCGCTCGAAGTCAATCCTGCGCACGAGTACAAGAACCGCGATCACACGACGCTCGGTGAGGAAGTGCAGCAGAACCCGCGACTGCAGAAGCGCGATCGCGGGGAGTTCGTCGAAATGATGCGGAGTCTCAACCTTAGCATGCCGACGCATTTGACCGAAGCGCTGCGCACCAACCTCTCCGGCGGGAAGACGATCGCACAATTGCTATCCGAAGCGGCCGCGCTCGTCTCCTTCATGTCACTCGATGAGCTCAAAGCTCGGGTGGATGCGCATGATACGGAGCTCTTGGTTCTCGACGTGCGCGAACGGGAGGCCTTTAACGCCGGACACGTGCCCGGTGCGCGCCACCTGCCTCGGGGCCAGCTCGAGTTGCGCGTCAACGAGGAGCTGCCAGACCCGACTCGGCGCGTCCTGACCGTATGTGAGTTCGGACGTGTCTCGACCCTCGCAGCGGCGACGCTGCGCCAGATCGGCTTCCAGCGGGCGATTGCTCTTGATGGTGGAATGAAGGCTTGGCGAGAGGCAGGCCATCCGCTCGTGTCAGAGTGAGCACGGACGAGGATCGAGGGCGCTCGACAGGCGTGCGGCCTGAATAACGCGTCCGTATAGGATATTGACATCGCTGAAACGTGTGTCACACTACATGTGTGACACCTATACGCTTCGCGCTTCGCCCGGGAAAGCCCATCGTCGAGCAGGTGATATTTGCCGTGCAGCGGGCATTGCTGAGCGGCGAGTACCGGCCAGGCCAAGCCTTCCCGTCCATCCGGACGCTGGCCGCGGAGCTCAAGATCCACCCCAATACGGCGCATAAAGTCGTTCAGCGCCTCATTCAAGAGCGCTGGCTCGAAGCACATCCTGGCATCGGGACGGTCGTCGCGGAGCTGCCGAGGGCCCGCGCCGGCGACCGTCAGCGTCTACTCCAGGAGCAGGTCGAGCAGTTGGTCGTCGAGGGGAGGCGCGTCGGAGTTCGGCTTCAGGACATCGTGGAAGCGGTGTCGAGGGAGTGGTCGAAGATCGATCAGGCCCGGGAGGCAAATGAATCATGATTGTTCGGGTCGAGAACCTTCACAAATCATTCAGGCATACCGATGCGCTGCGCGGATTGAGCCTCTCCGTTCCCGAGGGCAGCGCGTACGCGCTGATCGGTGCAAACGGAGCGGGCAAGACGACGACGATCAAGGTGCTCATGAATATCATCCGTCCGTCGCGCGGGTCGGTGACGGTGCTCGGAGTGGACTCGCGCCGGCTCGCCCCGCGGGAGCTCGAGCAGATCGGCTATGTGTCGGAGAATCAGGAGATGCCCGCCCGCATGACGGTCGGCGAGTACGTGAGCTATCTGCGGCCCTTCTATGCCAGGTGGGATCGCGCGCTCGAGCGCGAGATTCTCGGCCAGCTGCGGCTGCCCTTGGAGCGCCGGATCGGCGCGCTTTCCCATGGGATGCGTCTGAAGCTCGCACTCGCCTGCGCTTTGCCCTTCAAACCGAAGCTGCTCGTGCTCGATGAGCCCTTCAGCGGCCTCGACCCCCTGGTTCGCGACGAGTTCATGGAACGGCTGCTTCGACAGGCAGGCGACATGACGGTTCTGATCTCCTCGCACGAGCTCGCTGACATTGAAGGCGCGATCACGCATGTCGGATTCATCGATCGAGGCAGGCTGCTGTTCGAGGAATCGATGGACGGCCTTGCCGAGCGCGTGCGGGAAGTGCGCGTGACTCTCGAGCACGATGCGGCGGTTCCGAGCCGCGTGCCGGAAAACTGGTTGCAGATGACAGCGGCGGGGAACGTCGTCACGTTCGTGGATACGAAGTTCAGGGACGAGAGCCTGATGGGACGCGTGTCGGGTCTGTTCACGGGAATCAAGCACATCGACGTGCAGCCGCTCGCGCTTCGATCCATCTTCACAACGCTCGCTCGCGCGGAGCGGGATCGCGGAGTCTGACCATGGTTTGGCATATCTTCAAGAAGGACCTGCGATTGCTATGGGTCTTCGCTCTGACGGTGGGCGCCCTGCAGTTCGCGTCGGCCGCAGTTAGACTCTGGCTGGATGTGGCCCCGACACCCCAGCTGGGCGCCGTCGCGCCGGTGCTGACGGTGCTGACATTTCTCGGCATGGTCGTCCTCACCGTCGCGGCGATGCATCAGGATGCCGTGCCCGGTGTGAGCCAGGACTGGCTCGTGCGGCCGATCCCCCGTCGCGATCTGATCCTGGCAAGATTTCTTTTCGTCCTGCTCATCGTGCAGGGACCTGCGCTCGTTGTCGACCTCGGTGCGAACCTGGTGCACGGATTCGGATTCGGGGTATCTCTCCAGGCCGCTCTGGCGCGCAACGCGGCGCTGCTCTGCCTCATGACCCTCCCGGCAGCGATGCTCGGATCGGTCACGCGGAGCGTCACGGAGTTGCTCGTCCTGACGCTCGCGGGCCTGGTGGCGTACGCCGCGATCTTTGCGATCGGCGCGCTCATGCTGCTCAGAGTGAGGACCTCGATCGGCGGCACGGGCCTCGCGTGGATCACCCTCGCCACCTGGTACGCCCTCGCGATCGTGGGTGCACCCGTAGTCGTCGCAACTCAATATCTTTGGCGGAGGACGACGGCAGTTCGCGGGCTCGTGTTCACGGGCGGTGCGGCTGTCTTTCTCTCGGCCTTCATGCCATGGCGTCTTGCCGTCGCCATTCAGCAGAGGCTCGCACCGGAACCCGGAGCCGCCAATGGGATCACGGTAGCGTTTGATCCGGGGCTCGGGAAGTTCAAGGTCGCGTCGGGCGCCCCGGCGGGACCGGGGAGAGTCTTGTACCTACCGCTTCGGGTGAGCGGCATCCCCTCCTCTGCCGCCGTCATCCTGGACCGTGCCGAGGTCCGCATCCGCGACACCGGTGGAAAGCTCATTTACGAAGGGAGGACGAATCTCAGCGTCGACGGATTTGGATCGATCCAGGACGCGCAAGTCGAGGCGCGACAGGGGCGCGAGGGTCAAGGCGCGGTCGCGCTTTACCAACGGGTATTTCTGCCCGGCGCCGTGCTCACGTGGCTGGCACGTCGGCCGGTCGACTTCGACATCGACTACACCCTGACGCTCTTCAGGCCGCGGGGGACACATTCGCTGCCAGCCGTGGACGGGCGGGGGGCACTTGGCGAGCTCGGGTCGTGCTCGACCCGGATCGATAGTGAGGGCGACGATGTGCAACTCCGCTGCACGAGCATTCAGACCGCGCCCTCCTGCTTCACCGCCTATCTCGAGAACGGGGCGGCGGGCGTGCGCAATCCCGAGGTGCACGTTTGCCACCCCAACTATTTACCGTTTGACGCGAATTTCTGGCCCGATTCGCTCACCCGTTCGAGCGGTGAGCTCCCCTTCTTCGACCGCTCGGGATTGACCCGGTATCCGATCGACGGTCCGAAACTGGCCGACGCGCGCTTCGTCGTACAAACCTACGCGCCTCGGGATCACTTCGCGCGGCACATCCACCTGCCTGAGGTCCGCCTTTCGGACTTCATCGGAGCGGCCGGTGTGGCCGCACGTTGATAGCTGATCAGCTATCATGTGGCTATGCCTAGCGGAACGCCGGCGGAACTTCTCATCGAGGCCCGGAGACGCTCCGGACTTTCACAGCGGGCTCTGGCGCGCCGTGCCCGCACAGCCCAGTCCGTCATCGCTCGCATTGAGAGTGGCGCGGTGAGTCCGAGCTGGACGACGCTCGAGCGCCTCCTACGCCGCTGCGGGTTCGAGGTCCAGCCGGCGCTCGTACCGAGGCTGCAGGGTCGCTCGCACATGCTGAAGGACGTACCGAGGATTCTGCGTCTCACGCCGGAGGAGCGCCTGCTCGAGCTCAGAAACGCGGCGCGTTTTTTTGACAGCGCCGTGCGCAAACGGCCGTGAGCGCGTTCGATCCGGAGCGGATCCTGCTCGCGCTCTCGAGGCGGCAAGTGCGCTATGTCCTGATCGGTGCGACCGCTGCCCGCCTGCAGGGTTTCCCTCGTCTCACCGCCGACGCCGACATCACGCCGGCAACCGACACCGCCAATCTCGAGCGTCTTGCCGCCGCGTTGCGCGATCTCGCTGCCCGCGTCTACACGGAATCGATTCCCGAGGGACTGCCGTTTGATTGCGACGCCGCAACGCTCGCTCGCGCCAAGATTTGGAATCTGATCACCGAGGCGGGACGGCTGGACGTGATCTTCGAGCCAAGCGGAACGCGAGGCTTCGACGATCTTGCCGCATCAGCGATTGCCTTCGAGGCCTTCGGCGTCGAGGTGCACGCGGCGAGTCTCGAGGATATTCTGCGCTCGAAGCAGGCCTCCAACCGCCCGCAAGATCAACAGGACGCGGTGATACTCCGGGAGATGCTGAATCAGCGCTGATGAACAGAGCGCGCCAGAGGCCCCTGCGCGATGAGCTGCTAACGCCGTTCGCTCGTTCAGTCCGGCAGCGTCGCGCTGTCGCTGATCCGGAACGAGGTATGGATGCCCGACGGCGGCGGCACTCCGGGCCGCCCGACCGGTTGGCCTCCTCCGATCCAGGCGTCCACGACGCCCGGCACGATGCGCCGCGTACCGGCCGCATCGACTATGCTGAGCGCGCGGTCCCGCAGAACGAACGACACCGTCTTTGATCGACCGGCTGCGAGATGGATACGCTCGAATCCTGCAAGCGCACGCATGGGCGCTCCCGTTGCGCCGCGATGACTCAGATAGAGCTGTGCCACCTCATCGGCATCCACATCACCCGTGTTGCGGACATCGACGGAAATCTTGATCGCACCGGTCGCCGGCATCTCTGCACGATCGAGGCGAACGTTGCCGTATGAGAACGAGGTGTAGCTCAACCCATACCCGAACGAGTACAGGGGCTCTCCATCGAAGTACCGATAGGTGCGCCTCGCCATCGAATAATCATCGAAGGCGGGCAACTGATCGATCGATTTGTAGAACGTGACGGGCAGGCGCCCCGCGGGGCTGAAGTCGCCCGCGAGCGCCTGCGCAACGGCATCGCCACCCTCCTCGCCCGGATACCATGCCTCCAGGATGGCAGGCACGTTCAGGTCGGCCCAATTGATGGCGAGCGCACTTCCGTTGACGAGCACGAGAACCGTCGGCTTGCCGAGCGCCGCGACGCGCTGCAAGAGCCTCGACTGCGGCGCGGGCAGATCGATGCTGGTCCGGTCTCCGCCGAGGAATCCGGGAGCGCGAACCTTCATTTCCTCTCCCTCGATCCGCGCACTCAGGCCAAGTACCATGATGACGAGATCGGCCCGTCTCGCGGCGGCGACGGCCGCACGTTCCTCGACACCCGGCATGCCCCAGACGAGGCGAGCTTCGGCGCCGCGCACGGTCTGGAAGTATTCGATCTCGATACGGTATGGATGACCCTTCTCGAGATGCACGGGCGTAGTCAGAGTGGTCGAGGGACGATGAGTCGTCCAGTCTTCCACGATCACCTTGCCGTCGAGCCGGACGCGATAACCATCCTGTCCCGTGAAGCCGAGCAGGTAGTCGCGTGTCCGCGGCGGTACGAGCACGCCCGTCCAACGCGCCGAATAGTTTTGCGCCAGCCGGCGCGAGACGCCGGAGAAACCCCAGACAAAGTCGACGCGCCGGTCGATGCGGGTCATCGCCGGCTGCCCGCTCAGCGTCGTGTTGGCGAAGTATTGGGCTCGCAGGCCTTGCCGTTGGCCCGACGTGTCGGTGAACAGCGCTGTCTCGGGAATGGGTCGCAGCACCGTTGCCGTCAAGCCGGTACCTTCCACGAAAACTACCTTCGATGAGCTGAAGCGCTTGCGGATGCCGTCGAGCACCGTGACGGGCTCAGAGGGCGTGCCGTTATAGTTTCCCTCGAGCGCATCGAGGCTCTCTGCATCGGGGCCGAGGACGGCGATGGTACGGTAGTGCTTCCTGAGAGGCAGCAGGTGATGTGCATTCTTGAGCAACACGAGGGACTCGCGCGCCGTCCGCAGCGCGAGATCGCGGTGCTGCTCAGTGTCGTTCTCCGAGGGCTTGATGCGCGAGAAGGGATCTCGCGACGGGGTATCGAACATCCCGAGGCGGAATCGTGCTTCAAAGAGGCGATGCAGCGCGCGATCGATCGTCGCTTGCGGCAGGAGGCCTTGTCGAGCTGCGTTCAG
>Ga0134126_10010012_pt1 | contig 11951 bp, 6 predicted proteins | sample KB31752_FD_96881 | JGI IMG/M metagenome (GOLD analysis project Ga0134126, IMG submission 96881) | Terrestrial soil microbial communities with excess Nitrogen fertilizer from Kellogg Biological Station, Michigan, USA - KB3-175-2 | ecosystem: Environmental > Terrestrial > Soil > Unclassified ...
CCGCCCGCCCGGCGCCACGCACGGGCCGTTCAAGTCGGAGGGCGGATGCCTGTTGTTGGAGAGCCACTACTACGCGGACTAGGTGTCGAAGCTATGAAGGTTGTTCATCCGGGAGAGCCGGGTCAGGCTGTGGGTTACCACACTCGCAGCGATGATCGGGAGGTCGCCCGGATGAACATGCACAAGAATGCGCGGCTGACGCCGCAAGGTCGACCCCTGATGGTTGGTCGGATCGAAGAGCAGGGCTGGAAGGTAGCCGATGCGGCATCGGCTGCCGGGCTTTCCGTGCGCCGCACGTACCATTGGCTGGGGCGGTATCGGGCGGGCGGCGAGCGGATGCTGTGCGACAGGAGCTCGACGCCCGCGCGATACCGCGATCCGGTGCCGGCCGAGCGCGTCGCCGAGATCGAACGACGGCGCCGGCAACGAATGACCGGACCGCAGATCGCGCGCCAGTTGGCGATGCCGCGCTCCACCGTCGGCGCGGTGCTGCGCCGGCTGGGGCTCGGCCGGCTGAGCCAGCTCGACCCGAAGCCGCCGGCGATCCGCTATCAGCGCGAGCGGCCCGGCGAGCTGATCCATATCGACACCAAGAAGCTCGGCCGGATCGACGGCATCGGCCACCGCATTACCGGCTATCATACCGGGGTCAACCGCAACCGCGGCATCGGCTGGGATGTGCTGCATGTCTGCATCGACGACGCCTCCCGCCTGGCCTACACCGAGATCCTGCCCGACGAGAAGAAGGCGAGCGCCATCGCCTTTCTCGACCGCGCGCTCGGCTGGTTCGCCCGCCTCGGCGTCGCCGTCGAGCGGGTCATGACCGACAACGGTTCGGCCTATCGCAGCCACGCCTTCCGCGCCGCCTGCGCCCAGGCCGGGCTGCGCCATATCCGCACCCGACCCTATACCCCGCGCACCAACGGCAAGGCCGAACGCTTCATCCAGACCAGCCTGCGCGAATGGGCCTATGCCCGCGCCTACCACTCTTCCGCCGAGCGGACCCACGCCATGCAGCCCTGGATCACCGATTACAACCACACCCGCCCTCACTCAGCCCTCGGCGGACAACCGCCTGCCCTACGCCTGAACAACGTGCTTGGCTTCGACACCTAAGCAGTCATCGACGGATTGCACGGCCCGGCTCTTTAAAACGGCGGCCCGTTCGGAGAGAATCACCAGTCACCGCTGGAAAACCGCCTGCGATTTCCGCATAGTGGTCGTGCCCAGAGAGCGTCGGCGCGGGGGTCTCGCCCTAACGGAGCGGTGATTCAGAAGGGTGGAGTGTAGGAGATCAGGGTGGCTCTCCGAGGGGGTGGCCTGCGCGTCTTGGCGCTGGCGGCGGCGTTGGCCGGGATTTCGACCGGCGCGGGATTTGCCAATCCGCAAGGCGGAACAGTCGTTAGCGGCGGCGCGTCGATCGGGCCGGCGGGAAAGTCGCTGATCGTCAGGCAGACGACCGACCGGGCGATCATCAACTGGAAGAGCTTTTCGACCGGCACCGGCGAGTCGACGCGGTTCGTCCAGCCGTCCGCGGCCGCGGCGACCCTCAATCGCGTCACCGGCGGCGACCCGTCGGTGCTGCTCGGCCGGCTGCAGAGCAACGGCCAGGTTTACCTGATCAACCCGAACGGCATCACGGTCGGGCCGAACGGGGTCATCGACACGCGCGGCGGGTTTGTCGCCTCGACCCTCGATGTGCCGGATGCGGCGTTCCTGCGCGGCGGGTCGCTGACCTTTTCCGGCGGCTCGACCGCGACGATCACCAATCTCGGGACGATCAAGACGACGAACGGCGATGTCGCCCTGATCGCGCTGCACGTCGTCAACGGCGGCAGCATCAGCGCACCGGGTGGGCAGGCGTTGCTGGCGGGCGGCAACGAGGTTCTGTACGTGCCCGACGGCGACAGCAGCGTCGTGATCCGGCCGGAACAGGCGCCGGGCGGGGCGAATGTCGACAATAGCGGGCGGATCGCCGCCGCCTCGGCGCAGTTGAAGGCGGCGGGGAGCCCCTATGCGCTGGCGGTCAACAACACCGGGGCGGTCGAGGCGACCGGGATCACGGCAGCCGGCGGCCGGCTTGTGCTCAGCGGCGGCGACGGCGACGTCCAGAGCGGCGGGACGCTGACGGCTCCGGGCGGCACGGCGACACTGACCGGCGGACGGGTCGCGGTGACAGGACGCGTCGATGTCTCCGCGCCGACGGGCGGCGGGACGATCGCGGTCCAGGGGACCAACGCCGCCATCGTGACCCCGACCGGCTCGCTCGCGGCCAACGCGACGCAACAGGGCAATGGCGGGCGCATCAGCGTCACCTCGCGCGGCGCGGCGAACTTCGCCGGCGCCGCGAGCGCGACCGGCGGCCCGCAGGGCGGGAATGGCGGAACGGCCGAGATCTCGGGCCGGACGCTCGGGGTCACCGGCACGGTGGCTCTGAAGGCGCCGAAGGGGAAGGCCGGCTCGCTGCTGTTCGACCCCGACGAGATCGACGTCGAACCCGGCACCGCGTCGCCCGTCGACATCATCGGCGGCATCTGGAGCTTCTCGCAGGATTCGGGCGCCCAGACGATCGGCACGACGACGATCGTCAACCTGCTGGCCAGCGGCAACCTGACCCTTCAGGCGAAGACCAGCATCACGATCAACGGGCTCATCAGCGCCACCTCTGCCAATACCCTCGAATTCGACTCGCCGACGATCACAGTCAATCAGCCGGTCAGCATCGCCGGCGGCAGCCTGATCCTCACCGGCAAAAATGGCGGGCAGGCCCCCTCGGTCGGCCAAACCCTCACCTCCGCCGCGACGGCGACGATCGCGGCGGACAGCGTCACCCTCGACGCCTTCGCCACGATCGGGCTGTCGGGCGCGATCCAGACCGATCTGCTGACGGTGGGAAACAGTTTTGGGAGCTTCGGCCAGGCCACGCTCACGGCGACGAATTCGGGCAACGCGGTCGGCACGCTGTTCCTCAACCGCAATTTTTTCAGCGGGGCCGTGGCCTTTGCCAACACCGGCGCGCTCACGGTCGAGGGGCAGAGTAGCGCCGACGGCTTCTCGATCACCACGACCGGCAACCTGACGATGTCGTTGGCCCAGCCGACCCAGCTCACCTCGAGCGGCGGGCAGATCACGCTGGCCTCGACCGGCGGCTTCTTCAACAATACGGTCGGATCCACGCTCCTTTCCGGGACCGGGCGCGAGGTGATCTACGCGGCGTCCGATGGTAACGGCTTCTCGCAGGGCGGGCTGGGTTTCCCCGCATACAACCCGGTCGCCTTCGGCAGCGACCCGCTCCCCGGCCTCAACCAGGTCATCTACATCGCGAACTCGACGGCCCTGGTGCCGCTGGCGATCACCGCCGACACGCTCAGCCGCACCTATGGCGCGACCGGCCCGAATTTCACCTTCAACAACGGCGACACCAGCCTGGCAAGCCTCGCGATCCAGCCCCAGTTCGCGCTATTGCAAGGCTCGACGCCGGTCGCCAACGGCACCGGCCTCCCCGCCGGCACCTATAAGATCGTGCCATCGAGCGCGATCTCGTTGAACAACGCGCTGAGCTTCACCAACGGCACGTTCACGGTGAACCCGGCCCCGCTCAACATCGTCGCCAACAACGCGACGATAGCGTTCGGCGACGCGATCCCGCCCCTGACCGCCGACATCTTCGGCCTCGTCAACAGCGAGCCCAAGTCGGTCGTGACCGGGCTGTCCGTCACCACGACGGCGACGAACGGGTCGGGCGTCGGCAACTACGCGATCACTCCATCCGGCGCCACCGCGCCCAATTACACGATCACCTATACCGCCGGCACCCTCACGATCGGCAAGGCGGCGCTGACGCTGACCATCACCGCGGACGATCTCTCCCGGCTTTACGGCGCGGCCAACCCACCGTTGACCGTGACCTATAGCGGGTTCGTCGATGGCGACGACAAATCCGTGGTCAGCGGCCTCAGCCTCACGACGACCGCGACCCCGGCATCGCCGGTCGGGACCTATCCGATCCTCGCCTCGGGGGCGACCGCGGCCAATTACAACATCGCGCTCGTCAACGGCACGCTGACCGTGATCCCGGCGCCGCTTTCGATCACCGCCAACAACAATACCCGGCTCTACGGCGGGAGCGACCCGGCCTTCTCGGCGAGCTTCAACGGCCTCGTCAACGGCGAGGATCCGTCGGTGGTTTCGGGGCTGCGGTTCAGCACGAACGCGACGAGCACATCCCCGGTCGGCAACGGCTATACGATCACCCCGTTCGGCGCGACCGCCAGCAACTACACGATCAGCTACGCCCCCGGCACGCTTTCCGTGACCCCGGCGCCGCTGCTCATCACCGCCGACGACGCGACCAAGACCTACGGCGCCGCCAACCCGCCCTTCTCGGCGAGCTTCGCCGGCCTCGTCAACGGAGAGGATATGTCGGTGGTTTCGGGGCTGCGGCTCTCGACGACCGCGACGAGCGTGTCGGGCGTCGGCAACTACACGATCACTCCGTCGGGCGCGAGCGCGGGCAATTACAGCATCACCTACGCCGCCGGCACGCTAAACGTGACCCCGGCGCCGCTCTTGATCACGGTCAACGACGCCTCCCGGCTTTACGGCGCCGCCAATCCCGATTTCATCCCGACCATGTCGGGCTTCGTCAACAGCGACGGCCCGTCGGTGGTTTCAGGGCTTCAGCTCGCGACGACCGCGATCAGTTCGTCGAATGTCGGCACCTATCCGATCACCGGGTCGGGCGCGACCGCGGCCAATTACGCGGTCAGCTACGCCCCCGGCACGCTGACGGTGAACCCGGCGCCCCTCAGCATCACCGCCGACAACGCGTCGGCCGTCTACGCGCAGAGCTTTCCGACCTTCACCGCCAGGTATTCGGGCCTCGTCAACGGCAACGTTGCGGGGGTCGTTTCCGGGTTGCAATTCGTCGCGAACGGCGTTCCGGGAAGCGCGGTCGGCAGCTATTCGATCATCCCGTTCGGCGCGACCGCCACGAACTATTCGATCAGCTTCGTCAACGGCACGCTGTCGATCACCCCGGCGCCGCTGACGATCACCGCCGACAACCACTCGCGCCTCTACGGCGCCGCCAACCCGGCCCTCACGGCCACCTACTCCGGCCTCGTCAACGGCGACACTTCGTCGGCCGTCACGGGCTTGCAGTTATCGAGCCCCGCGACGAGCGGCTCGAATGTCGGCGCCTATCCGATCATCCCTTCGGGCGCGAGTGCTGCCAATTACGCGATCACCTACTCGAACGGTACGCTGACCGTGAACCCGGCATCGCTGACGATCACCGCCAACAATGCCTCGACCGTCTACGGCTCGGCGATCCCGGCCTTTACCGCAGGCTATTCTGGCTTCGTCAACGGCGACACCCCGTTGGCGGTATCGGGCCTGACCTTCTCGCCGCCACCGAGCTCCGCCAATGCCGGCGCCTATGCGATCGTGCCGTCGGGGGCGGCCGCCGCGAATTACGCGATCAGTTACCGGAACGGCACGCTGACGATCACCCCGGCCTCGCTGACGATCAACCCGAACGGCACGCAAACCTACGGCGGCACGCCGACGGTGACCTATGCCTATAGCGGGTTCGTCAACGGCGACACCGCCGCCTCGCTGACGACGCCGCCCACCTTCACGACGCCGGCGGGCCAGTTCGATTCGGTCAATTTCTACCCGCTGTTCGCCTCGAGCGCCGCCTCGCCGAATTACACGATCAGCTACCTGCCAGGCACGCTGCGGGTGACGCCCGCCTCCATCAACGTCACGCCCGCGGACGTGACCCGCCTCTACGGCGCGCCGCCGACGCACAACACCGAGACGTTCAGCGGCTTTGTCAACGGCGACACGGCGTCGACCGTCTTCAGCACGCTGCCGATCGCGGATACCGGATCGCAGCTCCTTTCGGCCGGAACGCATCCGCTGCCGCTATTCCAGGGCGGTGTCGTCAAGAACCCGAACTATGTCGAGGTCGACCGTGCCGGGACGGTGACGGTCAACCCGGCGCCGCTGACAATCACCGCGAACGCCACCAAGGTTTACGGCGCGCCGATCTCCTCGGCGATGCTGCTGGACAGCGACTTTGTCGGCTTCGTCAACTTCGACACGCAGGCGAGCCTGACGACCCAGCCGACGATCCTCAGTCAAGCGACGTCGTCATCGCCGGTCGGCAGCCGTCTGGTCACCAGTATCGTCGGCGCCGCCGACCCCAACTACACGATCACCGTCAACCCCGGAATCATGACGATCACCCCGGCGCCGCTGACGATCGTCGCCAACGACGCAACCAGCGTCGTCAACCAACCGCTCCCCACGCTGACCGGCACCTTCACCGGCCTCGTCGCCGGCGACACGCCGGCGAGCTCGGGCTACGGTCTCGCCGTCGCGCCCTTTGCGGCCACGACCGTCGGCACCTACTCAATCAACCTCACCGGCAACAACCCCAACTATACGCTGGTGTTGTTCAAACCCGGGATCCTCAACGTCCTAACCGACGCGACCACCCTGACGATCTTCACCTCTCAGCCCATCACCAATTTGACGCCCAGCAACACGCAACCCACCATGACGATGACAACAACCGAAACACTCGCGCCGGCCCCGGTCATCGTGCCGCTGTCCACCGAGAACATCACGGTCCGGGTCGCGGACGACCCGTATTTCAAGTTCGGGCCACTATCCGATGACGTTCTCGCCCAGGCGGCCGCCGAAGCAGGGGTGACCGTCGACGACATCAACGCGGCGTTGGCTGATCCCAGTACCCGCACGGTAGAAATGGCGGTGCTGTTGCCGTACCTCTACGGCGAATTGAACAGCATCTTGACGCAGCCGCAATCGGGCTGGACCTGGGCCCAATCGGTCTATGTCGACGACGTCCTCAATTTCATCAATCAGCAGCGGCAGACGGCGGCGATCCAGGCGGAAAACGATTACAACGACTGGTACCAGCAGCAATACGCGGCGCAGCAGCGGCAGCTCGCCGGGCTGTCGGGAATAACCTATGTCGAGATGGCGGCGGTCCTCGCCTCGACACCGCCGATCCCACCCGACACGTTTCTGAACGAAGCCGCGCTTGGCATGGCAATGACCGGATCGCAGGCGCAGACCTATGCCGGGATCGCGGCGGCATCGGCGGATCTCGCTTCGGCCAGCGGCGCTACGACCACACAGAACGGCGTCGAGCTGAGCGCCGCCGCCGGCAGCATCGCCAAGCAGGCGGGGATCGTCATCAAGTCGCTGTTCGCGTCAGGAATGGGCATAAACGGGAAGGGTGTGCAAAGCCTGCTCGGCGCCAAATTAGGGAAGGCGCTGCTTCCCTACGCCGCCAAAACCGCCGAACGCACTGGCGACATCCTCAAGGACGCGACGGAAGCGGCCGAAACCCTTGGCTCGGTGTCAAAGGTGCTTGAGGTGGGCGGCCTGGTAACGGAAGTCGTCTCCAACGTCGTCTCGATCGGTGTGGGAGCCTACCTGTACGGCTCGCTCGACACCTACAATCAAGCCTTCAACAGCGCGGTGGCCGCCAACATGACGCCGCTGAAGGTATCCGACCTGCAGTCGATGGCCGCGCCTCAGATGTACTCGTATTTGATGAACATGGTGGCGGCCCCCAACACCACACCGCCCATCATATATCCCCCGAGCACGCCGCAATCGGTTTACGAATCGCTGTGAGCGGCGGCGATGCATCGTAGCCTCACATATTCGTTCCTGCTCGTCTCTGTGCTGTTGGGTGCCGGCGCGGCGGCGGCGCAAGGCACGGCGGTGCCCGCGGCAGCCGCGGCGCACGTCGCCATCAAGGGCATCGTCTTCGTGCCGAATCCGCATGGCGTGGTCCCCGGCGGCGTCCCCGAACCGGCCGGCCAGATCGACGCGTCGCGCGTTCCCACGCTGACCGATCCCGCCGCTCAGGCGGAAATCCGCAAGTATCTTGGCCTGCCGGTCAGCGAAATCCTGCTCGGCTCGCTGCGCGCGGCGGTGATGAAGTATTACGCCTCGATCGACCACCCCTTCACCACCGTCACCGTGCCGAAGCAGGATGTCACCGACGGCGTCGTGCAGATCATCGTGGTCGAGGGCAAGCTCGGCAAGGTGTCGGTCGAGGGGAATGACTGGTTCTCCGCCGGCGAATACGAGAGCGCGGTGCGGCTCAAGCCGGGGCAGCCGATCAACAACGCCGAGCTGTCCGCCGACACTGACTGGCTCAACCAGAACCAATACCACCACGTCGTGATCGTGGCGCAGCCGGGGGTCGAGTTCGGCACCACCGACCTCGTCGTCCGCGCCCAGGACCGGCGGCCGATCACCTTCAACGCCGGGTTCGACGACACCGGCACCAAATCGACGAGCCTTTACCGGATGAGCACCGGGTTCGACTGGGGCGACGCGTTCTGGCGCGGCGACGACCTCAACTACGAATTCACCGCCGCCCCCGATCCCGACCGTCTTAGCCAGCATAGTCTCTCGTACACCTTCAACCTGCCCTGGCACGACTCGCTGTCGCTCTCCGGCAGCTACGCGACGACGAACTCGCTTCCCTCGGGAATCATCAACACCACCGGCGTTACCGGCACCGCGTCGCCGCGCTACAACATGCTGCTGCCGACGGTGTGGGGCATCCGCCAGAGCCTCTCGCTCGGCTACGACTTCAAAACGACCAACAACAACATCCTCTTCGGCGGCGTCAGCGTGTTCCCGTCGACGTCCGAGGTCGACCAGTTCAGCGCCACCTACAGCGCCGGCCTCGCCGACCCCTACGGCGCGACGAACGCGACGCTGCTGATCGTCGGCAGCCCCGGCGGCCTGACCCCGCTCAACAACAGCATCGCGTTCCAGGCGCAGCAGGCCGGGGCCGTGGCGAATTACGTCTACACCCGCGTGACGCTCGACCGCCTGACCGACCTGCCGCAGGGGTTCTCGTGGCATTCGCGCCTCACCGGCCAGCTCAGCAGCGCGATCCTCCTCCCCAGCGAGCAGCTCGTCTTTGGTGGGTTCCAGTCGATCCGCGGCTTTGTCGAGCAGGGCGTCACCCGTGACGAGGGTGTCACCTGGCAGAACGAACTGCGCCTTCCAACGCTCGAGGCCGGCACCGCGCGGCTGCTCCACCTCGACCCCGAAAGCGACGCGCTCGTGCCGTTCTGGTTCTTCGATATCGGCGGCGGGCGCAACCATCAGGAGCTGCCCGGCACGCCCACCTCCTGGGTCTCGCTCGCCAGCACGGGTCCGGGCATCACCTGGAACGTTTCCCGCAACCTCTCCTTCCGCTTCACCTGGGGCATTCCGCTGATGCGGGTTGGCGCCTTCATCCCCCGCCTCGCCCCGCAGGCCGCGCTGCAGCTCACTTTCTAGACCAGGCAACCCTCCGCGGGGCTCGAACGAGCATGAACCGTCCTCAACCGGTACGGACGCACAACGGTCCCCGTGATCAGTCGAACTGAAAATCAATGAGATAACTGGTGCTGCCGGAAAGGATTGAACTTTCGACCTCTCCCTTACCAAGGGAGTGCTCTACCACTGAGCTACGGCAGCATCGGCCCGCAGGGGCATAGCGGCGGCCAGCGGAAATACACGACCCCCGGGCGATTGGCAAGGCAACCGCGTCGGCCGCTTCCGCCGCCGCGACCCGGGTGCGTCGGAATCGCGCAGGGAAAGATTCTTTGGAGCCAAAGGTTGCGGCACGGCATCTGATCGCCCGCGGCCGGCGGTGATTGCCGGCGGTGATTGACAGCGTTCGTCCACTCCCGTTTCCTTCGCTCATGGCCGACGGCCCGACGATCACCCCCGCGAAGGAACGCGAGCAGGAGGCCCGCGCGGAGCGGCTCGCCCGGGCGCTACGGGCGAATCTCGGGCGTCGCAAAGAGCAGTCACGCGCCCGCGAGGTGCCCAAGCCGCTGGCCAGCCCGGCGAAACCGCCCGCTTGAGCGGCGCCGGCCACTGCTCTAAAAGCAACCCGCACGGCAGGGCGCGGATTGTTAAGTCACGGCGCACGTTTGCCTGCACGTGTCTGGGGCCGGTGCGATGGATAAAATCCTGATCCGAGGAGGCAGGCCGCTTTGCGGCACGGTCCCGATCAGCGGCGCCAAGAACGCGGCCCTGCCGCTGATGGCGGCGAGCCTCCTCACGCCGGCACCGCTGACGCTCGAAAACCTGCCCCATCTCGCCGACATCCACTCGATGATGGAGCTGTTGGGCCAGCACGGTGTCTCGGTGACGCCGACCGATAATTCCGCCCGCACCGTCGAGTTCGCCGCCCGCGAGATCGCCTCGACCACCGCGCCCTACGACCTCGTGCGCAAGATGCGCGCGTCGGTGCTCGTGCTGGGGCCGCTCGTCGCGCGCTGCGGCATCGCGCGCGTGTCGCTGCCCGGCGGCTGCTCGATCGGCGCGCGGCCGGTGGATTTCCATCTCAAGGGTCTCCAGCGTCTCGGCGCCGAGATCGAGCTCAGCGAGGGTTATATCGAGGCGCGCGCGCCGAAGGGGCTCAAGGGCGCCGAGATCGTGTTTCCGACCGTCTCGGTCGGCGCCACCGAAAACCTGCTGATGGCCGCGACCCTCGCCGAGGGCGTGAGCGTGCTGATCAACGCCGCGCGCGAGCCCGAAATCACCGACCTCGCCGCCTGCCTGATCGAGATGGGCGCGCGGATCGACGGCATCGGCACCGACCGCCTGACCGTCACCGGCGTCACCAGCCTCAACCCGGCCCGGCACCGCGTCATTCCCGACCGGATCGAGACCGGGACCTATCTGATGGCGGTCGCGGCGACCGGCGGCGAGGCGACATTGTCCGGCGCGCGGCTCGACCACGTAGCCGCCGTGGTGCGTGCCCTCGCCCCGGCCGAGATCGAGGTCAGCGAATGCGCCGGCGGGCTCCGGGTGCGCCGCGCCAACGGCCGCATCGCTGGCGTCGACGTGATGACCGAGCCGTTTCCCGGCTTTCCGACCGATCTGCAGGCGCAAATCATGACCCTGATGACAACCGCCGAGGGTGCCTCGATGATCACCGAGACGATCTTCGAGAACCGCTTTATGCATGTGCCCGAGCTGGCGCGGATGGGCGCCAACATCACGATCCACGGCGCCTCGGCCCTCGTTCGCGGGGTCAAGGGGCTGAAGGGCGCACCGGTGATGGCGACCGACCTGCGCGCCTCGGTGTCGCTGATCATCGCCGGGCTCGTCGCCGAGGGCGAGACAGTGGTCAACCGCGTCTATCACCTCGACCGCGGGTACGAGCGGATCGAGGCCAAGCTGGCGGCGTGCGGCGCCCGGATCGAAAGGATCAGTGGTGGCGCCTGACGACGGGATAAGACTGCGCGCGCACGATGCCGGCGACCTGACGGTCGTCTCGGCGCATCTGCAGGACGCGCTCGTGTCGGTGCGCGACATCGCCTTCGACCGCGACGAGCGCCGCTTTGTCCTGGTCGCCAACCGCTTCCGCTGGGAGCACGCCGCGGACATGTCCAAGCGCGGCCTCGAACGGACGCTCTGTGGGATCTCGTTTGCCGAGGTCGACGGCGTCTCGTATCGCGGGTTCCGCCGCAGCGAGGAGGACCGCATCCTGTCGCTCCTGGCGATCCGCCTGCCCGACGGCGACGGCACCATCGACCTCGATTTCTCCGCGGGGGTCTCGATCCGGCTCAGCGTCGCCGCGATCGAATGCCTCGTCCGCGACCTCGGCGAGCCGTGGCCGACGGCCTGGCAGCCCGATCACGAGAAGCCATGACCGCCACCCACTGTTCCGAAAACCGCGAACCGCTGATCATGGCCCTGCCCAACGGCCGCATCCTCGGCGAGGTGATGCCGATGCTGGGCCGCATGGGCGTCGAGCCCGAGCCCGCTTTCACCGACCCGAAATCGCGCCAGCTCCGCTTCTCGACCTCCGATCCGGGCCTGGAGATCATCCGCGTGCGCAGCTTTGACGTCGCGACCTTTGTCGCGTTCGGCGCGGCCCA
>Ga0134126_10010014_pt1 | contig 11949 bp, 18 predicted proteins | sample KB31752_FD_96881 | JGI IMG/M metagenome (GOLD analysis project Ga0134126, IMG submission 96881) | Terrestrial soil microbial communities with excess Nitrogen fertilizer from Kellogg Biological Station, Michigan, USA - KB3-175-2 | ecosystem: Environmental > Terrestrial > Soil > Unclassified ...
ACGCATATTCTGGCGTTCGAGGGCGACAGCCACGTCGAATGGTTCGAGGGCAATTTCCAGGACTACGAAGCCGACAAGATGCGGCGGCTGGGACAGGACAGCGTCATCCCGCATCGTGTGAAGTACAAGAAATTCTCAAGATAGCTGCCGCTCCTGTTGGCCCCGGTCCCGTCATCCTGAGGCGCGCGCAGCGCGTCCCGAAGCATCAACGGCCATGTCGTCTGCGGTGACATATCGGCCAAACCGTAGGAAATTCAGACGCTAAGGCGGGGCTGTGGCCGGAAAACCACGGTCCGCGACACTTCCGCCGCGCCTGGGGAGCACTGCCCCGGCGGCCTCGCCTTGAAGGTGCCGTTCGTCTAGATTTCGCGCGGTTGGCTATGCCAAGGGCGTCGATGAGGGGGGACTGATGCGTATCCTGCGAATGACTGCTTTGAGCGGCCTGATCCTGGTCGCGCTGGCACAGGTTGCGGCTGCTGCGCCCACCTACAACTGGACCGGCTTCTATATCGGCGCCAACGTCGGCTATAGCTGGGGCAAGGCCGACAACACCTATCACTCCGTCGGCAACGGCGCCGATATTACGCAATCGGATTCGCCGTCGATCAACGGCGCGATTGGCGGCGGCCAGGCCGGCTACAACTTCATGTTCGCTCCACGCTGGATCGTCGGCATTGAAACCGACATTCAGGGCAGTGGCGAAAAGTCCAACGGCGACCGGATCGCTTGCAACCCCGCCGGCACCTGCGACACCAACACGGTCACGCAAAGCTTCAGCGAGAAGCTCCACTGGTTTGGCACCACCCGCGCCCGCGTCGGCTTCATCGTCGATCCGCGCTGGATGGTCTATGGCACCGCCGGCGTCGTTTACGGTCACCTCACGCGCGACGATACCTACACCAACCTCACCACCACCACGGTCGTCAGCACGTCGCAGAGCGCAACGAAAAGCGGTGGCGTGTTCGGTGGCGGCTTCGAGTTCGTCATCTGGAACAACCTGACCGGCAGGGTCGAATATCTTCATTTCAGCCTGCCGGGCTTCGACTCGATGCAGGTCAACAACGGGCAGTTGTCCCTGACGCAGACGACGGGCCGTTTCCGCGACGACATCGTGCGCGTCGGCCTTGACTGGCGCTTCGGTCCCTGATCGCGACGACACAATCGGTTTGACGCGAGACGCCGGATAAGACCTCCGGCGTTTTCCTCGCGGGTTGCGCTGACGCGCGACGAAGCCGCGCGTCGGCGCGGCCTGTCGTTTCGCCAACGTTTGCCGGGCCGCCCGCCACCCGCGGGCGGCATCGGCCGTGCGCGTTGCCGCCCGTAATTTATCCGACCAGTCCCGCGAGCCAGAAAAACAGCGCCGACAGCACGCCCGCCGCCGGGATGGTGAGGATCCACGCGGTCACGATTTCCTTGGCCACGGCCCAGCGCACCGCCGACACTTTTTTCGCCGCGCCGACGCCGATGATCGAGCCGGTGATCGTGTGCGTGGTCGACACCGGAATGCCGAGGCTGGTGGCGCCGAACAGCATGACCGAGCCCGCCGTCTCCGCGCACACGCCCTGCACCGGCGTCAGGCTGGTGATGCGCGAGCCCATCGTGCGCACGATTTTCCAGCCGCCGGCGAGCGTGCCCGCCGCCATCGCGATCTGGCAGGCGAGCACCACCCAGAACGGCACGTAGAACTGCGAGCCGAGCTCGCCTTGCGAGAACAGCAGCACCGCGATGATGCCCATGGTCTTTTGCGCGTCGTTGCCGCCGTGGCCGAGCGCGTAACACGAGGCCGAAACGAATTGCACGCGGCGGAAAATGTGGTCGGCCCCGAACGGCGTCCAGCGCACGAACACCCACGACACGACCAGCATGAGCAGCAGCGCCAGGATGAGGCCGAGCCCGGGCGATAGGAAAATCGCGGCGACGGTCTTGCCGACGCCCGACCAGACCACGGCGTGCACGCCCGCCTTGGCGAGCCCCGCGCCGACCAGGCCGCCGATCAGCGCGTGCGAGCTCGACGAAGGAATGCCCATCCGCTGCGTCACGATCTGCCAGACGATGGCGCCGGCGAGCGCGCCGAAAATCACGCGCGAATCGACGACGTTCGCCTCCACGATGCCGCGGCCGACCGTTTCCGCCACATGCAGGCCGAAAAACAGGAAGGCGACGAAGTTGAAAAACGCGGCCCACGCGACCGCGTATTGCGGGCGCAGGACGCGCGTGGACACGATGGTGGCGATCGAGTTGGCGGCGTCGTTCATGCCGTTGAGGAAGTCGAACGCCAGCGCGACCGCGATGAGCGCGAACAAAAACGGCAGCGCGAGCGCGGCTGAATGCATCGGGACCGGTTTCAGACGAAATCAGGCATGCTCGATGACGATGCCATGCATCACGTTGGCAACGTCGTCGAAGCGGTCGACGACTTTCTCCAGATGATCGTAGACCTCGTTGCCGACGAAGAACGCCAGCGAGTTGGAGTTCCTGTTGGTCATGTAGAGCGCTCGCAGGCCCACGTCGTGCAACTCGTCGGCGCGGCCTTCGAGCGCGGAGATTTTGGCGGTGAGGTCGCTGATGTGGGCGGCCTCCGTGCCGATCGAGCGCAGCAGCGGCACGGCCTCCTTCACCAGCTCGGCGCAGCGCACGATCGCGTCGGCCATATCCTTCATCTGCGGCGTGAATTCGGTGACGTCGAACAGCATGACGCCCTTGGCGGTCTTCTGCATCTGGTCGATGGCGTTGTCCATCGAGGTGATGAGGTCGCGGATATTGCCGCGGTCGAACGGGGTGATGAAGGTGCGGCGCACAGCGATCAGCACCTCGCGGGTGACGTCGTCGGCGTCCTGCTCGCGGTCCATCACCACCTGGTAGTTGGGCTTGACCGCGTCGCCGCCCTCGAGCATCGCGCGCAGCGCCTTGGCGCCCGCCAGCACGGCGTCGGAATGGCGCGCGAACATGTCGAAGAAACGCTCTTCCTTCGGCATCAAGGCATGAAACCAGCGCAGCATGAGGGCCTCCGGCGACCCCTCTACGACCTTACGCCGGCATTTGCCAGAGGCAGGATCGGATCATCCCGCCTTCCGTTTGCTCGCGCGCCGCCGATCCGTCACTGCTTCTTTTTGCCGCCCGAGCCCGATTTCGCGGCGGTGTCGTTGAGCTTCGGCGGCGTGGGCTTGGTCGGGCCGGGCTTGACGGCCGTGCCGCTCTTGCCGGCCGCGCCGGCCGCTTGAACCTTGCCGCTCTGGCTCTTGCCGACTTTGGCTGGGCCATCCTTGCATTTGCCTGCGTTCGATCCGCCGCAGCCGGTCGTGCCCCAATCGCCGGCGCAGTCCCCATCCTCATCGTACGTGCCGCTTTTGCCGGTGTTCGGGCCGCCGACGACGTGACAGGCCTTTCCCTGATTGGCCGCGGCCGCGTGGGCCGCGCCCGGGCCGATGAGCATGCCGATCGCGAATGCTGCTGCGAGTGCAGCGAATGTATGTTTCATGGTCGCCCCCTGGTTGGGCGGCCATTGTCGCATTTAGGCCGCGCGCAAACCAGCGGCGCGGAACCAGCGCAACATGGCGGCCTCCGCTTCTTTCAATGGAGGACGATGGGTCGCAAGCGCCTTGGAACGGCGTCCAGCGGCAAACGTTGTGTCCCCATGAACGGCATCCAAGGAGGCAGCACTATGAAAAAAATCTTGATCGCGGCGACTGCGCTTGCGTTCCTGACCGGTACCGGCGCGGCGATGGCCAACGACGAAGGAACCGCCGACCAGCGCATGAAAAAGCCGGTCACGGTTCATCATAAACAGGTCAGACGGAGCCATTCGACGACCGACGGTCTTGGCCCGGAAAACAACGCGGCCGCGAAAGGCAGCTTGCTGCCGGGCAAGGACCGGCTTAACTCGCGCGCTTACATCCAAGACAAATAAAGATACGAACGCGTCGACGCGCGCCGGGAAGCGGCTCTTAGCCCGCGCCCGGCTCGCGATACTGCGCGTCGGTGACCTTTTCCATCCAGTTGGCGGTCACGCCGTCGAGCGCTTCCTGCACCGCGATGTGGCTCATGCCGGTGGTCGCCGTGGCGCCGTGCCAGTGCTTTTCGCCCGGCGCAAACCAGACCACGTCGCCGGGCCGGATCTCCTCGACCGGACCGCCCTCGCGCTGCACCCAGCCGAGGCCGGCGGTGACGATGAGATTTTGCCCGAGCGGATGCGTATGCCATGCGGTGCGCGCGCCCGGCTCGAAAGTAACGTGGGCCGCGCGCACGCGGGCGGGCGCCGGCGCCTCGATCAGCGGATCGAGGCGGACGTTGCCGGTGAAATACTCCGGCGGCCCTTTGCGCGAAGCCTTCGCGCCGCTGCGGGTGATGGTCATGCGGGTGCTCCTTGGTGACGGCGGTGGCGCGCGTATGGGCCCAGCATAGCACTTTTTTCACCTCTTCCCGTTGGGGAGAGGGCCGAGCGCCGGTAGAGTTCTCCTCCGCGCCGCGTTAGGGTCGCGTTGGCCGGGGGGCATTGCCGTGCGCGATTTCGTGATTTCGGTGTCTGTGCTGGTGGCGCTGCTTGCGGCCTCGCTCGGCAGCCGCGTTCTCTACAACCGCATTCCCGAGCGCCACCGCGTCGAGGAGACCGAGCACGTCGTCCGCAATCTCGCCGGCATTTTCGTGGTGCTCGCCTCGCTGGTGCTCAGCCTCATGATCAATTCGGCGCGCAACACTTTCGACGGCGTCGACAAGGCCGTGCACGCCTACGCGACGGAAATCATCCTGCTCGACCGCGTCATGCGCCAGTACGGAACCGAGACCGCGCCGGCGCGGCAGCGCCTGCTCGCCTATCTCCAGCAGGCGGCGGCCCGCATGGGCCAGAGCGATCCGATCCTCGGCAGCCGCCGCGCCGAAGGCATGCTTTCGGCCGTCGGCAACGACCTGCGCGACCTCAAGCCGGCCGATGCCGAGCACGTCGCGCTCAAACAGCGTCTCGAACGGCGCTTCGAGACCATCTACGAGATGCGCTGGGGACTGGTCGAGCAATCCGAGGGCACCATCCCGATGCCGCTGATCGTGATGCTCGCAACCTGGCTGGCGCTGATTTTCGCCGCGTTCGGCTATCGCGCGCCGCGCAACGTGGTCGTGGCCGTGACCTTCGTGATGTCGTCGGTGGTTATCGCCGCGGCGATCTATTTGATTCTCGACATGGACGTGCCGTTCGACGGCACCATCCAGGTCTCACCCGAGCCGCTGATGCGGGCGATTGCCGAACTGGAAAAGTGAGCGCCGCCGCGATCCTAGAGACGTTTCTTGCGCGAGCGCTTGACAGCGGCCTTCTTTTTCGTCGTTCGTTGCGTGCGCGGATTGCCGGTGAGTGCCTTCATCACGGCAGCGACCGCGGCGCCGGCCGCCGCAACGGCGGCGGCGCTCGCCGCCTTGGTCGCGATCGACTGAACCTGGCGCAGGCTCGACTTAGCCGTTCCCATCATGGTGTCTCTGGCTTTTTTGGCCATTCGTTTTCTCCGCTTTGTGTTGGGATGAACGCTTTGCCGATTTCCTCGGGCGGCGCGATGCCTGCGGTTGCAGATTGGGCGACGCCGCAATCATCTTGAGCGCGGCCTGTGAGAGCCGATGCGGCATGGCGCTGACAAATTCGGGAGAGACATTTTTCAGCCGCCTCCACGGCAGGCTCTTGGTCGCGTTGCCGGCCAGCAGGCCGAGCTCAAACGCCAGGCCTGCCGCGACTTTCGGGTTGTCCCTGACGAAATTGTAAAAGATGTCGACGAGGGATTTCGGTTTTGCTCGCGGCACTGGCTTTGTCCACGCTTTCGTTTGAGGCAAGGCGCGCGCAGGCGCAACGTTTCGCGCGCGTCCTAGTGATGCATGAAGATCGCCAGAATGATGATAATCGGCAGCGGAACGCCCAGCAGCCACAACAACGCGCCTCGTCCAAAACCCATGATCGCCTCCCATTGGTGTCGTCTCGTGAAAGAACGCCATCGGGGAACCTAAGTTCCATGTCGTCCGGCATTTGACATTTTCCGCTGTTAGGCGTATATTCCTATAGCCCTCTCCTTAAAGGGGCGCTCCCTCGGGACGTCCTTGAGAGCGGGAGAGGGCGCGGCGCCTGCGGGCGGGGTTCGTTACCCCGCTCCCGGGCGGCTCCGGGGCACCGCCCGCGCGGCAACACGACCGCGCTGCGAGGAGCTCGCTGCACTGGGAAGGCCGTAGCCGGGTAACGCCCGTCGTAGGCCCTCCCGGGAAGCGCGGCCTGGAGCTGAGTTTGCGGCGAGAGCCGCGGACGAGCCCGCGACTGAGCGCCGGAAGGCGCGGGTGGTCCGTCAAAGGATCGCCCCACAGAGAGAATGGATGCGCCTTTCGGCGCTCCGTCCCCCTCGTTTGCGAGAACGCAATCGAGGACCGTCGATCAGCCCCCGCGACAGCGGCGGGCACCCTGGCCCCGTCACGGGGCGCCCCCACAACTCGGACGCCGATCACGGCTCGCGCCGCGAGACGGAGAACCTATGCCGCATACCAAATTCGAAAGGAGAACCCATGCCCGACAGAAAATCTGCAAGACGAAAGCGCGCACGACAGGAATTTGAAGCTCACGCGCGCGCCGAGGCAGCCGCCCGCGCCGAGATGTATCGCAGAATCGGCCAGATGCTGAGCTTCTGGCGGTTCTGCGGCAAGAAGCCCTGCCTGCGCGCGGGCCATTGCGCCGGCGAGATCGCGGCCTGCTTTGAGCGGATGTGGCAGCAGGTTCCCGACGACATCCGATTTCACATCCAGGTCCTTTTCGAATCGCGCGACGCCGGCATGTCCGTCAAGGCGGCTGTCGCCGAAGCCGACCGCCGCGTGCAACAGTGGCAGGAAACCCTGGCACGATGCGACGCGCTCTACCCGCCGCAGCAATCACCACAGGACATGTCGCCGGAGTCTTTGCCGCCGCAACCGCCCGCGCCGGCAGGGCCGGCGCCAAAAGCGCAGCCGCGCATTCGTTCGCTGTGAGCGCGCCTGATGTTTGACGGCAGCACCGATCGCGCAACGCAAAAACCCCGGGCGATGGCCCGGGGTCTGTACGGAGACGCCAGTCGTTTAGACCGCGGTCCTCTTGCGCCGCTTGCGCCAGCCGGCAAGGCCGAGCGCGCTGAGACCGGAAGCAAACAGCGGCAGCGACGCCGGCAGGGGCGTTGCCGCCGGCGTCACGCTCGTCAACTGGAAGAACATGTCGCGCTTGCCGACAAAATTGGTGATGTCGTACTCCGTCTCGACTTCGAGCGTAGAGTTCGGGAAATTCGCAAGGCTGAGCGTGTTCGGGATCGACGTATTCCCGAACACGGTGTCCGAGCCGTTGAAATCGAGATTGAAGTTCGACTGGATGGCGACATTGCCGCCGAGCGGCGTGCTCTGCTGTTCGGAGAAATAGACAGAGTCCGAGCTGCCAAGACCGACACCGTTGAACACCAGCATGCCGATGTTCGACAGCGAAATCGCCCCGCTCGGCAGGAAGATGTGCATCGTGGCGCCGGAAGGATTATAGACGCCGATCGACGTGGCGTTGCCGCCCGTGCGCGGCACCGAGGGATCGTATGTGACGTTGCCGGTGATCGTGTCGCCGATGCCGAGCCCGGCCGCGTAATCAAAAAGGTCACTCAGGTGGGACCCGACGGCGATGCTCGACGTGAGCTTGGCCGTGAACGACAGCGTCGTCGCTTGGGCGCCCGCAGGCGACAGAGCACACGCCAGCGCCACTGCGCCGAGCAACTTGACCGTATTTTTCATTGCAAAATTTCCATCGAGAACGTCTGCACCACGGCGCATATTTACGAGGCTGTGGACGCAAACTCAACCGTTTTTGCGCCCGCCGGAGGCCCGGTTTGGACGCAAGGTAAACTGGATTTGCCCGCGCCGCCCAAGGGTTTAGCCTCTGCCCATGATTCGGCTGACCGGAATTTTATTGGCCGTCATAATTCTTTCCGCGCCAGCACGCGCGGAGCCTTTTCCGCAATGGCTGCAGGCGACCTGGCCGGACGCGCAAAAGCTCGGCGTTTCGCGCGCGGTGTTCGACGCGGCGACGCGCGGCCTCGCGCCCGACCTCACGCTGCCAGACCTCGACATTCCCGGCCGGCCGGAAGCCGTGCCGCAACAGGCCGAATTTGTGCAGACGCCCGGACAATATCTGCGCGAGCCGACTTTCGCGCGTCTTGCCGACCAAGGCAAAAAACTTGCCGCGCAATACAAGGACACGCTCGCACGTATCGAGAAGGAGTTCGGCGTGCCGGGCACGATGGTGCTCGCGATCTGGGCGCGCGAAACCGATTACGGCCGGCAAAAGGACAGTCTCGACGCGCTTGCGGTGCTGGCGACGCAGGCCTTCACCGGCAAGCGAAAGGATTTCTTCCGCAACGAGTTTCTGCACGCCTTGAAGATGTTGCAGGACGGCGTGCCGCGCGCCGATCTGCGCTCGTCCTGGGGCGGCGCTATGGGCCTCACGCAGTTTCTGCCGTCGGAATTTTACAAATACGCCGTCGATTTCGACGGCGACGGCAAAGCCGACATCTGGCACTCTGTGCCGGACGCGCTCGCCTCGGCGGCCAAGCAGCTTGCCGGCAAAGGCTGGCAGCGCGGCGCGCCCTGGGCGATCGAGGTGCGTGTGCCGGCCTCCGTCGATTGCACCAAGGCCGAGCCGGCGGTCACCGCGCCGGTCGCCGACTGGCTCAAGCACGGTTACGTGCCGGCCTATGGGCGCAGGCTGAACGGGACCGAGCTCGCGGCGGAGGCTTCGCTGCTGCTGCCGGAAGGCACCTACGGGCCGGGCTTCCTCACGCCGAAAAATTACTACGTGCTCAAGGAGTACAACTACTCCGACCTCTACGTGCTCTTCGTCGGCCACCTCAGCGATCTGATCGCCGGCGGTCGTCCCTTCGAGCATCCGTGGAGCAAGAACGCGCAGCTCAAAACCAAAGACGTCGAGACGATGCAGCACCGTCTCACGGCCCTGGGTTTCTATCGGGACAAAATCGACGGCAAGGCGGGCATGCTCACCCGCGCGGCGCTCGGCGCCTATCAGAAGAAATCCGGGATGACCGTCGACTGCTGGCCGACGCCGGCGCTGCTCGAGCGGATGCGGCGGTGATTACTCGCAGATCTGCATCCGGCGCGTGCGGTAGCGATAGCCGTCCCACACCTGCTGGCGTTCCATGTGGCAGGAGGCGGGGTCGATGTATTCCGGCGAATCGGGGTCGCCGGGAGGCGGCGGCGTATAGTCGGCGGGCGCCTCGTCATAGATCGGCGCTCCGGCATAAGCGGGCGGGGCGGCAATGGCAGAGCCGATAATGGCGCCGGCCGCAGCGCCAGCGACAACGCCGGCGGCGATGCCGCAGCCCCGGCAATGCGCCTCAACCGGAGACGGCAACGCCGCGGCCACCAAGGCGACCGCGGCGAGCGCAACAATCCTGCGTTTCATGGGCGTGTCCTCGGGCCAATCCAGTTGGCGCCGATCATGCACCCAACAAAGTTACCCAGACCTTACCCGGTTATGGGCAGATGAACCGCGGCCGGCTCCAGCCGACGAAGTTTCCGTAGCCGTCATGCAGCGGCCGACGGGCCCAATAACCGCCGGGGCAGGACGCCGGATAAGGCGCGCCATAGCCGTCGTACACCACGTAGCCGGGCGCCGGTGCATAGCGCGGCTGGCTGTTGGCGATTGCGCCGCCGATGATGGCGCCGGCGGCAAGACCGCCGATCACGCCGCCAACCACGCAGCCGCTGCAACGCGCTTCCGCCGGTTGCGGTGCGGAGAACGTGCCCGCTGCGATGGTCGCAGCAGCGGCGAGAGCCAAGATCGTCTTCTTCATCTGAAACCCTCCTGGTCCTTGGATAGCCGGGGACGAACGAAGTGGGTGAACCCTAAGCCTGATCCGGACCTTGTAAAGGGAACAGACTTAATTTGTCGGAAATTTGTTGGCGCCGGCCGCGCCACACCCCCTCGGCAAAAGCCCGGTTTTCGTTATGAAAACCGGGCCTTTCCAGTTCAGAACATTGACGGCGCGCGGCTAGCCGCACACACGAACGCGATGCCAGCGCCAGGTAAAGCCATTCCAGTAGCGCTCGCGCGTCCAGTAGCAGCCCGGCCCGTAATAGGCCGGTCCCGGCCCGTAATAAGCGGGACCGTAATAATAGGGGCCGTGAGCCGCAGCGGAGCCGATGATGGCGCCGGCAGCAAGGCCGCCGATAATGCCTGCGGCGACGGCGCCGCCACGGGCTTCGGCGGGTTGCGGGGCGGCAATCGCGGCAACGGCAAGCGTCGCGGCGACCGCGATGGCGGTAAGGGTCTTGGTCATGATCTACCTCTTTTCCTGCATTCGGTCGTATCCGATGAACGACCAAGGGGTTGCTTTCCTGCGATGTCCGCGCAGGGGAAACGTTTAGTCTGGGGCGGAGGTTCCGCCATTTCGCGTGAATGTGCGGTGAACGCCCGGTTCGGAAATGTGATGCAGGACACAAAACATGCATTAAATTTTGGACAGTTTCGCCGCCACAAGGCGGGCGAAAAGGCGGTTCCCGCGGTTGCGCCGGGGCGTCCGCCATGTCGTAGTGTTGGGAAATTCGGGATAAAGGGGGAAGTAGCGTCATGTCGAAATACACTTGGGACCACATCCATTTGCGCACGCCGGACGCGGAAGCGACTGCGCAATGGTTCGAGCGCGTATTCGAGGCCGAAGTCATTCGCAGCACCGTCTCCGGCAAGCCGCGCATCGACATCAAGCTCGGTGGTGCCAATATCTTTCTGGCCCCGGTGAAGCCCGGCGACGGCGTCAACCCCCCGCCGGCCACCCCCTACCAGGGCCTCGACCATTTCGGCATGACCGTCAAAAATATCGACGCCATCGCAGCAGAGATGAAAAAGAAGGGCGTCGAATTCACGATGGAGCCCAACATTCCGCGGCCCGGTCTCAAGATCTGCTTCCTGCGCGGCCCGCAGGGCATTTCCATCGAGCTGCTCGATCGCGATCCGAAATACAAATAAGGATCAGCCTGCGCCGCCGCGCGTCTGCGCCTCGGAGCGCTTGCCGGGCGGCGCAGCATTCAGCGGACAGCCGGCGAATGCGGCGCCGATCGCCCCCGGCGCCCCGTCGAGGCGGAATTCCGCGCTCGTGCGTCCGCGATTGAGCGAGCGGATCAGCACGTAGAGCACATTCGATGTCGCCATTTCGTCGGCGAAGCGCGCCACTTCGCTTCGATCTTCGATGATCGCGCGTTGATAATCGTCCGTGAAGCGTACTTGCGCCAGATGACCGGGCTTGTCGTCGAAGCGATAGCTGAGCTCGGCGTTGCGCGTCGAGCCGATCTTGAAAAGAAACGCGAAGACGACGACCGGTTGATCCTTGAAACAACTGAGCTGCAGGTCGGCCGGCGGCGGAAACACGACGGCCGCATTGGACACGACGCGCGTTTCCAGACGCGCGCTCGACATCGGCGCGCCGGTGATCCGGTCGACTTCGCGTTCGACGCGCCAGTTGCCCGCGGCGGCGGTATTGGTTGCGGTGACGATCGGGTCGCGCGCGCAGGCCGACGCCAATGCGCCAAGCGCGATCGCGCCCGCGATGCCGGCCAACCGCCGAATACCGTCAGCACGCAAAACAAAAGCCGGCACGACGCGACCCCCAACGGCCTTTATTCTGCATCGTGCACGCCAGGCGTGCAACTTGCGCCGCGCCGGGCCTTGCGAATTGTGGTACGAATCCCCAAATGACAAGGCGAACGACCGATTCGCGGCACGCGGCCGAAATGGCCTTCAAGGCGGCCACCACCAAGCCCGCGGAGCCTCTCCCGAAAAGCTCGTCGCTGCCCGGCGTGAAGGAAATGGTGTCGTTGCGTATCGATCGTGACGTGCTCGATCACTTTCAAAGCGACGGTCCCGGATGGCAGGACCGGATCAACGAGGCACTGAGAAAAGCGGCCGGCAAATAAGTCCGAAGC
>Ga0134126_10010015_pt1 | contig 11948 bp, 10 predicted proteins | sample KB31752_FD_96881 | JGI IMG/M metagenome (GOLD analysis project Ga0134126, IMG submission 96881) | Terrestrial soil microbial communities with excess Nitrogen fertilizer from Kellogg Biological Station, Michigan, USA - KB3-175-2 | ecosystem: Environmental > Terrestrial > Soil > Unclassified ...
AGCGGCAAGCGCTGTCGCGCGTTACGGCGCCCCGGAAGTCGAGCAGTGGTTCTTCGAAGTATGGAACGAGCCCAACCTGCGCTCGTTCTGGCGCGGAACTCGTGCGCAGTATTTTCGGTTGTACCGGGAGGCCGCTCGCGCGCTCAAGGAGATCAGCCCCGAGCTCCGCGTCGGTGGACCAGCGACCGCACAAAATGCCTGGATCGACGAGTTCCTGGACGATTGTGAGCGAACGCGGACGCCGGCCGACTTTGTATCGACGCATCATTACCCAACTGATCGAACCGTGAGCGTCAGCGACGATACAGAGATACAGCTCGCCGCGATGCAGCGCGACGTCCTGCGCGAAGAGGCACAGGATGCGCGCAGGCGCGCACGCGGGAAGCCGCTGTTCTATACCGAATGGAACACCTCCGCCGATGGTCATGATCCGAGGCACGACGAGCCGTACGCTGCGGCGTTCATTGTAAAAACGGTGCTGCAGGCGAACGGACTCGTGGATGCATACTCGTTCTGGACCTTCAGCGATATCTTCGAGGAGCAGTACTTCCCGTCGCACGCCTTTCACGGAGGTTTCGGGTTGCTGACGCTGGATGGCATCGCGAAACCGTCGTACCGCGCGTTCCAGTTGCTGCACCATGTTGGAACCGAGCTGGTTACGCCGATGGATGGCATGCATGCCAACGTCGCCGCATGGGTGATTCGCTCTGGCAATCGCATCACGGTTCTCTTCGTAAACAGCGCACCTCCGCAACACGACCTCGTTCCGGAATCAGCGGTCGTGCACATTGCCAGCAAGGCGACGGTACAGATGGCGACGATCGAGCGGATCGACGATACGCATGCGAACGCGAAGCAACGCTGGCTCGAGATGGGCGCTCCAGAGTATCTGCGTCAAGCCGACGTGGATGAGCTGCACTCGGCGTCCACGCTCCATGTCGAGCCGTATGATGTGAAGTCGGACGCCAACGGCATTCATGTAACCGTCGATCTCCCGGCGAATGGTATTGCCGCCGTTACGCTCGATCTTGCAGGCGATCTGCCGTTGAGTGGCAATGGCTGACCCGGGCATCGACTCCATCGCGGTGCTTCAGGAGCGCACCTTCGGCTACTTCACGCGTGAGGTAAATGCCGATACGGGGCTCGTGAGCGACAGCACGCGGCCGGAATCACCGGCGAGCATTGCCGCGTCCGGTTTCGCATGCGCCTGCTACGCTGTGGCGGCACACCACGGAATTCTTCCGCGCGTGCAGGCGGCCGCGTACGTCGCGCACGCACTCCGGTTCCTGTGGGAGGCAGAGCAGGGTGACTCGCCCGATGCGACGGGCTCGCACGGTTTCTTCTACCACTTTCTCGATTTGCAGACGGGACGCCGGACCTGGAAATCGGAACTGTCGACAGTCGATTCAGCAATTCTGTTCGCAGGTGCGCTGGTCGCGGCAGACTACTTTAACGGGCCTTCTGAAGATGAGCGCGCCGTCCGGGAGCTCGCGGACGCACTTTATCGCCGAGCCGACTGGCGCTGGGTCTCGCCCCGCGATGCAATCTCGCACGGATGGAGACCGGAGGGCGGCTTCCTCCGATTTGACTGGCGCGGTTACAACGAGGCACTCTTTGTGTACGTCCTCGCACTCGGCTCGCCCACGTTCGCGCCAGACCCATCCATATACTCCGCATGGACTGCCAGCTATCAGTGGCGTTGTATTCTTGGCCACGAATATCTGTATGCAGGGCCGCTCTTCACGCATCAATTGTCTCACGTGTGGATCGACTTTCGCGACATTCAGGACGAGTACATGCGCGCGAAGAAGATCGACTATTTCGAGAACAGCAGGCGCGCCACGCTGGTGCAGCAGGAATACGCGAAACGCAATCCGCGCAAATTCAAGGGCTACGCAGCCAATTGTTGGGGGGTAACGGCGAGTGACGGTCCCGGACCGTTCGGAGGCAGCGTGCGTCAGGGCAAGCACCGGTTCCACGGCTATCGCGCCCGTGGTGTTCCGTTCGGGCCTGACGATGGAACGCTTGCACCCTGGGCGCTGGCCGCGTCGCTACCGTTCGCGCCGGAGCTCGTGGTACCGGCGATGCAGCATCTGAATCACTCATACCCCGAGCTCACTGGCCGTTACGGTTACGAGTCGAGCTTCAATCCGACGTACGGTGACGGCGGCAAGGCAGGATGGATTTGCGAATGGCATTACGCCATCGACCAGGGACCGGTAGTCCTGATGGTGGAGAATTATCTCTCCGGTCTTGTGTGGCGCGCTCTGCGCAACTCGCCTTACATTCGCGACGGATTGCGTCGCGCCGGCTTTGCCGGCGGATGGCTCGGTAGCGATGGGTCGCGAGGATGAGCGAGGAATTTCGCTCGCGCGCGTTGCAGCGCATTGCACAGATCCACGTTCGCCGAGCTTGGCGCGGCAGATCAGGACGAGATTCTCCACACGTTTGCTTGACGACATACATCCCGGCTGACGGTCCGGATAATGCAATCGCGTTCGCGTAACTCGATCGATAGCGGTGCCCTCTCGCAACGCAGGAGCAGCGTATGGAAAGCAGAGCGAAGCTGTTCGGCCACCCGATTCACCCGATGCTCATAGTCTTCCCGCTAGGCTTGCTGGCGATGAGTCTCATCTTCGATCTCATCCAGCTGGGAACACATGGCGGTGACTGGTCGCATGTCGCTTTCTACATGATCGGTGCCGGCGTTATCGGCGGCCTGGTCGCCGCTGTTTTTGGCCTGATAGACTATACGGGCATTCCGACTGGCACCCGTGCGAAGCACATAGCTCAGCTGCACGGGATCGGCAACGTTGTGGTTGTTCTTCTTTTCGCAGCAAGCTGGTATCTCCGTCTCCCTGACTCAGCCTACCCGTCCGGACTGGCGATACTGCTCTCGATCATCGGCGTTCTCCTCGCTCTCTTCACAGGGTGGCTCGGTGGCGAACTGGTGGATCGCCTTGGTATCGGCGTCGCTTCCGATGCGAATCCTGACGCTCCGAGCTCCCTGAAAGCGCGATAACTCCACAAACGGAATTGCGCAGTCAGTTGCGAAGGACGACCACGATCAGCGCTGCGTGCCAGTTGCGTCCAGTGCCGCACGCAGGCCACGTGCGAGTGCCATCGCATTGTCGTTGGCCCAGAAGTGCATGAAGAACAACCGCGGCTCCTCCGTCAACATGTGACTGTGCACAGCCGTCACCGCGATGCCGTGACTCCGAAGCGCTCGAATCACAGGATTGACTTCAGCCCCCAGTAGTACCAGGTCTCCACTTATAGCCGCTCGGCCGCTGCCCGTAGGCTGGAAGTTGATCCCGGTCGCGACTCCCATCGCCGGGGGAATCACCTCTCCGTGCTCCCGAATCGATTCCGCACGCGGAACACTGACCTGGTAGACACCACCGTTCGTCTTGCCGGAATAGCCGAGCGCACGGGCAATCCCCGCGGTATCAAGATCGACTGGCGGCGCGGCGGTCGGCGCCGCAGGGGTTCCGAGTGGTGTCTTGCTGAGAGCCAGCGCGGCGTGAATGGACCGGGCGATCCTCGCCGCGTCGCCAGTCGCCATGATGTGCATGTACATCACGCGAGGGTTCTCATGAAGGAGATGGTTGTGCAACGCCGTTTGACTCACGCCACTGTCCTGCAGTGCTTGCATGACAGGTGCGACCTCAGTCTCCGTCAGGACCAGATCCCCCATGGCCATCGTCCCGCCTGACGCCATCGCCTTGAATGCCACCCATGAACCCAGAGCCAGCGCGGGCTTGATCTGCACGCCCTCGACTGACGCATGGATGTCGGAGCGCGGGAAGCCGAACTTGTAGACACCGCCGGCGTTCATCGTGCCGTGGCGCCCGAGCGCTGCGTCCACGGAAGCTGTCCACGATGGCAACGGAGCCGTCACCTGCGCTCCGCACGGAGCCGCCGCCATCGATGCCACTACGGCCATGACGGAAGCCGCCTGTACACGGTACGAGCACTTGATCAAGTCCACCATTGATTGCACCTGTCCTCCTCGCGCGCGGGACGCTAAGACCGTATGATACAGTTGTATCATATTACTCCCCGAGCCGATCCGCCAGCCGCCCTCCAATGACTGCCCGACCTCGTTGGCTACTTCTCATGCACCAGCTGCCGCCTCATCCGGACTACTTTCGGGTCAAGGTGTGGCGGCGACTCAAGGGGATCGGGGCGATAGCACTCAAGAACTCGGTCTATGTTCTGCCGAACGGAGTGGAGGAGCGCGAGGACTTCGAGTGGCTGGCGCGGGAGATAGTTGCAGGCGGGGGCGAGGCTACGTTGTGCGAGGCGAATTTTCTCACTGCGACGAGCGACCTCGAACTGACGGCGTCGTCAACCGAACGCTGGAGTCGTCAGCATCGCAGGCGTCGACCGCGTGGAGCACTCTGGGTCACGAGACGCGGCGTTCATGTGGATCGAATTGCGAGCGCATGGCTCATTCGGCGTTCCATCGACCCAGCCGCCGACTTCAAGTTCGTAGATCCAACCATGTATGAACCAGACGATAACGAGCTGCGCTTTGACATGTTCGACGCCGAATACACACATATCGGAACGGCGTGCACGTTCGAGGTGCTCCTGGACGCATTCGAGCTTCGGAATGACGTTGGCCTGAGCTCGATTGCCGAGATAGTGCACGACATCGACTGCAAGGATGATCTGTTCGGACGCGCTGAGACGGTCGACGTGGCCTGTGCGCTGGACGAGCTGTACGCGCGCCATGGATCCGACGGAGCACGCCTGGACCACGGCAGCGTCCTGTTCGAGAGCCTTTACTGGATGCTGCAGCCTGGGTGACGTCATCAACGGTTTTCACTACCAAATCAACAGAGGAGTCATGAGAGATCATTCGATAACCAGACGCTCGGCGATTTCGCTCATCGGTGCAATCGTAGCGCTCGCGTGCACGAGCACTCCTCTCCGTGCATTGCAAGTCAAACAGGTATCGTGCGTAGCCGCGCCGACGTCACTCACGCCCGCGAGCTATCATCGCGCATTCCCTTCGGACCACGCCCCGACAAGCTCCGGTCTCCGTCTTGTGAAGGAGTTGCCGCTACCGGGATCTGCCAGCCGCTTCGACTATCAGAGCTTCGATCCGACCACTCACAAGTTGTACATGAACCACATGAACGCTGGAGAGACACTGGTTCTTTCGACTGATAGCGATCGCGTGATCGGACGAATTTCCGGAGTTCCCCGCGCGACGGGCGTTCTCGCAATTCCGTCGCTGCACAGAGTGTACGTGTCGGCGGCGGGTGCTCACGAAATTGCAGGAGTGGACGATCGAACGCTCGAGGTGGTCCAGCGAATCGGCGGCATTCAGTTTCCCGATGGGATCGCGTACGACCCCGAGGTCGGAAAACTCTTTGTGTCCGATGAATCGGGCGGCGCCGATGTCGTGATAGACGTGGCTACGGGGAAGAAGCTCGCCACCATCGCACTCGGCGGCGAGGCCGGCAATACGCATTACGATTCCGTCTCTCATTGTATTCTCGTCGCGGTGCAGACGCGGAATCAACTCGTGGCCATCGATCCCGTAAGTGAGAAGATCGCGGGCCGCTACGACTTGCCGGGATCGGAGCATCCTCACGGTTTCGCGCTCGACCAACCCGGCCGCCTGCTATTCATGTCGTGCGAAGGAAATGCAAAGCTCCTGGTGCTGGATCTCACAGCCATGCGCATCATTGGCACTCACGACGTCGGCGACGGTCCCGACGTACTGGCCTGGGATGCAGCGTGGCGCCGACTGTACGTCGCTTCCGAAGGTGGTCTGTTGTCGGCCTTTCAGGCAGATGGAACTACGCTTCGTCCGGCCGGTGAGTACCGCGCGCCGCATGCGCACACGGTTGGACTCGATTCACGCACACATCGTCTGTACCTTCCACTGCAGGACATCGGTGGCCGTCCTGTGCTTCGGGTTCTCGCGCCTTCGAACTAGAACTGCGCCGGCCATGCAGCGATCAGCTGCGTGGCACCGGAAAGCCAGGAATACGACCCACGTTATACGTGAGTCCTGCATATGCCGCATTGCCTCCCATGTGCTGAACGTTCAGGATCACTCCCGCATCCAGCACCAACCACGGTCGGACTTGCAGCGTGGGGCCCGTGAGGAAGCCAACCTGCGGCGGCGCGCCAGCAGGTCCGCTGGTCCCGGGATAAGTAAAAAGCTCCGCGACAGCGCCCACGGGACCGTGAAGCGGCCCACCGAAGGATGCTGTGAGGAGGGTCGCATTGACCGGAGCGGTCGTGCCGTTCCCGGAGCGGCGTGTATAACCTGCATTGAGATCCAGCTCTCCGGCGCCGATCGGCCGGCTCGAGATGAGCAGCAGCGACGCGTCGGTTGTCTCGGTACTGATGCCGCGCGATCCGGTCGCGAACTTGATCGATCCCTGCACCGAAAAATCGTGCACGACAGGCGCCGCATCCAGTACACGCTGCTTGAGTGCTATCGCCAGATCATTCGCACCGGCATCGCTGGTGGCTGGCGGCCCGTGCGCGGTGTTGTGCGCGTAGCCGCCCTGCAGTTCCAGTTGCAGACGCGGGACAATGCCGATTTTGATGACCGCCGGAATGGAGAATTGCGAGCTGGATGCGGGCTGCATGTCCTGCGCGCCAATCTCGACCTCGACATATCCCGGCGCGACCGTATACGCATGCGTCGCGACCGTGGGCCGCTCGGGCTGCGCGGCGTGCGGATCCGCGGCCGCGGTCTGGGCGGATACATGGCTCGCAGCGAGCAACGCCAGGCAGGTCATGCGTATGATCACTGCCGATCGCGGATATGCTCTGGCTGTCTTCATGACGTCTGACCCGTTTCTACGGTGCGAGCGCGCGGCGCAGGCTTTCGGCGTCGGTATCGATCAGCCGCGCTGCGGTTGTACTTGCGCCATCTTCATCGCCGCGCGCGATGGAGTCGACGAGCGCGTAGTGCAGATCTGTCGTGTCGACGTCCGTCAGATTGTCATGCGCGATGTGCACCAGTGTTTCGCGAAGTGCGATGCTGAATGCGTTGTAGATATCTGCCAGCACCGCGTTCTTGCTCGCGACGGCGACCGTTCGGTGAAACTCCACATCGATGTCGACGGCATGCTCCGATTCTCCTGCTGCGCGAAGCTTGTCGCGCTCGGCGAGAAGCTCGCGTAAACGGCGCACGTCGGCCGCGGTCCGCCGAGCCGCGGCGAGGCGCGCTGTCTCGATCTCGAGGGGCCTCCGCACCTCATAGACCTCCAGCGCCGCCGCGCGGCGTAGCCGTTGGTCCAGCGATTCGCGCCCTGGCACCGAAGCTGTGACGTAGGTGCCGTCGCCCTGCCGTACCTCCAGCAGGCCGGCGTGAGCAAGTACGACCACGGCCTCGCGAATGGTCGTACGGCTGACTCCGAGCGCGTCGCCCAGCTCCACTTCGGTGGGGATGCGCTTTCCCGGCTCGAGTACCCCCAGAGAGATCTGCTGCTGGATTCGGCTGATTACCAGATCGACCAAACTCCGGCGCGACGGACGAGCCAGCGATTCTGTCATATCTATTCATAGTACGAATCTGTAGCCAGCGGCGCAATAGCAATATCGGGGGGGGCGAGGATCTACTGATGGTTGCAAACATCATACGTATGATGTATTTTGCCAGACCATGTTTCGACTCGCGCTTTTCCTGCTCGTTGTATGTGTCGGTGGAGGTCCCGTCGCGGGTCAGACCGCGCCAGGATCCAATGCGCCGAAGGTGACGGCCGTTCAACGCCTGGGGACTATCAAGGTCGACGGACGCCTGGATGAGCCCGACTGGGCCAGAGCGCTGCCCGCAGGCGGTTTCAGACAGCAGGATCCCGACGAGGGCCGGCCGGCTGCCGAAAGCACGCAGGTTCGCTTTCTCTACGATGGCGACGCGCTGTATATCGGAGCCCGGATGTTCGATAGCGGCGGTGCGGCCGGCGTCCGGACGCGGCTGGCGCGGCGTGACGAGGAGCCTGGCGGCGACTACATGATGATCGTCCTGGACACCTACCACGACCATGCCGGCCGGACTGTGCTACGCGTCAACCCATCCGGAGTACAGTACGATGCACTCGCACTCGGCCGCGCCGACCCCGATCCAGGCTGGAACGCCGTATGGATCGCGGCGACACGCATCGATTCCCTGGGCTGGACCGCCGAACTGCGTATTCCGTTCTCGCAGCTTCGTCTGGCGGGCTCCGGCACGCAGACATGGGGACTCCAGATCTGGCGCTACGAGGAGAGGCGCAAGGAGACGTCGCAGTGGGCATTCTGGAACAAGCGCGAGCCGGGCGGCCCGGCATACTTCGGCCACCTGGTCGGGCTTGTACCCAAGCTGGGCCTCGTCACTGTAGACGCGTCGCCCTACGCAGCGGTCGGCGTTGCACCGCGTGTCCCCGATGGCGGAGGCGGCACGGCAGACTACCGAACGCACGCGACGCATGCGACGCACGCGATCGGTGCCGATATCCTGCTCCGTGCTCCGGGCACCAGCGCCACGGTCACGCTCAATCCTGACTTCGGCCAGGTAGAAGCGGATCCTGCAGTACTCAACCTTACGGCATCGGAAACGTTCTTTCCGGAGAAGCGCCCCTTTTTCGTGCAGGACGCAGGAATTTTCGGTTTCGGCGCGATCGACTGTGCAATTTGCGCCTACGACAGTCCGCTCGATCTGTATTACTCGCGCCGCATCGGGCACCCACCTTCGTTGCACCCGCCCGGGCCCGTGATCGATGCGCCGAGCGCGACTCGGATACTCGGCGCTGCGCGCACGACATTTCAATCGCGCAATGGCTGGACGGCAGGCGCACTCGCCGCGCGCACGGATCGCGAAGCGGCAACCGTGCTCGATTCTTCCGGCCGCGCGGAGGACGTAGCCGTCGAGCCATCGACGACCTATCTGATTGGACGCGCGGAAAAGAGCGCGACATCCGGTGCCGGAGCGGTGGGAGTTATTGGCACACTGACAGATCGCAGCGTAGGTGAGCGACGCGGCGACGCGCTTGGTGCACTGCTTCCATCGCGTGCGGCCAACATTGGTGTGGACGGCGAGCGCTGGTGGTCGAACCACACCTATCGCGCCGGCTTTACATCGGCTCTGTCGTCAGTTACGGGCGATTCGCTCGCGCTTCAACACATACAGACGTCGAGTGTGCATTATTTCCAGCGGCCTGACCGACGTCCGACGGCCGGACTGTTCGACTCGCATTACGATCCGGCTCGTACCGGCCTGAACGGCTACGCCTCGGTGGCACGCGTTGCGAAGGAAGGTGGCGCGTGGACGTGGGAGGCAATCGGTGAGCTTGTGAGTCCGGGCTTCGAGGTCAATGATCTGGGCTTCGTCCCGATCGCCGGAACGCAGTGGATCCTGACGAACGTACGGCGCAACTTCACGGTACCGACCCTGTGGTACCACTCGGCGCAGCTGGTCGCCGGCGCGGAGCAGCGGAAGAATTTCGACGGCGATGCGACTGGACGCGCATTTCATGTGTCCGCGTCGGTTGTCATGCCATCGTATTGGAGCGCAGACGTAGTTCTCGTCCATCAGCTCGCACACTACGATGACCGCATGTTGCGCGGCGGCCCGACCGTCGCTGTGGGAGCTGGCGACAGCGTTCGGGTCGATGTCGAGAGTGACACGCGCCACAGTGTTTCCATCGCAGATACTGCCTGGTGGTCGTCCGATCGCAGCGGCCACAGATCAGCTGGAATCACGCAGCTCGTTTCGCTGCTTCCAACCGGCGCGACATCGTTGAGCGCCGGTGTCAGCGCGGAGTTGAGTGCTGGAGCGCAGTTCGTCGCCGACATACCGGAGCCAGGAGCGCAGGGGCAACCGCGATACGTTGTCGCGTCGCTGACGCAGCGCACGGTCGCGCTCGAATTGCGTTCCGCCACTGCGATCACACGCACGCTGTCGCTCGATACATATCTGCAGCCGTTCGCGACCGTTGGCGTGTACCGTGACTTTGGCGAGTTCGCCGGCGCGCGCAGCGGCGCGCGTCTGATATACGGCCGCGACATCGGCTCGCTGCAGCGCACACGGCAGAGCGACGGCAACTGGATCAGCGTTGCTCCCGGCGGCAAGCCGGATACGTCGTTCAAGTTTCGCGATCCGACCGGCGCGATGCGATCGCTGCATGGCTCCGCGGTGTTGCGCTGGGAATACCGGCCAGGAATGGCTCTTTATCTGGCGTGGACCCAGACACGGTCGGACCTCGCGTCCGACGGCGCACTCGATCTGCAACGCGATGGCGGGGCGCTTCTCGCCGCGCATCCCGTGAACGCTCTGCTGCTCAAGGTTGCCTATCGCGTGGGGCGATAGCGCTGCACGCCGGTGCGTACCGGCATCCTCTTCACTCATGCCGAGATCATCACATGCCTCGACCCGCCATTTCACTTGCCACCGTTTTCGTTGTTGCGGTTGCTGCAGCTGTTGCGACTGTCGCGTCCGGCTGGACGCCGTTCGCGACGCAACATATTCCTGCGCACGTTATTACAGTGCTGATGACTCGCACGCATTGCAACCGTTGCCGCTTGTTCAACGGGCTCCGACGTAGCTCTTCGTCCTACAATCCGTCCCATGCCGTGAACCTGGGCGGCTTCGGGAAGGGAGGGCCGGCCTCGATCACTATGTCAGTATGAGCCATAAGCGGAATGGAACCAGGATCTCCCGTGAACGGCTTGCCGTCGACCCATACCTTGAGAGATTGTCCCTTTCCGGCGCGGGCGGTGGCTGCGACGCCGCGGCTCAACGGCTGTCCCCACACTGCAAAGAAGTCGGCGAGGGTGAAGGACCGATCCTTCGGTGCCTCGATGTGAATGACTCCGTCCGGCGTGTGCGTATGGAGCCAGTAGATGCACGGCTTGCCGGCTGGCTGACCGACATTCGCCGGTATTGCGACCGGCTTGCCATGGTCCAGGATCAGAAGATGCTGGTGTATGTGAATCCGTTGTCCTTCCTGCGCGTCGCACGAGATTCCAGCAACGGTTTGGCCCGCCGGCACGATGGACTGCGCGAGCAGGTGCGCTGGCAGGATGCCCAGAACGCACGAGAGTGTTAGCCCGACTGCGGTCGCCAGGGTCAGCGACCGGGTTGCACGGGTGACGTGACGCAGCGGCGACATGAATTTCAGAGCCCGGATAAGTTTGTGAATGGGACCCGACTCGTCGAGTCGTTACAGCATCAAGCTACAGCTCACGATCCGATGGCACCATTGCAGACGACATCAGTACTGACCTGCCCAGAGTGCTCACGCGCCGAGGCGTTCGAGATGCCGGCCGACGCCTGCGTCTTTTTCCACCAGTGTGCGGGCTGCGGCACGGTGCTTCGCCCCAGGGCGGGTGACTGCTGCGTCTTTTGCTCATATGGATCGGTACCGTGCCCGTCCATTCAGGCAGGACAGTGCGACTGCTGTCGTGCCGATGAATCACCGCCCCGTACGGAGTGAGCGTACCCGAGCGGAAGTCGACGGCACACTCACTCGGCGCGCTCAGTAGAGACCGGATCGTCCGGCGCGGGCTCGCCCGTGATACCGGTTGCTCGTTTTCAATTTGGTATCGTCTTTCCGGTGAGTGAGTAGGCCTCCCGCTCCCACGGCCGGTGCGCGTACGGAATTGCGGGATCGAGTATCTGCACGACCGCTGGTATCAGGAACCCAACGTCCAGATGTCGTGCGAAGCGACGGCCGAGCTCCGTGTGCCGCAGAAGTTCGCGCTCGATCGGCAGACCGATGGCGTCGTTGACGAAGTCCTCCTGCAGGACATGAATCGTTTCGTGCGCAACGACATCGGATCGCAGACGTCCGTCGGGCCAGAAGGCCTCGGGCGCGAGTCGGATCGTCCCGAGCCCTTCGGCGCCTGCGAGCTCGACCTGGCCCGCCTCACCGAAATGAAATCGCCGATCGCGATAGATCGGAGCGCCGGCGTTCAGCGATTGCGAAAGGTCG
>Ga0134126_10010016_pt1 | contig 11948 bp, 14 predicted proteins | sample KB31752_FD_96881 | JGI IMG/M metagenome (GOLD analysis project Ga0134126, IMG submission 96881) | Terrestrial soil microbial communities with excess Nitrogen fertilizer from Kellogg Biological Station, Michigan, USA - KB3-175-2 | ecosystem: Environmental > Terrestrial > Soil > Unclassified ...
GAAGCGGCCGCCGGCGATCTCGCGGCCGCGCGCCGGGTGCTCACCACGGCCGCACAGGCCCTGACGGGCCTTGCGGAGGCGCTGGACGGCGATTTCAGCCACGCGGTGGGCATGATCCTGGCCGCGAAAGGCCGGGTCATCGTCAGCGGCATGGGCAAATCCGGGCATGTGGCCCGCAAGATTGCCGCCACCTTCTCCTCCACCGGCACGCCGGCCTATTTCGTCCATCCGGCCGAGGCGTCCCATGGCGATATGGGGGCCATCACCAAACAGGACGTGCTGCTGCTTTTGTCCAAGGGCGGGGAGACGGCTGAGCTCTCCGACCTTCTCACCTATGCCAAGCGCTTCCGCATTCCGCTGATCGCCATGGCTTGTAATGGGGATTCCACGCTCACCAAGGCGGCCGACGTGGCACTGCTGTTGCCCGACGCGCCGGAATCCTGTGCCATCGGCATGGCGCCCACCACCTCCACCACCATGATGATGGCTCTGGGCGATGCGCTGGCGGTAGCGCTGATGGAGCGCAAGGGCTTTTCGCCCGACCAGTATCGTGACTTCCATCCGGGCGGCAGCCTGGGCCGTGCGCTGATCCGGGTCGCCGATCTGATGCATTCGGGCGACGCGGTGCCCCTGGCGAAACCCGACACGCCGATGCCGGACCTGCTTCTCACCATGGCTTCTGGACGTCTGGGTTGTGTCGGCATCGTGGACGGCGATGGCGCTTTGGTGGGCATCGTCACCGACGGCGATATCCGCCGCCACGTCGAGGACGGCATCGAGACCCGCAAGGCCTCTGAAGTCATGACGGCCGGACCCAAGGTCGCCAGTCCCGATCAACTGGCCGCCGAAGCGCTTGCGCTGATGACGGAAAAGAAGATCACCCAGCTTTTCGTGCTGGTGGAAGGATCGGCGAAGCCGCTGGGTGTTCTGCATATCCATGACTGCCTTAGGGCGGGGCTCGCATGATGTCGGTGTCATGAGCATGGCAGACGAACCCGTGGCCTATGATTGGTCTGCCCGGGCGCGCACCACTGCCGGCGAGGCCCAGCGCTATTCCCGCTTCGTGGCGCTGATGAAACGGTTGCTGTCGCTGGGCGCGTTCCTGATCATTGCCGCGGTGCTGGGCTTTTTCTTCGTCCAGCGCCTGCCGCGGCAATTGCAGATGTCCTATGAGAGCCTGGGCCGGGTGGACAATGATCTGGCCATGATGAAGCCGCGCCTGACCGGATCGGACTCCAAGGGCAATCCCTATGTCATCACCGCCGACATGGCGGTCCAGGACGCGCACGATCCCAAGAAAGCCAGTCTCAAGAATCTGGAAGCCGATCTGGCGATCGACCAGCAGCGCTGGCTGAATGCGCGGGCCAAGACCGGCATGGTGGACATGAACACCGGCCAGCTCGAGCTGACCGGCGGCATCGATGTTTTCACGGATGAAGGCTATGAACTCCATAGCCACAGCGCCTCTGCCAATCTCAGGCAGAGCATGATTCACGGCCATGAACCGGTGACCGGGCAGGGTCCGGACGGCACCTTGCGCGCCGACCAGTTCCATGCCGATCGCGCCACCAATATCCTAACGCTCAGCGGTCATGTGCACATGACGCTTTTCGGAACCAGGAAGAAATGAGAAACGCTTTCGCTGTTCTTGCCGTTATCGCTTTTGCCGCTGCAGCCCAGGCGGCGCCTGCGCCTGCGGCCAAGCCGTCCCTTCTGGGTCAGCATGACAACAATGCGCCTATCAACATTTCGTCGGACAGTTTTCAGGCCGATCTCAATGCCAAAAGCCTGACTTATACCGGCAATGTGGTGGTGGTGCAGGGCGATACCAAGCTGCGCGCCAACCAGGTGCATGTCGATACCGTCAATGGCAAGGCCGATAAGATCACCGCGAAAGGCAATGTCGTCGTGGATTCGCCCACCAGCGGCACGGCCACCGGCGACAATGGCGTTTATTCCGTCGGCCCGCGTACCGTGCTGATGACCGGCAATGTGGTGCTCAAGAAGGGCAAGGACGTGATGCGCGGCACGCAGTTGACAGTCAATCTCAACACCGGCCAGGCGACGCTCGGCGCCGGTGGCGCCAAGGTGCCTGGGACAACCGGTGGCCGCGTGCAAGGTGTCTTCACCCCGAACTCACAGTAGGACGTGGGCAGCTGATTTTCATGGTTCCTTAAGCACAAACAGGCATGGTTTTTGCGAATGACGGAAGAAAGCTCCGAAACCTTGCAAGATAGCGGCCAGATGACCGAGGACGGCTTGCGCGTCGTTGAAGGCGGCCGGGGTCTGGTGGTCACCCGCATCGGCAAGAGCTACAACAAGCGCCCTGTGGTGCGGTCCGTCAGCCTGTCGCTCAGGCGGGGCGAGGCGGTGGGCCTTCTGGGCCCCAACGGCGCCGGCAAGACAACCTGCTTCTACATGATCACCGGTCTGGTCCCGGCCGACACCGGCTCGATCGAAGTGGATGGTCATGACGTGACGCGGCTGCCCATGTACCGCCGCGCGCGGCTGGGCATCGGCTATCTGCCGCAGGAAGCTTCCATCTTTCGCGGCCTCACCGCCGAACAGAATATCCGCGCCACCGCCGAGCTGCTGGAGCCCGATGGCGCGCGTCTCGAAGCCATGGTCGAGGCCTTGCTGGCCGAGTTCGGTATCACCCATATCCGCAACACGCCCTCGGTGGCGTTATCGGGCGGCGAGCGCCGCCGGGTGGAAATCGCCCGGTGCCTGGCCACGCACCCGTCCTATATCCTGCTGGACGAGCCCTTCGCCGGCATCGATCCCATCGCGGTGGGCGAAATCCGCGATCTGGTCAAGCATCTCAAGGACCGCGGCATCGGCGTTCTGATCACCGATCACAATGTGCGTGACGCGCTCGATGTGATCGATCGTGCCTATATCCTCCATGACGGGCGGGTGCTGAAGGAAGGCACGCCGGCCGAGATCGTCAATGACCGCGACGTGCGGCGTGTCTATCTCGGGGAGAAGTTCTCGCTGTAGGACATCATGGCTGGGGTCGGGCAAAGACTAGAGATACGCCAGGGCCAGTCGCTGGTCATGACGCCGCAATTGCAGCAGGCCATCAAGCTGCTGCAACTGTCCAATCTCGAGCTGGCCGAATATTGCGAACAGGAGCTGGAGCGCAATCCGCTGCTGGAGCGCGACGATCGTGAGCCGGCAGTTCCGGGCGAGACACAAGAAGCGCCGGCCCAAGCCACCGTCGGCGAGCGCGCCGACGAAGCTCTGGCGCGAGAGGATTTTTCCAAGGCCTCGGATCTCGACCAGGATGCGCACGACAATATGTATGACGGCGGCGACGCGACGGCCCGGGTGTCGGCCGGAGCATCAGAGGGTCCGCAAGGACCGCTGACCGACTGGACCACCGTGCGCTCAGGCAACGCCTATGAAGGCGAGGATGGCATCGAATCCTCGGTCGCCGCCAACCTTTCCCTGAAGGATCACCTGGAAAGCCAGCTTTCCATCGCGGCGCTCCTGCCGGAAGACCGCATGATCCTTCTGGCGCTGATCGATGCGGTGGATGAGACCGGTTATCTGCGCACCGATCTGATGGATGTGGCAAACCGCCTGGGCTGTGAACGCGAGGATGTCGAAGCCGTGCTGGGCGTGCTCCAGGGCTTCGATCCCGTGGGCGTGGGCGCGCGCGATCTGGCCGAGTGTCTTTCGCTGCAGCTCAAGGCGCGCGACCGGCTCGATCCGGCCATGCAGGCGCTGCTGACGCGGCTTGATCTGGTGGCGCGCCGCGACATGTCCCAGCTCTGCGCCTTGTGCGGGGTGGATGCCGAAGATATTTCCGACATGATCTCCGAGATCCGCCAGCTCAATCCCAAGCCGGGCCTGGCCTTCGGCAGCGAACCGGTGACGCCCGTGGTGCCCGACGTCTTCGTCCGGGAAGGCGCCGATGGCGGCTGGCAGATCGAGCTCAACTCCGAAACCCTGCCGCGCCTTCTGGTCAACAACCAGTATTACGGCACCGTCTCCAAGACGGCGCGCGACAAGGAAAGCAAGACCTATCTGGCGGACTGTCTCAACAACGCCAACTGGCTGGTGAAAAGCCTGGACCAGCGCGCCAAGACGATTTTGAAAGTCGCCACCGAGATCGTGCGCCACCAGGATGCGTTCCTCACCCATGGCGTGCGCCATCTGCGGCCGCTGAACTTGCGCATCATCGCGGACGCGATCTCGATGCACGAATCCACCGTCAGCCGCGTCACCTCCAACAAATATATCGCCACCCCGCGCGGGCTGTTCGAGTTGAAATATTTTTTCACTGCCTCGATCCAGTCCGTGAATGGAACCGAATCGCATTCGGCTGAAGCGGTGCGCGATCGAATCCGCGAAATGATCGAGAATGAGGAGCCGCGCGAGATTCTCTCCGATGACCGTATCGTCTCGCTTCTGACTGCGGACGGCGTGAACATCGCACGCCGCACCGTCGCCAAATATCGCGAGGCTTTGCGGATTCCCTCGTCGGTTGAGCGCCGCCGCCTGAAGGCCGGCGACAGCGCCGCTTTCGCCCGTTAATCAGGCGGCCAAGTCAAGATTGACATTGCGGGGAGGGGGGCCTATGAACCCGCCGCTTTTGGGCCGGGGGCCTCGTACAGGGGCCAAAGCTTTCCGCCAACGTCACCGGGATTTTTGATGAATATCGCTGACCTTCTCGCGCCCGATGCCGTTTTGCCGGGCCTCAAGGCGCAGTCCAAGAAGCAGTTGCTGCAGGAACTTGCCGCGCGTGCCCATGGCCTGACGCATCTGTCCGAACGGCGCATTTTCGAGACCTTGGTGGAACGCGAACGTCTGGGAACCACGGGCGTCGGCGCCGGCATCGCCATTCCGCATGGCCGCATGACCGAAGCCAAATCCATCGTCGGCCTCTTCGCCAGGCTCGAGCACGTTATCGACTATGAGGCGGTGGACAGCCAGCCCGTGGACCTGGTGTTCATGCTGCTGGCGCCGGAAAATGCCGGTGCCGATCATCTCAAGGCGCTGGCGCGGGTCTCGCGCCTGCTGCGTGACAAGTCGGTGTGCGAGAAGCTGCGCACCGCCAAGTCGGCCGAGGCGCTCTATGCGATCCTGACGGCTGATACGAGCGGCGCAGCAAGCGCCGCCTAGGCGCCTATTTTAGCACTGTTACTTTCTTCACAATGATGGGCGTGATCGGCGCCTGTCCTGGCATCGGGCCATTGTCGCCGGTCGGCACCTCGCCGATCGCATCGACCACATCCATGCCGGAAATTACCTGGCCAAACACCGCATAGCCGGTGGTGTTGCCCGGATCGTCCGCCTTGTGATCGAGCGGGGTATTATCGGCAAGGTTGATATAGAATTCCGCCGTGGCGCTGTCGGGCGCATCGCCGCGCCCCATGGCGACCGCGCCGCGCAGGTTGGAAAGCCCATTATTGGCCTCCAGTGGCAGTCCGCCAGGATGGATGCCGCGGCCCTTTCCCTTGGCATCGAAACTGCCCATCTGGATCACAAAGCCCTTGGCCACACGATAGAAGGCGGTATTGTCGTAATGCTTTTCCCGCACATAGCGCAGCACATTGGCGACGCTCTTGGGCGCGCGCACGGAGTCGAGCTGGAGGGTGATGTCGCCCATCGAGGTCGAGATCAGTATCTTCGGTCCCGTCATGGGCGGATTGGTGGGCGCCGGCGTCACGGCCTGCGGGGTGGGCGTGGCCTCCGCCGGCGGCGCGGCGGCGGCAGGCTGCTGATCGGCCGGCGGCGGCTGTGCGGGCTCCTGTGCCAAGGCGGGCAGGGCGGCGAGCAGAACAAGACCGGCGAACAGATTGCGCATGATGTTTCCCCGAATCGTGGCTCCCATTTGGCCCCGATTTTTGCCGGAGCATAACGAAGCGCCGGAAAACAAAAAAGCCGCGAGGTCACCCTCGCGGCTTTTGATATTTATCGTCCAGCCGTCAGTGCACACTCACCGGGGTGAGCTCGTTCTGTACCGCCGCGCCATAGGCGCTGGCATAACCATCGGTGAAGCCCAGCACGCTGCCGTCTTCGGCGTGAAGGACATAGAGCTTCATGCCATCGGGCAGATCGATGTTCGCCGGAAGCAGGCCAAGGCGGTGCGCCTCGTCGCTGCCCGTGGGCTTGATATAGGCGATGCGGCCGGCCACGAATTGGCCATCTTCCACGTCGTCGGTCTCAAATCTGTCCGTCATGTCAACCTCCAGTCCTGATTTCTATCTCCCGCCGGCTGGGCTGGACCTGCTTGCGGGCCAAATCGATCTTCAGCAATCCGTTTTCCAACGCGGCAGATGAAACTTCGATGCCGTCAGCCAGCACGAAGCTGCGCAAAAATTGTCGCGCTGCGATGCCCCGATGAAGGAACGTTTTGCCGCTTTCTTCCGCCTTCACACCGCGGACCACCAGCTGGTGATCCTCTTCGGTCACGCTAAGCTCTTCTTTTGCAAAGCCTGCGACCGCCAGAGTGATGCGGATATGCCCCTCTTCCGAAGCCTCGATATTGTAGGGCGGATAGGAATCCCCGCTTCTTTGCGCGGTGCGTTCCAACAGCCGTTCCAGATGTTCGAAGCCCAAAAGATAGGGACTTCCAAAGATCGTATGCCTGTTCATGTCCCAGCCCTCCTTTGAGCGGCTGTCCGGTCCCAGAAGCGGCAACCGGTAGAACAAAGATGGGGTGCCGGAACCGCTATTCAAGATATAGGGGGACCCGGAACAATCGCTGGTTGGCCTGAGGTTCCTTTGGGTTGAAGCGGGGCGTTTCGGCAGGCAAAAGGCCGCCATGCTGGTCATTTGGGACGGTGAGGACGGGCGGCGGGTATTTCGGCATCCGCGGGATGTCATCTCGGCCGACAGCCCTGCCCAGGTCCCTGCGGCTCTCACGGCCATTGAGGCGGCTTTGGGGCGGGGGCACTACGTGGCCGGCTGGCTGGGCTATGAACTGGGCCATGCCCTGGAGCCCCGGCTGGCCGGTCTGGCCAGGGACGGCGCCTTGCTGCGGCTGGGTGTGTTTGCGGCCTTCGACGATGAGGCCTCGCCTCCGCAGGGCCGTGCCTATGCCGGCCCGCTGGCACCGGAGTGGGATGAAGCCGCCTATCTCCGCCGCTTTGCCAGGGTGAAGGATTACATTGCCGCCGGCGACGTCTATCAGGCCAATCTCAGTTTCCGCGCCCATTTTCTGTTTCTGGGCGAGCCGCGCGCATTCTACGAGCGATTGCGGGCGGAGAGCGGGGCCAGGCATTGCGCCTTTGTCGATGACGGCGAACGCCAGGTGTTGAGCCTGTCGCCCGAATTGTTCTTCGATCTCGCGGCCGATGGCCGGATCACGGTCAGGCCCATGAAAGGCACTTCGGCCAGGCAGGGTGATGATGCCGCAGAGCGGGCACAGCTTGCGGCCAGCGCCAAGGACCGGGCCGAGAATCTGATGATCGTGGATCTGATCCGCAACGATCTCAGCCGCATCGCCGAGCCGGGCACTGTCGCGGTATCCGACCTGTTCAAGATCGAGAGTTATCCCACCCTGCACACCATGGTCTCGACCGTGACGGCGAAGACGCGCGCCGGCATCGGTGCGGCGCAAATCCTGCATGCGCTGTTTCCCTGCGGCTCGATCACGGGGGCGCCCAAAATCCGCGCCATGGAAATCCTGGCCCAGTTGGAGGCCTCGCCGCGCGGCCCCTATTGCGGCGCGCTGGGCTGGTTGGCGCCCGATGGCTCCGCACGATTCAATGTGGCGATACGGACGCTGACCATCTCCCACGGCAGAGGCGAACTGGGCATTGGCGGTGGTGTCGTGCAGGACTCCGATGGCGCCGGCGAATATGCCGAATGCAAGCTCAAGGCACGGTTCTTTGAACAGGGTCGCCAGCCGATCGAACTGATCGAGACCCTGCGGCATGCTCGCGATTTTGTGCGCCTGAACGCGCACCTGGTGCGGATGCAAAATTCAGCAGCGGTGCTTGGGCTTGCTTTTGACGGGGCCATGGCACGCACCGCGCTTGACGAGGCCGTGGCGGGCCGGGCCGGTCCGCTGCGAGTCAGGCTGACTTTGGATGAAGAGGGTACACATAGGGCGGCGGCTTACGACCTCCCGCCTGATCCGGTGCACTGGACCTTCCGGCTGGCAACGCAACCTCTCGACAGCAATGATCTATTGCTGCGCCACAAGACAAGCTGGCGCGCGCTTCACGATCAGCCACACCCCGATTGCGATGAGCTGATCTTCTGCAACGAGAGGGGCGAATTGACGGAAGGCGCGCGCAGCAATCTCTTCATCCGGCGCGGGGATGTACTGCTGACCCCGCCGCTTGAGGCCGGGCTGTTACCCGGCGTGTTGCGCGCGGAATTGATCGAACAGGGCGGGGCCAAGGAAGCGGTGCTCACGCCCGCCGATCTCGAGGGCGACGTCTATTTCGGCAATTCGCTGCGCGGACTGATCAAGGGGCTCAGACTCTAGAAGCCAGCACCGACAGCAGCACCACGGTTTCCGGCAGCACCCAGCCCGCCACCTCCACCATATGGCCGGCGGCGAGATCGGCATTCACGGCCGCGGCCAGGTCGCGATTATGCAAGCCGGAGCGCAGGCGCGCGGCTTGCGTGGTCAGATCGAAGGGATCGGGCACCTTGGCGCCCAGCCTTGCGGCCTGTTCGCGATCGGTCAGCCGCACCAACAGGTCGTCATAGGGGGTAGGCGGGTAATGCTTCACGAACAGGTCGGTGAAGCGGTAGACCCCGGCCGTCACCGCCGCGCCTGCCGCCACAATGGCGGCCGCTACATCACGACGCCTCATGCCATCACCTTTTTCAGATGGTCGCCCAGCCGCAGGGTCAGGGCGATAAGGTTGAGGGTGGGATTTGATGCGCTGTAGCTGGGAAAGACGCTGCTGCCCGCCACATAAAGATTGGAGATGCCGTGGACCAGCCCGTCGGCATCGACAACGCCCTGTTTGGGGTCAGCATGCATGCGGGTGGTGCCCAGATGATGATGGCCCCATTCCTTGAGCCAATCACCGCGGCTTCTTTTTTCGATGCGCAGCATGCCGGTGTGGCTGGCCAGCAGCTGCCGCCCCAGCTCCCTCAGCGTACGGTGATAGCGGGTAAAATCTTCTTCGGCGATGCGCATGTTCAGCTTCAGGCGCGGCAGGCCCAGCGCATCCTTATCGTCGGTCAGCACCAGGCGGCGGCCGGGATCGGGCGCCAGCTCGATGCCGCAGCCCAGGGAATAGGCTTTGGCATTGCTGGCATCCACGCCCAGCGCCAGCGCCGTGGTGATCACGGCAGCCTTGCCGGTTTCGTCGAGATCGACGGGCTGCTCGACCGTGCTGAGCGAGCCCAGCACCTGCTTTTGGCGGCAGAAGGCTTCGGTGGGTGCGAAGGTTGCGCGCATGATCGCCCCGTCATCCAGAGTCTGGGTGCTGCCGTAGAAGGGCGCAAGCGGGCCGGCGAAAGACACAAGCGTGGCGACATCGCGCGGAACGGGATTGTCGGCGAAAAAGCGGCCCACCAGGTCGTTCTGGTTGCCGACGCCGCTTTTCATCACATCGTTGGAGGCCAGCAAGAGCCGGGCATTCTCCATGCCACCGGCCGCCAGCACCACCAGGCGCGGCTTGACGGTAAAGCGCTTGCCGGCCCCGCCATTGGACCCGAGCGTGGCGCCGTCCAACCGCTCCACCCGCCGCGCATCGGGCGACAGGCGGATAGCGGTGATATTGGCCTGCATCAGCGGCGTGACGTTGGCGGCGCGCTTGAGATCGGCTTCATAGCGCTTGCCGAATTGGGTCGGCAGCACATCACCGCGCATCTTCGAGAATTGGAACCAGCTGGTATAGAGCCCGCCCTCGCCCAGCGGCAGCACAGAGCCCTCGGAGGCGTTTTCGGCGGCGCCCTTCTGGTCGTAGATCCAGGGGCCGGCTTCGACCAATGCCTGCGCGCGGGGGTAATAGGGCGCCAGAGCCTTGCGTGTGAAAGGCCAACCGGAATAAGGCAGCCAGGGCTTGGCCTCGAAATCGATTTCGTCCATCGGCCGGCACCAGCCGCCCCAATGGTTGGTGCCACCGCCCAGCGTGCGCAGTCGCCCCACATCCAGCGCGACATAGCCGCTCTCTTCGCCGGCGTAGAGGTGCTGCACACGCGGATCAAAACTGGTGCCACCGGATTCCAGCAGCAGCACCTTCAGTTTCGTGCTGGCCAAGGTCAGTGCCAGGGTGATGCCTGCCGGGCCGCCGCCAATAATGGCCAGGTCGGGCTCAAGCACGGTGTCAGCGGGCAGGGCGCGGGCGTCGAGAAAGGTGCTCAAGACAGACAGGTCCGGAAAAGGCAGGAAAACTTAACGCGTCGACTGGAAAACTGTCTTGTCCTAAATGTATCGCGGTCAGATGTCGTCGGCATGGCCCACATTAAAGCCGCCGTCCACCGCAATGGCCTGGCCGGTAATCCAGCGGGCCTCGTCGGAGATCAACAGCAACGCCATGGGCACCAGATCGTCCGGCTCGCCCATCCGGCCCAGCGGGTGCAGCGCTGCCAGCTTGGCGCGGCGCTCGGCCGGCATGCTGGCCAGGAGCGGCGTGTTGACGAAACCGGGACAGAGGCAGTTCACCCGCACTTTATCGGCGGCGTAATCCAGCGCCATGTTGCGCGTCAGCGACAGGACCGCGCCCTTACTGGCGGTGTAGGCGGCGCGGTTGCGCGTGCCCGTGGTGGCAACACCCGAAGACAGATGCAGGATGGCCCCGCCATGCGGCCGCATCAAAGGCAGGGCATATTTGGAAACCAGGAAAGCGCCCCGCACATTCACGGCCATGACCGCATCGAAATCGGCCATCTGGGTTTCATCGACCTTGGCCCTTCGCGCGATACCCGCGCTGTTAACCAGGGCATCGATGCGGGTGAGGCCTGACAGGGCTTCTTTAACCTGAGTTTCATCGGCGATGTCGCAGATCCGGCTGTCTTGAAATGGGCCGGCGACGCGATCCAGCGCGACGATATGGGCGCCTTCCGCTGCAGCGCCTTGCGCGATCGCAAGGCCAAGACCCGAGGCCGCACCCGTGATCACGATATGTTTACCAGCAAATCGCATGGGCCTGTCATAAACGCCGGATAGGCATTGTTCAACGCAACCGTCTCAATTCGGCCAAATTGGCACGGTCATCTGGCAATCAGGACGCGGGATAATGTTATTGAACATCAGGTTATGGAGCGGCGCCGCGCTGGCCGCGCTGACGATTTCTTCCGCCGCGGGACAAACGGCAGCGCGCAAGCCGCAGCATCCCTTGAAGCCGGGACCTTCGGCCGGTGTTCACGCCGCGCAGCAGGGCGTTCGCTCGGGCCTGGCGTTGGTCGGAGCCAGCGCCGTCATCGCCCTGGTGGTGGTGGCGTCAGCCAACAGCGGCGGGAGCGGCAACAACCAGCCCAACAGCCAGAGCGTGCCGGCCACGGTGCCCTGAGACGCTTGCCTATCGGCTTATGGTGACTGCGACAGGACTCTCTGTCTGATTGCTGGCCACCAGCGCCAAGGTCGCACCCAGAATGATTCCCACAGCGGCAAGGGCTACCCACCATTGGCGCTTGTGCGGCCCGTTAAGATCTTCGGGCAAATCATATTCGGCCGGAATGACATTGCGGTTCATGAAGGCCTCCCTGAAAGCCTGTCGAGACCACAGCAGGAGTTGTGCCAGTTAACCTTTGGGGCAGGGTTATTATGGTTGGCCGCCTGCGCCGCGGCGTCCGGGCGGCGACGCTACGCTGCCGCTAGGCGTCGCCTGACGCCACTATGGGCGCTTGGCTCCACCAATTTTCGCTGTCACCAATTTTTCAGGAAATTCACCGCCCGCGAAGGGCGAAAATTGGTGGAGCCAAGCGGGATCGAACCGCTGACCTCCTGCATGCCATGCAGGCGCTCTCCCAGCTGAGCTATGGCCCCGTACCAATCGAAGGAGCGGTCTGGTAGCCGATCCTAA
>Ga0134126_10010017_pt1 | contig 11947 bp, 10 predicted proteins | sample KB31752_FD_96881 | JGI IMG/M metagenome (GOLD analysis project Ga0134126, IMG submission 96881) | Terrestrial soil microbial communities with excess Nitrogen fertilizer from Kellogg Biological Station, Michigan, USA - KB3-175-2 | ecosystem: Environmental > Terrestrial > Soil > Unclassified ...
ACGCCAACTGTGTGACTTCGTCCCAGGGAAAAAGTCGAGAAGCAGATTCCTCACACCGCAAAAAACGCGGGTTCGGAATGACAGCGAAAAGGTGGCGGCGCACAAGATGGCAATGCTTGCGGCGTGAGGCCCGCTTCGAAAAAAGCGTGCAGTGCGGAGACGAGGAGACACTGGCATAACGCCGCGCATTCGCGCGGCGCGGGCGGGGGTGAACCCCGCCCCTACGAGAAGCACAAGAGAAATGCGGATTCCTCGTCGCGGTTGCTCCTCGGAATGACAACGGACGGAGTTTTTCAATAAGCTGTTAAGCAACGGAGGGACTTTAAGGGGGAATCATGTTCGAGGGATCAGGGCGAAGGCGCGGCACCGTGGCTTTTTTCGGGGCCTTTGCATTGTCATTCGTTCTGGCAAGCAGGCCGCAAGTGGCTGCGCAAAGCGCGCCGGGGCCAATTCGGCTTGCCGTGGATGCGACACGCGCGCCGCAGAAAATTCTGCATATTACCGAAGAGATTCCCGTTCGTCCCGGCCCGCTGACGCTTTTTTATCCCGAATGGATTCCCGGCGAGCATGCGCCGGACGGCCCGATCACGGATGTGGCGGGGATGGAATTCACGGCGAATGGCAAGCGCGTCGCGTGGCGACGAGACCTGGTGGATATGTTCGCGATTCATCTGGACATCCCCGCGGGCGCCGAATCTCTGCACGTCGCGCTGGATTTTCTGCTCACTGCGCCGGCTTCGGGATTTTCGGCCGGCGCATCCGCTACGGCGCAGCTCGACGTGCTGAGTTGGAATCAGGTGCTGCTCTATCCGAAGGGCTGGCCCGCGCGCGAACTGACTTTTGATGCAAGTCTTCGCCTGCCGGAAGGCTGGAAGTACGGCACGGCGCTGCCAGTGGAAAAAGAAGCGGGCAACGAGATTATTTTCAAGTCCGCGCCGCTCAACACGCTGGTCGATTCGCCTGTCCTTTCCGGCCATTATTTTCGCGCCATTCAACTGACGCCGGGCCAGACGCCGTCACACGAGATTGACATGGCCGCCGACGGTCCCGAAGCGCTCGAAATGCCCGCCGAAACGCAGCTCGCCTACAAGCGTCTGGTCGCAGAAACGGGCGCGCTGTTCGGTTCGCGGCATTATCGCGATTACCATTTTCTGCTGACGCTCAGCGACAACGTCGCGCACTTTGGCCTTGAGCATCACGAATCAAGCGACGATCGCGTGGACGAGCGGACGATGATCGACCCAACGCTGCGGATCACAAACGCCGATCTGCTACCGCACGAATTCACGCACTCGTGGAACGGGAAGTTCCGGCGTCCAGCCGGGTTGGCAACGCCGGATTACAACACGCCGATGAAGGGCGATCTTCTGTGGGTTTACGAAGGCCTGACGCAGTATCTGGGCACGATACTTTCCGCGCGCAGCGGCTTGTGGACGCCGGAGCAGCTTCGCGAGCATCTCGCGGATGTGGCGGCAACGCTTGATCATCGCCCGGGACGCGAGTGGCGTCCGCTGCAGGATACGGCGGACGCAGCGCAGCTTCTCTACTTCGCGGCTCCCCAGTGGGCGAATTGGCGGCGCAGCACGGACTACTACGATGAAGGCACGCTGATCTGGCTGGACGTGGATACGACGCTGCGCAAGTTGACCAATGACAAGAAGTCTATGAACGATTTCTGTAGGATTTTTCACGGCGGTCCCGGAGGCAAGCCTGCGCTGAAAACTTACACTTTTGACGACATCGTCGCGACGCTCAACGAACTTGCTCCTTATGACTGGGCGAAATTCCTGCGCGAGCGGCTTGATTATGTTGGGCCGCGAGCGCCGCTTGGCGGAATCGAAGGCGGAGGGTACAAGCTGGTTTACAACGACGCGCCGAATGAAATGATTCTCGATGATGAATCGACCGACGACCATCTGGACTTGACGAACTCGATCGGCCTTGTGCTCGAAGAGGACGGCACAATTCGTGATGTGATTCATGGCATGCTCGCGTACAACGCAGGAATCGGGCCGGGAATGAAAATTCAGGCCGTGAATGGGCGACGATGGTCGGTCAAGACCATGCGCAACGCCGTCGAAGACAGCGGAAAGGAAACGCGTCCGCTGAAACTGCTGATTGCGAACGGCGGTTTCGTGGAAACGTACGAGATCGATTATCACGACGGGATACGCTATCCGCACCTGGAGCGGGCGGAAGACGCTTCGGACTATCTGGATGAGATTATCAAGCCGCTCGCCGCAGAGAATGTGACCGGATTGTTGCGCGGAAAAGGACAAGAGAATTCGCTTGACAACCACCACTGGTTGCGCTATTATACATATAAGTAGAGGCGGGGAATTCCCCGCACTATATGCGGTTCGGATAAAAAAATAACTAAAGGAGATTTAGATGAAAACGATTAAGGACGTGGAAAAGCAGGTTGCAAAGGAAGTTTGCGAACCACTCAAGAATCTGGGCCTTCTTCCCGAAGGCTATCGGTGTTCTGTCCGACTCCGAGGCGAGCAGAGAGATAAGAGACGGACGGCATCATTCAACGACAAAAATTGGTCCCCAGAAACCGACTCCATCTGCATACGTTTCAAGCCAATTTCGGAAGAAGCAGAAGCGGAGCCTCAATCTGTGGCGCAAAACGCGACCACGATTCCTTCGAATAACCCCGCAAAGTCAATTCCCCAAGTTGCTGATTCGCTTTCGGACTTGGTTCGCGCGCTGGCTCGTATCGAATCGCGACCGGGATATGAATTTGTCGCTTTGAAGTGGTTCCGAGACGTAGCACTGCCGTCAGAGGGTTTTTCGTGGGCAAACGCCGATTCTATACGGCTAATTCTCCGCGACGCTATCGATAGGCGTCTGATACTGGTAAGCAAAGTTGCAAATCCAAAATCGCCTCAGTTTCCGGTGACAGCGATACGGCTAAACCGACTCATGCCAGAAGTTGCGGCGATTCTGGGAAATAAAGATACCGGTATGAACGATTTCCGGCCGGTTCCAATACGGGGTGAGAATTTGTCCGTGACTATGCTGCGCGACAGGCGCTGAATTGCCCCTCTATTATCTCGAGACGAGTGCGCTAGTGAAATTGTATGTGCTGGAACCGGGCACTGACCGGCTCCTGCAGCTCGCAAGCAATTTGTCCGAGAACCGCCTGGTGGTGCTGGCCTTGTCCCCCGTTGAAGTCCGTTCCGCGATTAGACGGCGGGAGCGAGCGGGGGACATCGATCCAGATACAGCATCTCTTATTCTGGATGGGCTGCAGAAGCACTTGGAAAGCAAATTCCTGCGACAACCGCTGAATGATACTGTGCTCGATGGCGCGCTGGAAATGATTGATCGATATGCGCTGCGAGCTTACGACGCGATTCAATTGGCCGGATGCCTAGCGCTGAAAATGACAACGGGCAACGAGCTCCCGACGTTCGTTTGCTCGGACCAACAGCTAGTAGCTGCGGCCCGTTCGGAACTGCTGCCCGTGCTCGACCCTTGCGCGGGAAACTAAGACTGCATCGTGGAGAGCGAGTCGCGAAAACGGCAAAGACACCGATGCGAAACCGGATAGCGATTGTGGCTGGAGTCTCGTTGATCCTGATTGGCGTTGCGGCGCTGATACATCCGCAATTCAGTTATCGCGTCGAACAGCATTCGCAGCAAGTGGGTGCGATGAAAGTTTTGTTCGAGACGCGCAAGGTGATTCACTTTCCATTGTGGTTCAGCGTGCCGGTTCTGACGATTGGAGCGGCTTTTCTGATAACGGGCATGCGGAAGGATTGATTCGTCGCAGAATTCTGATGTGATGGAATTCACGTTCGGGCTCAGTTTGGACAAATTATTTTCTGATAATTGCGGGAGGAAAGTTCGATGAGTGTCGCGACACGCGTGATTTGCGTACTGTCATCATACCTGATTTGTTCCGGTGCAGCGTGCGCACAGACGCAGAAGCGCGCGATTCAGTTTGACGACTTGATTGCCATGCATCGCTTGAGCGATCCGCAAGTTTCTCCGGATGGCAAATGGGCGGCCTATGTGGTTGCGACGCCAGATATGCAGGCGAACCACTCGATGAGCAACATCTGGATCGTGCCGGCGAACGGAGGCGAGGAGCGGCAGTTGACGCGCAGCGGAAGCGATTCGCGACCGCGATGGTCACCTGACGGGAAGCAAATCGCGTTTTTGTCCTCCCGCGACGGCGCGACGCAGATTTACGTGATGTCTGTATTCGGCGGCGAAGCTACGCGTGTCACGTTTCTATCGACCGACGTCGATAACGAGATTTGGTCGCCCGACGGCAAATGGATGGCGTTCGTTTCGCGCGTTTATCCGGATTGCCGCGACGACGCCTGCAACAAGGCTCGCGACGAAGCGGCGGCCAAAAATCCCGTCAAGGCGCATATCGCAACGCGCCTGCTTTACCGTCACTGGACCGATTGGGCGGACGGGAAGCGCACTCATCTTTTTGTCACAGCGGTGATGAACGGAACGCCGCGCGACCTTACCGCGGGCGCGGATTATGACGTTCCTCCGTTCAATCTGGGCGCGCCTGAAGCGATTGCGTTCTCTCCCGACAGCGCAGAACTTTGCTTCACTGCCAATACCGACAAAGATGAGGCACTCAGCACGAACGGCGGCCTATTCACGGTTCCCGTTTCCGGCGAGTCGGAGCCCAAACGCATCACGACAGATAAAGGTGACGACTGGGGACCTGCGTATTCTCCTGACGGAAAATGGATCGCTTACCGTTCGCAAGCGACGGCCGGCTACGAAAGCGATCGCTGGCAATTGATGCTCTACAATCGCTCGAATGGTGAGCACAGTCACCTAACGCCAAATTTCGACCGCAATATCGAGACGTACGCCTGGTCTCCGAACAGCCAGACGATTTATTTTCAGGCGGAGGACAAGGCCGAAATGCCGATCTATTCGATCGCTGCTGCGCCAGGGAATTCGCCGAAAACCGTGGTGGCCGACGGCTTCAATGCGGAATTTTCTTTGAGCGCGGACGGCAAGCGGCTTGTCTTTTCGCGTTCGAGCTTGACGTATCCCGCGGAGATTTTTTCAGCCAGTTCGGATGGGACAGACGTTCGGCAAATCACGCATCAAAACGCCGCGCTTCTTGCTCCCCTCGAACTGTCCGCTGCGGAGCCATTCTGGTTCGCCGGGGCAAACAACACGAAAGTCGAGGGCCTGTTAGTCAAGCCGCCGCATTTCGATGCCACGAAAAAATATCCGATGCTGTTGCTGGTGCATGGCGGACCACAGGGCGCGTGGGATGATGATTGGGGTTACCGGTGGAATCCGGAAGTTATGGCCGCGCCGGGCTATGTGGTGGTGATGATTAATCCGCGAGGTTCGACCGGCTACGGGCAGATATTCACGGATGAAATTCGAGACGACTGGGGCGGCAAGCCGTACGTGGACTTGATGGATGGCGTCGATTATGCGATCGCGCATTTTCCGTTTATTGACAGCACGCGGCTCGCCGAGGCCGGCGGCTCGTACGGCGGTTACATGACAGATTGGATTGCCACGCACACGGGCCGCTTTCGCTGCCTGATCAGCCACGCGGGGCCGTACGACCTGGTGAGCATGTACGGGGCGACGGAGGAGTTGTGGTTCGTCGAGCATGATTTGAAGGGTACGCCGTGGACGAATCCGTCGAGCTACACCAAGTGGTCGCCGTCAACCTACGCGGCGGCGCTCGGGAAATTCCACACGCCAATGCTGGTGATTGACGGCGAACTCGATTTTCGCGTTCCGTATACGCAGGACTTGGAACTTTTTACGGCGCTGCAGAGGCAGGACGTGCCGTCGAAACTTATCATGTTCCCCAACGAAGGCCACTGGGTGCTGAAACCTCAGAATAGCAAGCTGTGGTATCACGAATTCCTAGATTGGCTCGCACTGTATCTCAAGTAGACCGAAAACTCAGGAAGTCGCGATCAACTAAGATTCTGCTTCGCCATTGGCGGCATCAAAATAAACTCAATGCCGAACACCACGCTCCCGCCCGGGCCAAAGGGCCTTGCACTGTTTGGCCCGCTGTATAATTTCACGCATCAGCCGCTCGACTTCATCATAAGCACGCAGCGCAAGTACGGCGACACGGCGCGATTCCGATTCTTGAAGTTTCCCGTCTATTTCTTTAACCGGCCAAGCCTGATTGAAGAAATCCTGATCACGCAAAGCGCGAAGTTCATCAAGGGCGCGGACTTGCGCGAAGGCAACCGCGTGCTCGGCAACGGCTTGCTGACGAGCGAAGGCGAATTCTGGCGGCGGCAAAGAAAGTTGGCGCAACCGGCGTTTCATCGCGAGCGCGTGATGGCGTACGCGCCGGTGATGACCGGCTACGCGGAACAAATGCTCGACACATGGAGGGATGGCGAAACGCGCGAGATTCGCGCAGAGATGATGCAACTCACGCTGAAGATTGCAGCCAGGACACTTTTTGGCGCGGATCTCGAGGCAGACACAGTTCGCATTATCGGAGAATCCCTAACGGCGGCGATTCGGCAGTTTGACGCACGGGTGAAGACGGGATTCCTGCTGCCGTCGAACTGGCCCACGCCGGGAAACATACGTTCGCGAAACGCCGTGGACCGCCTCGACGAAGTTCTGTATCGCATTATCGATCAGCGCCGCAACAGCGCCGCGGAAAGGGAAGATTTGCTTTCGATGCTGCTCTCCGCGCGCGATGACAGCGGCGCGGGAATGGACAGCAAGCAGCTCCGGGATGAGGTGATGACGCTTCTGCTCGCCGGACATGAAACGACAGCAACCACGCTCGCATGGACTTTTTATTTGCTGGCGCACAATCCGCGCGCAGAGTCCGAATTGCTCGCGGAATTGAGAGCGATAACACCCGGCCGCGTGCCGACCTATGAAGACTTGCCAAAGCTGCGATTTACCGAAGCGATCGTTCGCGAATCATTGCGGCTCTATCCTCCCGCGTGGGCGATGGGCCGCCAAGCCATCGAAGATGTTGCGATTGGCGGTTACGAAGTCCCGCGCAACACAACGATCTATATGAGCCAGTGGGTAGTGCACCACGACGCGCGCTATTTCGACGAGCCGGAGCAATTTCGTCCTGAGCGATGGATGGATTCGCTGCAGAAGACCCTGCCGAGGTTCGCTTACTTTCCGTTTGGCGGAGGACCCCGGGTGTGCATCGGGGCGTCGTTTGCGATGATGGAGGCGACGCTGCTGCTCGCCAGCATCGCATCGCGCTTTCGCCTTACGCTCGTGCCGGAGCAGACGATTGAGCTGTGGCCGTCGATCACTCTGCGGCCACGGGATGGAATCAAGATGATTTTGTCGAAGTGCTGATTCGGCACGGCGGGGATCAGCGGCGTAACAGGAGGGCGAGTTGCTAAGCCGCTCGCCCCCTGAAGCGCGCGGATCATGCGACCTTAATCAATCGACTTTGACAGCTTCCGTTTTGCCCTCGAACTGAATTTCCTGGATTTGCCTGTTGTTGAAGAGGACCGCCGAATATTCCGGCTTTCTATTCAACGTGACTTCTTTCCCGGGAACCGTGGCGATTACTTTTCCATCACGCTTGACCATTACTTGGTTCATGTCGGTATCTGCACTGAGCGTGTACTGCCCGGGCTGCAATGAAATGGTGCCGATCGTCGCGGGCTGGCTGAGTGTCAGAGGCGTCGATTCAGAATGCGCCCAAACAGGAATTGCAAACGCAACAACAGCCAATGCAGCAAGAGATGGACTCAAACGCGTACGCATATGATTTCCCTCCTGATTTACGGATACGATTCACTCCAGAAGCGCAATGCGGAAACAGCGGGCCCACTGAAGCGAGCGCGTAAATTCCGACGCGCCTACACAAATGGATGCGCGAGGAAAAATCAGGGTTGTCAGAGTTTTTCGTGTGTTGAGAGAATTGTTTGATATTGCTGCAGAGTGTTTTCCGCGAGCAATTCCGCAGAGAAACGGCGCTCGACGGTCTCTCGGGATGCTTTTGCCATGCGGGCTGCTCCACCACGATCGTTGAGCATTTGACAAGCTGACGCCGCGAATTCGAGCGCGTCGGGCGAATCAACAAGGATTCCGTTTCTTCCGTTTTCGATTATCTCTGGCACGCCGCCACTCGCAACGGCAATCACCGGCAATCCATGGGCCATGGCCGTGAGAAGCGAGGAACCCAAAGGCTCCGCCAAAGAAGGAAACACGAACAGATCAAGCGCTCGATAGACCGCTTCGACATCGTCGACGAAGCCCGCGAAGATTACCGCATCGATGATTCCCAATTCTCTCGCAAGGGATTGCAATTTCATGCGGCATGGGCCGTCACCCGCAAGGATTGCACGGCAGTTCCGAAACTGGGCGCGGATCTGGGGCAACGCGCGCAGAAGCGTCTCTTGCCCTTTTTCGGGAAGCAAGTATCCAACGCAGCCAATCAACAAATCGTGATCGGCGATTTTCCATTGCGCGCGTGCGGCGCGTCGCTCTTCTATTGATGTCTGCGGAGGGATTTCCACACCGTCGTACACCACGGCGACGCGCGAAGAATTGATGCCGGAGGTGATTACGCTGTCGGCAACAAACCGCGAAACAGCGATGATGCGGTGCGCGGCGCGATATCGCGCGAGGCTGAGAGGCGCGTGGCTCAACGGATAGGCAACGCGGCGCGCGACAACCAACCTGCTGCGACGATGGGCGCGAGTCAACCAGGCGGCGGTCAATCCGTGCGGATCGTGCGCGTGCAAAATGTCAAAGGCCTGCTGGTCGAGGATTTCGCGCAGACACAACGCTGCTTGCAATCGCAGAAATCGCGGCGGAAAGAGATGAACGGAAAAGCCCTCGGCTGTTGCGCGGCGCGTCAGAGGCGAGTCCCGGCGGGCCATCAACTGCGCGTCGTGACCGCGTTCGCGAAATCCGCGCAGCGTCAGAAGAATTTGCAGTTGGCCGCCGCGCCAATCCGGGCGCGTATCAAGGTGTAGGATTCTCATCGACACGCCAGTGTAAGCCATGCTTGAAACAACTGCGAAGCGCAACATTCCTGCAGGCGAGTTTTGAAAATGCCAGATGGTCCGTGCCTAGGTTATCGGCAGAGGTAACCCTTGAATTGACTACTCAGCGGTAAAGTGTCATCCTCGGCATCATTCCCTCTTGGGAGGCTTACATGCACGGTTCAAAACTGGCCGTTGCCGCGGCATTTGGTGGGCTATGTCTGCTGAGCCTCTCCGCGCGCGCCGCGACGCTCTCAATTAGCAGCACGCCGAGCGGCGCAACCGTGGAGATCAATGGCTTGATCACTGGCAAAACGCCATACACCGGGCAATATCCCGGCGGCTATTTTCACAAGACGCACACGGTATTCGGATCGCGCCTGGAACATCCGATCGTTGTGCGAATTTCCATGGATGGTTATGCCAGCCAGCAAATCACGCTGACCGAAGGTCCTTTCACATGGCATTCATTCAACGGCCGCTCGGAGGGAAACTACTGGCTGATCAAGACGGACCACTTCGAAGTGATTCTCGAGCCGCTCGCCAAGGTCTTCACCGGCAGGCCAGAGATTGCGAGCGCCATGAACGAAACGATTGCGACGAGCGGTCCGTTACCCGCCGAGCAGGTCGTTGAAGCGACGAATCCGGCGATTGTGCGCGTTGAAGGTATAAACGGGTGGGGAACGGGATTTTTTATCACCAGCACGGGGCTGATCGCTACGAACAAGCATGTGATCGCTGACGAATCAGTCCTGACCGCGATCACATCTCGCAACCAGCGCCTTTCGGCGCATGTCGTGTACGCCGACCCGGACAAGGACATCGCCCTCGTGAAAGTGGAGGGATCAGAATTTCTCCATTTGACCTTGACGGGCATCGCCGCAGTACAAAAGGGGGAAAGCGTTATCGCCATCGGAAATCCCGACGGAGGCTTGCGCGACACGGTCACGAGAGGCGTGGTGAGCGCCATTGGCCGGGAGCGCGAACTGGGAAGCGGTACGTGGATTCAAACCGACGCGGCGATCAATCCAGGGAACAGCGGCGGCCCACTTCTGGACGATCGCGGGAACGTAATCGGCATCAACACGCTGAAAGGAGTGCGCAATCGCGCCGGACAGGAGATTCAAGGATTAAATTTCGCGCTGAGCGCGCAGGATCTGATCAACGTGCTGAAGCGCTTCTATCCGGAAGCGGGCATGTCTCCAAGGACCGCGGATCAAGCCGACGGGTTTGGCTCCGTCAATGTTTCTTCCGATCCCGCGGGAGCCGACATTTACCTGGACGGACAATTTGTAGGCAACACGCCTTCGCTGCTTCACGTTGCCGCTGGGCCGCACAAGATTCAAATTCAATCAGGGAAGACAAAGTCCTGGGAACGCGACTTGACTGTTTTGAAGGATAGCGAAGTTACGGTGCACGCGGCGCTGGGTACGCAGAACTAGGCGAGTTGCCTATCCGGTTGTCGCATCATTGCGCGAAGGGCAGCGCCGCGCAATGCGGTTCCGTCATTTAGAATCACGCGGACGGGCATGGACTCGAGCATCTCTTTCATCCGGCCTTTGTCCGTGAAGGCGGCGAGAAACGCCGGTGTTTGAAGCTTCGGCAAAATTTTTGGCGCGATTCCCCCGCCGATATAAACACCGCCTACAGCCAGCACCTTCAACGCCATGTTCCCTGCCTCCGATCCCAGCAACACAACGAAAAGATCGAGCGCCTTCTCGCACAGCGCGGATTTCCCGGCCAATGCGATCTGCGAAATCACAGGTGCCGGATCGCCGTTCTTCATTTCCGCGGCCAACCATGCAGGCTCTTTACCACGCCCCGTATCGCGCAGAAATTCGTAGATATTAACCAAGCCCGGACCGCACACGAGCCTTTCCCAGCTTACGTGGCCGAATTGCGCGCGCAGATGCTTCAGTAATTCGTCCTGTAGATCGTCGCGCGGGGCAAAACTCGAATGCCCGCCCTCGCTCGCGAGCGGCACGTAATGCGAGTCGCACCAGTGAAGCGCCGCCTCGCCCAAGCCCGTGCCCGGCGAAATCACCGCGCAATTTCCAGTGGCGCCCGGCGCGCCGCGTTGCAGTACGGCAAAATCCTCCGGCTCGAGCGTGGCAATGCCGTAAGCGTTTGCCTCAAGATCATTGAGTAACGTGATGGAGGGAAATCCGATTCGCTCGGCCACAAGCCTAGAGTCCACCACCCACGGCAGATTCGTCGCGCGGACTACGCCATTGCGCACCGGCCCGGCGATTCCAATCGCCACTGCGTCAGGGCGGAATTCTTGCGATGCCAAAAATTCCGCGACAATGTCCTCCAAGCTGGCGTGATCTTGGCTGGGGTAGATATGCTCGAAAATATTTCGGAGTTTTCCGGCGCGCTGCTCAAACAAAGCCAGCCGCGTATTGGTTCCACCGACGTCCCCGGCAAGAATCATTGCCCGGGTTCCCTCCACTGGCGGCCGTCGCGTTCGAGCAGGTCATTCGCTTCCCAGGGTCCCCAAGAGCCGGCGGGATAATTCGGGAAATTGCGTGGAGGCAACGCTTGCCACACGTCGAGGATCGGCTGCACGACGCTCCAGCTGGCTTCGACCATGTCGGCGCGTTGAAACAGCGTGGCATCGCCAATCATGCATTCGTAAAGGAGCCGTTCATAACCCGTGCTGGGTTTCGAGCCAAAATAATCCGCATAGCGGAAGTCCATATTCACGGTGCCAAGTTTCACAATGGGCCCTGGAATTTTCGCGCCGAATTGCAGGGAGATCCCCTCCTGCGGCTGAATGTGAACGATAAATTGATTGGGCGCGAGCCGCTCGACAGCCGTTTTGCGGAACAGCATGAAAGGCACGCTCTTAAACTGGATCACGATTTCGCTGGAACGAATTTTCAGCCTCTTTCCCGTGCGCAGATAAAAGGGCACACCGGCCCAACGCCAGTTATCCATCAGAAGCTTCAGGGCAACAAAAGTTTCCGTCGACGAAATGGGAC
>Ga0134126_10010018_pt1 | contig 11946 bp, 11 predicted proteins | sample KB31752_FD_96881 | JGI IMG/M metagenome (GOLD analysis project Ga0134126, IMG submission 96881) | Terrestrial soil microbial communities with excess Nitrogen fertilizer from Kellogg Biological Station, Michigan, USA - KB3-175-2 | ecosystem: Environmental > Terrestrial > Soil > Unclassified ...
CCCTTCGTGCGCAACTGGAGGCGCCTGCAAAGCCTGCCTTACTCCGACTTCACGCGCGGCGGCGAGAACCAGCCTCCCTTGCCGGCCGGTGGGCTGAAGCTCGGTGCGACCGTCTGCTACGAGGACGCGTACGGCAGCTACATGCTGCAGGCATTGCGCTCGGCGGACGCCCTGGTGAATGTGACCAACGACGCCTGGTTCGGCCATTCGAGCGCCCGTTATCAACACTTCCAGATCTCGCGCATGCGGGCGATCGAGTCGCAGAGATTCCTGATCCGTGCTGCCAACAACGGCGTGTCGGGGGTGATCGGGCCGCACGGCGAAGTGGTTGCCCAGGCTCCCGAGTTCCGGCCGTATGATCTGGTGTCAGCCGTGACCCCCCGGGTCGGTCTTCCGCCGTACGCTCATGTTGGCAATTGGCTGATCGTCGGCCTGGCATGCGCCGCCCTGGCCTGTGGAGTCTGGCCCGGAGGCCGGCGGTCGCGGCGACCGAATGTGACCCCCACGGGCACGCCAAGTGCTGCAGCTTGAGTGGAACCCATCCAGTGCGCCCGAGTCTATCGCCCGGCCAACCCTTCGCTTCCCCACCCCGGAGTCGTGCATGAGTGTCCCGAGAAACATTGTTGCCCGTCGGGCCCTGCCCCTGATCCGGCCAACGAGCGCGCTTGAAGCACTGACCGCATCGCGGCCAGCCCGCCACGCCGTATGGCCCGTCTGGTGTGTCTCGATCGTGCTCGCGGCCTGTTCCCGCGACTCCAGCGCCCAACTGCCGCGCGCCCAGGCGCAGCCCGCCTCGCAGACCCAGGCGATGCCCGCGGCCAACACCGAGGGGATGGTGCGCGCGCTACCCGACTTCTCCCCGCTGGTGGAGAAGTACGGCCCGGCCGTGGTGAACGTCGAGGTGGTCGAGAAGTCACAGGCAAACGGCGGTCCGCCCGGCCTCTCGCCCAACGACCCGTTTTACGACTTCTTCCGCCGGTTCGGCATTCCCGCGCCCGATCAGGGGCAGCGGGGCAATTCGCCGCCGGTGCGCGGTGCGGGCTCGGGCTTCATCGTCAGCGCTGACGGGTATATCCTGACCAACACGCATGTCGTGGCGAACGCCGACGAAGTCACCGTGCGCCTCACCGACCGCCGCGAGTTCCAGGCCAAGGTGATCGGCGCCGATGAGCGCACCGACGTGGCGGTCATCAAGATCAACGCCAGCAGCCTGCCCACGGTGCGGCTCGGGGATCCGGCCAAGGTCCGCCCCGGGCAGTGGGTGCTGGCGATCGGCTCGACGCTCGGCTTCGAGAACAGCGCCACGGCCGGCATTATCAGCGCGTCGGCCCGCTCTCTGCCGAGCGACAACTACGTGCCCTTCATCCAGACGGATGTGGCGGTGAATCCCGGCAACTCCGGCGGCCCGCTCTTCAACCTGGCCGGCGAGGTGATCGGAATCAACTCGCAGATCTTCAGCCGCACGGGCGGCTACATGGGAGTCTCCTTCGCCATTCCGATCGACGTGGCGCGCAACGTGGAGGACCAGCTCATCAAGACCGGAAAGGTCGTCCGCGGCCGGATCGGCGTGACGATCCAGGACGTGAACGCGCAGCTCGCCGAGTCGTTCGGTCTCGATCGTCCGCGCGGCGCGCTCGTCAGCTCCGTCGAGAAGGATGGACCGGCGGCCAAGGCCGGTCTGCAGCCGGGCGATGTCATCCTCGCCGTCAATGGCAAGAACATCGAGCGCTTCGGCGAGCTTTCCGGCGCCATCGCCGCGATGAAACCCGGCAGCGAAGCCAGCCTGGATGTCTGGCGCAGCGGCAGGAAGCAGGACGTCGGGGTCCGTGTGACCGAGCTCAAGGAGCAGCAGCAGACGGCGCGGGCGGGCGGCAGGCCGAACAAGGGGGCTACCGATCAGGCGAGCCAGTTCGGGCTCACGGTGCGTCCGCTCGATCCGCAGGAGAAAGAGCAGGCCGACACCCAGGGCAATCTCGTCGTGGAAGAGGTCACCGGGCCGGCGGCTTCGGCTGGCGTGCAGCCGGGCGACATCATCCTGGGCGTGAATGGCAAGCGCGTGAAGACCGTGAAGGAGCTGCAGGACGAGGCCAAGTCCTCGGGCAAGAACGTGGCATTGCTGATCCAGCGCGAGGATGCGCAGATCTTCGTGCCGTTGCGGATACAGTAGTTCGATTGCTGAAAGTCGGCGCCGGAGCCCCGAGAAATCTCGCGTGAAGGTCTTTGGGGCGCGACTCGTGTATGCTCTCGCGTGACGCAAGCATCTGAGACTAAAGACTTTTTCGATGGACGAGAGCTACGATCCGGCGGCCGTGGAGGCCGCGGCACAACAGCATTGGCGCGCGCTCGATGCCTATCGGGCGATGGAGCACGATCCGCGCTTCCCGAGGGGAAAGTTCTACGTGTGCTCGATGCTGCCGTATCCCAGCGGCAAGCTGCACATGGGCCACATGCGCAACTACACGTTGAACGATGTGGTTTACCGCTTCATGCGCTCGAGCGGCTTCAACGTCATGACGCCGATGGGCTGGGATGCCTTCGGGCTGCCCGCCGAGAACGCAGCAATCGAGAAGCGCGTCGCGCCCGCCCAATGGACCCGCGCCAACATCGCCGGCATGAAGTCGCAGTTCGCCCCGATGGGCTTCGCGTTCGACTGGTCGCGCGAGGTGACGACCTGCGATCCGGAGTATTACCGCTGGAACCAGTGGCTGTTCCTGAAGATGCTCGAGAAGGGAATCGCCTATCGCAAGACTCAGATCGTGAACTGGGACCCGGTCGATCAGACCGTGCTCGCGAACGAGCAGGTGGAGGACGGACGCGGCTGGCGCTCCGGTGCGATCGTGGAGAAGCGCGAGATCCCCGGCTACTACCTCGCCATCACGCGCTATGCCCCCGAGCTGCTCGAGCACGTGCAGCACACGCTCGAGGGCTGGCCGGCGCAGGTGCGGACCATGCAGGAGAACTGGATCGGGCGCAGTGACGGCTGCGAGATCTCGTTCCCGTACGCGCCGGATACGCGCTCGCTCATGAAGTCCGACGGGGCGCTGAAAGTATTCACCACACGCGCGGATACGGTCTTCGGCGCGACGTTCATGGCGATAGCGGCGGAGCATCCAATCGCGCTCGCCGCGGCGCAAACCAGCGCGCGGCTGGCCACCTTCATCGAGGAATGCCGGCGCGGCGCGGTGATGGAGGCGAATCTCGCGACGCAGGAAAAGCGCGGGTTGGCCACGGGACTGCACGTGTTGCATCCCTTCACTGGCGAGCCCATCGAAATCTGGGTTGCCAACTATGTACTGATGGCATACGGCGAAGGCGCGGTGATGGGCGTCCCCGCCCACGACGAGCGGGACTTCGAGTTCGCTCACCGCAACGGCATGCGGATCGCGTGCGTGGTGAAATCCACCAGCGGCGCGTACAAGGAGGTGCGCGAGCCGTGGCAGCCGGCGTACTCCGAATATGGAATCACGGTCAACTCCGGCGAATTCTCCGGCCTTGGATATGAAGCGGCGGCCGAGGCCATCGCCGCGGCCCTCGAGAAGAAGGGACTGGGCCGCAGGCGTGTGCAATATCGTCTGCGCGACTGGGGTATCTCACGCCAGCGCTACTGGGGCACGCCGATCCCGATTGTTCACTGCAACGCGTGCGGTGTGGTGCCGGTCGCGGAGAAGGATCTGCCGGTCGTGCTGCCGGAGGATCTCGTGCCGGACGGCACGGGAAATCCGCTCAACAAGGACGAGCGGTTTCTGGCATGCGCCTGCCCGCGCTGCGGCAAGGGCGCGCACCGCGAGACCGACACGATGGATACCTTCGTCGACTCTGCCTGGTACTACATGCGCTACTGCTGCCCCGGTGCGCAGACCATGGTCGATGAGCGCACGGCCTACTGGATGCCGATGGATCAGTACATCGGGGGCATCGAGCACGCCGTCCTCCATCTGCTGTATGCGCGATTCTGGACCATGGTCATGCGCGATCTCGGCCTGGTCAGATTTGATGAGCCGTTCGAACGGCTGTTCACGCAGGGCATGTTGCTCGCGCACTGCTACTACCGCGAGGATGCGAGCGGCCGCAAACGCTGGTTCTATCCGGCGGAAGTGGAGCAGCAGTTCGACGAGCGCGGTACGGCGGTGAGCGCCGTTGCCACCGAGGACGGCAAGCCGGTCATGTACGGCGGCATCGAGAAGATGTCCAAGAGCAAGAACAACGTCGTCGAGCCCGGTGAGTTCATCAAGCGGTTCGGGGCCGATACGGCGCGGGCCTTCGTGATGTTTGCCGGACCGCCGGACCAGAGCGCACCGTGGTCGGATGCCAGCGCGGAAGGCGTTCACCGCTTTCTGCGCCGCTTATGGGTATTCTGTCACGAGCATCGCGAGCAGATCCCGCTCGCCAGGCGCACCCAGGTTACGGATGCCACACTGAAGAAGATACGCCGTGAGCTGCACAGCACGTTGCAGCAGGCGCTGTTCGACTATCAGCGCATGCAGTACAACACGGTGGTGTCGGCGGCCATGAAGATGCTGAACGCGCTCGAGACGGTGAAGCGGGCGGATGCCGCGACGCTGCTGCACGAGGGCGTGAGCATTCTGCTTCGTGTCCTGTATCCGGTAGCGCCGCACATCACCCATGTGTTGTGGCAGGAGCTCGGCTACGCGGCCGAGATGGGCGATCTGCTGGATGCGCCGATGCCGCAGCCGGAACCGGCAGCGCTGCATCAGGACGAGCTCGAGCTCGTCGTGCAGGTGAACGGCAAGCTGCGAGGTCACGTCACGGTAGCCGCCGAGGCGAGCGAGGAGGCCATCAAGTCGGCCGCCCTCGCGCAGCAGCCGGTGCAGCGTTTCGTCGAGGGCAAGCCGATCCGCAAGGTGATACTCGTGCCGGGCAAGCTGATCAACATCGTCGTCTGAGCGCAATGAGAGTGGCCAGTGGGGTTTAGCGCGGTGCGCGCGGTGCTGCGGACGGCTGCCGCGATTCTTCCATTCGTGGCGGCTGGTTGCGGGTTCCACCTGCAGGGCCGCACACCTTTGCCGCAGTCCATGCGGACCGCATACGTGCAGGCTACTGACCAGCAGAGTGACTTCGTGCAGAGCCTGCACAAGGCTCTGCTGAGGTCCGGAGCACAGCCGCCGGATCGCAAGGAGAGTGCCTCGGCCGTCGTCAATATACTCAAGGACGAAGTCACGCGCCGCGTTCTCTCGGTGTCGGCCTTCAACCGCCCGAACGAGTACGAAGTGACCTACACGGTACGGTTTGCGGTGAACGAGGCCGACAAGGAGCTGTTGCCAGCCCAGGAGATCTCGGCCACACGCAGTTACAGCTTCGACGAGCGGCTGCTGCTGGCGAAGGAGCATGAAGAGGAAATCCTGCGTGAGGCCATGGCGCACGATCTGGCGGAGATCGTCATGCGACAGCTCTCCAGCCTGCCCCAGTCCTGAGGAGGCGGAGTGTCTCCGGGACGGCGGGCGTGTTGCGACTGAGCTCTGCTGATCGGATCGCCGCCGCGGTGCTGCTGGCCCGATACGGGCTGCGGCTCGTCCTGGTCGCCCCGCAGGAGGTGATTCCGGGCTCGTACTGGGGGGACAGCGAAGCCGGCCTCCTCGGCGATCGGCTGTACGCGCGGCTGGATACGCCGATGCATTCGGTGCTGCACGAAGCCAGTCACTATATCTGTATGACCCCCGAGCGGCGCGCCGGCCTGGAGCGGGACGCTGGCGGGGGCGATGCCGAGGAGTCGGCGGTGTGTTACCTGCAGGTCCTGCTGGCCGATGAGCTGCCCGGTGTCGGGCGCGAGCGTCTGTTTCGCGACATGGACGAGTGGGGATACAGTTTTCGACTGGGAAATACGCGGGCGTGGTTCGAGAGTGACGCCGAGGACGCACGCCGCTGGCTGATGGGGCACGGCGTCATCGACGGGGACGGGCGAGTTGCAGGAGAGCGCAGGTGAGGCCGGGTGAACGCGGAAGTCGCCCCGGCGTTGCCGGAATGGGCACGCCCAAAGGCGATGGGCTCCCGAAGCGCTGGAGCGACGACGCGCCCGCTCACGCTGCTGAGCCGGCAACGCCGCATCGGTCAGCCTGCGAACCGGTCGGTCGCGCTGATGAGCTCGTGCAGGTTGGCAGGCTCGAACGCCGAGTGCCCCGCGTCCGCCGTGATACGCAGATCCGCCTCGGGCCACGCCCGGTGCAGGTCCCAGGCGTTCTTCATCGGGCAAACGACATCGTAGCGTCCCTGGACGATGACTGCCGGAATCGACCGGATGCGCCCTACGTCCTCGATGAGCTGATTGTCGGTACGCAGAAAGCCGCCGTTTATGAAGTAGTGGCACTCGATGCGCGAGAAAGCCGCTGCGTAGTCGTCCTGCTCGAACTTCACGAGGTACTCCGGGTTCAGGCGCAGAAAGCTCGTCGCGCCTTCCCAGATCGCCCAGCTCCTGGCGGCGCGGCGTGCTGTCTCCACATCCGGACTCGTGAGCCGCCGGTAGTACGCTCCGATCATGTCGGCGCGCTCGGCGGGCGGGATGGGCTCGAGGAACTGCTCCCACAGATCCGGATAGAGTGCGGCGGCGCCGCTGGCGTTCTGATAAAACCAGTCCATCTCCCAGCGGCGTAACAGGAAGATTCCCCGCAGCACCAGCTCCGTCACCCGTTGCGGGTGTGCCTCCGCATAGGCCAGCGCCAGCGTCGAGCCCCATGAGCCGCCGAATACCAGCCAGCGCTCGATCTGCAGATGCTCACGCAGCCGCTCCATGTCCTCCACCAGGTGCCACGTCGTGTTGTCCACCAGGCTGGCATGGGGGCGGCTCCTGCCGCAGCCGCGCTGATCGAACAGCACGATGCGGTAGCGCTCCGGATCGAAGAACCCGCGCATCTTGGGAGCGTTGCCTCCTCCGGGGCCGCCATGCAGGAAGACCGCGGGCTTGCCGCGCGGATTGCCGCTTTCCTCGAAATAGATCTCGTGCAGATTGGAGACCTGAAGCCAGCCGCTGCGAGAAGGCTCCCTCGTTGGATACAGCCCGCGCAACGGCGCGCCGTGTTCCGCTGCATGAGCCGGCGCAGCCTCGCCCGCTCCCGAGCCGCGCTGCCGTGGAGACTTCGTCGGGCGGATGTTGGAGGTCTTCATCATGAGCGCCTCAGTACCGATACACTTCAATCTTTTCCGCGTTCAGCTCATACGCTGTCGACCCCAGGCGCGTGGTCCGCGTCTGCAGCCGCAGCCGGCCGGTCACCCAGTATGCGTCGTAGATCGATTCGATGGGGGTGGGCTTGGCGGTGTGAACGTAGACGAGTTGGTTGGGGGGCGGCGGCGGCACGTGAATGCATGAGCCGAAGTAGGGCACGAGGAGAAACTCACTCACGCTGCCACCCTTGAGCGCCTCGAGCGGTACGATGAACCCCGGGAGCCGCACCAGTGCGCCATCCAAAGTCTTGTTGACGTTGAAATCCGGTGTCTGTACGGCCGGAGGGCCGCCCTCTCCGCGAGAGTCGTGCACGGGAGGGGGTGCGACAGCGGTGAAGTGCGCGCGCTCGCCCTCCGGCAACAGCTCCCTCCAATCGAGCTCCAGAACACGACCGTTGCGGCCGGCGTTCTTGCCACCGGTATGCGCGCTATGCGGGCTGTGCGGAACCTGGAGCGTCGAGGCAGTCAGCGGCGGCGAGTGGGGGAGCTGCACTGTCGAGGCAGTCTGCGTCTGCCCGACAGCCGGGACCGGCGCGGCCAGCGCGGCCATGACCGGGACGCCCGTAGCCACGAGAAGCACGACCACCCATGCCGGACGCAATCCCATCCTGCGCCGATCCTATCGCGTGCCGGACGAAAATCTCCATATCGGCGATAATGCGTCGCCTTCCGGCTACAGTCGCCGGAGCCGGAATCCGCCTTGAGACTGAACTCCGACGCCCTCCCGAGCCACCTCGCCAATAATCTCTCCCGCGCCTACCTGATCTCCGGCGACGAGCCACTGCTCGCCGGCGAGGCGGCCGACGCGGTGCGCGAGCGGGCGCGTGCGGCCGGCTTCAGCGAGCGGCGGGTGCACTTTCCCGAGCGCGCCGGCGACTGGGAAGAAGTGCGCGGCGCGCTCGGAAATCTCTCTCTGTTCGGATCGCGGCAGCTGGTGGAGATCCGGCTGGCGAGCGCGAAGCCCGGCTCGGCCGGCGGCAATGCGTTGCTCGGCATGCTGGAGATGGACGATCCTGACACGTTGCTCCTGATACTCGCGCCGCGACTCGACCGCGATGCACAGAGCGCGGGTTGGGTGAAGCACGTGGAAACGCGCGGAGCGTGGGTGCAGGTCTGGCCAGTCCCGGCGGACAAGCTGGTCGCGTGGCTGCGAGGCCGGGCGCGCCGCCTGAAGCTGGATATCTCGCAGGAAGGCCTGGAGCTGCTTGCCGAGCGTACCGAAGGGAACCTGCTGGCCGCCCACCAGGAGCTCGAGAAGCTCGCGCTCCTCGGCGCGGGCGGACAAGTCACTGCGGATACGATCCTGGCCGGCGTGGCCGACTCGGCGCGGTTCGATGTCTTTCAGCTCGGCGAAGCGGTACTCGTCGGCGACAGCGAGCGTGCCCTGCGGATGCTGGCCGGATTGCGGGCCGAGGGCACGGAGCCGACGCTCGTGCTGTGGGCCCTGACGAAGGCGATGCGCGACCTCTGGAGCACGGTGGCCTCCGACGGTCACACCGGCTCCCGAGGGTGGTCGCGCCAGCAGGCGGCCCTGGAGAAGGGTGCGCGCCGCGCCGCGCGATTGCCGTTCCGCGACCTGGTGATCCGTGCGACACGGGCCGACCGGATGATCAAGGGACGCCTGTCCGGCAATGCCTGGGACGAAATCGTGCTGCTGGCCACGGAGATCTGCGGCCGGTCGGTGCTGCGGGCGCCGGAAACCGTGCTGAAATAGCCGTCGCGGCGTCATCCATCCACCACGCACCCTGCGGGCCAGACGGGCACGACGATGCAACCCATAGGTCTTTTCGGCGGGACGTTCGATCCGATCCACTACGGTCACCTGCGCACCGCCTTCGAGCTGTGGCAGGAACTGCGGCTGACGGAGGTCCGGTTTCTGCCCACGGGCAGCCCCCCGCACCGCGAGCAACCGTATGCGAGCGCCGAGCTGCGGCTGGCGATGGTGAAAGCGGCCGTGGCGAGCCAGGCCGGTTTCCTGGTGGACGATCGGGAGGTGCGTCGCACGGGCATTTCGTACTCGGTGGATACGCTCACCGAGCTGCGCCAGGAGTTCCCTCACCGCTCGCTCTGCCTGCTTCTGGGGATGGACGCCTTCCTGGGATTACCCAACTGGCATCGCTGGCGCGACCTGCTGAATCTGGCGCACATCGTGGTGGCGCATCGGCCCGGCTGGAAAGCCCCGACCAAGGGCCCGCTCGGCGAAGTCATGGTGGACCACGGCACCGGTACGGTTCGCGATCTGCATGAGAAACCGAGCGGCCGCGTATACGTTCACGCCGTGACGCAGCTCGAGATCTCCTCCACGGAGCTGCGTCAGCTCATCATCTCCGGGCGCGACCCACGCTTTCTCGTGCCCGAGGAAGTCCGTCAAATCATTCGCGACACGGGATGCTATGCTCGTTCGTAGCGGGCGCGGCTCCGGCGCAAGGGGGCTGCATCCACACCCTGTATCCCGCGCCTCGGCGCGACTTTTTCCAATTCAGTAGGAGAGTTCACTTAAGCACATGATCACCCGTACACGTCCGCGCCGCTCCCCGGAGCCCGAGGGCGCCTCGCCGTTGCAGCAACTGCTCACGGCCGCGCTCGATGACATGAAGGCCGTCAACGTCAAGGTGCTGGATGTGCGAGGTCTGACTGACATAGCCGACACCATGGTGATTGCCTCCGGCAACTCCGACCGGCATGTGCGCTCGATCGCCGAGCGGGTTGTGGAGAAAGCCAAGACCGCGGGATTTCGCCCACTCGGCACGGAAGGCGAGAGCGACGGCGAGTGGGTGCTGGTCGATCTGCAGGATATCGTCCTGCATGTCATGCTGCCCAGAGTGCGGGAATTCTACGGACTCGAGCGCTTGTGGGATCACCCCGAGACAGTCCCGGTCGCCGAGGCTGCGCCGGCGCCGCCGGCGACCGCCCGCAGGGGACGGCGGCGGTAGCGGCGCATCGTCCGCGTTCGATCCCCGGGCGGCTGCCCCTCATGCGCAGCCCAGTCGCCACAGCCAACGACAGGCCACGCCGATGAAGATCCGCGTCATCGCCGTGGGTTCCCGCATGCCCGGATGGGTGCGCCAGGGGTTCGACGATTACACCGCGAGGCTGGGTCCGGCCACCCGAGTTGCGCTCACCGAGATCGATCCCGGCGTGCGTACGGCCGGCGGATCGCCGCAGAAGGCGATCGGGACCGAAGCGCGCCGGCTGCTCGCCGCCTTGCGTGATCGCGAGTTCGTCGTCGTGCTCGACGAGCGCGGCATCCAGATGAGCACACGGGAGCTGGCCAGATGGCTGGACGCTCGCCGACGCGACGGCCTCGATCTGGCGTTCCTGATCGGGGGACCCGATGGGCATGCGCCCGAGGTCCTCGCCCGGGGCGATCTGCGCTGGTCTCTGTCACGGCTGACACTGCCCCATGCCCTGGTTCGTGTCGTGTTGGCCGAGCAGCTGTATCGGGCCCATGCCCTCCTCGGGAATCATCCGTATCATCGCGACTGATGGCCCGCATGCATCCGTCAACACCCGTACTGTGCCTCGCTTCCCTCTCGCCCCGGCGCAGGCAGCTGCTGGAGCAGATCGGCGTACCCTGTACGATTGCCGGAGCGGACATCGACGAGAGTGTTCGGCCCGGTGAGTCCCCTCGCGAATACGTGACCCGCCTCGCCCGGGAGAAAGCGCTGACCGTGCGCCGCAGCGGCGAGTCCCTGCCCGTCCTGGCTGCCGACACCACCGTCGTCCTGGATGGCCACATTCATGGCAAGCCCCGGGATCGGGAAGAAGCGATTGCAATGCTCACTCGGCTCTCCGGTCGCGCCCACGAGGTATTGACCGCCGTTGCCCTCGCGGATCGACAGGGAGTCGCCGCGCGCTTGAGCGCGAGCACGGTGCGGTTCCGCGAGCTCACGCAGACGGAGTGCGCGGACTACTGGGAGACGGGAGAGCCGCGCGACAAGGCGGGCGGATACGCAATCCAGGGCCTGGGTGCCGTGTTCATCGAGGACCTGAGCGGCAGCTATTCCGCAGTCATGGGGTTGCCACTGTTCGAGACCGCGGAGCTTCTGCGCGCCTCGGGTATTTCATACTGGACGGGACGGGCTCCCCCGTGAGCGTCGAGATCCTGGTCAACGTCGCGCCGCGTGAGACGCGGGCGGCGATCGTGGAGACCGGCGTGCTGCAGGAGATCTACGTGGAGCGCACGAGCAAGCGCGGGCTCGTGAGCAACCTGTACAAAGGACGCGTCTCGCGTGTGCTGCCCGGCATGCAGGCCGCATTCGTGGACATCGGGCTGGAGCGCACGGCTTTCCTGCACGCTGCAGATATCGCTGAAGGTAACGCCGACGACACAGTCGTCCTGCCAACTGTGGACGATATTCGCAGGCTCGTGAGCCCCGGCGATGACATCCTCGTGCAGGTCATCAAGGATCCGCTCGGCACGAAAGGGGCGCGGCTGACGACCTTCATCGCGCTGCCGTCCCGCTTCCTGGTGTATCTGCCGCGGGGGGAGGGAATAGGCGTGTCCGCCCGCATCGATGACGAGGGCGAGCGGCAGCGCCTCAAGGACGCGATCTCCAGCGCGGTGCCGCCCGACTTTTCCGGCGGCTACATCCTGCGAACCGCTGCGCAGGGCGTCCCGGTCGAGAGTCTGCGCGAGGACATGGCATACCTCGAAAAGCTCTGGCATCACGTTCGCGGCCGATCACTGGAGACGGTGTCGGGCTCGATAGTTCACGAGGATCTGCATCTCGCTCTTCGCGTGCTGCGGGACGAGTTGTCGCGCGGCGTCAG
>Ga0134126_10010019_pt1 | contig 11946 bp, 13 predicted proteins | sample KB31752_FD_96881 | JGI IMG/M metagenome (GOLD analysis project Ga0134126, IMG submission 96881) | Terrestrial soil microbial communities with excess Nitrogen fertilizer from Kellogg Biological Station, Michigan, USA - KB3-175-2 | ecosystem: Environmental > Terrestrial > Soil > Unclassified ...
AAGCTGTCCAAGCTCCCGCAACCTATAAGGGAGAACAAACCAGCGGTGGAGTAGCTCACGGCCAACCACCATCGGGCGGAGCAATTTACGAAGGCGGAAGGTCGAATCCATCGAATACTGTCTATCGAGACAACAAGTGAAACTGAGGTAAAAGAATATGCAGCCGTTTCTTAGACTCACCAAAATGGGGTTTGATGGAGTTGCTGAGGGCGTTATCGCCTGTCAGGAGCCTGACCACGACGGAGAAATCCTGGATTACTTCGGAAGCAAACCGTACATCCAGAACTGGTCTAATACTCAGTTGAAAAATTCTGGGGGTAAATCCTACGGCAATGTGCGCGTGCAACACCAAGCCGATAACATAGCGGGCTTTCTGCAGAGTATCACTTTTGACGACGCGAACAAGGAAGTTCGGGTTTCCGCAAAGGTCATTGATCCAGTTGCCAGACAAATGCTTCAAGAGGGAGCCCTCACAGGATTCTCGATAGGAGGCTCCTACGTGAAGAAAACCCCGCTCTCGAACGGGCTGATTTCTTATATTGCCAATCCGGTAGAAATTTCTATCGTGGACAGACCGTGCTCCCCGTCTGCTACGTTCAGTCTTGTACATGCGGACGGTTCCAAAGAACTAAGAAAATTCCAGAAGGTATGGAGTAGAGACGAGATTACCTCGCGGATTCTGTCTCTTCTGAAATCAGGTGCTACCGAAGCGATGGTTTCCATTATTACCGGTGCAACGGCGGGCACGATCTACCTTGCGAAACGACAAAATCACCAGAGAACTATCACTAATCGACGAGCCGAGATACGAAAATCTCGCGGCTGGCAAGGGTAGTAGGTATTCGTTTTTAATAATCACAACCTAAACGGTATGTACTAGTGAGCACCAACCTAGAGTTGATGTTCAGAAAAGAGGAACTACCGATGAGGTCACAGGCCGTAGAACTAACCGACGTTGAATCTCTTGAGCAATTCCCCGAGCAAGTAATCGAGCAGTCCACCGAGCAGGTTGAAACACCCTCAAAACGAAAAGAGCAAGAAGTACGAATCACCGCGCCGAGGTTTGACTCTGCGACGTTCACCATCAGGGGAACCACACCCATATTGATGCACGCGTGGGACAAAAAAGCCAAACAGCAAATGAAAGAAAAACAGGAAGCGGGATCTCGTTCTCGCAAAGGAACGAGTCTGCGCGAGGCGAAAGACTTTGACGCAGCCTACGAGGGTGCCCTCTACAAATCGAAAGATGGGTCTTACGGCATTCCGTGCGGAGCAATTCGAGCCGCGTGCATTGCAGCCTGTCGATTGACGGGTTTCTCACCGACGTACTGCAAAATCTCCCTATTCATTCAGGCCAATTGCTTCGACGACAAATCAGGGACACCCCTAACAAGAATCACGAGGGGGTCGCCAGAACCATACGAATCAATGGTACGAGTCGCTAACGGAGCACCGGACATACGAGTTCGTCCGATGTTCCGAGAATGGGAAGCTGAAATAACGGCATCGTGGGATGCAGACATTCTCTCGACCCGAGACGTGGCTAATCTGTTGATGAGGGCAGGGCAACAAATCGGTCTACTAGAAGGCAGACCAGCGTCCCCAAAATCAACAGGACAAGGATTTGGACTGTTTGAATTGGTTCAGGGCCAGGAGTAAGCAAAAGGTGTGAGAGGGAGTAAAGTCTCCCGCGTCAGCCCGACAGGGTGATGTGCGACGTTTGTGGCAGTTGTGGTCTGGTGTGGTGCGGTATGGTTGGGTAGGGTGGGTTAGGGTTTGGCAGGTTTACAAATTCAAAGAAAGGAGGCCAAGGAACCATGAATACCGTAAACAAAATCAAAAGGTATGAATGGGCAGAAGGCTTCTATTCGAAAGGCATCGATGCCGATGCGTTCGGAACACTGTTCGAGCAGTTAGCGATAACTGCCGGAGGTGGTGGCGTTCAGCCAGAAATGGTAATGAAGGCTGCCGAAGAAGTGTCATCACCGATTCATTCGTATTTTACTTGGGACGATGGCCAAGCAGCCCGAGAATGGCGCATCAATCAAGCTCGTGCACTCTGTGGCGGGCTGAGGAAGATTCGAGTCGTCGTAGAATCTTCACCAGACCAACGCAAATCAATTCGAGCAATCGTCAATCTCGACGATGGCCGAGGCTATCACCCAATCCAAGAGGTGCTGTCCGACAGCAGCAAGCGGGTTCGACTACTTGATTTGGCGAAGAAGGATTTGAGAGCAGCCAAGAACAAGCTAGTCGAATTACAGTCGGAAGCAAAAGCAGCAATTGCAGCAGTAGAACTCGCACACAACGAGATTTCTAAGCTGCAAGATCAGCCAGTGTTGCTGTAAAAGCGGTTCAGAGGGAGTAAAGTCTCCCGCGTGAGCCCGACAGGGTGAAATGCGACGTTTGTGGCAGTTAGGGTGAGGTATGGTAGGGTGAGGTAGGTTGAGGTGTGGTGAGTTAGGGTTTGGCAGGTTTGAACGAAAGGAGCCCTTTAATGGGCTCCTTTAGTTTTCGACGCAGGATGTATGCTCAGTCTACAATTAGACTATTTAACTTTCCGAAGCCCAATCACCGAGCAGCCAGCCTCTTGGTACAAGTCACCCGTAAATACGTTCGGATTGAAGTTTGTTGCCTGCTCAACTCTCTCCGACAATATCTTGCCCGTCTTATCTTTTACAACGAGGGTTGCGGTCGTGAGACTCACGTTTTCTCGACCAACAAGAGGACTATATTCTGTGCCGCCCGTGGTCGTAGACCCAACGAGTGTAACTATTGCTTCCGAGTTATCGGCATCGTCCGCGAGTGAGAAGCAAGGTTCGAGTTTGCCGTGTTTGTTGTGTTTTTCTCCGAAGGCGATGTCCTTCTGTAGAGCTTGCCTCAACATGACAGATAAAGGGTCGTCACCAATTACATAAAGCATATGGATTCCCGTAAGGGTTTTGGGCTTGTGGTTTGCAAATAGTGGAAGACAAATTAACATTTCCATGACGAGAGTAATGACAACGAGAATCATCTTCCTGGGCATGAGCTAGACTCCTTTGAGCAGAGAGTATGAGTGGACTACTACTCCAGAAAGAGTAAGCGAGTTTGGTTTAGAAGAGGATAAATCACAGGAGAGAATCTACGAATTGGGCAACAAAGACTGACCGTCCATTCGCAACTGTTTAGTACTAAGGTACTATTGACAATACGATAAATCTGTGTTAAAATAGAACCAGAGCCGAGGAGGGCTCACGCCATGACGTTCAGTCCTTTGGTAAAGGTCGTCGTGAAACGGTTCAAGGGAACGGATGAAACGAAACCGATGTTCAAGGCGTACGACAAATCCGGTGCCCTGATGTTTCAAGAAGAAATCGGAGGCAAGAGCGACGTGCAGCCGGCCTTCCTACGAGTACAAAACAAACTTAAAGCGCAGTGCGGCGTAGAAGAGCTTTTCTCAATCGGCCGCGATAACGGAAAGCACCTGCAGTGGAGCAGCATCAACCCAAAAGAGCCACCGGCACCGACCAAAGCGCAGTAAACAGCAAGACGGACTGGTCAGTGTTACCAGCACCGACCAGTCCTATCCACATTCGAAAAGGAGACTTTCGAACATGGCTATTCCGGACATTACCGCTACAAGACCCGAGAAGCAATCCAAGGAAGAGCACCATCAGGGCCTGTTGAAGTCCTACCATATGACCTGGGTAACTCTCGAACGCGACGGATTTCCGCCAACGATACTCAGGTGCTACATCGCGTCCCTGAAACTTGCGATTCAAACTCTCACCACGGTTGAAGAAGAACTAAAAGTGCTCCTAGAAATGGCGTATCAGAAGCTCCGAGAAATAGAAACTATAGACCGAGCAGTGGAACACTTTGAGCAGACTATCGGACGCAAGTAGATTCGTTGACACTCAGCCTTCGGCTCTGCTAGGCTTTTAGGTAAGGTCGAAGGCTGAACCAGTCAAAGCTAGATATCGCCTGCCGGCATCACTAGCAAGAAAAGCGCAAGCCAACCTCAAGGGGTATGGATTTGGCTTGCGATTTCCCACAACAAACTAATCAATTTGACTGTGCTAAAATTGCGCCTGCGAAGCCCTCTCAGACGGACAGGAGAAGCATGCGCCGTCGAAAGGGGCAAGAAGGGTACGTCGTAAAGAAGGGCACCAAGTGGTACGGGTATTACCGAGTAGATTCACCGGAAGGTCGGAACAGAAAGTGCGAAATCTTGGGCGACGTTGCTGCAATGACGAAGCCGGTAGCGCAACAACTCCTCAAGAAGATCATGCAAGAGGCCGGCGTTAACACCGCCGAGCACCTTGCGCGAGCAATCCAACCAGTGGAACTATTCGAGAAGAAGGCAGAACGATGGCTGGAAGAACATAGGGTCACGCAGGGGGCTTATGCTCGCTTTAAGCCGCACACTTACCGAACGATGTCATCGAACGTGAGGAAGCACCTGATGAAGAGATTCAGGGGCTATTCCGTCAGAGACGTCGGCGCGAGGGAAGTGGACGCGCTGATAGCGGAGTTGGCCGCAAGACCCATGTCCAAATCGGCCATCAAGCAAATCGTCTTTACGTTGGGAACAGTCTTGGAACGACCGATACCGTTGCGCGACAGACTACGGAAGCTGAAAAACTTACTTCCAAAGAAATCGCGGAACGATCTATGGTTCACCGACGAAGAAATGCGCCAGATTGTTGCCGTGTCGAAAGGACGCTACAAGGTCATTTTTGCAACACTGCGAGGTACCGGACTCCGGTCAGGAGAGCTTCGTGGATTGCGGATTGAAGACGTGGACTTGAGGAAAGGTTTCATCCACGTACAGCGTTCGGTCTTTGAGACGAGGGAGCAATCTCCCAAATCGGACAACGCGTATCGTTTCGTCGGAATCGACAAAAAACTAGTGGAGATCCTCCGCGAGTGGATAGGCAAGCGAAAAATCGGCTACCTATTTCCCTCGAATCGGGGGACACCGCTGCAGGAAGGAACCATTTTGAAATTCGGGCTCTACAAGGCGTTCGAGAGCTTGGATTTTGAACGACGGGGACGTGGATTACATGCGTTTCGGCATGGTCGCGTTACTCGACTTGTCGATGCGGGAGTTCCAATACGCACAATCAAGGCATGGATAGGGCACGGTTCGGAAAAGATGGTTGAGCAATACACCCATACACTTCCCGAATACCACGCCCGTTTTCTGGCTTTGCTTGACACCAATGACACCAATAATACCAACGTAGAGGCTGTGCAACAAGAGGTAAGTCTAGTAGCATAAGAGAGTTGGGAGGTCGTACAATTGGTAGTACATCAGACTCTGGATCTGATTATCCTGGTTCGAGTCCAGGCCTCCCAGCCAAATCCGCCAAACAGCTTCACGATGCAGTCATCCGCGAGTACCGAGGTTCTGATTTTTGTCCGAAGCGGAAATAGTTGAAGGGAATAATCGCGGAAAATTAACGAAGCACGCCACAATTAGACGGGATGCGCTGCGTTGCAATCGCAGACGCATCCCTCACAAGTTACAAGTCTCAAGAGTTTCGTAACAGCTTTACGCAGACTAAAGTTGTCGCCCTCTTGCACCAATACACACTACTATTTAATTATCTGCGGTATGGCCCTGTACTTTTCCAGGCTTCCGCTCGACTGTCCGTGCAGGCTAATCCGCAGTCGTCACGATCGTCTGCAGCTCGCCAGCCTAAGCAAAACGCGTGATCTCAATCTTGTCCCCAATCTGTGTTCCCGTGCGATAAATCGTATGGGGAGGCAGTTCAATCACGCTTTTCGTCTTCAGAGACACCTTCGAGATCCGGAACGGCCGCACATACTCTTCGACGTGTACCACCTGCTTGTCCCTGTCCAGATAGATCAGATCGATAGGGAAGAGCATGCCAATGGTATGTACACCCGACGAAGGGACGATCCACAGCGCCTTGCCGAGCTGTGCCCATCGCTTCGTCTTGCCAAGCAGACCGACAAGCCTCGGGAAATAGCTGTTCGCGACGGTCACTTCCGTGGCTACAAAGGTCTCCCGCGTCTTGTTGTAAATGAAGATGGATCCGTTCTTGTGATTTTCGGTCATAGCTCTCCCCGCTCGTCCTAGGACCGGGCGAGTACAGGGGCCGTTCCTTTGTTTGAGATCTCGCAGACTACTCGACCGATTTCCGTTTGCGACGCCACACGATGATAAACAGAACGATCACCGCACCGATGCCGGCTGCCACGCGAATGCCCATCGTGGTAACCAGCGCACTCATCAAAGTAAGGTTGTCCATTTTCCTCTCCTGTTTCTGCTCGAATCAGACGTTAATACCTTGCGAAATCGCGATTCCCATTTCCCCCTACTTCGGGAAATCGCGCATGATCGCAAGCACCGCAGGGCCCAAAATCACCACCATCAAAGCCGGAAATATGAAAAACACCAGAGCCGGAACCATCTTCACCGACGTCTTCGCGCTCATCTCTTCCGCGCGCTGCCGGCGTTTCGTCCGCAGATCATCGGAATGAACACGAAGCGACTGAGCAATGCTTGTGCCAAAGCGTTCGGTTTGAATCAGCATTGTCACCAGCGACTTCACGTCTTCGAGTCCTGTTCTACGCGCGAGTTCACGCAACGCCTCCACGCGCGTCTTGCCCACGCGCATTTCCAAATTGACCCGCTGTAGCTCTTCGCTCAAATCGCGATGGGCAATCTGCAATTCCTGCGCCACACGCAGCAGCGCCTGGTCCAGTCCCAGACCGGCCTCGACGCAGATCACCAGCAGGTCCAGCGCGTCAGGCAATCCTTTACGCAAACGGTGCTGCCGCGCTCGCACGCGTGATGACAACCAGAAGTCAGGTGCTAAAAATCCTACAGCCGCCGCGAGCAAAGGAATGAAGACTGGGTTCTGGTGATAGAGGCCCGTCAGAAAAACAACTCCAAGCAGCCCGATGGGCAAAAGCAGCTTCACGCCCTGCATGGCCATCACTGCGTTCGGGCTTCGGTAGCCGGCTCGAATCATCATCAGCGACGTCTTTGAGCCGGCTTTTGCTCCGCCCTCAGGAAGCGCTTTTCCGATGGTCGCGAGTGTGTCGCGCACCGCGGCCTTCTGTTTCGCCACAAAATCCACTTTGCGCGGCGCGGGCTGCGCGCCGTGGAACAGCCGCGAAAGCCGTGTCGCCGCACCCTGCTCGGCCGGTGCAAAGGCATAAATCAGAAAAACCAGCACCGCGAAGCTCGCCAGAAATGTGATTCCCGTCATGAGCCAGAGCATTTCAATCTCCCCGTGGCTTTCTCACACTTCGAAATGAATGATCTTCCAAATAATCACGGACCCGAGGAGTTGCAGGAATCCCGCGAATCCAAGAATGAACGGACCCTGTGGGTCCGTAAACAAAACCTTCATGTAATGCGGGTTGAGCGAACTCAGCGCCAGGGCCATGATCGGCGGTAGCGCAATCAAGATCCCCGCCGTCAGCCTTCCTTGCGCCGTTTTCGTCTGCACATCGCGATAAATTCGGAAGCGGTCGCGGATCACTCGCGACAGCCCGTCCAGAATCTCCGCCAGATTGCCGCCGGTCTCTTTTTGTATAAGCAGCGCGGTCACGAAGAATTTGCAATCGAGCGAATGAATGCGCTCGCTCATATTGAGCAGCGCGTCGCGCAAAGGAATGCCGAAATTTTGCTCCTCGAATGTTTTGCGGAATTCGCTGGCGATCGGCTCGCTGGCTTCTTTCGCGATCATTTCCAGGCCGGTGGTAAATGCATGGCCTGCGCGCACCGCCCGGCCAAGAAGATCCAGAGCTTCGGGAAAGCGCTCTTCAAACTGCCGGATGCGCCTGCGCCGCTTCCAGAGCACGAACACGAAAGGAATTACGGCGACGATAGCAGCGGCGAGAAGTTGCATCAGCGCATGCGGATAGAACCATCCTGTGACCAAATACGCGCCAAGCGCCAGCACAGCGTTGATCAACACGAACTTCGCCGGCTTGAGCTCTATTCCCGCCTGCATGAGAGTTTCCCGCAGCTTTCCGGCCCACGACCAGCGCATCATCACGCGGTGAAGCGCCGGCACGCCGCTCATCATCTCGTCCTTCACCAGCTTCAACGAGAGCGACACTTCGCCGCGCTTTTCCGCTTTTTGGACGGCCTCCATCCGGCGGCGTACAACTTCCTGATTCTTGTCCGAGCCTACCGAAAGCCAGACGAGCACCAGAAGGAACGCTACGAGCAGAAATGTGAGAATGGCGATCAGCAGCGCCATAGAGCCCCTCCTTCCTTGAACTCAGAAGATCCGCGATTCTTCATCGTGATTCTCGTGACGCTTCTTCTTGTCATCCGATCGGTGCGGCCTCAAACATCGAAATCGGCACTTGTACTCCGGCGACCACCAGCCGCTCGGTGAATTTCGGACGGATCCCCGTGGCCGCGAAGTCGCCGATCACTTCTCCGGTTTCCTTGATCCCGCGCTTGCGGAACACGAAAATGTCCTGCATCGTCACTACGTTGCCTTCCATGCCGGTGATTTCCGCGATGCTCGTCACTTTGCGCGTGCCGTCGCTCATGCGGTTCACCTGAATCACCAGGTCCATTGCCGATGTGATCTGCCGGCGTATCGCGGAGTCCGGAATGTTCAGGCTGGCCATGGCCACCATGGTTTCAAGACGACCGATGGCGTCTCGCGGCGTATTCGCGTGAATGGTTGTCAGCGAGCCATCGTGGCCCGTATTCATCGCTTGCAGCATGTCCAGCGCTTCTTCGCCGCGCACCTCGCCGACGATGATTCGATCCGGCCGCATGCGCAGCGCGTTGATTACCAATTGCCGTTGATGAACGGCGCCTTTTCCTTCAATGTTGGGAGGCCGCGTCTCCAGCCGCACCACGTGCTCCTGGTTAAGCTGGAGTTCCGCCGCATCTTCAATGCTGATGATTCGCTCCCGGTTGGAAATAGCCGCCGAGAGCACGTTCAGCAGCGTGGTTTTGCCGGCGCCGGTTCCACCCGATACGAGTATGTTCAAGCGCGCCTTCACGCATCCGATCAGCAAATCCAGCATCGTTTTCGTCAGGGAATTGTTCGCGACCAGATCCTCCGCCGTGAGCGGCGAATGTCCAAACCGCCGAATCGAAAGGCAAGGGCCGTCCACCGCAAGCGGCGGGATAATCGCGTTTACACGCGAACCGTCTGCCAGGCGCGCATCCACCATCGGTGAAGATTCGTCAACGCGTCTGCCGACCGCCGAAACGATGCGGTCAATGATGCTCATCAAGTGTGTGTCGTCCCGGAACTGTAGCGGCGTGAGTTCCAGCATGCCCTTTCGCTCGATGTACACGCGCTTGTGCGTGTTCACCAAAATGTCCGAGATGGAACTGTCCGCCAGAAGGCCTTCCAGCGGCCCGAGCCCGAAAACTTCATCCAGCACTTCTTGAGCAAGCCGCTCGCGCTCCTGCAAATTCATCGGCGTGGATTCGCCGACGACCAGCGCTTCGAGAATCTGCCCAACTTCGCGCCGCACTTCGTCCCGGTTTACCTCGACCAAGCGGTCGAGATTCAGTTTTTGGATTAACTTCCGATGAATCGCCACTTTCGTGCCCGCGAAATCAGTTCGCGCAACCGGAATTGTGCTATGCATGCTCGGTTACCTCTTCGACGAAAATGAGAAAAAGCTCTTCTTCACGATTGGGCCCGCATCCATGCCCACAAGCTGCGCCGCAATTTGCCGGTACTGATTGCTCAGCGTATTGTTGTGATTTTCCATCAATGGCGTGCCGAGATTGATGGCCTGGCTTGCTTTTCGAAAATCATTCGGCAAACACGCGAAGACCGGCCGGCTGATTTCCTTCTGGATGCTCTTAAGCACTTCTTCATCGCCTTTATGCCAGCGGTTGATAATCACGCGCGCCCGCGTCGGCTCAATCCCCATGCCCGAGAGCGCCAGCAGCCGCCGCTGCAACGTCCACAAAGACGGGACGTTTGCCTCCGATACAATCAAAACCATTCGCGCCATTCGCAGAATCTGCGCCCAGTCGGAGGAGAGTTGCGAACCCATGTCCACCAGCACCATGTCGTACGCACTCTGTGCTACGTTGACCACGCGCTCCAGATTGGGAATCGAAATCGCCTGCCACTCCTCCGGATGCGTGGCGCCGCCCAGAACCTCAAGTTTCGTCGCATGATGCGTCAAAAGGCCGGCGAAGAACCGGCTGTCCAGACGATCCACGCTTTCCGATGCATCCCTCAGATTGAACTTCGGCTGCAAATCCAGAAAAAGGTGCACGTTCCCGAGCGGCCGCGCAAAGTCAAGCAGCGCAACGCGCTTTCGCGCAAATGTCGAGAGCTGCACTCCCAAATTGACGGCAACGGTTGTGGTGCCGACGCCGCCTTTGGAGCCCATTACCACGATTAGCCGTTCAAGGAACGGCTGGGCCTTTGTGTCTCCTTCACCCGGGAAACGCAGTAGAACTTCTTTGAGCGCATCCGTGGTGACTGGTTTCGGCACGAAGTCCTGCACGCCGCTCCGCATGGCCTCCAGCATCACTTGATGGCTTGGCGGGTTCGTCGGCGCGCACGCCACCAGCTTTATCGTTGGCCGGATTTTGCGCGCGCTCGCGCCCAGCGCGAAAAACGCCTCGGGCTCGCGGTTTAAATCCAGGATCATTACGTCGGGCATCAGTTCGCCTTCCGGCAATTTCCACCCGGGCATGGTCCACTGCTGCACGCTCTTCACCAGCCCGGTTTGCTGCAGACACGTCAGCAAATGTGACGAACTGCCCGAATCGCTGCTGGCAATCGCAACTGTCAACATATTTTCATCTTCCCTGGCCCATTGGTCCCCGAAACGTTCATTTCGGCTGAGGCGATTGCGGTTTCACTGGAGCCGCCGCCGGCGTTGCCGGACCGAGAAATTGATACGGCATCACCGGCCCCTTAGCCTCTTCGCCCACTTTGAGCGGCTGCACAATATGCGGTGTGACCACGATAATTAATTCGTTCCTGCTCTTGTTCAACGAGCGGCTCTGAAAGAGTTTCCCGAGGATCGGTATGTCGCCAATTCCCGGAATTTTCTCGAACTGCTGCGTCACGCGATTATCGAGCAGCCCCGCAATCGCGAAGCTCTGCCCATCGCGCAAATCCATTTCCGATTCCGCTCGGTTCACTGCCAGCGCCGGAATCAAAAATCCCTGAATTTGCAACGCATTCGTGAAGTCCAGCGAACTCACTTCCGGAGCCACCTTCAGGTGAATCAGCCCCTCCGGCGTAACCGTCGGCGTAAAGCTCAGCCGAATTCCAAAGTCCCGGAACTGAATCGTGATGCCCGCGAATCCGTTCCCGCCGCTCGCTTGCAGCACCGGATACGGAAACTGCCCGCCCGCGAGGAAGCTTGCATCCTTTCCCGATTCCGTCATCAAATTCGGCTCTGCCAAAATCTGTAGCGCGTCGTGCTCCTGCAGCGCCTTGATCAGCACCGCCAAATCCAAATCCGGACGAAACACCGCCACATTCAGCAAATTGCTTATCGCGAAATTATTCCCCGAGTTAGTTGTCGTAGTCGTGTTTCCATTATTCGAAACAATCGACGTCTGTCCAAGTTGCGGCGGCGAAAATTGCTGCGTGCTCGTCGAAATCGGCAAGTTGCTCCCGAAATTCCTCAGGAAATTCACGCCGAGTTCGCTCACCGCCGACCGATTCACTTCCGCAAACCGCACCTGCAACATTACTTCCGGCGTAAACGGAGCCGGCACTTCCATCGTGCTCGCCACTTTCGGCGCAGCGCTCTTCACCACTTCCAGAATTTTGTTCGCTACTTCCGCCGACGACACGCGCCCCGACACCAGCACCACATCCTTGAACGTCTCGATCTGCACCGGCTCGGCCGGGAAAATCTCGTGAATTTTTTCGCTCAATCCCAAAATGTCGATGTCCACCGAAATGTCGAACGCCTGGCTCTGCCCATTCTCATCCCAAATCAGCAGCGAATCCC
>Ga0134126_10010022_pt1 | contig 11942 bp, 9 predicted proteins | sample KB31752_FD_96881 | JGI IMG/M metagenome (GOLD analysis project Ga0134126, IMG submission 96881) | Terrestrial soil microbial communities with excess Nitrogen fertilizer from Kellogg Biological Station, Michigan, USA - KB3-175-2 | ecosystem: Environmental > Terrestrial > Soil > Unclassified ...
CGCTGGTCGAACTCGGCGACGCGCAACGCGAGGCGCACCACCTCGCGGCGCCAGCGGGTAGCCCGCACCACCTCGGCGAACGCGCCGCGCCACCAAGCGGGCGGCGCCGCGGCGTGCAGGCGCAGGTCGAGCCGGTAGTGGCAGCCGTGGTCGCTGCCTTCGTTCTCCAGCGCGTACAGGCCGACCGGCTCGCCGTGCGCCAGCAGCACTCGGGTGTCCTCGGCGAGCAGGTCGAGGATCTCCCACTCGGGCCGGGTGTCTGGCTGCGCGGTGCGGTAGTAGAAGTCCGGCTCGGTGAACATCTCGAGCACGGCTTCGCGGTCCCGGTCGCTGTACGCGCGGGCGGACCACTCGGGCAGCGCAGTATCACCGTTCTGGTGAATACTGTCCGCGACCCTGGGTGGTCCGGTCGGCGTCGTGATCGTCATCGTTCCTCCCGGACGGGCGCCGTGTCCGGCGCGATGTGCAGACGCAGGATGTTTCCGGTGCCGTCCATGAACTCGAAGGCGCATACGTCGCGGCACCACTTCTCCAGCAGCGGGTGCTCCAGCAGCGAGCCGGCGCCGAGGGCCCGTTCGGCCCAGCGGGTGAGTTCGACGGCCAGAGCGGTGGTGTGCAGCTTGACGATCGAGGGCGGGCGCGGATCGCCGGGGGCACGATCGACCGCGACGGCGACGTCGTAGAGCAGTTCCCTGGCCGCGGCGAGCCGCGCGGAAATCAGCTCCGCACCGGGCGATCGCGGCCGATGTTCGAGCACGTAGTCGCTGATCGCGAACGCGAGGCCGAGGGCCTGGGCGGCGATCTGCACACGCATCACATTGAATGCCCGGCCGGCTCCCCAGATGCCGCGCTGCGAGGTCGGCAGGTGACGGCCGAGCAACATCTCCTCGGGCACGCGGACGCCGTCGAAGCGCATCTCGCCGAACCGCGCGCCGCGCAGGCCGATCATGTCCAGGGCATGACCGGAGAAGCCGGGCACAGGGCACTGCACGAGGGCGGCGCGGATGGACAGCGCGGTCGGCCCGGTGCGGGCGAAGACGACGCCTATCGAGCCGCGCGCCGCGTTGGCGACGTAGCGTTTCGTTCCGGTGAGGCGGTGGCCGCCGCCGGGGTCCGGCTCGAAGCGGGAGGTGAGTGCGGTCGCGTCACTGCCCCGATCAGGCTCTGTCATGGCGAAGAAGGTCCACGTGCGGCCGTCGGCCAGCGCGCGGTAGAACAGCTCCCGTTGCGCTTCGTCGCCAAGTGCGTCGACGGCGAGCCCGGCCAGCGAGGGGCCGGTGTTCGCGCTCAGGATGCCGGCGTCACCGCGGGCGAGTTCGACATTGGCCAGCGCACGCGCCAGGCAGCTGTCGGTGTATTCGGCGAAACGCAGCGGCAGGTCCTCCTGCCGGAAGCGCTTGGGCGTGCTCGCGGTGCGCAGCAGCGTGAGTGACGGCGCGTCAAGGTGCCGGGACACGTCATCGGGGTCGGCGTCTACGGCGAGCGCACGGGAGCGCAGGTCCTGTGCAATCTGCCGGCAGGTGTCGCGCAGTTCTCGCAGCGCGGGATCCAGGTCGCGGCCGGTCATGAGCCGCCCGCCTCGGTGACGACCCAGCAGTTCGCTACCAGTCGGGAGACGTACACGCCGCGGACCGGCCCGTCGACGAGGTAGCCGCTCGCGCCGAACAACTTCGCCGCCTCCCAGCCGAGCACGGTCAGCCGCTCGTGTGCGTCCGCGACGGCGGTGGACACGGTGCCCGCCACCGTCAGAAGCCTGCGGATCGCCTCGGTCTCGGTGACCAGGTCGGCCACGGTGCCTAAGACGAGTTGCTTGCGGATGGTCGGTTCGCCGCCGACGACGCGACCGGACAGATGGCCCACCGCGCGCTCAATCAGGCTGCGCACCAACCCGAGCCGAACGCCGCCGAGGCGGCCGGCCAGCGCGGTGCGCTCCTCACCGGAGCACGCGGCCTTGGCGAGCGGGCGGACGAAGCTGATGCCTTCGAGCTGTGCCATGCGATGCGGTATGACGGACGCGCCGGGCGCGACCCGGGTCGTGGGCAGGGCGGCGATGAGACCGGGTGCGGCATCCGCGTCCACGCCGGCGAGGGCCACGCCGAGTCCGGCGGCCAGGCCCTGCGCGTGCGCGATCCGCTCGCACTCGGAAATGGATTCCCGCATCTCATCCTCCGTAACCGCGTTTTCGCGCGCGGCAGCGCAATGAATTAAGCGAGGAAGGCGAAGTAATTCGGCGATCCGCGCGGCTGATTACCCACGCAATTGCGCCGGCCGCACACCGGGCGCACGGCCGGGATGAGAAACCAGCGGGCATGACGCCGGCGGCGCCTCGCGGCGGCCGGCCGGCGTCATGCCGTCGGTAACTAGGCGGCCTTGGCCGCGCTCTTCGCCGCCGACTTCGCCGCGCTCTTCGCAGCGCTCTTCGACGCCGACTTGGCAGCGGACTTGGCGGCCGACTTCGCCGCGCTCTTGGCGGCAGACTTCGCGGCGGCCTTCGCAGCAACCTTCGCCACGATGATCACTCCCCTTCATGATGGGCTGACAGGAATTTGCGGATTTCACCGACTCGGTTTCTTTCGGCCCTTCGAGATTCACCGATCCGGGATTCCCGTGTCAAGGCATTCGCCGCCCGGCTCAGTTGTTTCGCGTTGACCACAAAACGCAGTCCACTAAATGCCACCGCGCGGGGCTGCCGCGCGGTTCGCACACCCGCGACCATCGGACTGGAATGGCTCGTCCATCGCAGCGAAATCCACCCTCGAGCGGAGACCCGAATGCCGGCGTCGAAGAGCGCGAACCTGTGCTGGGGCCAGCGGTATCACTGGCTGCGCTACCAGCACGTGCCGCCCGGATCGCGGCATGAGGCCCACATCGTCGACACCTTCGCCCTGCCGCCGGGGCTGTCCACGCCTCGGCTGCGGTCCGCGCTCAACCACCTGGTGCGGCGGCACGAGGTGCTGCGGACGGTCTACCGGACGCAGGACGGGCCGTGGCCGCGCCAGGTGGTGCAGTCCCCCGGGCCGATGCCGATCTGCGAGGCGACCACCGAGCAGGACGGCACGCCGCCACCCGCGGAGGCGATCCGCCGGCTCACCGAGGCGGACTTCGAGCTCTCGACGCAGTGGCCGGCCCGCGCTTGTGTGGTGACCACCGCAGGGGTGCCCGTGCGGCTGGTGATGGTGTTCAACCACCTGGCCTTCGACGATCGCAGCCTGGAGCTGCTACGCGCCGAGTTCGAAGCCTTGCTCGGCGCGGCGGTCTCGGGCCGGCCGGCCCGGTTGGCGCCGGTGGCGGCGCACCCGGTGGACCAGGCCCTGCGCGAGGAATCCGACGAGGCACGGGATGCGGCGCGCTCGGCGCTCGAGCACTGGCGTGCCGAGCTGGAACGTATGCCCTCTGACATGTTCGTGGGCCGACGCAGCCTGCCCGCGGATCGCGGCCCCGCGTTGAGCGCCTCGCTGACCTCGCCCACGCTGCTGGCCGCCGCGCGGGAAACCGCGGCGCGGTTGCGCGTGTGGCCGTCTGCGATCCATCTGGCCGCCTATGCGGTGAGCATGGCCGCGTACACCGGCGAACCTGTAGTCACGCACCGGATGTACACCAGTCAGCGCGAGGCGAGTGGCTGTCAGGACCTGATGACCTGCATGTCGTATCCGACGCTGGTCGCCGCCGATTTGGGTGACGATCCGACCTTCACCGAGGTGGTCCGGCGCGCGGCGGTTCGGGTGGAGCGGGCCATTGCGCACGCTCACGTCCCATACGACGAGGTCGCCGAGCTGGTCGCGCACGAGGGTCGCCGACGCGGCCGGCCGGTGCGGGTGGCCGGCGAATTCAACTTCCTGACGAACGCGCCGCGCTCGTGCGCGACTCGGCGCGACCGGCTGACGTGGCATGCCGAGCCGACCGAGTGGACCGGCGCGGGTTCGGACACATATTTCCGCATCTACGAGTGGAGCGACGGAGTCACACTCGCGCTTCAAGCGATGGCGGGCGTGATGGACTCCGATGCGGTCGAGCGCTTCCTGCGCGGCTACGCGCGCCTGCTGGAAGCGCACCGCGAACAGGGAACTGACTTGCGGGTGAGCGAGGCGGCGCAATTCTTCGATTTCACGCCCCGGCCGCAACTGCGAATCCTGCGCGGTGCGACCGGCGTTGGACCGGATCTCGACCGGTGCGACGCGTTGGCCGTCGACCGGACCGAGGCTCTGGTCGCGACGCATCCGGCGGCGGTCGACGTCAGGGTTGACGTGACCGAGCGCGGCCTGGTCGCGGACGTGATCGCGGCGGATCCGGTGACGCCGGCCGATCTGCGAGCCCACGTCCTCGGGGCCATCGACGAGTATCCGCAGGCGCGCTGCCCCGACTGGTTCCGGATCCGCGGCGCGGTCGAGGTCGAAGGAGACGGGCTCGACGCACCGCGGCGTGCGGCAGCCACCGAAGCCGAGCAAGCACTCTTCGACGCGGTGCAAGAGGTCAACGGCTTGCCCGATCTGGACCCGGCCGACTGCTACGCGGCCACCGGAGCCCGAGTGCTGCGCATCCCGCGCGTCATCGAGGTGCTTGCGGAACAAGGCTGGAGCGGGCTGCGCGGCGGCCAGGTCTGCGGCATCCGACCGCTGCGCTCGCTCGCGGCCGACCTGGTGCGGAGCTGAGGAGAACATGCTGTATCTCGAACGCGTCGGCACCTTTCTGCCGCAGGACTCCCTCTCGGTCCGCGAGCTGGGCGGGCCGCTCGGGCTGACCGAAGGTCAGGTGCTGCTGTTCAGCCGGATTCTCGGGCTGAACCGGATCGCGGTCGCCCCCGACCTCGACCTGGCGGACCTGCTGACCGCGGCCGGCGAGGACGCGCTCGGCGACACAGATCGCGACGAGGTGCGCTACCTGCTGCACGCGCACACGATGCAGCACACCGGGCCGCCGTCGCGCCATCTGCTGGAGAACGTGCGGTTGAAACTGGGGCTGAGCCACGCGAGCGTCGTCAGCCTCTCGCACCTTAACTGCGTCATGGGACTACACGCCCTCCAAATCGCTCGCTATCTCCTGCATGGCGCGCCGCCGCAACACAAAGCACTGATCGTGACCGGTGACAAAATCCTGTCGCATCGGCTGCGCCTGATCCCGGACACCACGCTGCTCGGTGAAGCGGCGGCCGGCTGCGTGGTCGGCACGGACCCGCGCGGCGATCGCGTCATAGGCCGCGCACTCACTGTGCACGGCAAGTTCTATCAGTGCCTTGACTGCCCAGATCCGCTGCGCGCCGAGTACAAGCAGCGCTACGTCGAACTTCTGGGACAGGCGATGGCCGCCGCGATCGAGGACGCAGGCTGCGATCCAGCGAGCATCGCGGCCGTGCTCCCGCACAACGTCAACCGGCTGTCGTGGAAGAAGATCTGCGGCGCCCTGGGGATCCCGGCGGACCGGGTCTTCCTCGACAACGTACCGAAACTCGGCCACTGCTACACCTCCGACCCCTTCATCAACCTGGCGGCGGTCCGGGACGGGGGGCGGGTGGCGGCCGGGGACCTGGTGCTGATGGCCGGCGCCGGAATGGGCGCGGCGTTCGCCGCGACCGTCGTGCAGCTAGGGGAAGGAATCCGATGAATTTCCTGGAACGGCTCAAGCGGGACCTGACCGGTGACTCCGGCGCCCGCTTCGTGCTGGTGAACAACTTCGAGGTGGAACGCGCCTGGGCCGCCGGGGAGCCGAAGCTGCCGGGCGCGGGCATCGCCTTCGCCGGCGCCACCGTGAACCGGATGGAGGAGATGGGCGTCCTGCTGGCCGGCCAGGACGACGCGGTGGCGCTCAAAGCGCAGATGGACCCGCAGTTCGCGGCCTACCTATCCAGCCTGGGCGCGGCGGCCGGGCGCACAGTGTGGGCGGAGAACAGCGAGCCGGAGCGTACGGTCACCGAGGACGCGCTCGTCTCCCCGCGGCTGCTCGACGAACTGCGCGCGCTGAACGACGGTCGCACGTATCTGATGCCGCTCGGTATTTCGGCCGCCGAGGAGGCACTCGCCGAGGCGACCGGGCTGCCGCTGGCCGGAGCCCCCGCGCGGGTGTGTAAGGCGGTCAACGGCAAGATCTTCAGCCGCGAGCTGGTCGACGCCACGGGCCTGACCGCAGTACCCGGACAGATCTGCCGGACCGTCGGGGAGCTGCGCGGCGCACTGTTCGGTCAGCTAGCGGGTGGCGGCCGGGTCGTGGTCAAGGAGTCGCTGGGCGTCTCGGGCCGAGGCATGGTCGTGGTGGAGGACGAGCGCGGCGCGGCGCGGCTGCTGCGGCTGATCGAGCGGCGCGGCGAGCAGACCGCGGCGGATCTGGTCGTCGAGTCCTGGATCGAGCGGGCGCAGGATCTGAACTACCAGTTCGCCATCTCGCGCGACGGCGCGGTGCGCTTCGAGACCGTGAAGGCCGCGGTCTTGCGTGGCGGGGTGCACCAGGGGCACCGTTTCCCGGTCGAGCTGCCCGGCGCCGCGATGGACCGGCTGCTCGAGGCGGTCGAGACAATCGGCAAGGCCCTGTACGCCGAGGGGTACTTCGGCATGGTCGGCGTCGACGCGATGCTCGCTCCCGACGGGACGCTCTATCCGTGCCTGGAGATCAACGCCAGGTTCAACATGTCGACCTATCAGAACCGGATCGCGGAGCGTTTCATCCCGGAGGGCAGGCACGCGATCGCGGCGACGATCGGGCTGCGGCCGGCGCGCACGCACACGTTCGGCGAGGTCGCCGAGGCATTGGGCGAACTGGTCTTCGACGGCCCGGGGCGCGACGGGGTGCTGGTCAACAACTTCGCGACGCTCAACGCCGCGGCGAGCGGCGAGGGCGATTTCCACGGGCGCATCTACGCGATCTGCATCGCCGGCTCGGCCGAGGCGGCGCTGGGTCTGCGGCAGGAGGCCGAGCGGCGTCTGCGCGCACTGACGGAGGTTGGCGCGGCATGAGGATTCAGGGAATCGAGTACACGGAACTGGCGCAGCGATTCGGCACGCCGCTCTACGTCTACGACGGCGACCTGCTAACCCGCACCCTGGCCGAGCTGCGCGCGGCGTTGCCGCCGGTCCTGGAGGTTTTCTACTCACTCAAGGCCAACCCGAACATCAGTGTGCTGAGCGTGCTGCGCCGGGCCGGGGCCCGCGCCGAGGTCTGCTCGCTGGCCGAACTGCGGACCGCGCTGCAGGCCGGAACGCCGCCGCAGGACATCATCTTCCTTGGCCCTGGCAAGAGCGAGCGGGAGCTGGCCGCCTGCCTCGACGCCGGGATCTACGCCATCGTCTGCGAGTCCTTCGACGAGGTGGACCGGGTCGAGAGCATGGCGGCGGCGCGCGGGCTGACGCAGCGGGTGCTGCTGCGGATCAATCCGGCCGTCTCGGTCAAGGGCTCGCGTCTGACCATGGGCGGCAAGCCGCGCCAGTTCGGGATCGACGAGGCGCAGGTGCTCGACGCCGGCCACCTTCCTTCGCGCTATCAGCATGCCGATATCGCGGGTGTGCACGTGTACGCGGGCACCCGCATTCTGGACGCCGAGGTGGTGGCCAAGAACACCGCCTATGCGCTGGAGCTGGCCGACCGGATCGTCACGGCCACGGGCATCCGGCTCGACGCTGTCGATATCGGCGGCGGGCTGGGCGTCGCGTACTTCGACGACGAGGCCGACCTCGAAGCCAAGGCGGTCGCCGAGCAGATCAATCCGCTGATCGAGGCGTTCGCGGCCGCGCATCCCGGCACCCGGATGATCATGGAGTCAGGGCGTTACCTCGCCGCGCGCGCCGGTACCTACATGCTGCGCGTGCGCTACGTGAAGGAGTCGCTCGGCGAGCGATTCGCGGTCGCGGACGGCGGCACGCATCACCACATGGCCGCGGTCGGCATCGGTTCCTTCGTCAAGCGCAATTTCCCGGCGGTGCTGCTCAGCCCGCGCGGCGAGGATGAACCCGGTGATTCGGGTGAGTCGGCCGGTGAAACCGAGTCGTGGAACGTCACCGGTCCCTTGTGCACGCCGAACGACACGCTGCTCAAGCACGTTGCGCTGCCGCCGCTGCGGCCCGGCGACCTCATCGGGGTCCTGCGTTCGGGCGCTTACGGGCCGACGGCTTCGCCTGGACTTTTCCTCAGCCACGGGTTCCCTGCCGAGGTTCTGGTGATGGACGGTCAGGCGCACATCGTGCGGGTGCGTGACGAGGTGGATGACCTGCTGCGTTCCCAGCGCCTTGTCATATCCGACGAGGAAGCCGAGCGAAGATGAGCGGCATCGGTATCCGCGCAGCTGCGCCTGTGCCCCAGGAGGCGCTACGAGCGGACGGGCTGCTGCACGGCTGGTTCTTACGCGGGGCCGCGATCGATCCCGAGGCTGAGGCGCTGCGCATCGGCGCCCGCAGCTTCAGCTATCGGCGGCTGCACGAGAGAGCGCTCGCACTGGCCGGATCGTTGACGGCCGCGGTCGGCGGGCCGCCGCGCCGGGTCGGCTTGCTGGCCGCGCGCAGCGAGCAGGCGTATGCCGGGATGCTCGCGCCCGGATACGCCGGTGGGGCGGTCGTGCCGCTCAACCCCGAGTATCCGCCCGAGCGCACGCGGCGGATGATCGCCGCGGCCGGGCTGGATGCGCTGCTGGTGGACGCCTCGGGCGCGCAGATCCTGCCCGAGTTGGCCGACGAACTCGGGAAAGCGCCGGTCATCGGTGAGCCGAGCGGGCCGCCGCTGGAGCGCCCGCTCGTGTCGTCGCCGGATGACGTCGCATACATCATGTTCACCTCCGGCTCCACGGGAAGGCCCAAGGGCGTCCCGATCCTGCACCGCAACGTCGACGCCTACCTGCGGCACGTGCACAGCCGCTATCCAATCGGGCCGCAGGACGTGTTCGCGCAGATCGCGGATCTGACCTTTGATATGTCGATCTTCGACGTGTACGCGGCGTGGGGTTGCGGCGGGACCTTGGTGAGCGTGCCGCCGCAGGTGTTCGCGGCGCTGCCCGCGTTCGTCGCGCATCACGGCATCACCGTCTGGTTCTCCTCCCCCAGCGTGATCGGCTTGGCCAGGACCATGCGCGCGCTGGCCCCTGGCTCGCTGGCGGGCGTGCGGGTAAGCCTGTTCTGTGGCGAGCCGTTGCTGCGCCAAGACGCGGCGGATTGGAGCGCGGCGACCGGCGGTGCGTGGGTGGACAACTTGTACGGGCCGACCGAGCTGACCGTCTCGTGTACCGCCCACCGCTGGGATCCGGAGTTCTCGCCGGAGTACTGCGTCAACGACGTCGTGTCGATCGGCACAATGCACGCCGAGTCACGTTACGTACTCGACCAGCAATCAGGGGACGACCCTGATACCGGCGAACTGTGCGTTACCGGCCCGCAGATGTTCCCTGGTTACCTCGATCCGCGAGACGACGAAGGGCGTTTCCTCGAACGCGACGGACTGCGCTGGTACCGCACAGGCGACGTGGTGCGGCGACTGCCCAATCAAGAACTCGCCTACCTCGGCCGGCGCGACCACCAGGTGAAGATCCGCGGCGTGCGGATCGAGCTCGCGGAGGTGGAGTGGGCGCTGCGCCGCTGCTCCGGCGTCCAGGACGGCGTGGTGGTCGCGGTCGAGGGCCGGCTTGTCGCCTTCTTCACCGGCACGCAGCGCACCGGCTCCAGCCTGACCGGCGAGCTGGCGCAGATGCTGCCGAAGGCGGTGGTCCCGCTGCATTTCGAGCGGCTGGCTGACATTCCGCTCAACGCGAACCGCAAGACCGATCGGATCGCGTTGAGCGCCCGCGCCGCGCGGCTGCTTTCGGCGCAGGTCCCCGCGGTGGCAGCTTCGCACCGCCGCAACATGCCATAGGCGACACCTATCGCGGGCGCGCCGCGCCTACGACGATCGTCGAAAACGAACGGTCCGGGGGGACGGCGGCGGCGGGATGATCAGGGTCCTGTGACGGCTTACCGCGCTCCCCGCACCTGCCCATCCATTCCCGTCCCGTAAGGAAGGCGACCACGATGAACCGCTCCGAGACCGTCGACCATGTCCGCATCGCCCTGTCCAGTGTGCTCGGCCGGGACATCCCGGACCTGACCGAGCAGTCCCGGCTCTTCGAGGACCTGGCCCTGGACTCGACCAGCGTGATCGAGCTGCTGATGAGCCTGGAGGACACCATCGACCTGCAGATCGACCCGGACGACCTGGAGCCCGACGTCTTCCGCACGGTCGGCAGCCTCACCGACTACATACAGAACAGCCTGAGCAGCGCGGCAGTCTGAGACATGGCCGCGACTGACACGCTCGCCCCGCCTGGCCGGCCGGGTGCGCCGCCGCGGGCGGGAGGACTGCGGTTGACCGGTATCCGGCACCGGGTCTTCCCGGAACGGCAGCAGCCGTTGATCGGGTACGAGGTCGAGTTGGCCAAGGAAGTGCTAAGCGCATTCGGGCGCGGTGACGAGTTGCCGGAGTTCCTCAACCGCACCGGCAACAGTTTCATCGCGATGAGCGAGGCGCTGCTCGAAGGGCTGGCGACACCGTCTACCGCGCTGGACGCGGCACCTGAATCTGATGCGGCGCCGGATTTCGACACCGTGCTGCTGGCGTACCGGACCCCGGACCTTTACTACTCCGAGGTGGCCGGTTGCTATCTGTCGAACCGCCTGCCCGGCGCACCGGTCCCGTGCTCCATCGCGGAGCAGGGATCGGGCGCCCTGTTCACGGCGTTGCGGATCGCGGACGCGATGTGGCAGCTCGGCGAACTGGAGCGCGGTGCGCTGTTCGCATACGACCAGAACGGCGCGGCGTGGGATGCGGACGAGACGCGACAGTCGAGGCCTGATGCGGCCGTTCTGATCGAGTTCGGCGGTATGGCGGTGGCCGGGGCGGCGCGCATCGCGGAAGCGACGGAGGTTCGCGCCGGGGAGACCGGATTCCCGAGCCCGGCGCAGGTATTGGACAGCACGCTGGCGCGGCATCCAGGCGCGTACGCGCTCATCGGCGCCGAACTCGCCAGCGAGCTTCATATGTCAGAGCACGATGACCTTTGGAGCACGGCGCTGTGGGGCGCTCTTGCTCTGCTGTGGCCGATCCGCGAGCCGGTGCTGCTGGCCGACTTCCACGGTGCCGGAGGGGTCTTCCACAGCTGTCTGCTCGTGCCGGACGCGGAGGCGTGACCGTGGACGTCGGACTGTCGCGGATCGCGGTTCAGCTGCCCGAGCGCATGGAGTCCGTGGACGACATCCTCACCCGCACCGGGCACGGCCCGGCCGAGCGCAAGATGTTCGCCAAGATCTACGGGCTGAATCAGAGCCCGACTCTGGCCGCGGGCGAGTGCACGGAGGACCTGCTCGCAGCCGCCGGGCAGAGCGCGCTTGGCGGCGGAACCGCCGAACTGGTGCTCTACGGACACACGCTGCTGACGCAAGAGTTCGGATATCGCGGCGGATTCCCTGACCGGCTGCGTAAGCGGCTAGAACTCCCGGACGCCGCGTTTTACGGGATCTCGCACATCAACTGCGTGTCGGTGCTGCGTGCGGTCGAGTTGGCCCGCCGCTATCTCGCGCGGCCGCAGGCGACGGCGGAAGACCGCGTGCTGGTGCTCGGCGGCGACCATGGCAGCATCTCGGACCACTCGAGGCTGATCCGGCGCACCACCATCGGCGGAGATGGAGCGCTCGGGTTCACGGTTCAGCGCGACAGCGGTACCGGTCCGCGCCGGCCGCGGTACCGGTATTTAGCCGGGGCATCCGGTCGCGACACCCGCTTCCACCGCAGCCTCGGCATGTCCGATGCGGAATTCGCGCTCTTCGGCAAGGTCTGCGCCGAAGGTGCGGTAGAGACGGTGCACCGCGCCGCCCACGCCGCCGGGCTCACCGCCGACCGCCTCGACTGGGTCATGCCGCACTTGTCCAACCGGATGTTCTGGCGTGCCTTCTGCGCGGCGTCGGGGATCGCGAAGGACCGGATCGCCCTCGACCTGATCGGCGAGC
>Ga0134126_10010023_pt1 | contig 11942 bp, 9 predicted proteins | sample KB31752_FD_96881 | JGI IMG/M metagenome (GOLD analysis project Ga0134126, IMG submission 96881) | Terrestrial soil microbial communities with excess Nitrogen fertilizer from Kellogg Biological Station, Michigan, USA - KB3-175-2 | ecosystem: Environmental > Terrestrial > Soil > Unclassified ...
CTCGGTGTGCGAGCCTCGACGGCGGCCCCCTTCAAGGCTCCTCGTATTCGGCTTTTGAGCACGAAAGCGGATTCCGCTTCAAGGCAGCTGGCTGTCCTGAGTTCAGTCCGAAACAATAAAGTCGCAGCTGAGTCAATTTCGGCCGGTATGCTTACCTAATCGGTACAATGAGGTCTGGAGGGGCCCGGGAATGAAGTTGGACACAATGAGCGAAGCGGCTCTGCAAACGGAGATTGCTGGCGTCTCAACGCGCGCTCAGGAAGTCAACATTTTGGACATTCTCTTCATCCTGGGGAGGCGCCGGCGATTCATCGGTTGGTTCACAGCGGGTGCGGCGGTGCTGACTACGATCGTCGTATTCTTAATTCCGAACCAATATACCGCCACCTCGGTGATCTTGCCGCCAACTCAGAATACTTCGTTGAGTTCCGAACTCATGGGCCAAATTGCTGGATCAGGCATTCTGGCTTCACTTGCCGGCGGCGGTCTCGGGATGAACAATACCGGCAATATGTACGTATCGCTGTTTCGCAGCAGGACGATCGAAGATGCGTTAATTCAGCACTTTGACCTCATGACCCGATACCATAAAAAGAATATGGTCGATACTCGCGAGTCATTTGAAAGTCGTACCAAAGTCGCGTTGGGCCTCAAAGATGGATTGATCACCGTGAGCGTCACGGATCGTGACTCGAGGTTTGCGGCCCAACTGGCGAATGCATATGTCGATGAGTTCCGCGAACATTCCAACGGTTTGACATTGACTGCGGCTTCACAGCGCAGGGCCTTCTTTCAGCAGCAGCTACTGACCGCAAACGGGGATCTGGCCAAGGCCGAACAGGCGATGAAGAATATGGAGCAGACCACGGGAGTGCTGCAATTGGATAGTCAGGCGAAAGTACTGATCGAACAAGCCGCCACACTCCGTGCGCAGATCGCGGCCAAAGAAGTACAGCTCCAGTCTATCAAGTCTTTCGAGACGGAAGATAACCCGCAGTACGCAATGGCTGAGCAGCAACTTGATGCGTTGCGGGCGCAACTTGCAAAGGTAGCTGGTCCAAATGCAAATACGTCTGGAGATATCGGACTACCGAGGACCAATATTCCCGAGAAAGGCCTTGCGTACATAGACGCGCTTCGCGATCTACGTTATGACGAGACGATCACGGAACTGTTGACCAAGGAATTCGAGGCCGCCAAATTGGATGAGGTGCACCAAAGCGTAATTCAAGTCTCTGACGTTGCCGTACCTCCCGACAAGAAGTCCTCACCTCACCGAATGATCATTATCGTTGTTGCCTCGCTGCTGGCCCTTTTTAGCGCTTGTGGATGGGTGGTGCTAGAGAGTGGGTGGCGCAAAATGTTACTTTTGCGTCGGCCCTGAAAGGCCGTTGCCTGCTCAATCCTGCATTACTCTTTAACTCATCATGAAGCATTGCGTGCATCCGCTTGACCCCAACCACGCGTAGATTGGAATGCCGTGCGCCACAATCCGATTTCTAGAACTGGAGAGATAGCGGATGGATTGTTTCAGGACGCAACCTTGAGGCGCTCGCATCGAAACGTTTCATGGGTGTCTTCTCTTCAGAATTGTGGCGATAATTGGATGGCTCTCCACGGCGCACAGGTTAGGAGAGCGCATGAGTGGAGCAGATGATCGTACCCACAACTTCAACACGGGTAACCTTAAAGGTTCCCGGTCGAAACCTGCTTCTGCATCCACTTAGTCTTTTTATGCTCGTCTGGGGCATGGTTGTCCTGCTCTATTCGTTGCATTTGAGCTACGTTCTGATCTTCAAGACCTCTCTTATTTTCCATGTGGCGCTATGGATTGTTATACCATTCGTTGCGACTTTGATTGTATGCATTGGCTTCCGAACGGTACTCTTCAGCCAATCTTTCAGAAACCAGCACATAATGTCCTTTACGCCAGATGAATTGGCCGCAGTTGACCGCCTTATTTGGCGCGCGTTTGGCGTCTGGATTGTTCTAACTTTAGTGGAGATCGCCGTAAGTGGAGGTCTTCCCATTATTTGGCTGATACAAGGAAGCAATAAGACCTATTTCGATTTTGGAATTCCCTCTGTCCATGGCTTTCTCAACTCGCTCCTATTGGCGCTCGGAGTCTGCCAAATAGCACTCTTTGCCATCGAGAAGAAGAAGAAGCACCTGCTGATTCCTACCTTTGTGGTCGTGTGGTCCGTCATTGTGGTTACACGGAACATGATGATGGTGATGATAATCGAAGGTGCGATTGCGTGGGCCCTGCTTCGCGGCTTTTCATGGAAGAAGGTTGTGAAGGCGCTAATCGCTCTCGTCATGCTAGTGCTGATCTTTGGATACGTCGGAGATTTTAGGTCGGGAGGGGATGCATTTCGAAAACTGGCGCAGCCCACGAATGAATATCCGGTTTGGCTTCCCTCGGGAGCCTTGTGGGTCTACATCTACTTGACGACCCCAGTCGGCAATGTCGTGAACACAGTTCTATTTGAGCCGCCCGCCAATGACCCCCTCTTTCCGAATACTACTTCGCTCCTATTCCCCAGCGTGGCGCGGAAGATCATTTACGGAGAAGGTGCCCTCAGTGAGGCGCTTTCCGGCAACCTGGTTACAGACGCGTTCAACGTGAGCACAGCCTATATTGGCCCATTCCAAGACTTTGGCTACCTAGGCATAGTGTGTTTTAGTGTGCTATTGGCAATGGTCTCGTATCTAGTCTGGTCGCAATGTGGCCTCAGGGGCGTTGGCGCTTATGCTGTTATTGGTCAATGCGTGATTCTAAGTGTGTTCTTCAACCATCTCTTTTATCTTCCTGTTATTACACAGTTGCCGTGGATTTATTTATTCCTACCCGGGATTGATCCGCCCTCAATGGACCAAATACAGTGACGATCTCGCCGAAATGTTTGAAGGCTAGCCACCATTCGTCTCCCAAAATGGCTGTCTTAGTCCGCGTGAAGAATGAGATTGCATTGCTAAAGGAATTTTGGCGCAGGATTGCAATGCAGACGATCTATTCCGACTTGGAAATCATTTTCCTTGACAGCGGCAGCACCGATGGAACACTGGAATTCCTTAAGGATCTTCCAGCAACTCTTTATACGGTGAGTCCTGACGAATTTCGATTCGGAGATAGTTGCAATCTTATCGCGTCTTTGTCGATTGCCCCGAACCTCGTATTTCTTTCAGGACATGTCTTATTGGAGAGAAATGATGCACTCGAGAATGTATTAAGAGCACTCAGCGGTCATGTGTACGGAGCGGTCTACATGCGCCAAGTTGCAAACACGCTTACAGGCGCAAGCGCTTATGAAAGAGCGCATTTAGAGAGACGCTTTCCGGTTTGCACTGAAGCTAGCGTGGAGATGAAGGGTCCGGGCGGATTTTCGAATGCGGCGTCTGGCCTGACGCGAGCGTCTTGGGAAAGGAATGCGTTTCCCGACGTTGGCGCAAGCGAGGATTATCTTTGGGCGAAGAAGCATCTGGAAGACGGAGGGAGATTGCTTTATCTTCCAGATATACGAGTTATGCACTCACACTGTGAATCGCCGGAACGAGTCTATCATCGGGTACAAATCAATGTACGTGCTCGGGGCATACCTGGATCCAGAATCCGAGCCACATATTATTTCGTCGGAATTCTGACGAGTATGCTCTTGCGCAAAGCGAAATGGAACGAAGCCTGGCAATACGCAACAAGCCACGCACGCGCATATTTACCTTGAATGCGCTTATTCTGGCATGTCTTGCAACCGGCGAGAACAGGCTTCCGGATCGCGTCCACTAGCGGGCTGAGCAAATCGCTGGGCGCACCCACCCAGCCGGCCAGCGTGTAGCGCGGAATCCGAACTTCCTGGCCGGCGTAAATCTCGGACTGCCGATAAAGAGGAAAGTGGTCGGAGCGCTTCGAGACGATCACATGGGCTAGCGGCGACGGCCCGGCAAGTCCGCGCTCGATGGGCCGCGATGGCGCGGCTGCTTCGACCACACGATCGCACCCCGTGCAGCAGTACTTCGGCTGCACGTGCCGAGTGACCTTGAAGCTATCAGGAACGTACTCGAGCTGCTTGGAGACGTCTTCGCCGAAACTGCCGCAACTCGGCGCGGCAAACCGGGCAGCAGTGGCCACATGCCGCCTGCGTCACCACTTCGTGCCGCAGATGTTCGAGCAGAGGCTTGCGTTCCTGCGTGGCTTCGGTCCCTGAGCCGGTGAGGCGCGCTCCGCTACAGCCTCGGCCTCGGCCTGCATTGTCTCTTCCTCTTCCACCTGAAGCTCCACCTGGATGACGACCCGCTCTTCTTGCTGAATAGCGCGTGACGCAGTATATCGACCATAAGCTGCAGGCGCTCGATTCGTGTGCAACTGGAGCGTAACTCGTCGGCTTGTTCGGAGAGTGTCTAACGGTGAATCTCGCTTACCCTGAACATGATATTATCGCTGATTAATCCGAATTCAATATCAAAATAGGAGAGATGTAATAACGAAGGCTGCGCTATATGGTGGCTAATTCACATGCGCCCGGCTAAACTTAGCTAAGACCAGAATCCAGAATTCATGCTCAACTGGCGCTTGATCCCTATCGATAGTCGCGTCTCCATCCGACCTAATCTGTAAGCTACCAGCTTAATTGCAGAACGAATCAGCGCCGAAGGGATTTGCAATATGTCTTGCCCCAGTAGATAGCGCAGTTCCGAAAAGACAAAACGACGACCCTCTCCGGTTGCGTTTCCAAACTCTTCAAGCAGCCAGCGCTCGCGATTGTGCAGCACGCCGATGTCGAAGTAGCGCTTGAATTCTTGAATTTTCGTATATGAGTGACTATGATACACGCAGGCATCAGCGACATAGGCGATACGATAACCAGCAAGTAGAAGCCGGGCTGCGGTGACCATGTCCTCGCCAAAGATAACGTCTCTAGGAAACCCACCCACATCCATTAATGCGGAACGCCGGTAGGCTGACAGCGAGTTTGATAGGAACGCCGCCTTGAGTCCTAATTGTGCGCGGCTTTCCAGAGTTCTCACCTCAGAGGTGGCCGGATAATTAAACTTACGCGCATGTGCCTCAATGGCCTTAGCGCCAATCCGCGGCAACTGCCGACCACATGCCGCTCCCACTTGTGGATCTTTAAACACAGCAACCAGGCTTGCCAAAGCATTGGGTCCGGCCAGTACTGCGTCTTGAGTCATATAGACCAAGATTTCCGCATACGGCAGCATTTCAGCTGCAGCTTGCCTTGTATGCCCGTGGTCAAACTGCGCTCGCGCTACCGACTGAACTTGAAATCCCGCCGCGCGCGCCAAAGTCAGAGTTCCATCGGTTGACTCAGAATCCACGATCAACACTTGCTCCGGCCTAATACAGGCCAGCAGGGCAGAGGCAAATTGCTGCCAGTGTTTGGCTGCATTCAATGTTGGGACGATTACTCGTAGCATTTGAAACCAGGTTTGTGAATTTGAAGCCCTAGCGTAAAGTCAGGTGAGACGCAAGTGTATCTTTCCCCATAGACGCACTCATTTTACTCCGGTCCTAACATACTTGACCCGCATTCGCATGAACTGATCCAAACTAAGTTGTTCAAGCTCCATCGCAACTCGCAAATTATGTTCGCGCATGGATTCTAATTCAGAAGGCTGAGGCATATGCCCATTCACAAAGTCATCCACGAGGACGTATTTGTAACCTCTTTCGCGAAAATCACCAATAATCGGTTGCTCCACGATAGGTATTACTCCGGCCCACATATACTCGACTAATTTCGTTGGACAGGCGACGCGATTAATAACGGAATCCTCGCGCAGGACAAAGCCGAGGGAAGCACGCTCATAATACTCGAACACCCTAGCCTTGGGCACAGAGTCTACATCTACCTCTGTTAGCCGTCTTTCATTGAGCTTCGAGCGAAGTCTCTCTGCCTCCCCTGTTAGAAATAAAAACTTGAAATCTCCCCGAGTTTGTTCAACCGCGTCCAACATATGATCTACCCTCTGCCAGACGTGAAGACCTCCCGCATAAATAACCAACTTAGGATCTCGCGTTGACCGCCCCACCGAAGTCCCGCCTCTAGTAAGAATAGGAATAATGTAGGAAGACGAATCGTTTCTCAAGGAGTATTTCCTTTCGAAGTGACGTTGCATCGCGTCTGTGACAAATACCATGGCAGCGCTTCTCTTCACTACAATCTTTTCAACAACAGATATTAGCCGTGACGCCCATGGCTTGCCGGAGAGCTGCAGCTCTTCAGGCACAACACCGTGCATATCTGTAATAATGGGCAATCCTAACAAATAGAGGGGAAGTGCACGCAAAGCATGGAAGCATGAATGTACATAAATAAGATTACTGTGGAGCGCAAGGTATAGAATTCGCGGGAAGTGTAAAAAGAGATTCACCTCTTCCACTGTAAGAACGCTTGATCGTATTAATTGCCTTCTATGAAGGTTGCGTCTTGGTGAAATGCTGAGAATCACACGGGGAACGTCGCGGAATTGTTCGTCGACCCATTTGACACGCTGGGTCATGCCCTCTTGTTCTCTCTCTGCAGTCGGTTCGTCCGCCAAAAATACCAGCATGTCCTGAGGCCCCCTTTGGTTTTGCGCCTCCCTCTTCCCTAAAATTCAGGCCTTAGCGAGCACAAGGTCAACGATTCGTTCTGCGGCGTGGCCATCACCATATGGGTTTGAGTCTATCAACATGCTCTGATAAAGCGATTCATCTTCAAGGATCGCCGATACTTCATCAATTATGACTTCCGGGTCGGTTCCGACGAGTTTGACTGCTCCTGTTTCCACGACCTCCATTCTTTCCGTAGTGTCTCGCGTTACAAATACCGGTCGGCGAAGGGATGGCGCCTCTTCTTGTACTCCCCCGGAATCTGAAATAATCAAATGCGCCCTCTTCATTAAGTACACGAACGTATAATAATTAACCGGCTTGATCAACCTGAAGTTTCGAACCTGCCCGAGAAGTCTTTCCACTGGACCTAACACATTGGGGTTCATGTGCACAGGGTAGATAAACAAGATATCTGGAAACCTATCTGCAAGAGAGTGCAGCGCTCTACAGATTCTTTCGATAGCTCCGCCAAAATTCTCGCGACGATGGCCCGTGACCAATACCATTCTGCATCCATCTGATAACTCCTCCGACAAGTTCTCCGGAATCTGTAATTGCTCCAGCTTATCGCCTGACTGGATCAATTTACAGGTTTGAAGGAGTGCGTCAACCACGGTATTGCCCGTGACATGGATGCGGTCAGGAGAGATTCCTTCAGCCCTTAAGTCGCGCGCGTTCCGTGCTGTCGGAGCCAGATGCCATGACGCGATGCGAGTGATCAATTGCCTCATGGCCTCCTCTGGAAAGGGTGACCGAAGGTTGTATGTCCTAAGGCCTGCTTCGATATGGCCAACCGGGATGTTCGCATAGAATGCCGCCAAAGCCGATGCGAATGCGGTAGTTGTGTCTCCCTGAACAAGGACTATATCGGGAGAGGCACGATGTAGTACTTCGGATACACCATCAAGAATTCGCGCAGTTAGAGAAGCGAGTTGCTGGTTGGGCCGCATTACCTCGAGGTCGTAATCAGGTTTAATGTCAAACAGTTCCAGTACCTGATTTAGCATCTCTCTGTGCTGGCCCGTCGTACATGTCAGGACTGTGGCGCCCGCAGCGTGAGCGTGGTGGAGAACCGGAGCAAGCTTAATCGCCTCCGGTCTGGTTCCGAAAATAGCAAGGACCCTTCGCATGGCATCTCGTTTCTGCAATTAATGTCTATGCTGTACGCAGTCTCACCCGATTTTACAGCGAAGGGTTGCTCCAAGATGCTTTTGTATCGGTTCGCAGGCAATGGAAAGGAAGTAGTTGTGGTTCACGGCACTGCACGGCATCCAAATAGGCAATTTACGTATCACAATGATTTTGCCTCGCTGGGCCTATTGCAAACAGCGCACCGAAGACGGACTCGCACGCTGTTACTGGCAGGGTTGAAGGATCGAACTCATCTGCGCCTGTATACAGGTCTACCGTTCTCCTGCTCAATCGAGAATTTCACATCGAGAACCCCCTCGGCTCCGTGCAACTGCATGCGTCGTGACGCTCATCCAGCGTTTAAGATGGCTCTACGATAAATGTCATCGCATCACTATTCTTTCCCCAGAGCGAAAATGACTCCGCGACCTGATGCTTTTGCCAATCATGACTGTCATGAGCACCGTAAGAAGCGCTTCCCCAGCCGTGACCGACACCGCTGCCCCCATATATGAATGTGTGGGGACGAGCAGAAATAAAAAGAGGAAGGTCATCGCGGCCGAGACTGTAAAGCAGCCGCTGTAAGTGCGGTAGCGTCCACTTCCCAATAGATATTGAATGCCAAGGATATTATTCAATACGCCGAAAAAGAGCCATGCAGCTAATACTTGCAATACCGGATAGTAGGGTGCATACGTCCGTCCGCAAACAAGCGTGATCGCCAACTTCGCGCCGCAAAACAAGACGAACGCGGCCGCAATTGCCAGCACTATCACTATCGCGCCGCTTTTAACGACAAACAAACGTCCTTCGCGGTAACTGCGGCTAAAATGCTCAACAGTGCGCGGATAGAGAGCTTGAGTAAGCGGCGCGAATGCCATCACGGCCGCTTTGGCGATTTTCTCGATGGCTGCATACGTGCCCACGGTTGACATGGAAACCGTAAACCCCATCACAAGCACCGCACCATTAATAAGAACATTACTCATCACGCTTGAAACAAATACGTGAAAGCCAGAACTAAACGCATCACGTATTGTGTGCATAGATGGCACTCGCAATGCCAACCGGTAACTACGCCGAATCACCCACCAAGCAGCCATTCCAGCTACTGGATATCCCGCCACTGTCCACATTGTTGCAGCTACAACATCGTGGCTCCCATGGACTGTCAAGAAGATCGCCCCGGTGCAGAAAAAGCGCCCCAAAGTCGAAAGGAGCATGACGGACCGCATGTCCTGAAGACCTTGGAAGAGCCACACCGGAAAGGCAACTGATCCCACCACACTCAGAAAGGCTACCGCAATAACTTTCCAATAGGGCGTATACTTCGGTATTACGAACATAAATCCGAGAACTATCACCGCGGAGACTGCCAGCAGCCCGATTTTGATCAGCAATACCGCGGATACGGTTTCTTCTAAACTACTTCGATCATCCCGCACTAGCGCAATCTTCCGGGTCGCGCTTAAGTTGAAGCCGTAATCGGTGAGCACGACAAAGTACTGCGATAGCGTCACTGCAAAAGACAATATGCCATAGCTATTTGCACCCAGGACCCGGATAAGGTATGGGACCGTCGCCATGGGTAAGAGGTAGTTCATCGCCTGCAGCGACGTGAGCCAAATAACGTTCTCCCCCAGCCCTCCTTTCGGGAGGTTCTTTGGCTGTCGCTCAGTACTACTCATAGCATTCGCTCAGGTCAGGCGGCGCGCAACGTGAGCCAACTGTCTCATTGTTATTCCGCGAGTATTTGCGCGTTTCAAGGCTCAGTATCAGACTCTGGATGAAATGTGTCATATCGCTCGACTTCGAGAGAGGGCGCTCCACTAAATTTCCGATGGACCCTGCGGGTACAATGAAAAGGCCAAAAAGCAAGGTCTCGTCATCGGAGTTCGCTCTGATAATTGGCGCAACGATCCGGAGCCGCAGCGTAAGTGTCGCAAATTGAACTCTGTGGCCAGGCCCTCGTGCATTTGCTTGGTCTAAACGGACACGTGTATTCTACAGGAAGAATATAATGAGCCGTATCTGAAATACAGGGCGAATCATCCGAGAGAGGCCCTTCACGCGGAAACATGCTCGACGCCCACTGTGACGAGTCCGCTTTCTTGAAACTACCCACCATCAGCAGGGCGGCATCGCATTCTGACGGTCGTCTGCGCGAAATAGCTCCACGTTCGCAATTAGCTGTGGCGAGTGTCTATATGTAACCTGGCGCTGTATCTCAACTTCGCCTTCTTACCCTTTTTTGCAAGCCCGAAGCACATCCGGATAGCGCTTCTACTGGTTCGACCGGTTCTCCCCGCCATGGTTCACCGTTAGGTCACCGGGATCGTCGGGAGGCGCCCCACGTTCTCCTCCAATGACCAAACACTCTTCAGGCCCGTCTAGCCTTCCAGTGGCGCACCGTCTAATGTGAAGTGCTCGTCCGGGACCAGCGAGACGCTGTGCGCGCTCGCTTCACCACCATGATGGTTCGACACACCCGCTGCTTCGGCAACGAACAACTGAACACAGCCACCTACTGATGATCGATTTCCGCGGACCTCTCTTTCGATACCACAAAACCTAGCAATGCCCCCCCGAAAAAAGCAAAGAGGGTGAGGCTATGACAGAGAGAATACGGCTTGAGTACCATCGACAGGCAGTGCTGAAAAGCTTAAGGGGTACTTGGCGTGCAAACTATCTCCATGTTAATTGTTTCACCATAAACCGATATATTATTGAGGATAGCTTGGATGCTCACATTCAAGCCAGATCGTCGGCATAGTCCACTCGAGTCGCGCATGCTTCCACTGTGTTCTGAATTTGATATTTTGGGGAACCGTGATTGGAACTCGCCGAAGGTAGAGGTTCTACTGGCTACGTTCAACGGTCAGTCTTTCCTCCAAGCTCAGATCAACTCGATCGTTTCGCAGACTTGGCCAAACGTCTCCGTTCTTGTCAGTGACGATGGTTCAACGGACGAAACCATGACGATCCTTAGGGATTGGGAGCGTGTGACCGATCGAATGCACGTGCTTCGCTCCCAGCCTCAAGGCGGAGCGATGCAGAATTTTGCGCGGCTCATTCAAGAGTCATCAGCTTCCTACGTTGCCTTCTCCGATCAGGATGACGTTTGGGATTCAGATAAGCTATCCGTCACCATGGCCCAAATGCTGGAGCACGAAGGAAAGAGAGGTAAAGACACTCCCATACTCGTATACACCGATCTTCGTCTGATCGACGGCGCAGACAGGCTGCTCAGTCCTTCGCTGTGGCGAAAGGCACGAGTGCGTCCACAGTTTGCTACTTTTTCGAATATGCTGGCCCAGAATCTCGTGACAGGCTGTTCCATGTTGGCCAATCGAGCCCTGCTTGACCTTGCATGCCCAATCCCATCTCAAGCGATCATGCACGACTACTGGCTTGCGCTGGTTGCCAGCGCGTTCGGTGCAGCGATTCCAATATCTCGACCCCTGGTTTCATACCGCCAGCATGCAACCAATTCAATTGGTGCAGGACGGCCGCTTTCAATTGCCGCGCGCATTGAGCGCATATACTCCGACCCTGAACTTTGGAGGTGGATGTCGTGCGCTGCATGCCAAGCCCAAGCGTTCGCTGAACGATTCAAGGACAGGTTATCGCCGAATGCACTCGCTGCTCTTGAAACTATGGCATTCCTTCCGACGTTAACATGTATGCGAAGACTCCACGCGACAGTCAGGCATGGTGTTGTGCGCACGGAGTTTTGGAACGAACTTCAATTTCTCGCACGCATTTCGATTCGCAGCAGAAAGTGAGCTGCGCCGCATGTTTCAAGATGAGGACTGCGGGTTGCGATGAAGTATCCAGAGCGAAGTCATCACAAGCTCAGGTACGTGACAGTGATTTCGTGGGCCAGAACTAAGGCATTATGAACTGCCTTCTGACTCAGGCGGCGAGTGAGTGGCTGCCTTCTGCACCTTGATCGGATCGGCTCAGCTCACCAGGCTTGATCCGGCACTGAGGAATTCTTTCGATTTGCCGTAAGTGAATTCCAGCGCCGGAATGGCTTTGCGTAAGCGGCGACTTCTCCGGTGCACTGCTTGTTCATTTGAGCCCACCGAATGCTGCTCGTCAACGAATGGCGGAAGTCGCGCCGAACTCAGCGCCGTTTCAATGCTTCGAGTTCGTCGAGCGTTCGGGGCCAGTCGGCACCGAGCAGGCGCGA
>Ga0134126_10010025_pt1 | contig 11941 bp, 10 predicted proteins | sample KB31752_FD_96881 | JGI IMG/M metagenome (GOLD analysis project Ga0134126, IMG submission 96881) | Terrestrial soil microbial communities with excess Nitrogen fertilizer from Kellogg Biological Station, Michigan, USA - KB3-175-2 | ecosystem: Environmental > Terrestrial > Soil > Unclassified ...
AATGTCCGATACGCACCGTAATGTGACGTATCGTGACGCGCCAGCCGGCTGCCGCCCATTCAGATCTCAGGACTTAGCGCCTGCCCAGCTGTCGGCGATCGTGATGTCGGCGATGAAGCGGACCCTGCCATCCGGTGCCCAGCGCCTGGTGGCTTCGGCCAGGCAAGTGCCGACCAGTTCCGCCACCTGATCCGCCTGCGCCGCGGGCACGTGCACGAGCAACTCGTCGTGGAGGCAGAGCACGATCTCGGCGCCGAGCCCTGCGGTCCTGGCGCGGACCGTGACGGCCCACATCTTGAACAGTTCAGCGGCGGCGCCCTGAATGACCGCGTTGCGGCCGTACCGGCCCCGTGCGGCCTCCCGGGCCCGGGACTCGGTGCCGCCACCGGACATCCGGAGCAGCCGTCCACCGTAGGTGCGCAGGTCCCGGCCGTTCCTGGCGGACCGGTCAGCGGTGTCCAGGTAGCCCATCGCGACGGGATACGCGGTCCGCATCCGCCGGGCCGCCACGCCGCCATGGCCTGTGGTCTGCCCGTACATCGCGGCGATCATCGCGACCTTCGCGGTCGGCCGGTCAACGCCGAGTTCGGCCGCGACCGGCAGGTACATGTCGTCGGCGGCGGTGGCCACGACCAGCGCCGTATCGCGCGAGACAGCAGCGAGCACCCGGGGCTCGATCTGGCCCAGGTCGGCCCGCACCAGCACATGCCCGTCGGCGGCGCGCACCGCCTGGCGCAGCACGGCGGGCATGTTGTGCAGCCCGCTGGACGCGGTCATCCGCCCGGCCGCCCCGTCAGATCCGGTCCAGGCGCCGCGCAGCCGCCCGTCAGGCCCGAGGTGCTCATCGAGCCACGCGTACCCGTAGGTGGTGGCGATGCGCTCCGCCTTGCGCCACTCAAGCAGCGCCGCGACCAGGGGCGAGCGGTCTTTGTACTCTTCAAGCCGCCAGGCGCGCGTATCCGGCACGTCGATCCCGGCCGCCGCGAGGAGCGACTTCACCTGGACGGGGCTGCGCAGGTCGCCGCCCGTACCGTCGGGTGCGTGCCGTAGCACCTGCGCGTCCCGCGCGGCCCGGATGGCCGCGGCGTCCACCGGCCCGCGCGGCCGCGGCCCGATAATGTCGGCCAGCAGGCGCTCGGCCGCGTCCCTGCTGACCGGCAGCCCGTCCGCTGACAACTCGGCGCACAGCAGCTCCGCCGTGGATTCAGAACGAGCCGTGCCTACCCTGGTCCCGCCATCCTCTTCCGTAAGGCTGGCAAGCTGCAGCCGTGCCGCCGCAAGCACCGCCGCGGCCCCAAGCACCGGCGCATCAGCAGCGTCCTCAGCCACGCTAAACAGGTCAGGCTCGCCGGTAACTACAGGCACATCCTCCGGTGACTGTCCGTGCAGGCAAGCCCACGCATACGCAGGCTCGGCCCGCCACCCCCCAAACAGCAGCCGATGCACGGCGGCAACATCCCAACAGGTCGCCACCCGAACCCCGCGCCGCACCAGCTCCCGCGAAGTCTCCTGCGACCAAACCACCCACCGCGGCCGAACTTTCTCATCGGCCACCCCAACATCCGCGACCGACCCGCCCCACTCGCCCCCGTCAACCGCAACGGAAACAGCCCCGTCGCCCCCAACAAAGAGCCCGACGAGATCCCCCCGCTTAACCCTTGCCTCACCAAGCCAGCCAACGAGGTCACCCACAAGCTAATTATCGCCCCCTAGTTCGACCCAAGTCCACGAACCCAGCACGCCAGGCGCCACCCCCGCCCCGGCCAGCCAGCGCTGCGACACACGAAGCCCAGCCGCGCACCGCCCCCGCGACACACAAGCCCAGCTGCGCTCCGCCCCTGCGACACACAGGGCTGATCCCGTTCTGCCCCTGCACCACACAAGGCCACTTAAGTCCCGTCAGTGGGACACACAGGACCACATACGTTTCGTGCGCGTGGCACACAAGGCCAGTTCTAGCGCCCTTGTGTGCCACGGGCTCATGTCCCAGATGGCCTCGTGGCACACAGGGCCAGCACGTTCTGGTCGGGGTGCCGTAAGGCCAGAATCCCTGTCCCCCGGCCCGCTAAGTCGGGGTGCGTTCTGGTCCTGTGGCACACAGGGCCACGTACGTTTCGTCCGCGTGGCACACAAGGCCAGTTCTAGCGCCCTTGTGTGCCACGGGCTCATGTCCCAGATGGCCTTGTGGCACACAGGGCCAACAAGTGCTGGGCGGGAGAGCGCTTCTATCGGCCTTGTGGCATTCACGGCCAGAACGTTTCTAGCCGTGAGTGCCGCAAGGCCAGAATCCGGCTCGTTCCGACGGCCCATGCCGGAGGCTGTCAACATGCGGCGGCAACGAGGACGTGAGCCGCCCGGGTGAGGCCGAAGGCCCGTCACTCTTGAGACGAGACGCAAGCGTCAGCCGGTCCGGGGCGGGCCGAAGGCCGTCACTCTTGAGGTGGAACGAGCGCGTCAGCCCGATCAAGTCAGGCCGGAGCCCGTCACGATTGAAGGCAACGCAAGAGTCAGCCCGGCCAGGTCAGGCCGGAGGCCGTCAGTATTGATGCGGGATGCAAGCGTCGGCCCGTCTGGGTCAGGCCGGAGGCCGTCACTGTGAGGCGAGACGCAAGCGTTAGCCCCTCCGGGTTAGGCCGAAGGCCGTCAGGGTACGCCTCGGTTTTCGAATTAAAGGCTTTTAAGTGTAGCTGTGGGTGCGGGGTGTTGGCCGCCGACCTTCCGTAGGAGGTCGGCGGGAACAGCCCGCGCCCACAGCAAGGCACTCGCGAAGGTTTTGACTTGCGCAACGCCCGAAGGATTGGACGGCGCCTGGCCCGGCTAGGACGGGGGAATTTGCCGGACCAGGCGCCGCGGCGCCCGGACGGCCGGGGAAACCAACCGGGCGCGGGGCCGGGCGGTTGGAGCGGGAACTCACCGCCTGGCGACCTGCCGCAGGGGTGCTAGCCCCCGCGAAATCGATTGTGTTTGCTAGCGATGAAGGCCGGAGCTTCAAGTTACTGAAGAGTACCCCACGTTACAGCCTAACTCCGCTTTCCATCAGACTAGCGCGCTGTTCAGGCTTGTGGCATACACCCGCCGACCTGTTATAACGGTTGTTGGCCGCTGGCTAGGTGGGCGAGCACCTCGTCGTGTAGGTGACCATTCGTGCAAACGACGCTACCGCCGTCGGGAGTGGCGACGCCGGCGAGGTTGGTGAACCGGCCACCTGCCTCCTGCACGATCACCTGCAGGGCCGCCAGGTCCCAAAGCGACACCTCAGGCTCGGCCGAGACGTCAGCAGCACCCTCAGCAACCAACATGTGCGACCAGAAGTCGCCAAACCCGCGCGTTCGCCACACTGCCTGGCTCAGCGACAGGAAGCCGTCGAGCCTGCCCGCCTCGGCCCAGCCGCCGATGCCCGAGTAGGAGAAGGAGGCGTCGGACAGCTTGGTGACCTGGGAGACCTGGCAGCGCGACGCCTTGGTCAGCGACCGGCCGGTCCACGCGCCGTCTCCTTTGGCGGCCCACCACCTGCGGCTAAGCGCCGGAGCGGTGACCACGCCGACGACCACCTCGTCCCCGTCCATCAGCCCGATGAGGGTGGCCCAGACAGGCACGCCGCGAACGTAATTCTTCGTCGCGTCGATCGGGTCGAGCACCCAGCGCCGTGGCCCCCTGCCCGTCTGGCCCGTTTCCTCGCCGATCACCGCATCCCGTGGTCGCGACCTGCCCAGGATGTGGCGCAGCGAGTCCTCGGTCGCCCGGTCAGCATCCGAGACAGGGGTGAGGTCAGGCTTGGTATCGACCTTCAGGTCGAGCGCACGGAATCGCTTCGTCGTGATGTCGTCAGCGGCGTCAGCGAGAACGTGTGCGAACCGCAGGTCGTCGTCATAGCTTCCCACCCGCGAAACGCTACAGGTACCTGCATGACCGTGACCAGCGGAGAATCCGATGCGGCGCAATCTAATGTTCGTCAGGTGGATAATCGCAGTGATGCATCCGTTCGATGAGCTGCCAAGCCGGCTGCGGCCCTTTATCCGGGATGGCCGGATTTCTGCTATTCCGGCCAAGCGCGCTCCGCGCCTGCAACTGCTCGACCTGGTCGCACAGGCCTTCGAGCCAGGTCGCCGCTACCCGGAACTCGCCGTCAACGAGATACTCAAGGCCCTCTACGACGACCACGCGGCGCTGCGCCGCTACCTGGTCGACGAAGACCTCCTGTCCCGCACCCCGGACGGCACGTACTGGCGCTCCGGGGGCACGGTCCCGGTCAGTTCCCCCTTATGTCACGTCAGGCGCGGACTCGCGGCTGCGCAGCAGGCGGCGGAGGGATTCGAGGCGGGCCGTAGCGTTGTGTTCGGCCGCCCATTCGTCGAGGGCGCAGCCCTCGGACAGGTGGTCGCAGCCCGGCGGGCAAGCCGCGGTCCCCTCGGCGAGGTCGCCGAACGCCTCCACGACCCGGTCCGTCGTCACGTGGCCAAGTCCGAAGCCGCGCACCCCGGGCGTGTCGATCAGCCAGCCGGTATCACCGGGCAGCCGCAGCGCGATCGCGGACGACGACGTGTGCCGCCCCTTGCCGGTCACGGCGTTGACCCTGCCGACCGCCCGGCCCGCGTCCGGTATCAGGGCGTTGACCAGTGAGGACTTGCCGACGCCAGACTGCCCGATGCAGACGCTGATCCGGCCGTCGAGTGCCTTGCGGAGCCGGGTTAGCGTCTGGGCGGGCAGCGGCTGCCTGGTAGTCAGCATGGGGAACGCGAGCGGCCGGTAAAACGCGCGGAGGTTCCGCGGCGCGGCCAGGTCGGACTTGGTCAGCACGAGCAGCGGGTCGAGGCCCGCGTCGTAGGCGGCGACCAGGCAGCGGTCGATAAAGCGCGTCTTGGGTTCGGGGTCGGCGAGCGCGACGACGATGACCATCTGGTCGGCATTGGCGACGACGACCCGTTCCAGCGGGTCGGTGTCGTCGGGGGAGCGGCGCAGCACGCTGCTGCGCTCCGCCACGCGGACGATCCTGGAGAGGGTCCCCGCCGCCCCGGACACGTCGCCGACGAGCGCGACCCGGTCACCGACGACGACCGAGCCGCGGCCGAGTTCACGGGCCTTCATGGCCGTGACTAGCCGCGCGTCAGTGTCAGGACCGTCGGCGTCCTCGAGGACGCACCCGTAGCGGCCCCGGTCGACGCTGACGACGAACGCCTCAGGCGCGGACTCGTGTGCCGGGCGCCGCCGGGTCCGTGGCTTAGAGCCACGGCCCGCACGGACCCGGACGTCGTCCTCGTCGAGGTAGCCCGACCGCTGCCTCAGGACTCTTCTCCCAGGACGAGCCCCTCCCAGAGCGTGGTGAAGTCGGGGAAGGTCTTGCCGACGGTGGCCACGTTCAGCACCTCGATGCCCGGCACGCCAAGGCCGAGCACGGCCGCCGCCATCACCATCCGGTGGTCGTCGTAGCTCTCGAACGCGTGCCCGGGGGGAGCCTGGAGCGGCCGCGGCGTCACCGTGAGCCCGTCCGGCATTTCGGTCACGTCGCCGCCGAGCGCGTTGATCTCCTTGGCGATCGCGGCCAGCCGGTCGGTCTCTTGCGCGCGGGTGTGCCCGACGCCGGTGAACGTCGACGGCCCGGAGGCGAGCGCCGCGACCGAGGTGAGCGGCAGGCAGAGTTCCGGGATGTCCCGCAGGTCGGCCGAGATCCCGTTGATCACTCCCGAGCCGGTTACGGTAAGGCCGGCGTCGCCCCGCTCGACCGACGCGCCCATCTGGGTGATCACGTCGAGGATCGCGTCCGCGGCCTGCAGCGAGACCTGCGGCCAGTCGCGGATCGTGACCGAGCCGCCGGTGACGAGTGCGGCCGCGAGGAACGGTCCCGCGTTGGACAGGTCGGGCTCAACGGTGAAGTCCCCGAGGTTCAGCTGCCCGGGCCGGACGACCCAGTGGTCGGGCCGCTCGCCAGCTCCGACGTCGACGGTCGCCCCCGCGTCGCGGAGCATCTGGATGGTCATCTCGATGTGCGGCAGCGACGGCACCGGGGGACCTGAGTGCCGGACCTCCACGCCGTCGGTGAAGCGCGGGGCCGCCAGCAGCAGCCCGGAGACCAGCTGGGACGACCCAGACGCGTCCAGCGTCACAGGTCCGCCCGGCACGCTTCCGGTGCCGTGGATCGTGAACGGCAGCGCGCCGCGCCCGCCGTCGTCGATCGACACGCCGAGCGCGCGGAGCGCGGACAGTAGGACGCCCACCGGCCGTTCCCGCGCCCGCGGGTCGCCGTCGAACGCGACCGCGGCCGGGGTCAGCGCCGCCACCGCGGGCAGGAACCGCATGACCGTCCCTGCGTTGCCCACGTCGACGCTTACCGCCGCGCCGGCCGCCGGGGCACCAGGGTGGACGCCGACATCCGTACCGTGGGAGTGAATCGCGGCGCCGAGCGCCTGGAGCGCCCCGATGGCGAGGGAAGTGTCGCGGGCTTTCAAGACACCGCGCACCACCGAGGGCGAGTCGCTCAGTGCCGCCAGGATGAGGGCACGGTTAGTAATCGATTTTGAACCGGGCAGCCGCAACGTCGCGCGCACCGGTCCTTGCGCCGCGGGGGCGCGCCAGCGTCCGGAGTCCATAACCTTGAGGGTATCGGTTGACGCGGGTACCGGCAGAATCCTTTCCCGCTGATGAGCAGGCCAGGACATCGTGAGACCAGCGGCAGCGGGAAAGGAGACATGCCGTATCGCGCCGCGCGTTTGCCGATCTCATTTTGCGGCAAAAAAGTTTCAATCCGGCTTCTACCCGGGTGAAGAGGGAAGGGCGCATGTGCGGTCGGTTCGTCTCTGCTCGTAAACGGCTTGAGCTCCTAGAGGAGTTCGCCGCGACGCGTGACGCCGTGGCCGCCGACCGCGACGCTGATTACAACGTCGCGCCGACGAAACGGATCTACGCGGTACTGCAGCACAAGGAAGAAGAAGAACGCGAACTACGGCTGGTCCGGTGGGGCCTGGTGCCGAGTTGGGCGAAGGACACTTCGGGCGGCGCGCGCATGATCAACGCGCGGTCCGAGACGGTCGCGGTCAAGCCTGCGTTCCGCGCCGCGTTCTCAAGGCGTCGCTGTTTGATCCCCGCGGACGGTTACTACGAATGGATGACAGAAGGGAAGGCGAAAAAGCCCTTCTACATCTACCGGACCGACGGCGGCATCCTGGCCTTCGCGGGCATCTACGAGCTGTGGCGGAACTCCGTGGTCCCCGAGGACCACGACGACGCCTGGTACTGGTCGGCGTCGATCATCACGACGCAAGCTACCGACGAGATCGGCCGGATCCACGACAGAACGCCGATGGTCATCGCGCCGGAGAACTGGACGGATTGGCTCGATCCGGCCAATCATGAGAGAGAGCTGCTGCTCGCGACCATGCGCCCAGCGACACTTTCGGGGGCGGGCGGCTTGACGTCCCACTCCGTGTCGACGGCCGTTAATTCTGTGCGGAACAACGGTCCGTCCCTGATCGAACCTCCCGGTGATGCTGAACCGCCCGGTTCGTCGCTTTTCTGACCCTCCCTTCACCCCCATGAGGACCGCCGATGGAGATCAGCATTGCCCGTAAGCGTCTAGAGGAAATGCGCGCCGACCTGGACAGAACGGTTTCGGTACTCCTAGGTGAACACCACCTTGTCCGCGGCGGCGGAGCGGAGGCGGGCGACGCCGGCGCGAACCTGACCGAGGCGGACAGGAACGCCGCATCCGTGCAGATGGTCATGGACCAGCGGGCCGAGGTGCTCGCGGCGCTCGCCAGGATCGACGACGGCAACTACGGCCAGTGCGTGGACTGCGCTGGCCCGGTCCCCGAGGCACGCCTGGAAGCCCGCCCCGCCACCGCCCGCTGCGTCCCTTGCCAGGCCAAACGCGACCGCCGAAGGCGGTAGCGTGCCGGGTTCCCGGCGCTTTCTGCCGGGGAACCCAGGGGGCGATGGGGGGACTGGTCCTCCCATGCCGGGGGGTCACCGGGGGGTTGCCCCCGGGGGAGACGGAGTGACCGCCGCAGGCGATTACGGAGGCGTCGTCCCCCCGCGGGTAGCACTGATCAGCAGCTGGGTCCCCACCGATTCGTCCGCGCGGGCCCTTAGCTCCGCGTTCACCAGCTCGTCGAAGCGTGACGGGTCGCGGGCGAGCAGGTAGCTGACCGTCTGCGGCGGCAGCACCGTGCGCGGCCTGATCCAGCTCACCTCAAAGCCGCTGCCGGTGAAGAGCTCGCGGAGTTGCTCGGCGCCATAGCAGCGGGTGATGGTCCCGTCCGGCCATGGGATGAGGACCACGTCCGCCTTGGGCACGTCAACCAGGTACGGCCAGCGGTGCTGCTCGGCCAGCATCGCCATGCCGAAGGTGAGCGAGTCCACGCAGGCGAGCACCTGCCCGCCAGGCCGGAGCACGCGGGCGATCTCGGCGACCAGTTCCTCTGCGGCCAGCCGCAGGGAAAGGGTGCGCTCTTCGGCGATCACGCCGTCGGCGCAGCCGTCAGGAAGGAAAGCGAGGCCGGTTCCGTCGGCGGTCACAGTGGACAGCCGGCCGCCAGCCTCAAGGGGCGCCACGGATGCCGGGGCAGGCGTCTCCGAGTCGATGACGCGCAGGACGCTGTGCCCTGCGGACGCGGCGACTTCGGCGGTGTGCGATCTGGGGCCAGATATGTCGATGAGGAATCGGTTGCCGTCTGGCAGCCAGTTGGTGAGCTGAGCGAGGGCGACGGCAGCGTGAAAGCGGGGGTAGCCGGTGACAGGATCGGTGTCCTGGTCGGCCCTTGCGATTACCTGCACGGGGTTACTCCTGGCCGGGCGTCCATACACAACGCCCCACAGTGTTACCGTTCCCCAGTCTCGTGGTTCCATCCGCAGGAATTAGGAATTGTGGAGCGCATGACAGTGTTGAACGACGCATGGCCACAGCCTCAGCAACACTCGCCCCACCACGCCGGTCCGCAACTCGCCGACCGGGGAAGGTATCCTCTTACGGTTACCGAGAGGGGGTGGGTCCCGTGCCAGAGACGCCGATGACAGAGACTACGGTCGAGCGCGGTGAGCGCTTTGAGGCGGAGGTCATGCCGTTTCTGGACCAGTTGTACTCGGCAGCCCTCCGGATGACGCGGAACCCGGCGGACGCCGAGGACCTGGTACAGGAGACGTTCGCCAAGGCGTACGCGTCCTTCCACCAGTTCCAGCAGGGGACGAACCTGAAGGCATGGCTCTTCAGGATTCTGACCAACACGTTCATCAACACCTACCGCAAGCGGCAGCGTGAACCGCAGCGGTCGGGTTCCGATGAGGTTGAGGACTGGCAACTGGCGCGCGCCGCGTCGCACAGTTCTGGCGGGCTCAAGTCGGCCGAAGCTGAGGCGCTAGAAAGGCTGCCTGACTCCGATATCAAGACAGCGCTGCAGTCGTTGCCTGAAGAGTTCAGGATCGCGGTCTATCTTGCCGACGTCGAGGGCTTCGCATATAAGGAAATTGCCGACATCATGGGAACCCCGATCGGTACCGTGATGTCGCGGCTTCACCGTGGACGACGCCAGCTTCGGGAGCTGCTGCAGGACTACGCGGCCGAGCAGGGTCTGGTCCGGGCGAATGCCGAGGAGGGTGGGCAATGAGCTGCGGGAACCCCCATGAGACGCCGTGTAGCGAGGTACTAGACAAGATTTACTGGTACCTCGACCAGGAGGCCTCGGACGAGGATTGCGACCACATCCGGCAGCACCTCGACGAATGCGGGCCGTGCCTGCGCGAGTACGGGCTTGAAGAGGCGGTGAAGCGCCTCATAGCGAAGCACTGCGGCTGCGACCCGGTGCCGAACGACCTGCGCAGCAAAGTACTAGTGCGTATCAAACAGGTACAGGCTGAGATAGAAGTAACCGACTAACCTCGCTAGTCGTAAACGACCGCTTGCGGATCGTTGGTGATCAGGTTTTAGGTCTGCGCTAATGAGCGCGGCCACGTTATCCTGACATCGACGGCATGCCGTGAGCGGTCGTTGGCATTTTCGCGTAAGGGAGGACTGTCCCGATGAGGGCTTCCGGGGTTTCCTGGGGGTAGCGACGGCGATAGGTGCGATTCGAGTCAACGACGGGTGGCTACGAGGGGGGAGCGTGGGCAAGCTCTCGCGCATCGCGTTGCTCTACATCGGCGCGGTCATCGTCGCTGCGGTCATCGTGCTCGCCGCTGGGCCGTACCGCGGGCTCGACTGGACGCAGATCGGGGTACTCGGCGTACTCCTGATCGCCTGTGAGTCCGCTGCCACGCTGCTGAACGGCCGCGGCCTCGCCTGGTCAGCCAACACCATGGCGTTGCTCGCCGCCGTCGTGCTGTGCGGGCCGGTCGGCGCGGTGCTCGTCAGCTGCGGCACGCTGCTCGGCCTCCGGCGCGGGCCCACCCTCACGCAACGGCTGTTCAACACCGGCATGTACGCGCTCAGCGCCTACCTGGCCGGCCGAGCGTACGTGGCCAGCGGCGGCACCGTGGGGACGCCAGGTCCACACTCCTTCCCGGGCCTCATCGGCCCGTTCGCCGCGGCGGCCGTCGTCTACGTCGCCGTGAACTTCCTGCTGCTGCACGCCGTGTTCTGGATGACCAGGGACCCTGATGCGCCGCAGACCCGGATCGGCCTTGACCTCAAGCTGTGGCTGACCGACCTTGGGTACGGCGCCTTCGGCATCCTGATCGCCGCGGCCTGGTCGGTCCTCGGACCGTTCACCCCGGTCCTCGTGCTGATCCCGGTCTTCGTGGCTCGCTGGGCGGTGGCGCAGTTCGCCGCGCAGCAACGGGCGTACGAGGCGACGGTCAGCGCCTTGTGCCAGGCGGTGGAGACCAAGGACTTCTACACCAGGGGGCACAGCGAGCGGGTGTCGCGCGGCGCGGTGATGATCGCCACGGAGATCGGGATGCGCCTTGAGCGGGTGGGCGCGATCCGCTACGCGGGGATGCTGCACGACGTGGGCAAGCTAGGCGTGCCTACCTCGGTGCTGCAGAAGCGCAGTTCGCTGACTGACGACGAGTACGCCGCCGTCCAGCTCCACCCGATGCGCGGGCTCGACATCGTCCGGGAGATCGGCTTCCTCGACGAAGCCCTCGCCGGCATCATGCACCATCACGAGCGGATCGATGGCCGGGGATACCCGATGGGGCTGGCCGGCGACGAGATCCCAGAGTTCGCCCGCGTCCTCGCGGTGGCTGACGCCTTCGACGCGATGACCTCCGACCGCTCGTACCGTGGCGCGCGGCCAGTTCCCGAGGCGATTGCCGAGCTGCGCAAGTGGGCGGGCAAGCAGTTCGATCCAGCCTTCGTGGACGCGTTCGTCACGGCGATCGAGCGGGACGGCTGGCAGGCCCCGGAGCCCGCGCCCGCGGAAGAGCCGTTGCGCACCATCGAGAGCCTGTAACGTGGCCGGCCGCTGGTACGAGCCCCGTGCGTTCCCCCGGCACACCCTCGACTCAGGCCAGTGGCTCCTCATCGCGTTCGCGGGGCTCCTGCTCATCTGGTCCGTCGCGCAAACCGGCGTCAGCGGCGTCGACGGCGTGCACGCGGCGCTCTCGTTCGGGGCGCTGATCGCGTTCGGCGAGCTGCTGCGGCTGAACCTTCCAGGAGACCGGGAGGCCGCCCCGATCGCCACCGCCGGGGCGATGGCATACGCCCTGGTGCTCAAGATCGGCGACATCCCGGCCAAGCCCTGGGCGTCGCAAGTCATCGCCGTGACGGCGATCGCCATGATCGTGGGCGCCCTGCCGCACCTGGCGGTCGGCAGGCCGGCCAAGCTCACCGCGATGTCCGCGCGGCTGCTTGCGGTTGCCTGCGTGGCCGCCGGCTTCCGGCCGCTCGCCAACGCGGGGTTGATCGGCGACCGGTGGTGGACGCAGCTGCCCATCATGCTCGGGCTGATCATCGTGGCGTGGGGCCTGGAATCGGTCATAACGGCGCTCATCAGGACCGACGCGCTGCGGACCA
>Ga0134126_10010026_pt1 | contig 11941 bp, 12 predicted proteins | sample KB31752_FD_96881 | JGI IMG/M metagenome (GOLD analysis project Ga0134126, IMG submission 96881) | Terrestrial soil microbial communities with excess Nitrogen fertilizer from Kellogg Biological Station, Michigan, USA - KB3-175-2 | ecosystem: Environmental > Terrestrial > Soil > Unclassified ...
ACGAGGAGGTTGAGCTAAAGCATGATGAATGACAAAAGAAAGGTTCTTGGTCGCGGACTGGATTCTTTGCTGCCGGGCAAGCCTGTCGTGGTTCCGCAGTCAACGCCAGCCACGTCCCAAATCCAAGCGCCGGCTGAGATTGCCATTGATCTGATCGATCCCAATCCCTATCAGACACGCCGCAAGATCCATGAAGAATCTTTGAACGAACTCGCCGAATCGATTCGGTCCAGTGGCGTCGTGCAGCCCGTCGTGCTGCGTTCGGCCCTGAATGGGCGATACCAGCTTGTTGCCGGAGAGCGTCGCTGGCTGGCTTCTCGGCGAGCAGGAAAGTCAACGATACCGGCCGTGGTGCGTCAGATCTCCAATGAGCAGGCCATGGAGATCACCATCATAGAGAACCTTCAACGCGAGGACCTGAATCCGATCGAACAGGCCCGCGCTTTTGAGAGACTGAGCCGCGAGTTTGGGTTGACTCAGGAACAGATTGCGTCGAGAACTGGCAAGGACCGTGCCAGCATCGCCAACTTCATCCGGTTGTTAAAACTGCCGAATACAGTCCAAGAAGCGTTGGAGACTGGAGCACTCAGCTTCGGCCACGGCAAAGTCCTGCTGAGCCTGGCTGGCTTTCCGGATCATCTGGAAAAAGCCACGCATGAAGTTTTGCAGAAACAGCTGTCGGTCCGGCAAACGGAAGAACTTGTATCCAGGCTTCTGAATCCTGACACCGCAGAAAACAAATCTCAACCCGCGGTCGAACTACTCGATCCGAACGTTCGTGAGGCCCAACGCAATCTTGAACGCTCTCTTGGTGTCAAGGTAGAGATCCAGGACCGTAAAGGGCGCGGCAAGATCATCCTGAAGTACGCGTCGCTGGAGGATTTTGACAGGATTGTAGAATCCCTGGGAGTACGCTGACTACATCGATATATATCGATGTAGTCATGGTTTGCGCTGCAGCCGCACGGGCCTTTCCGCGCAGCTTCTGCGCCTTCAGCTAAGGCGCATGGAATTCATACTTCCAAGGGAAAAGGACTCAGTTCCTGAGCCCACTCCATTGTTCCGCAATCACGATTGAGTTGCCGGGATTCGAAGGGTCGTACTTGATGGAGGTCATCAAGCCGGCTTTGCAGGAGTGCAGATCAACGCGATGCCGCAGTGCAGTTACATCCTGCGACGCTTCATAGCTGACGCCGGCGACGTCATATTGGTAGATGAGGAGCTGTATTTCGCCATGTCCATTGGCCGCCATCTCACTCACGTCAATTACAGTGCCGTCAGTGATACGGCCGATTTCATTGATGCGCAAACGCCGCTCCCGCTCGCGCTGTTCCGGCGTTTTACGACGGCTGCGCGCCCACGCTTTTGCGGCTGCGAAGAGACCTATCGCTGCTACTGCAATAACTGGATATAGACGAAGTGTTCCGTTCATGAAATACGTCTCTGGAAAGACGCCCCCGAGCTAGCCCTAAGAAGGATGAGAATAACGCACGAATCGTCGCAACAAAATCCGCAGGAGACCTTAAAGCAGTGCGACCAGACTCATCACCATTGGCCCCGCATTTCCTCACGATGATCACCTGAGTTAGCGAAAAGCGCAAGGTGACCTTGGTCTCCCAGCCGGTCCCGAATCATTGTCACCTAAATGCCTGATTTAACATAGTTCCTCAACGTACCGATACCCTGCACGCCAACCTCAACCTCATCTCCTGACGCAAGCGGCCCCACGCCTGCGGGAGTTCCCGTAAGAATCAGATCCCCGGGCAACAAGGTCATCACCTGAGCGATGTGGCGGATGAGGCGATCAATCGAAAAAATGAAGATCTTTGTGCTCGCCGACTGTTTGAGCACGCCATTCACTCGCGACTCAACCTGCACCCCCGTCCATGGATCGATTTCATCGGTAACGATGGGTCCGACGGGGCAAAATGTGTCGAAGCCCTTCGCTCGCCACCATTGACCATCTTTTTTTTGCAGGTCACGGGCAGTTACATCGTTCGCGCAGGTGTAGCCAGAAATGTAGGGACGCACATCCTCATCCGGGCCAAGGTTGCGGCATTCACGGCTGATTACGATGGTCAGTTCGGCTTCGTATTCAATACGCTGTGAAAGCGTTCCCGGCAATACAATGGCTTGCCCGGGACCAATCAAGGAAGTCGGCGGCTTAAGAAATATCAACGGCTCGGCAGGAACTTCATTGCCAAGTTCTTTGGCATGGTCGGCGTAGTTGCGGCCGACACAAAGAATTTTCGACGGTCGAACAGGTTCCAGCAGAGACACCGAGCTCAACGGCACATGAGCAGATTTCTGCGCGCGGCGAAACGCCGGTAAAGCCGCATCCGGAGCAGTTTGTGTTATTTGCTCGGTGCCGTCGACGGTTTCAACCAGCCCAAACCTAGGACCATCCTGAGTGGAGAAGCGACAGTATTTCATAAGATGTTTTTGCCAAGTGGCCTCTTCGTTCTATTGCCTCGGTACCTTTTCCGAAGCTTCGGCCGACCGAGAGCTCTCATTCCCTCGCAGATCAACGGCTGTAACCAGGTAGAAATAATTTTCCCCGGGAAGCACGTTGCCATCATGGAACGCAGGCGTCTTCAGAAGCTGAGTATTGATGCGCTCTGGCGCTCTGCCTGCCAAATGGCGGTAGACATTGTATCCAGCCAAGTCATCTTCTGTGTTGGGCGTCCAGGTCAAATCGATTCCGGGATGCTGAATTACACCTGAAAAGACCGCCTGCAATCCGGCGGGGGTTGCGGGCGGGAACGCATCATGGGCCTGAATGGTCGCGAGAGGAGAATCATCTCCTTCAACTTCACCCTGTTGGGCGCCGGCTCGCCACAGCGTAACGGGAATCACCCAGTAGTCGTATTCTTTTTCCCATTCAATTCGCGTATCCACCATCGGCATAACCGAGCCCTGTTTTACCTGTCCAACCAAGACTGGCTTTTGCTCACCGGAGACCCCATGCAGCCGGCGCATGACGCGATAGATATATTGCGAACTGAGCCGGCCCGACGTGGGCGCTTCCGGCACATCGAAGCTGATGGTAACGCCGCTCGGGGCAAGCCCGAGTAACACCTTTTGCGGCGGCGGCAAAGTTATCACTGCCGGAATTGATACTTCATTAGATGGTAGCGACGTCCGTCCCCGGCTGCTGACTGAGCTTAAGCGATAGAAGACGAAATCTGGAACGGCGGAAGTCGAAAGCAAAGAGCCGATATCATCGGACGCAGACATCATAGATTTCTCTTTCTCATTTACTGCCGGCTCCAGCGGAAACTCCTTCATCGTTTGAAATCCACCTGCATGCGTTCCGCGCAGCAGCACCATTTTTCCGGCCTTGCGGATCAGTTCGCCATCCGTCGTGTGCGTGGGGGCCGTCCACGTGAGGCTGACGCCAGTCCCTTTGCGGATGGCTTGGAGATCGCTAACTGGCTTTGGAATCCCGAGGGAGGGCGGCAGCGGGGCGCCGGGCACTCCACAACCACACAGGCATGCTACAGCCGCCAACCATATGAAAGCCGGGAAACGCATGAATGGGGAGATTAACATCAGGGAGCAGAGAGCGGAAGACGTGTACCCGCCCTGTGGTCGACGAAACATGCTTTCCGGCACGGGAACTTTTCAAGCCTGATAGATAACCCCTCACAGAATATAGCGGGAAAGGTCCTGGTCCTTCACAATCTCCGCCAGCATTTTTTGCACGTATGCTGCATCAATGGTGACGGTCCGCTCCTTCATATCAGGCGCGTCGAAGCTGATTTCATCGAGCACACGTTCCATGATGGTATGCAGACGCCTCGCCCCAATGTTCTCCGTGGATTCGTTTACACGAAATGCGAAGCTGGCGATCTCGTCCAGCGCTTCCCGAGTGAACTCCAATTTGAGCCCTTCGGTTTCGAGCAGCGCCGTATATTGCTTCACCAGAGATGACTTCGGTTCCGTAAGGATTGCAATGAAGTCGGTCATTGTGAGCGATTTCAGTTCAACGCGGATGGGGAAACGCCCCTGCAATTCCGGAATCAGATCGCTGGGCTTCGAAACGTGAAACGCTCCGGCAGCAATGAACAGAATGTGGTCAGTACGCACCATTCCATAACGAGTGTTGACGGTGGTGCCTTCGACAATGGGAAGAATGTCGCGCTGCACGCCTTCACGTGAAACGTCTGGCCCGTGGCCGCTCTCGCGCCCGGCGATCTTATCAATTTCGTCAAGGAATATGATTCCAGACTGCTCCACGCGCTCGACCGCCACGCGGGTGACCTGGTCCATGTCAATCAGACGCGATTCTTCTTCTTGAATCAGGTACTCGAAAGCCTCGCTGACCTTCATTTTTCTCTTTTTCGTGCGCTGACCAAAAATGTTGGGCAGCATGTCCTTGATATTGATGTCCATCTCCTCCACACCCTGGTTGGAGATGATTTCAAAGGCAGGCATGGAGCGTTCGCGAACATCAAGTTCCACAGTCCGTTCATCCAGTGCGCCCTCACGCAGTTGCTGACGGAGCTTTTCCCGGGTACGGGAACTGGAGTCGCCATCTTCTGCGGCAAGTGCAAAGCCGGCGGTGGAAGATGGAGGCGCGGTAGTGCCGGGCAGAAGCAGGTCAAGTAATTTGTTCTCGGCGCTCTCTTCCGCCTTTTCGGCCACTTCCTCGAGACGCTCCTCGCGGATCATGTCAATCGCGATTTCCACCAGATCGCGAATCATCGACTCGACGTCGCGGCCCACATAACCGACCTCAGTAAACTTGGAGGCCTCGACTTTCAGAAAAGGAGAGTTTGCAAGCCGGGCAAGGCGGCGGGCAATTTCAGTTTTGCCGACTCCGGTTGGGCCGATCATGATGATATTTTTGGGCATGATTTCTTCGGCCAGATCGGGAGGCAGCTTCTGGCGGCGCATGCGATTGCGCAGAGCGATGGCTACAGCCCGCTTGGCTTCATGCTGGCCCACAACGTATTTATCTAACTCGACTACGATTTCCTTCGGTGTCAGTTCATCCAGGGTCACATCAGCTTCTTCAGTTGTGCCTGGTAAATAAATTGCCATTACATTCCTTCCTTAATACCTGTTACCACTCAGAGCGTTCACGCCGGCACCGCCGTTCATTTCTTTTTCGACGCCCGCGCGACGTTTGGCTTGTTCGTCGTTTTCGCGGCAGGTCTGTCTTTGGTGCGATAAACAAATTTCAGACCCGACCAGGCGTCGTCGATGGCGCAAACCTTTACATCAACTAATCCACAATTCAATCCGACTTCGCGCACCACGTTCTCTGTAAGATCAGTCGCCAGACCTGAAGATTTCTTTGGCCATGAGATCCAGAGCATTCCGTCGGGAACGAGCTTGCCTGAGAAAATTGGGAAGCGCCTTTCCAGATCCGCCCGGCGGTTCGTAAAGCAGACGATCACATTGGCCTTGCCCACCGGTTTGTCGGCACGTTCAACACCTTCAGGTAGATCGCCCAGATCCTTTACAAACGTTGCCGGTTGATTGTGCAGAATCAGCCGATTGCCGGGTTTGATTCCGATCTTCTGGAGTAGCGGCGTTCCTGAATAGCCTGCCATGGCGGTTAACGCGTGGATGCGACCTGTTTCTCCGGCACAACTGAGAGTTCTTCAATCATGAAATTTTCGTTGGTGTAGATACACGTTTTGCCGGCGATCTTCATGGCTTCTTCAGCGATACGGCGCGCCGAAAGTTCCGTATTGTCCATTAAAGCGCGCGCGGCAGCCAGAGCATACGGACCCCCGCTGCCAATCGCAGCTACTCCGCCATCGGGCTCAATTACGTCACCAGCGCCGCTGATCAGGAACGTCAGAGCGGGGTCACTGACCAGCAACAAAGCCTCCAAATGTCGAAGGGCCTTATCCGTGCGCCATTCTTTAGCCAGCTCTACCGCGGCGCGGCCCAGGTTGCCGTGATACTGCTCCAGCTTGCCTTCAAAACGGGCGAATAAGGAGAACGCATCGGCGGTGGAACCAGCAAACCCGGCGAGGATCTTGTCGTTGTACAGGCGGCGGATCTTCTTGGCGGTATGTTTTATGACGTTTTCGCCAAGCGTAACCTGGCCGTCAGCAGCCATCACGACCTGGCCGTTGCGCCGAACGCACAATACTGTGGTGGATCGAATCCGAGAGCGGTTTTCCTGGGCTAGCACTGTTCTGTTCTGTCGCATGAAGGCAATTCCTTATTATACAGCGGGGTCGAGCTGCTGCCTGAGCACCTTGTGTGTGCTGAACGGTGACTCTCCGCTTTATGCAAGGAGTTCTGCTAAATTTGCTTCATGGCAAAACAGCTTCCAACTGGCTTGCGCGGACATGCGGAAGTGATCGTGACGCACGAGCACACGCTGAATTATCACAATCCTGAGCTTCCTCCCATCTATTCCACGCCGCACATGATTGGACTGATGGAATGGGCCGCTGCCAATGCCATGAAGCCTTACTGTGATGCGGGAGAGATCAGCGTGGGAACCGCGATCAACATTGAACATCGCGCGCCGACTGTGGTGGGGCAGAAAGTCCGCGCGGAAGCCGAGCTGGAATCGAGCACCGGCAAGTTTTACATTTTTCGGGTTACGGCCCACAACGGCGCACATGAAATCGGTCGAGGAACGGTAACCCGGGCTTTTGTAAATCCGGCCAAGGTGGCGGAGAAATTTGCCCTGAGCGGGAAGTCATAAGGACGCCGCAGTGCCACTTCCTTTCGCCATTCAGGCTAGTGCTGGTTCGGCACGACTGGCCCATATCGAAACTGCTCACGGCGTTGTAGAGACGCCGGCATTTATGCCTGTGGGTACGGCAGCCTCAGTCAAAGCTGTTCCGCAGGACGTCCTGGAAGAACTGGGCGCGCAGATCATTCTGGGCAACACCTACCATCTTTACCTGCGACCTGGGCACGAGCTGATTCGAAACCTTGGCGGTCTCCACAAATTCATGAGCTGGGAACGGGCGCTACTCACCGACTCCGGCGGCTTTCAGGTCTTCAGTCTTAGCGAGCTGCGCAAAGTGACTGAAGAGGGGGTAACTTTCCGTTCGCATTTGGACGGCTCGTCGCATTTGTTCACTCCGGAGCGATCCATGGAAATTCAGATCGCGCTCGGTGCCGATATTATTATGGCTTTTGACGAGTGCACTGAGTATCCGGCCGAATACAGCCGGAGCCGGGAATCCATGGAAATGACCTTGCGGTGGGCCAAACGCAGCAAAGACTATTTTGAGAGCCATCAACACGAGGTACCCTGGCCGGAAAACCAGGAAAACAATGACGGGCGGGCGCAGGCGCTGATTGGGATTGTTCAGGGAGGAATGTACCCGGAACTGCGGCGGGAATGTGCTGAGCGCCTCATAGAAATGGACTTTCCGGGCTACGCGATCGGCGGATTGAGCGTGGGCGAGCCACGGGACAAAACCGCCGAAATCATCGCGTCCGTGCTGGAAATCCTCCCAAAAGATAAGCCGCGTTACGTGATGGGGGTGGGGTACCCGGACGAAATTGCTCAGTATGCAGCCATGGGCGTTGACATGATGGATTGTGTGCTGCCGACCAGAGCAGCAAGGCATGGCCTGCTCTTCACGTCAGAAGGCCGAATGAACATCAAGAACACCCGCTATGCATCGGACCAGGCCCCTCCGGACCCCAAGTGCTGCTGCAAGGTCTGTTCGCGTTACACGCGGGCCTATTTGCGCCATCTTTTTCTTGCGAAGGAGCCGCTGGCCGGGGTGTTAAATACCGTGCACAATTTGGCCTTCTATCTTGACACCATGCGAGCCGTACGTCATGCTATAAAACTTGGGGACATCTCAGGAATTCTCTCTGGAACAGTGTTCACGGCCTGAGCGCCCCTGATTCAGCGCCAGAATCCTCCGAACTGCTCCGGCACAAAGAAGGTCAGGTGCCTGGAGGCCCGGGCGGTATTCATTCAGAGGTAAGAAGTACTGTTCCCTCCCCTGGGGAGTGAGTGTGTGCGGGCTGTGGTGCAGAAATCTTAAAAATGATAGAGAACGAAATTAGTTCAATCCTGTTGCAGGGTGGCGGCCAGATTGGCGGGCTGATGTGGCTGCCCATGCTGTTCATTTTTGCCATTTTTTATCTGCTACTCATTTTGCCGCAACAGAGACGCCAGAAGAAATGGCAGCAGATGATCGGCGATCTGAAGAACGGAGACCGGGTGACAACTGGCGGAGGAATCCGCGGTATTGTCATCGCCGTCAAAGATGACGCTGTCCATCTGCGCGTTCCCCCTGACAATTTGCGGCTGGAAGTGGCAAAGTCTTCCGTGGTTTCAGTAGCCCGGGATGACGAAGCAAAGAAATCCTAGACAAGCGAAGTTGAAATGCAGAAGAACCTACTCACAAAAACCGCTGGCATCATCGCAGTCCTGTTGATCTTCCTTTATGGCATCTTTGGCATTCCCCAGAGTCTGAGCGGAGATGGCCTGAGGCAGGCCATCCTCGAGAGGATTCACCTGGGCCTTGATTTGAAGGGTGGCACCCACCTGATTTTGCAAGTCATGGTGAACGACGCTGTGAATGCCGAGACAGATCATGCCGTGGAGTTGATTAAAGACCAGCTCCAGAAGGCGAAAATTCCCTTTGCGGATGTGAGCAAGCCGGATGCGGCAAATCATCCGGAACAGATCGTGATCAAGGGTGTTCCGCTCGATTCCGGCTCGCAGGTGCACAGCATTCTGAACGACCAGTTAAAAGAATATGACGTCACCAGCGGCGCGGAAAACAGCTTCATCGTTACCATGAAGCCATCGGTCGCAAACGATTTGAAGACGCGTACGGTGGAACAGTCGATTGAAGCCATCCGCACTCGCGTGGACAGCCTCGGCGTTAGCGAACCGCAGATCCAGGAAAACGGGATGGGGAACAATCAGATTCTGGTCCAGCTCCCCGGCGTTGACGATCCTGCCCGAGTCAAGGGGATTATTCAATCTACCGCGCGGCTGGAGCTGAGACAGGGCTTTGACGGCCAGGGCGGATATGACAGTGAGCAGGCTGCCTTAGCCGCTCACGGTGGCGTCCTGCCTCCAGGCACGGTCATGATGCACGGCATAGGAGGCGGCAACGACCAGGCGGATCGCGTTTACATCGTGGGACGCATCCCGGTTGTGGGAGGAACTGATATTCGCGACGCCCGTCCAGGCACGGATTCTACAGGACGTCCGAACGTAAATTTCAACCTCACGGCTGCGGCAGGAAACAAGTTCGGAGCCTTTACTTCAGCGCACAATGAAAACGGTTCGGATCCGAACCATTATTTGGCTGTAGTTCTTGATAACAAAGTGCGGGAGTTCGCCTCCATTCGTACGGAAATCAGAGACACTGGTGAAATCGAAGGCGGTTTTACTGACCAGAGCGCAAAAGACCTGTCGATGTTGCTCCGCTCCGGCGCGCTGCCAGCCAGCCTGCATTTTCTGACCGAGCGGACCGTCGGTCCCTCGCTGGGCGTTGATTCCATCAGGTCTGGCGTTCGCGCAGCCATCTACGGCCTGGGCGCGGTGCTGATCTTCATGCTCGTGTACTACCGAGGTGCAGGCATCAACGCTGACGTAGCGCTGATTCTCAACCTCGTTATTCTTCTCGGTTTTATGGGCTTTACTGGTTCAGTGCTTACCCTGCCGGGAATTGCAGGCGTGATTCTTACGGTTGGTATGGGTGTGGACTCGAACGTTCTGATTTTTGAGCGCATTCGCGAGGAGATACGGGCCAATAAAGCGCCCGCAGCGGCCGTGGATCAGGGCTTTGATCGCGCCTGGACAACGATTCTTGATACGCACGTCACGACAATCGTGTCAGCAATCATCCTGTTCTTTGTGGGATCGGGTCCGGTTCGTGGATTCGCCGTAACGCTCACGTTTGGTCTTTTGGCAAACTTGTTTACAGCAGTCTTTGTTTCACGAGTGATTTTTGATGCTGTGTTGAGCCGCAAACAACGCGGTGAAGCTCTGAGTATCTAGTTCGCAAAGGTTAATACAGTGGAATTTTTTCGCAACACAAACATCGATTTTCTTGGCAAGAAGTGGTATTTCCTCAGCTTTTCGCTGCTTTTCAGCGTTGCCGGCATTCTCTCCATGCTGTTCTGGCATGGCATTCCGCTGGGCGTTGATTTTCGCGGTGGAACCCTGGTCTACGTGAAATTCGCGCAGACCCCCAACCTGGGCCATATACGCAGCGACTTGGATAAGGCTGGTCTCCATAATGCAAAGATCCAGACCTATGACGTTCCGTCGGCAAACGAGGTTGTGGTCTCACTGGATCTAAAGGAAACCAGCGAAGCCGATCTGTCTCGCGGGAAGAACCAGATCATCGCTGCTCTGGAAGCGAATCCGGAGCCAGGCAAGCAAGACCTGAACAACGCGGATAAAGTCGGGTTCGCCGAGGTGCGCGACGCTCTGATCTCCAGCGACCCGCTGCATACCAGTCCGGCGGACTACGAAAAGGTGGCGCGCCAGATTCTGGATTATCGCAACCAGACAGCCGGAGGCGTGCTCAAGAGCATTGACGAGCTGAAGTCGGTTGTCCCGGCCCCGGTGGTGGACGCGCTGAAACAGGGCTTTTATGTGAGCAATTTTGGCGTGCGAGGCGCTGATATTGTCGGCCCGCAGGTAGGCGATCAGCTCAAAACGCAGGCTTGGCTAGCCGTGGGTTTTTCCTTGCTGGGAATGCTGGTATACCTCTGGTTCCGATTTGAACTGATTTATGGTGTGGCCGCCGTAGTGGCCGTATTTCACGACACCTTAATCACGATTGGTGCTTTCTCCTTGACGAATAAGGAGATAAGTCTTACTGTTATCGCCGCGATTCTGACCCTGGTTGGCTACTCCATGAACGACACCATCGTGGTGTTTGACCGCATTCGAGAAAACATAAAACTCATGCGGCGGGAGAGCCTGGCGGACATCGTGAACAAGAGCATCAACCAGACGCTGAGCCGAACCATACTTACGTCCGGCCTCACATTTTTGACGGTTTTATCTTTGTATATGTTCGGAGGAGAAGTGCTTAACGGGTTCTCCTTCGCCCTTGTTATCGGCATCTTAATAGGGACGTATTCATCGATTGCAGTGGCAGCTCCCATGTTGGTTGCATATCAGGAATGGCGTACAAACCGTTCACGAACCGGAACAGTGCCTGTTCCTGCGGCTGCCGGGAAAGGCAAGGTTCGCGCCAAGGTTTAAGTTGAAAAGACTCCCGTTTCGGGAGCAAAACAGGCAGTCCCGGTGTCCAATGTAATTGAAGAGTCCCCCTAGGATTGGAGAACAGGGATGTTTGAAGACAGCTTAATGGAATCCGGGGGCAAGATCCGGACCAACCAAAAGTACACAACCACGGTTTCGTTCATCATTGAAATAGTCGTGGTTGGCTTTTTGATCCTGCTTCCTTTGTTGATTACGGAAGCCTTGCCGTTGCACCAGCTCAACTCATTCCTGGTGGCGCCACCACCGCCACCGCCGCCGCCCCCGCCGCCGGCGGCTGCACCAGTCCAGAAAGTGATCCAGCACGAAGTGGTGAATGGCGAACTGCGTACACCCAGCAAGATCCCTAAAGTGATCAAAATGGTCAAGGAAGAGGAGACTCCTCCATCTACGGGAGTTACAGGTGGCGTGGTCGGCGGAGTCCCCGGGGGCCAGGCTGGGGGCGTTATTGGCGGCATCATCAGCTCGAGTGCTCCTCCTCCCAAGGTGGCGGCACCGCAAAAGCTGCGTGTCTCGCAGGGCGTTGCTGAGGGCAATCTGCTCAGGAAAGTCGAACCTCAATACCCGCAGATGGCCAAAATCGCCCATATCCAGGGGGATGTGGTTCTGGCAGCTACGATCAGCAAGAATGGAACCATCGAAAACCTTCATCAGGTCAGCGGGCATCCTATTCTCGTCCAGGCTGCCATGGAGGCCGTTAAGCAGTGGAAGTACAAACCCTACCTGCTGAACGGGGAA
>Ga0134126_10010028_pt1 | contig 11940 bp, 9 predicted proteins | sample KB31752_FD_96881 | JGI IMG/M metagenome (GOLD analysis project Ga0134126, IMG submission 96881) | Terrestrial soil microbial communities with excess Nitrogen fertilizer from Kellogg Biological Station, Michigan, USA - KB3-175-2 | ecosystem: Environmental > Terrestrial > Soil > Unclassified ...
ATCTTTCCCGAAAACCGGTTCCCACTTTTCGGGATCATGCGCGCGCTCATTTCATCGTCGGGATCACGAACTCGGCGCCCTTCTTGATGCCGGACGGCCAGCGCGAGGTCACCGTCTTGGTCTTGGTGTAGAAGCGGACCGAGTCCGGCCCATGCTGGTTGAGATCGCCAAACCCCGAGCGCTTCCAGCCGCCGAAGGTGTGATAGGCGAGCGGGACGGGAATCGCGAAATTCACGCCGACCATGCCGACTTCGACGCGGCTGGTGAAGTCGCGCGCGGTGTCGCCGTCGCGGGTGAAGATGGCGACGCCATTGCCGTATTCATGCTCCGACGGCAGCCGCACGGCCTCCTCGTAATCCTTGGCGCGCACCACCGAAAGAACGGGACCGAAAATCTCTTCCTTGTAGATTTTCATGTCAGGCTTGACCTCGTCGAACAGGCAGCCGCCGATGAAATTGCCATTCTCGTAGCCCTGCATCTTGAAGCCGCGGCCGTCGACGACGAGCTTGGCGCCTTCCTTGACGCCGGTATCGATATAACCGCGCACCTTGTTGAGCAGCTCTTTGGTTACCATCGGGCCGTAATCGGCCTTCTCGTCGGTGGAGGGCCCGATCTTGAGGCCTTCGACGCGCGGGATGAGCTTATCCATCAAAATGTCGGCGGTTTTCTTGCCGACGGGAACGGCGACCGATACGGCCATGCAGCGCTCGCCGGCCGAGCCGTAACCGGCGCCGATCAGCGCATCGACCGCCTGGTCCATGTCGGCGTCGGGCATCACGATCATGTGGTTCTTGGCGCCGCCGAAGCATTGCACCCGCTTTCCGTGCGCGGCGCCCGTTGCGTAGATATATTCCGCGATGTCGGAGGAGCCAACGAAGCCGATGGCTTTCACGCGCGCGTCGGTGAGCAGAGTATCGACCGCTTCCTTGCCGCCATTGACGACATTGAGGATGCCCTCCGGGAGCCCTGCCTTGACGAACAGCTCGGCGATGCGCATCGGCACGGTGGGATCGCGCTCCGACGGCTTGAGCACGAAGGCGTTGCCGACGGCGATAGCCGGCGCGCATTTCCACAATGGGATCATGGCCGGGAAATTGAATGGCGTGATGCCGGCGACGACGCCGAGCGGCTGCCGTACGGAATAAAGGTCGGTGCCGGGGCCTGCGCTCTCGCTGTATTCGCCTTTCATCAGGTGCGGGATGCCGCAGGCGAATTCGACCACTTCGAGGCCGCGCTGGATGTCGCCTTTGGCGTCGGCGAAGACCTTGCCGTGCTCGGACGAGAGCACCCGCGCCAGATCGTCGAATTCCTTCTGGATCAGCTCGAGGAACTTGAACATCACCCGCGCGCGGCGCTGCGGGTTGGTGGCGGCCCAAGCGGGCTGGGCGGCCTGGGCATTGGCGATGGCGGCTTCGGTGTCGGCCTTGTTTGCCAGCGCGACCTTAGCCTGCACCTCGCCGGTATTGGGGTTGAATACGTCGCCGAGACGGCCGGACGAGCCCTTGGTCTGCTTGCCGCCGATAAAATGACCGATTTCACGCATGGCTCTGGTTCCTCCGTTCGTAGGGCAGTTTTTCGGGCCGTTTTGGACGACGACCGATCGGCCTTATTTCACCGACGATTAGCCTTTACCGCCGATTAACACGGCCGGTCTAGGGTCCTTAGCACCGATGTAGCGGGGCTTTTGCCCTGCGTGGGCGCGCGTGGCGTGGGGTAAGTCATGGATATTTCTACCGCTCTTGGTCTGGTCGCCGGTGCCGGTGTCGTTTGCCTTGTGATCCTCATGGGCGGCGACCTGCACATGTTCGTCAGCGAACACGCATTTATCGTCATTTTCGGCGGGTCCTTCGCGGCAACGCTGATCCGCTTTCCGCTCGCATCGTTCGTCCACGGCGTCCCGCTCGGCGCCAAATTCGCTTTCACGATGCGCCGAATGAGCCAGCGCGATCTGGTCGACGAACTGGCCGGGCTTGCTGAAGTTGCGCGCAAATCGGGCCCGGTCGGCCTGGAAAAGGTCGAAATCGAGGATCCGTTCCTCGCCAAAGGCGTCCGCTTTGTCGCCGACGGCTACGATGGCGATTTCATCCGCGACAATCTCGAACGTGACCGCGACAATTTCCTCACCCATCTCGATGAAGGGCAGAAGATCTACCGCGCGGTCGGCGATTGTGCGCCCGCATTCGGAATGATCGGCACGTTGATCGGCATGGTGCAAATGTTTGCCAACATGACCGATCCTTCCAAACTGGGTCCGTTCATGGCTGGCGCGCTGCTGGCGACTTTCTACGGTGCGGCGCTTGCCAACCTGATCTGCCTGCCCATCGCCGACAAATTGCATCTCAAGCTGGTGGACGAGGAAATCAATCGAACGCTGATCATCGACGGAATTCTGATGATCCGCGAGGCAAAAAGCCCGACGCTGGTGCGCGAGATGTTGTTGGCCTATTTGCCCGAGAAGCATCGCCATACCGATGAGGATGCAGCCGCGCCCGAACTCGCAACGGCTTAGGCAGCGGGCGCGCGGTCATGGCACGGCGGAAAGAGGCACACGGCGGCGGCCACGGCTGGTTCGTGACGTTCGCCGATCTGATGGGGCTGCTGGTCAGCTTCTTCGTGATGCTGGTCGCCTTTTCCACCCAGGACCAAGCCAAGCTGCAAGTGGTCGCAGGCTCGATGCGCGATGCCTTCGGTGTACAAGACAAGGTGCGCTATTCCGGCATCATCGAGGTGCTCGGCCTGCCGACGCGGCCGCGTCTAAAGAATGTCGAGCCAATCGACCCGAAGGACGCTTCGGCAAATCCCACGCCGGACGAGCAGGATACAAAGCGCGCCGTGGGGGCAAAATTCAAAGCCGATCGAAAGTTCGCGATGGCTGCCGCGTCATTGCGTCAGGCATTGCAGGAAATGCCGGAAATCACCGAGGCTTCCAAGCACATTATGCTTGAAGAGACCAAGCAGGGCCTCAATATCGAGATCGTCGATCAGGATGGTCGGTCGATGTTCGCGGAAGGCTCGAAGGAACCCTATGAGCGCACGCGCAAGCTCATTCAGAACATCGCGCCCGCGCTCAAGGCGATGCCCTATCGGGTTTCCATTACCGGCCACACGGCCTCGACCAAGGTTCCGGCGCAGCCCGGATACGGCCCGTGGGAGCTTTCCGCCGATCGCGCCAATTCGGTCCGGCAAATCCTGACGGCCGAGGGGCTGCCGAGCGGCAATGTCTACATGGTTGCCGGCAAAGCCGATACAGAACCGCTCTTTCCCGACAACCCCTATATGTCACCCAACCGCCGGGTCACGATTACCCTCATGCGGGAAGAGCCGCCAATCTCGCCCGATTTCCAGCCCTGAACGGATAAGTTCCCGTTCTGGCCCGTCTTTTCCCGGCTAATTCGGCGCACCAGGCCCGCGGTATTCTCTATCCGATAGCGATGTGATAAGGCCGCCTTTCTGCGCTGTGGCGGGAAGCGAATTACTCGATGAGTGACGGCGTAAACGAGCCAGCGACCCCGGCCGCGGCCTCAACCGCAATAAGTGACGGAACGGCTATGGGGCCGCGCTTGATCGCGCTCGCGCTCGGCAGCGTGGGCGTGGTTTACGGCGACATCGGGACCAGCCCGCTATATGCGTTCCGCGAGGCCATGATCGCGGCCAGTACCAACCGCATTATCGACCGCAATATCGTGCTCGGCGTGCTCTCGCTCATCCTGTGGGCGCTGATCGTTACCGTGACGCTCAAATACGTGCTGATCCTTTTGCGCGCCGACAACAACGGGGAAGGGGGCACGCTTTCGCTCACGGCGCTGGCGAGCCGCGCGCTTGGCCGCCGCACGGCTTTTGTTTTTATTGTCGGCATTATCGGCGCCTCGATGTTCCTCGGCGATTCCGTGATTACACCGGCGATCTCGGTTCTTTCGGCGGTCGAAGGCCTGAAACTGGCGAGCCCGGCCTTCAGCGAGGGCGTGGCGCCGCTTGCGGTCATTATCTTGCTCATGTTGTTTGCCGCGCAAAGCCGCGGCACCGCCAAGGTCGCCGCGCTGTTCGGGCCGATCATGGTGGTCTGGTTCTTGTCGATCGCGGTTGCCGGCGCCTTGCATATTCGGGACGATCCGCATGTTCTCGCGGCGATCAATCCCCTCTACGGAATTGCGTTTCTTTACCGGCATGGCGAAATCGGTCTGGTGACCTTAGGCGCCGTATTCTTGGCGGTGACCGGCGGCGAAGCGCTGTATGCCGATCTCGGCCATTTCGGCCGCAAGCCGATTCAGGTCGCCTGGCTTGGCCTCGTATTGCCGTCGTTGCTGATCAATTATTTTGGACAAGGTGCGAAGCTCCTTGCCGATCCGGCGGCGATCGAAAATCCGTTCTATCGCCTGGTGCCGGATAATTTTCTGCTGCCGATGATCGTGCTGGCGACGGCGGCCACGGTAATCGCCAGCCAAGCCGTAATCACCGGCGCCTATTCGCTGGTGCATCAGGCCATTCAGCTCGGACTGTTGCCGCGGCTCGCCATTCAGCACACCTCCGCGTCGCATGTCGGACAGATTTACATTCCACGCGTCACCATGGCGTTGTTGGTCGGCGTGTTGCTGCTGGTCGCCATGTTCCGAACCTCTGGCGCGCTCGCCTCCGCTTACGGCATCGCAGTCGCCACCACGATGGTGGTGGACGGCGTATTGGCCTTCATCGTCATCTGGAAATTGTGGAAGTGGCCGCTCTGGCGAGTAGCATTGATGCTGTTGCCATTGTCGGTGGTCGATGTGACGTTCTTCTCCGCAAACTTTCTCAAACTGTTCGAGGGCGCGTGGGCGCCGATCCTGTTCGGCGCCGCCATGGTGCTGCTGATCCTCACCTGGCGGCGCGGCACCAGCATGCTGGTGAAAAAGACGCGCCGCACCGAAGTCCCGATCGACACCTTGTTTCGCAGCCTGGAGAAAAAGCCGCCGCACATCGTGCCGGGCACGGCGGTCTTCCTCACCAGCGACCCGGATTTCGCGCCGACCTCGCTCCTGCACAATCTCAAGCACAACAAGGTGCTGCACGATCACAACGTTATCCTCACCATCATCACCGCGGATATGCCGCGCGTGCCGGAAGAGGAACGGGTGCAGATCACGCCACTGTCGCAGCATTTCGCGCGCGTGGCGCTGAAGTTCGGCTACATGGAAGCGCCGAACGTGCCGAAGGCGCTGGCGGTTGCCCGCAAGCACGGCTGGCAATTCGACATCATGTCGACGTCGTTTTTCCTTTCGCGCCGATCTTTAAAGCCGTCGCCTCAATCCGGCATGCCGCATTGGCAGGACCATCTGTTCATTGCGCTTGCGCGCTCGGCGAGCGACGCCACCGACTTCTTCCAGATTCCGACCGGACGCGTGGTCGAGGTCGGAACGCAGGTGACGATCTAAACGCCGAATTTATGCGGCTGCCAAAAATGCCGGCGGTCGGTTCGTTTTCATAAGCATTTGATTCGATTATAAAAATTAGCTGCGGCGACTTGCAAGTTCCGCATGGCTCGATTTTGTGCCCTGCAAAAATCACTCTGCTCGATGGCCGGGGAGCGGCGTTATAAGCCGCGTCCTCAGTTTATTGCATTGCAACAATCAAGGCCTCCCACCATGTCATCCAGCATTGTTGCCGCCTCCGGCGGTTCGATCGCGGTCGACACCATGTCCGATGTGCCGGCCAAAACAGGCTTCTGGGCTCTCACGCTCGGGTGCATCGGGGTCGTTTACGGCGACATCGGGACGAGCCCGCTCTACGCATTTCATGAGGCCGTCGTTGCGGCGACTGGCGGCGGCAGCGCCGCGAACGAGACCGTCGTTCTTGGCATCCTCTCGCTGATCGCCTGGGCGCTGTTCGTCGTCGTCACGGCGAAGTACGTGCTGATCCTGCTACGTGCCGACAACAAAGGCGAGGGCGGCACGCTCGCCCTGATGGCGCTCGCCTATCGCGCGCTCGGCTCGCACGGAACCGCCGTGATCCTGCTCGGGATCGTCAGCGGCGCGCTGTTCTACGGCGACGCAATCATCACGCCGGCGCTTTCGGTGCTCTCCGCGATCGAAGGCCTGAAGGTCGCGACGCCGGCATTCGATCCCTACGTCGTGCCCGCGACGGTCGTTATTCTGATCGGGCTTTTCTCCGTTCAGTCGCGCGGCACGGCGAGCGTCGCCGCCTGGTTCGGCCCGCTCATGCTGTTCTGGTTCATTGCCATCGCGGCCGGCGGTCTCTGGCATGTGGCACGAAATCCGGTTGTGCTGCTTTCGCTCAGCCCGATCTATGGCGTCGAATTCCTTCTGCACCACGGGATCATTGGTTTCTTCACCCTGGGCGCCGTGTTCCTTTGCGTGACCGGCGCCGAAGCGCTCTATGCAGATCTTGGCCATTTCGGTCGCTCGCCGATCCAGACCGCGTGGCTCTTTGTCGCACTGCCGGCGCTGCTGTTGAATTATTTCGGGCAGGGCGCCGTGGTGCTCGCCAATGCGAAGGCGATCGAAAATCCCTTCTTCCTGCTTTATCCTCACTGGGCGCTTTTGCCGATGGTCGTACTGGCGACGATTGCGACCGTCATTGCGAGCCAGGCGGTGATTACCGGTGCTTATTCGCTGACCCAGCAGGCGATCCAGCTTGGCCTCCTGCCACGCCTCGAAATTCGCCACACCTCGGAGGCGCTGTTTGGACAGATTTTCATGCCGCGGGTGAATACCTTTCTGCTTATAGGCGTGCTGTTGCTGGTTGCCTTGTTCCGCTCATCGAGCGCGCTGGCGTCGGCCTACGGCATCGCCGTCACCGGAACGATGGTGGTGACCGGCATGATGGCGATTGTCGTCATCCGGCGCGTCTGGAAATGGCCGCTTCTCGGCGCGCTGGCGATGATGCTGCCCTTCCTGTTTATCGATCTCACGTTCCTCTCCGCCAATCTGCTCAAGGTGGTGGAGGGAGGCTGGATCCCGCTGCTGCTGGGCGCCGTGCTGATGATGGTGATGTACACATGGCGGCGCGGCAGCAGGCTATTGTTCGAAAAGACGCGGCGGCAGGAAATGCCGCTGAAGTCCCTGATTGCCAATCTGGAGAAAAAGCCGCCGCATATCGTCCCCGGCACCGCGGTGTTCTTCACCAGCGACCCCGAATTTGCCCCGACCGCGCTCCTCCACAGCCTGAAGCACTACAAGGTGCTGCACGAGCAAAACGTCATCCTGACGATCGAAACCGCCGATACCCCTCGCGTTTCGGAAGACGAGCGCGTGCGCATGGAGGCCGTGGGCAAAACCTTCTCGCGCGTGACGTTGCGCTTTGGCTTCATGGAATCGCCGAACGTGCCCAAGGCGCTTGCCATCGCGCGTAAGCTCGGCTGGCAATTCGACATCATGTCGACCTCCTTCTTCCTGTCGCGGCGGTCGCTCAGGCCGGCGCCGCAGTCGGGCATGCCGCGGTGGCAGGACCGGCTGTTCATCGCCCTGACGCGTATCGCCAACGACGCCACCAACTATTTCCAGATTCCGACCGGGCGGGTGGTCGAGGTCGGCACACAGGTCACCGTCTAGGACGTAAAAGAAGGGTGCAGGGCTTACCGTTTCCCGCTAATTTGAAGGGCAGGGAATGGAGAAGACGATGGCCGATGAAAATCCGCGCGCCGGAGAAGTGCACAATCTCACGCCCGAAGAGGTGGCGCGGGGCCTGACCGAAGGCCGCATGCTGCTGGTCGATGTGCGCGAGCCCAACGAAACCGCGGTCGAATGTTATCCCGATGCGGTCATCGTGCCGCTGTCGGCGTTCGACCCGGCCGATATTCCCGATCCGCGAGGCAAGCAGGTCGTGTTTGCCTGCCGTTCGGGCCGCCGCTCGGTGACGGCATCGCTCGCGGCTCAGGACCAGGGCTATCCCTATAACGCCCATCTCGCGGGCGGCATCCTGGCGTGGAAGGCGGCGGGGCTTCCCACCAAGTCCTGATCGCCTCGTTGCGCGGCTCTAGGTCCGCCAGCGCCGATGGACCCACAGCCATTGTTCGGGATATTCGCGGATCCAGCCTTCGATCACCCCGGTGATGACCTGCATGGTGGCGGCGATGTCGACGTCGCCTTTGGCGTCACGGACGGGCGCGATCGCGTCGGTCAATTCCGGGCGGAAGCGGTTGCCGGGCAAACGGATGACGCGCGTGCCGCGGATCGGGCAATCGAAATGCTGTGCGAGCCGCGCCAGGAGCGGATTGGCCATGGTGCGGCGGCCGAAAAACGTAACCTCCACGCCGCGCGTATAAAACTGATCGACCAGCATGCCGACATGGGCACCGCGCCGCAGCGCATCGGCGATCTTGACCGGCGCGCCGAGGCCGGTCGAGATCAGTTCGCCCATGCTGATCGCGCGCGTGTCGGCGAGCCAGCGGTCAATACCGCCGATATTCGGCCGACGATAGAGCACGGCGCTGTCGAGGCCGTATTTGGCGGCGACGATCCCCGGCAGTTCCCAATTTCCGAGGTGCGCGGCAAACACAAGCGCTGGCTTTCCGTCATTCGCCATGTCGAGGAACCGCTCGACGTCTGCCGGCCCAATCTCGATGCGCCCGCGCCTGCCCGGCTGTGCCGGGTCGAAATCCCACAGCCGGTCGAGATAGGCGAATTCCGCGCCCATGCGGCCGAGATTGTCCCAAACGCCGCTCAGGATTGTGTCGATGTCGGTCGCCGATTTTTCCGGGAACGCCGCGGTCAAATTCGCGCGGCCGAGCCGATGCTCGGATCGCAGCGGGCCGATCGTGCGCATGATCCTGCCGGCAAAGTCGGTCATGCGGTCCGGGTCGCCAAGCCGCAGGATCGTGAGCAGGCCGATCGCCAGCGCGCCGATGACGGCGTCGCCGGCGCGTTTTGCGCCGCGGCGCATTCGACCGAGCGCCCGCATTGCGACCGTGCCCATCAGAAATTGACGATGACTTTGCCGAACACCTGTCGGCTTTCCAGCCGTGCCAGCCCGCGCTCGAACTCGGCGAGCGGCACTTCGGTGTCGATGATCGGCGTCATCCCGGCCGCCATTTTGGCGAGGCTGTCGCGGATATTGCGTATCGCAGAGCCGAACGAGCCGAATATCTTGTATTGCTGCTGGAACAACTGCATCAGATTGATCGTCACGGTCGGCCCCGCGGTCGAGCCGCAGGTGACAAGGCGGCCGCCGCGCTTGAGGCAAAACAGTGAAGCGTTAAAGCCTTCGCCGCCGACGTGTTCGAACACGACATCGACGCCTTTTTTCCCGGTCAGCTTGCGCGTGACGCCCTCGAAGCGATCGGTCTTGTAATTGATGACGTGATCGGCGCCCAGGGCCTTTGCCTTTTCCGCCTTGGCGTCGTCGCCGACGGTTGTGATGACGGTGCAGCCGACCGCCTTGGCCATCTTGATCGCAACGGAGCCGATGCCGGACCCGCCCGCATGCACGAGAATGGTTTCGCCGGCCTTGAGCTTGGCGTTGTCGAACAGCATGTGCTCGGTGGTGCCGAAAGCGATGGGAGCACAGGCCGCGTCGCGCAGCGAAACGCCGGCCGGGACCGGAATGACCAGCCGTGCCGGCATGTTGATCAGGTCGCGGGCAAAGCCGTCGATATGAAACCCCATGATACCGGCGACGTTTTCGCAAAGATTGTCGCGGCCCTCGCGGCAGGCCGGGCAGTGTCCGCAGGTCATCGCCCCATACATCACGACTTTGTCGCCGGGTTTGAAGGCGGCAACGCCCGCGCCCACCGCAGCGATCTCGCCGGAGGCCTCCGCGCCAACCACCAGCGGCAACTTGCGTTTGGTGAAGGCCATGCCGCGATAGCCCCAGAGGTCGAGGTGATTGAGCGCCACGGCCTTGATGCGGATTTGTACCTCGCCGTCGCCAGGTGGCGGCGGCGACGGCACATCGGCCAATTCCAGCTTGCGGTCGGCGATCAGGGTCAGCGCGCGCATGGCAAGGCGGGTAGGGCGGCGCTCATGCGCCTGCCGGTTCCAGTCCAACGACCAGGGAAACGTTCTGCCCGCCGAAGCCGAACGAATTGGAAATGGCGTGCCGTAACTTGGCGTCACGCGCCTTGTTCGGGACGACGTCGAGCGGGATCGACGGATCCGGTACGGTGTAATTGATCGTCGGTGGAATGCGCTGCTCGCGCAATGTGAGCAAGGAAAACACCGCTTCGATCGCCCCCGCCGCCGACAGCGTGTGGCCGATCATCGATTTGTTGGAAGAAATCGGCACCCCCTTCATGCGTTCGCCGAGCACGGTGGAAACGCCAAGATATTCCATCTTGTCGTTTTCCGGCGTTCCGGTGCCATGCGCATTGACATAGTCTATGTCGGCCGGCGTCAGGCCAGCGTCTTTGATGGCATTGGCGATGCAGCCGATGATCGGCTTGCCGTCCGGGCTCGAGCGCGTGCGGTGGAATGAGTCCGCCATCTCGCCGCAGCCCTTGAGCACACCGAGGATTTTGGCTCCGCGCGCTTTGGCCGCGTCGTAACTCTCGAGCACGAGGGCGCCGGCGCCCTCCGCCATGACAAAGCCGTCGCGGTTCTTGGCGAAGGGCTTTGCGGCTCCTTCGGGATTGTCGTTGCTGGTGGACAGCGCCGAGAGCAGGGAAAAGCGGATTACCGCTTCCGGATTGATCGAGCCGTCGGTACCTACGCAAAGAGCCGCATCGGTTTCGCCGCGGCGGATCGCTTCGACGCCGAGCTGGATCGCGCTCGCGCCTGAGGCACACGCCGTCGACAGCGAGATCGGCGAGCCTCTGGTACCAAACACGTCGGCAAGATGGTTTGCCACAGAACCGAACAGGAAACGCCGATGATATTCGGGAAATTCGCCGCTGACCCGCAGCAGGTCCTGGTAGGAGACGCTGTCATTGGCGCCCGCGCGACCGCTGATCTCCAGACGTTGCGGCCATTCGATTTCGATGGGCGGCACCGCCAGAAACAGCGGTCCGGGAAAATCGCCCTTGTTGCTGATGCGGGATTCCCCGACCGCTTCCTCCGCAGCCAATTCCGCGAAACGTTCTGACAGCGTGGCCGAGCACGGCTGCGGCCCCAGAAAATCGACCGTGCCGGCGATGCGCGTTTTCATCCCGTCGGTGGGAAAGCGGCTGATCGCGCGGATGCCGGATTCGCCCGCCGTGAGCTTTGCCCAGTTGTCGGTCTTGCCGGCGCCGAGGGATGTGACGACACCGAGGCCGGTGACGACCACGACCGGCCGCCCTGCATTGTCTCTGGTCGCCATGCCAGCCTCCTTCACCCGACCCGTTCGACCAGCGCGAGACCTTCGCCCCGCCAGTGGCCGACGCCGGTTACCACAACCTGCCGCAGGTCTTCGTCCATCGGCCGTTCCAAGCCCGTCGAGTCATGCGGCGGAAACAGCTTACCATGGCCGAGCGCGATCGCGGCCAGAGCGATATTCATGGCGAATTGCGGCTCCATGCCATGCCCGAGATAGGTTCCGGTGGCGCGAACGGCAAGATCGCCGTGTTCTTCGAGAAATGTCCTTTCCTCGGAGGTCGCCGGGGAGGCGCCCGTGGCGCCGGAGAAAAAGGCCGCGTTTCCGGTGCCGAGATGCTGCTTGATCTTGCACCATAGTTCGCCAAGCGCGGCTGTGACGCCGCCCGGCTCCCGCCGCGATCGGCCGGAGACGACACTTGTCAGGCGCGCCAGCGGTTTGGCGCCGCGCTTCTCGGCGTGGTCGCGCGCCTCTATGATCAGGAAAGCGCCCAGCGAGCCGAGTGCAAAGGCGCCTTTTCCGCCGCGTTCCCAAATGGGGGCGTAACGGTCCTTCATGTTAAGGCCGGCGAACTCGTACAACATCATCATATCGAGCCGCTCACCGTTGTGGGCGCCGCCGACAAGTGCGATGTCGCTTTGTCCGGCGGTTATGCGCGACAGCGCGATGCGGACAGCATCCATGCCTGCCGCTTCTTCGCCCATGAACGTGCGCGACGATCCG
>Ga0134126_10010029_pt1 | contig 11940 bp, 12 predicted proteins | sample KB31752_FD_96881 | JGI IMG/M metagenome (GOLD analysis project Ga0134126, IMG submission 96881) | Terrestrial soil microbial communities with excess Nitrogen fertilizer from Kellogg Biological Station, Michigan, USA - KB3-175-2 | ecosystem: Environmental > Terrestrial > Soil > Unclassified ...
ATGGGCGCCGATTTCCGCGGCGATCCGTCGTCGGCTTTGCTTGAGGTGCTCGATCCGGAGCAGAATTCCACCTTCAACGATCACTACCTGGAGGTCGACTACGATCTCTCGGGTGTGATGTTCATCACGACGGCGAATACGCTCAATCTTCCGCCGCCGCTGATGGATCGCATGGAGATCATCCGCATCGCCGGCTACACCGAGGATGAAAAGGTCGAGATCGCGCGCAAGCACCTCATTCCGAACGCGATCGCCAAGCACGGCCTGAATTCCAAGGAATGGTCGATAAACGACGAGGCGTTGCTTACGCTGATCCGCCGCTATACGCGGGAATCGGGCGTGCGCAATCTCGAGCGCGAGCTCTCGACCCTGATCCGCAAGGCGGTAAAGGAACTCACGATCGAGAAGTCCAAGTCGGTTGCGATCGATGCCGAGAAACTCGGCGATTACCTCGGCGTGCCGAAGTATCGCTATGGCGAGGTGGAAGCCGAGGACCTGGTCGGCGTCGTCACGGGTCTGGCGTGGACCGATGTCGGTGGCGAGTTGCTCACCATTGAAGCCGCGATGATGCCCGGAAAGGGCCGCATGACGGTGACCGGCAACCTGCGCGACGTGATGAAGGAGTCGATCTCGGCCGCGGCGTCTTACGTCCGCTCGCGCGCGGTAGCCTTCGGCATCGAGCCGCCGTGGTTCGACAAGCGCGACATCCACGTGCACGTGCCGGAAGGCGCGACGCCGAAGGATGGGCCGTCAGCCGGCGTTGCGATGGTTACGGCAATCGTCTCGACGATGACCGGCATCCCGGTGCGCCGCGATGTAGCCATGACCGGCGAGATCACGCTGCGCGGCCGCATCCTGCCGATCGGCGGCCTGAAGGAAAAGCTGCTTGCTGCGCATCGCGGCGGCATCAAGACCGTGCTGATCCCTGAAGAGAACGCCAAGGATTTGGTGGAAATCTCCGATACGATCAAAAAGGGATTGGAGGTCATTCCGGTCACCCGCATGGACGAGGTGCTGGCCAAGGCATTGGTTCGCAAGCCCGAGCCGATTACCTGGGAAGAGGACACCACCAAGGCCGCGACGGCAGAACCGCCGGCCGACGAGGAGTCTTCCGGGCTCACGGCGCACTAGCGCCCTGACCTTCAACGAACTGGAAAGCGGCGCCGTAAGGCGCCGTTTTCGTTTCAAGAGAAGCGAGAGGATGGTATCGGCGCCGCGCGGGGCGGCGCCGAATTACACTTGCGAATCGCGCATTTTGGGAAAACCTTGCCGGACGGCGGGACGATCTCGCCGCTCGATGGATCCGGGAAAGGATCGGTCATGACCAAGAACGAACTTATCGCCGTGATTGCCGGCAAGACCCAGATGACCAAGACCGCCGCCGCCAATGTCATCGAAGCCACGTTCGATGCCATCACGACGACGCTGCGGAAGGGTGACGACGTCAAAATCATGGGGTTTGGTAATTTCAGAGTGGTCAAGCGCGCGGCCCGTGAAGGCCGCGACCCGCGTACCGGCGCGCCGGTCAATATCAAGGCGTCGAGACGGCCGCGGTTTAGCGCGGGCAAGGGCTTGAAAGAGGCGGTCAATAGCTGACCGTTTCGCTCAGGCGATGTCTTGACTGTATTTTCGCAGCTCGGGCCGTGGGCTAGCCGCCCACTGAGCGCGGTGTGTTTGTTTTGCGCGTCGCGTGTTGCGAGTCCCGGCTTGCCCGGACGGCATGTTGAGGCGATAAAGGTCCGATCGGGCGATTAGCTCAGTTGGTAGAGCGCCTCCTTTACACGGAGGATGTCGGCGGTTCGAGTCCGTCATCGCCCACCATCCGGGCACTTCGCCGCGAATGCGGACTACGCAAGCTTCCGAAATTCAAAGTTCGAAACGCAGAAAGGCAGGCGTGGAGAATGCTCCGCGCCTGCCTTGGCCCCGGAGGGTCCGGTCTACGCCGTCAGATCGCTTCTTTGAGTTCCTTGGAAGCGCGGAAGGCGACCTTCTTGCTCGCCTTGATCTGGATCGCTTCGCCTGTCGCCGGGTTGCGACCCATGCGCGCCGCGCGCTTGCGCACCTGAAGAATGCCAAGGCCGCCGATGCGGATGCGCTCGCCCTTCTTCAAATGCTTGACGATATTGCCGATGAAATCGCCGAGCACGGTTTCGGCCTGCTTCTTCGACATTTCATGCTCTTCAGCCATCGCCGCGGCGAGGTGCTTCAAAGTGACTGTCGTCGGTGTCGATTTTCCAGGAGCCGTTGCCATTGGAGGACCCTCCTCGTTGAAATTACGTGCCGGGCGAAACGCCAAGCATGCCCGCCCGCATAGACGATTCGGGGGCGGGCTGACCATCGAATCTTAGCGGTAAATGGGGCTTTTTCGCAGTTTTCGGTGAGCGGCGAGGCTGTCCTTGACTTGGCCAAATGCGGCCTATAACTCCCGCAGACGCCCGCGGGGGCGTAGCTCAGTTGGTTAGAGTGCCGGCCTGTCACGCCGGAGGTCGCGGGTTCGAGCCCCGTCGCTCCCGCCAGTTTTTCCTGTTCGATCAAAGTCTTATTTCTCCGGCCAGAAGCTGTTTCGATTCCAGGTTCGGCTTGATTCGACTGTCTTCCATTGTTGCGGGCGCGCCATGGCAACCCTCATAGAAGCTCTGTTCTTCGACGTATTCGGCACGTTGGTCGACTGGCGAACATCAATTGCTCGCGAGGCCGAACAAATCCTCGCGCCGCTCGGGAAATCAATCGACTGGATCGCCTTCGCCGATGCCTGGCGCGCGCAGTATCAGCCCGGAATGGAGGAAGTGCGGTCCGGCCGCCAGCCGTTCAGCAAGCTCGACGTCCTGCACCGGCGCAATCTTGAACGCATCCTTCCACGGTTCGATCTGCAAGGCTTGGATGATGCGACGTTACGTGCGCTGAATCTCGCGTGGCATCGGCTCGACCCCTGGCAGGACGTGCCGGCGGGTCTCGCGCGGCTGAAAAAGAAATTCTGGCTGGCGCCGGTATCGAACGGAAACATCGCACTGATGGTCGATCTCGCCCGCCGCAATAATTTTCCGTGGGATGCGATCCTCGGTGCGGAGGTCGCGCGCGATTTCAAGCCGAAGCCGGGTGTTTATCTGGCGGCGTGCGACGCATTCGGCCGCGAGCCCGAGCAATGCATGATGGTGGCCGCGCACAGCAAGGATCTCGAAGCGGCGGCGCAATGCGGCCTGCGTACCGCGCACATCACGCGCGTCAACGAATACGGCCCGAACACCGGCGAGCCGGCGCCGGCGGTGAAAGTCGATTTCGCGGCGAAGAGTCTGTTCGAGCTCGCGGATCAGCTACGCGCATAGCTTGGTCACCGGGGCGCCGCGAAGCGGAGGCTAACGCCCGCGCCCCGGAATGACAGAAAATCATCCCCGATACACCGGCGTGGACTGCGCAAAGAAGCTCCTCAAGTCGGTACCGCCACTAAGGCCAAGGTCCGCCCTAATGAGACGCCGCTTAACCCACATACTCCAGAATGTGCATGCCGCCGCCGGCGCGGTCGATGAGGTACAGCCGGCCATGCTCGTCGGCGCCGATGTCATTTGATTGTACCGCCGGCCGGCCATCGACTGCCGGCACGTAGTGGCCGACCTCCATGGGGCGGAACGGATCGCTCACGTTCACCGCTCGCAGGCCGGCGTTGAAATAGGTGAGAAAGACGAGGTTCTTCCACGAGCCATCACTGGGGATGTCTTCTAGGATATTGTGCGCGCCAAAGCGGCCGGGCCTGTCAAAATACTTTTCACGCTCGGGAATGAAGGTTGCGATCGGGATCAACCGGTCTTCCTTGCGCGCGTCAATCACCCACATGAACTGCGCATCCCGGTATTTCTGCTTGGCGCGTGCTTCGTCCGTGACCACGAGGTAGGGGCGGTCACCGATCGGCCAACAGGTGTGGCTCGATCCCGGAAACGGCGGCGACCAGGAAAGATGACCGACAAGCTTCATGTCGCGCAGGTCAGTGCAATCGATGACGGAAATGCCGCCGGCCCACCATGCACAATACATGCGATTGTCGCGGATCATGGGCGGCCCATGCAGCGTGACGGCCTCTTCGTGCGGCGCGGGCTCGCCTTCTTCGCCTTGGCCATTCGCCTTCATCCACGGCAGCCCCCAGATGCTGACAACATCGGGCTTGAGCGGATTGCGAATGTCGAGTGTCCAGATCACGCGCCTGTTCCAGCCGGGAGCGTTGTTCGGCAGAAACGCAAGCTTGCGCGCGTTATCGACGCCGAAGCGGTGCGGCCCGGTACCCGGCGTATCGTAGAATCCGACCTGTTTCGGCTCGCCGGCCTTACTGATGTCGAAGATAAAAAGACCGGTGCGTGCGTGACGGCCGGCCTCACCGCCCAGCCGCTCCGAGTTGACATAGAGGATATCGCCGTCGACCACGCGTAGTTTGTGCGAGTGGACGCCTGGCGGCGATTTCACTTCAGCAACTCTGCGCGGCTTACGCGGATCACGCACGTTATGCACGGTGAATCCTTCCGGCGCGTGCCCGCTCGACGTACCGACCGAACCGACATAAGCGAACCCTTTGTGGACTTGCACGAGACTACCGCAGCCCCATGCGGCAGTCGGATCATGCCCCAGCAGCCGAAAATTTTTTGACTCTTCAGGAAATGCGGTCATGCGCTCTCTCGGTCTAACTCATCATGACGACAGCAAAAGAGTATCGTTTAATTTCAGATCAGCCCAACTTGATGTGAGCTGCCTGGATCACCTTGCGCCACTTCTCAGTTTCATCGGCCAGGAATTTTCCGTACGCGGCGGGAGTCATCGATAATGGCACGACGCCGAGGCTGGTAAGCCTCGCTCTGATCCGCGGATCACCGAGCGCGGCATTGGTCGCCGAGTTGAGCCTGTTCACGATTTCAGAAGGTGTGTTTTTGGGCGCGCTGAGGCCAAGCGTGATGCTCGCCTCGTATCCGGGCAGGAAATCTCCAACAGTTGGAAGGTCAGGCAGCGCTTCGTAACGCTCTTTTGACGTGACTGCCAATGCACGCAGCCTGCCGGCTTTGATATGGCCGATCACCGGCGGCATCGTGGAGAATACCACCTGCACTCGACCGCCGAGCAGGTCGTTCAATGCCGGTGCAAGGCCGCGATAAGGCACGTGCACCATATCGATGTTCGCCATGGCTTTGAACAACTCCGGCGCCATGTGGGCCACGCTGCCGACGCCGGCTGATCCAAAGTTGATCTTGCCCGGGTTAGTTTTGGCGTAAGCGATGAATTCGGGGAAACTCTTGGCCGGAAATGATGTGTTGACCACTACGACAAGAGGGCCACTGGCGACGCTCCCGACCGGCGCAAGGTCGTGGAGAAAATTGTAACTGAGCTTATCATACAATGACGCGGTGACTGCGTCCTGCGAACCGCTGGTCAGGAGCGTATAGCCGTCGGGTGAGGCACGCGCGACTACCTCCGCCCCTAGAGTACCGCCGGCGCCACCACGATTCTCGACAATAAATGGCAGACCGAGGCTCTTCGACAGGCTTTGGCAGATGAGGCGCGTTACGATGTCACTCGCACTGCCGGCAGCGAAGCCGACGACAACGTGCACCGGCCGGCTCGGATAGCCTTCTGCCAGAGTGATGCGCGGCAGGAGAGACAACGCGGCTGCGCTTGCCGCCGTAAGACGAAGGAAATCTCTACGGGCAATTTGCATGGCTAAACCCCGTTGATCGTTCGGTTTCCTGAGAGTTGAACATGCGTCTTGTTGAATTTGACGCTGCTCAACTCGACGCTGGACGGTAACCGGGGAAGTTGCTTAAGGTCCATGATTCAAGAGCTTAATCGTTCTGAATTCGCCGCTGCGATCGCTGGATACATCGATGGATCGCCATGAAATCAGCTTTGGCCGGTTTTGCGTCGATCTGAACAGACGTCAGCTTGCGCGTGAGGGCGTAAAGGTACCGCTTGGCGGCCGCGCGCTCGACGTTCTTTGCGTGCTCGCCGCAGCGAACGGAGAAGTCGTCACCAAGGACGAACTGATGAGCAGAGTGTGGCCCGGATTAGTCGTTGAGGAAAATAACATCCAGGTGCATATCTCGGCACTGAGGAAAGCGCTCGACGAGGGCCAGAGCGGCGAGACCCATCTTGTGACCGTGCCGGGGCGCGGCTATCGGCTTGTCGGTCTTAAGTCTCCACCTGTACTCGGCGATGCCGGCGCGGAGAACGCGTCCGCTTCGATGTTATCTGAGGGACCTTCGATTGCCGTGCTGCCGTTCCAGAATATGAGCGGCGACCCCGAGCAGGAGTATTTCGCCGACGGCATGGTGGAAGAAATCATCGCCGGCCTTTCGCGCATAAAATGGCTGTCGGTGATTTCCCGCAATTCGACCTCCATCTACAAGCACAAACCGAAGGGCATAAAAGAAGTCACGGACCAGTTTGGCGTTCGTTACGTGCTGGAAGGCAGTGTGCGCAAGGCGGGGAATCGGGTTCGGATCAGCGCGCAGCTCATCGATGGTAAAACCGGCTCTCATCTTTGGGCCGAGCACTACGACCGCGTATTGGAAGATGTCTTCGCCCTTCAGGACGAGATCACCATGCGTGTGGTCGGCGCCATCGAGCCGAGCCTCTGGAAGGCTGAGATCGATCGCATCAAACGACAGCGGCCGAAGAACCTCAACGCTTACGATCTCGTGTTGCGCTCGCTGCCTTTTGTTTTGGGCCACATACCGCAGGACTCCGAAGTAGCAATTCCGCTCCTTCAGGATGCCGTGAAGCTCCAACCGGATTACGCGGCTGCTCATGCTTTTTTAAGCAGGTGTTTTCACCATCGTTACGCTCGTGGAGGGCTCCGTGAGGAAGATCGCGTCGCTGCAATTCGGCACGCGCGTGCCGCGATTGCCTACGGCAGCGACGATGCGACGGCGCTCGCGACCGCTGCCCACGTCATTGCATTCGACGAGCATGATACCGCCACGGCGCTCAAACTGTTTGATCGCGCGTTGGAGTTAAGTAGCTCCAATATTTTCGCACTCAGCTTCAGCGCAATTATCCTTGCCTGGATGGGCAGGGCCGAGGTTGCTACCGAACGAGCCGAGCGCGCCCTGCGGCTAAGCCTGTTCGACTTTTATAATTTTCGCGCGCATCACGCTTTGGCGATCGTGCATTTTTGCAATCAGCAATACGGTGACGCGGTGGAAGCGGAACGCAGCGCAGTTAACGCCAATCCAAGATTTAGTGTTGCGCACGCCGTTTTGGCGGCGGCACTCTGGCGAGCCGGCCGCGTGGCAGAAGCGAAGGCTGCCGCGCGGGGCGTATTGGAGCACGAACCGACTTTCACCATTCGTGGGCTTCGGATCGTCGCCGGCGGACTTAAGCCGGCGGTGTTTGAGCCTTTTGCCGACGTTTGGCGCGAAATCGGCTTGCCGGAGTGATTAACGACGAAGCTCGCGACGACATGTTTTTACCCCCGATAAACCGGCGCGGGCTGCGTGAAGAAGCTCAGCAGGATGTGATAGACCAGCATGTAATTTTTCTGCTGGAAACTCGCGTGTGAAATTCCGGCCATTACCGAGAAGCTTTTATCCGGGTTCGGCAGCTTCTGGAAAAATTTCAGCAAGTCCTCGATCGACGCGATGCCGTCCCACTGGCCGCGCATGATCAGAGTCGGCACGGTAATCTTCTCCGGATCGACCACCGGCAGTTTGGAGCACATATCGACGTAAGTGCCGGTGGGCACAGAATCGTCGAGCGCGGTGACGGCATCCGCGAACGCGTCGATGACGCGCTCTTCGGCGGTGCCGGGATGGTCGCGTTCGAATATCGAATGAATGAAGGCCTTGTCGATCTGCCGCCGATTCTTCGAAATAAATTCGGGCAATCTTTTGCGACGCTGCTCCAGCGTCGGGGAGCCTTCGCCGGTCCACACCATGGCGTCGAGCGCGAGCCGCGCGACTAATTCCGGATGCCGTTCGGCGAACATCGCGGCGCGCAACGCCCCCGACGATATGCCGTAGACCAGAAACGGCCGTTTCCCGCGCAACTTCTGGATGTATTGGGCGGCCGCGAAGCAATCGTCGGCGCCTTGCGCGATCGGCGCGTTGTTGTCGCGGTCCTTGGTCGAGCGGCCGTAGCCTTCCATGTCGACGCACCAGCAGTCGAACCCGTGGCGCGCGAAGAAACCCATGGCCGACGAATCCGGCCGCCCCGGAACCTGCAAATCGAAGGTCGGCTGCGACGCCATCGAGGAGCCGTGCACGAACAGGATCGTGCCGTTGCTTTTGGCCGGCTCGCCGGCGCATTTTTCCCACAGGAACAGCTTCGCGCCGCCGTCTTTGCTGGTCCAATGCTCGGTGCCTTGGATTGGTGCTCCGGTCATTTCGTTCATTTGCCACCCGTATCGATTTGATCGGCGCTACACGCCGCGCGCTATTTGATCAGCGCGATGTGATTGTCTTTGATGACTTTCGCCCATTTGTCGATCTGCGCCTGCATGAAGACGGCAAATTCCGGCTGGCTCATTGTGAACGGCGTTGCGCCCTGCTTCTCCCATGAGGCCTTGATGTCGGGGCGCCGGAGAATCTTCGTGATCTCGCGATTGAGAAGATCGACGATCGGCTGCGGAGTGCCCTTGGGCACCATGAAGCCAACCCATAGCGTTGCCTGGAAGCCCGGCAAGGTCTCGGCGATGGTGGGAACATTGGGCAGGATAGGCGAACGTTTCGCGCCGGTGGTGCCGAGCGCGCGCACTTTGCCGGCTTCAATGAACGCCGCCATCGTCGGAACGCTGTCGAACAGCATCTGGATCTGGCCGCTGAGGATGTCCGTGCGCATTCCGGTCGAGCCCTTGTAGGGCACGTGCACGATGTTGATGCCGGTCAGATTCTTCAGCAGCTCGGCCGCCATGTGATAGTTCGAGCCGGGGCCGGACGATCCGAAATTGAGCGTGCCCGGTTTCGCCTTTGCGAGCGCGACGAGCTCGGCCACGCTTTTTGCCGGCACCGAAGGATTCACCACCAGCACCAGATCGCTGTCGATCAGCGGCGCGACCGGCACGAGGTCCTGCATCAGGTGATAGACCTTGCGCGTGTAAAGCGTCTCATTGACGGTCTGCGTGCCCGACACCATCAGCAGCGTGTAGCCGTCGGGCGCGGATTTCGCGACGTAATCGGTGCCGATGGTGGTTCCGGCCCCCGGCCGGTTTTCGACCACGAAGGGCTGATGCAACGCCGTCTGTAGTTCCTGCGCCATGATGCGGGTGAAGATGTCGGTCGGCCCGCCGGCGCCGAAGGGAGCGATGATCTTGACGGTCCGCGAGGGATACTGATCGGCCGCAAAGGCGGGGCCGCCAAGTGCCGACGCGGCACCGAGCATCGTGAGGAGCGTCGTTCGCCGGGTCAGAGTCATTATTTGTCTCGAATGTGAGAGATTTCGGGCGCTTGTCGTCAGGCGTCAATATCGAGGGCCGTTTGCACCTCTGTCAATCCGCGCTGGGTGCGGGCTTTTCCGTTCGTGGATGCCGCAGAATGTCGGCTTGCCACCCCCGGAACACTGCGGTAAGCCTCACCCGCTCCCGTCCGTGAGCCGAATCCACCGATGACAAGGGCGATTTCGTGCGGGGCTGCGGCGCCGTTCACGTGCCGCCGAGCAGTCCAGGGCGGGCGTTAATCCGGGTTCGGAACAGGCATGGGCAGAGGTCGCCGATGAGCGAATTGTTGCTGGATTACCTCCCCTTGATCGTCTTCATTGCGGTCGCGATCGGCCTTGGCTCGGCGCTGCTGATCGCGCCCTTCATCGTTGCCTACAGGTCGCCCGATCCTGAAAAGCTGTCGGCTTACGAGTGCGGATTCAATGCATTCGACGACGCGCGCATGAAATTCGACGTGCGGTTCTATCTGGTCGCTATTCTGTTCATCATTTTCGACCTTGAGGTGAGCTTCTTGTTCCCCTGGGCGGTGGCGTTCAAGGAGGTAGGGGCTTACGGCTTCTGGGCGATGATGATCTTCCTTGGCGTGCTGACGATCGGCTTCATATATGAGTGGAACAAGGGGGCGCTCGAATGGGATTGAAATGCCCATGAGTATTGTCGCACCCGCGGCCACCGGCATTCTCGACCCGCGCACCGGCAAATCGGTCGGCGCGGACGATTCATATTTCGTCGGCATGAACAACGAACTTGCCGACAAGGGCTTTCTTGTCACCGCCGCCGACGACCTGATCACCTGGGCGCGCACCGGCTCGCTGATGTGGATGACGTTCGGGCTCGCCTGCTGCGCCGTCGAAATGATGCAGATGTCGATGCCGCGTTACGACGCGGAGCGTTTCGGCTTCGCGCCGCGCGCCTCGCCGCGGCAATCGGATGTCATGATCGTTGCCGGCACGCTGACCAACAAAATGGCGCCGGCGCTGCGCAAGGTTTACGACCAGATGCCGGAACCGCGCTACGTGATCTCGATGGGATCCTGCGCCAATGGCGGCGGTTACTATCATTACTCCTATTCGGTGGTGCGCGGCTGCGACCGCATCGTGCCGATCGATATCTATGTGCCGGGCTGCCCGCCGACCGCCGAAGCGCTGCTCTACGGAGTCATGCTGCTGCAAAAGAAAATCCGGCGCACCGGAACGATCGAGCGCTAGGCGGAACCGGGAATGGACGAAACGCTCGACAGGCTTGGGCAGGCGATCAAGAACGCGTTGGGCGAGTCCGTCGTGGGCACAGCGGTCGCGCGCGGTGAATTGACCGTGACGGCACGGGCCGCCGATATCGTCAAGGTTGCTACGTTCCTGCGCGACGATCCGGAATGCCAATTCGTCTGCATCGTTGACGTAACCGCTGTCGACCGGCCGACGCGCGAGCGCCGTCTCGATGTGGTCTATCATTTCCTCTCTCCGGTCATGAATCGCCGCGTGCGCGTGAAAATCGAAACCGACGAGCGCACGCCCGTGTCGTCGCTGATCGGGGTCTTTCGCGGCGCGGATTGGTTCGAACGGGAGGCCTACGATCTTTACGGGGTGTTGTTCACCGGTCATCCCGACATGCGCCGCATTCTCACGGATTACGGTTTCGAGGGGCACCCGCTGCGCAAGGACTTTCCGCTCACCGGTTTTGTCGAGGTGCGTTACGACGACGAAGCCAAGCGCGTGGTCTATGAGCCGGTGAAGCTCGCGCAGGAGTTTCGCACGTTCGATTTCCTCTCGCCGTGGGAAGGCACCGATTACGTGCTGCCGGGCGATGAGAAGGCGGCGCCGGGCGCCGCCAACAAGCCGGCCGGAGAGCCGGCGAAGAAGGTGTCGCCGTGAAGCAGACACTCAAGCCCGGGCTGAAGCACAAATTTTCCTACGTGGTGCCCGAGAACAAGACGGTTCCGTTTACCTATCCGGAGTCGCCGGAGATTTCGGCGATGCCGAAGGTCTTTGCGACCGGCTTCATGATTGTGCTGATGGAATGGACCTGCATTCAATTGATGGCGGCGCACCTCGATCCCGGCGAGGGCTCGGTCGGCGTTCAAGTCGACGTCAGCCATAGCGCGGCGACCCTGCCGGGCATGACCGTCACCGTCGAGGCCGAGTGCATTGAAGCCAGCGGCCGCAAGCTGACCTTCAAGGTGCGCGCGCATGACGGCGTCGATGTCATCGGCGAGGGCACGCACGGCCGCGCGGTCGTGGCCTGGGACAAGTTCAATTCACGGCTCGCCGAAAAAGCCAAGCTGGCGGGAGTGGCGTAATGGCAGAGAACGCCGTTCGCAATTTCACACTGAACTTCGGGCCGCAGCATCCGGCCGCGCACGGCGTGCTGCGTCTCGTGCTGGAGCTTGACGGCGAGATCGTCGAGCGGGTCGATCCGCATATCGGCCTGCTCCACCGCGGCACCGAAAAGCTGATCGAGCACAAGACTTATCTACAAGCGGTGCCTTATTTCGACCGGCTCGATTACGTCGCGCCGATGAATCAGGAGCATGCCTTCTG
>Ga0134126_10010031_pt1 | contig 11939 bp, 3 predicted proteins | sample KB31752_FD_96881 | JGI IMG/M metagenome (GOLD analysis project Ga0134126, IMG submission 96881) | Terrestrial soil microbial communities with excess Nitrogen fertilizer from Kellogg Biological Station, Michigan, USA - KB3-175-2 | ecosystem: Environmental > Terrestrial > Soil > Unclassified ...
AGCCACGCCGTGAATGGCGTGGCTCTTAGTTGTGGATTCGGATGAGTCGGTCTGAGTCGTCCTAGGTGGCGGATTGCATCCAGACCTTCGAATCGATCTTGCGGGGAGCGCGCGTCCGCCGGAGAGGCGAATTCGCAGGGGTGGTGGATCCCTGGAAGGCGCCTGACTGAGCGTTTGTGCCATTGGTGGCGCCGGGGGCGTAGTTCACCGAGGGGTCGCCGGCGGCGGTGTGATCGTGCTCCACGCGGTTCATGCGGGCGTAGTTGGGGATGGCCAGCATCGGAGTTCCATCCTGCCACTTGCCGGTGATGACCATTACGCCGCCGAGCAGGTCTGGCCTCCACTCCGCCTTGAGCGGCTCGTTGCTTAGAGGCTGATCGAGACTGTGCTGATCGGCGGTCTCCACGTTGTAGAGGAGCGGGCCGTACTGCAACGCGACGAGGTTCGTGTCGGCCTTGATGCGTGGATCCGCCTTGAGGCGCTGGACCTCCATCGGAAGCTCGAACTCGATGGTGTCGCCGGGCTCCCAGCGGCGCTCGATCACCGCATAGCCGTTGACGATGTGGGGCGTGAACGGCTTGCCGTTGAGAGCAATCCGCTTGAGGCCGCTGACCGGAGGCGTCGTGGTGTAGAGCACCGACGTGGCGCGATTGGGTACACGGATATGCACGCTGAAGGTCTGCGCCTGCTCCGGCTTGATGGTGATGGCGACCTTTCCTTTCCATGGATACTCGGTCTTCTGAATCACCTGCACGTTCGTGCCGGCAATCTTGCCGACGTTGACGCGACCGCCGATGAACAGGTTCACATGGAGAGCCGACGGCCCCTTGGTGTAGCTCCAGGTGGGAACCATCAGCAGCGTGCGCGAGATGTTGCTGACACAGCACGGGCAAACGTGCCACGGCGTGCGCTCGGTGTTGATGAGGGGATTGGTGTAGCAGAAATTCTTTCCTTGAAGATCGACCGAGCCGAAGAGCGCGTTGTACATGGTCTGCTCATACAAGTCCGCATACTTGGCGTCGTGATAGGCGAGGTTCATCTTGTACTGAAAGAAGATGAGGCCGCAGCTCGAGCACGACTCGCAGTAGGCCTCATTGCGCAGCGAGTAGTTGGGGCCGAAGCCTTCGGAGGTTTCGCCGCTGCCGATGCCACCGGTCACGTAGTACTTCTTGTTGACCATGTTGTCCCAGAGCGAGAGGACAGCGCTCTGGTAGTCAGGATTGTGAGTTTCAGCGGCGACGTCGGCCATGCCGGAGTAGAAGTACGTCGCGCGCACCGCGTGGCCGACGGCTTCGTACTGCTTGATCGCCGGCTCGTGGGTCTGGTCGTATTCCTGGCCGCCGGGATCCTGGCCGCGGCAGTCGATGAGGAACTTGGCGAGAGCAATGTAGCTGTCGCCGTGACTACCCTTGCCCTCCATATCGTTGACGAAGCGGCCGAAGCGAACGAGGGCCTGCTCCATCTCCTGATGACCGTCATACCACTTCTGCTGGCCGGGGCCGGGGCCGATGTTCGCGGCCCAGCAGTCGGCGAGCTTCTTTGCTGCGTTGTAGAGACGAAGGTCCTGTCCCTGGGTGAGGGTGTAGTGATTGATGGCCGACTCGATGAAGTAGCCGGCGGTGTAGCCCTCGTGGTTGCCGCGATGATCGGGCATCCAGTGCCTGGGCCAACGGTTGCGATCGGAGAGCGTGTACGCAGTCTGCAGATAGCCGTCAGGCTCCTGCGCGGCGAGAACGATCGGGATCCACCGTTCCAGAGTTTCCTTGAACTGCTTTTGCGCAGCGATGATGTCCTGATCGCCCTGCGGGTCGACCATGAGCGCGATGCACATGGCCTCGACGGTCTGGTGCACCCACGCGTTTGAGAAGACGTAGCCTTTGTGGCGGCCGTGCGGCTCACCGCGGAGTGCCTTCGCCGCTTCGATGAAGTTATCGAGCCCACCCTGACCCTGCGTGAGATCGGTGCGTTCGCACTGGGCGATGACATGCGGGATCCAGCTGACGATCAGGGTCTTGGCGCGCTCGTTCCACATGGGATTGTCGATCGCGTAGACCGGAGTGGTGTAGACGACGTCGAGCCGGTCCTTCGGCGGCGCCTTTTCGGCGTGCACGAACAGCTTCGAAGTGCTGTTGTCGGGCTTCCCGAGAGCCGTGAGCTCAAGAACGTATTCGCCCGGAGCAGAGAAAGTCGCCGTCGTGTCCATGGACGTTGCATCTGCAAAGACGACATGGCCGGGGCCGGAAGATTTACTCCAGCGCACGCGCTTGGGGGACGACGGCAGCAGCCAGTCGGCCGAGCCGGCGAGATAGGTATTGGCGCCGAGTACCACCGAACGGTCTACGCCTGCCTTGACGAGGGGAGGGAAGAGAGGAACCGGCCCGCTGCTGAAGACCTTCCACTCGATGATTCCTGCAGGGTGCGTGCCATCGGAGACGATCTCCAAGCGCAGTTTGTCTGTCTTCACAGGGTCAAAGGTGGTGCTGTTGAAGGCATCCGCGCTGACTCCGAGGCCTTTTGCGTTGACGACCGGAACGAACGCGGATCCGTCCCAATAGGTCACCTTGTAGGAGGCCGGGGCGCCGCCGAAACGATTGTCGATCGACCAATACACCTCGACACGATTCGTAGTGACAGGCCTGCTCCACTCGTACTGGACCCAGTGCGGTTCTGTGGGAGGCCACATGACGAAGACAGGGTGTGTGCGGTCGTGCGAGTTCTCAGGATCGAAGCCATCATTCAGCGCGGAGATTCTGTTGTCCGCGGGCGCACCAGCCGTGGAAGGAGTGGCGACCTTCGCGAGATTTACCGAGACATCTTCATTGGCGACAGCGGCGAACGCGGGCGAGTGATCGACGGCTGCTACGAGTGCGGCACCGGCTGCGCCGGCCAGGAAGTGTCTACGATTTACCGTGCCGCCGGGATTTACCGTGCCGCCGGGATTCACCGTGCCGCCGGCGAGCGGCGACTCAGCTGGTGCGGAGGAGGAAGCAGAAGAAGAAAGCTCGGGAGACGCCGGACGGGCAGGCTTCATTTGTCGGTTCCTTTACCGTAATGGCATGCGTTGTCGCGGGCGAATCAGGAGGGGTTTTCCGCAATTTCCTGATGAAGTCCTCAATCGTCCGCGTAGGGTGCGCAAAGTATCGTACCGCCGGTGCAAGCGCGTTTTCCAGTCGATAAAAGCGCGGTTTGCATCGGTTTTGGTATACGTCAATGTACACACCGGAAATATCTTTGTCCATAATCGTTTTCAGGGTCCCGGGAGGCCCCAAAATTTGCCAGATCGCAATATTTTTGCACGAACTGGCTGTTTGTCGAATTGCAGGGGAATAGGGCGGTTTCCGGGCATACGGAAGCAATACGGCGTTGCATTGTCGCCAAAAAAGAGTAAATTTCCGCAAAAGTTCCGTTGACATTGGATACACAGTTGAATACAAAATAAGACCCACAGCGAAAACCGTGCTTGATCGTTTTGAATGGGCCCGCGGCAGAGCACCGTTGACTTGGGTTACACACGGATTCGTTGGCGATGTTCTTGCTTGTCCTTAATGGAGGCGCAGTATGAGATTTCGCTTAGCAACTTTGACAACTTCCCTCGCAGCTCTGTTTCTGTTCATTCCTGGAGGCCTCAAAGCGCAGTCATCTGGCAACCAGGGAACAGTCACGGTGACGGTTCAGGATACGTCCGGCGCCCTGATCCCAAGTGCCAAGATCGAGCTCGTCGAGAACAGGTCAGACAGCGCTCGATCCGCGGAGACCGATAGCAAAGGCTTGCACAGCTTTGTGAACCTGAATATCGGTACATATCACATGTCGGTTTCGCACGCTGGATACCAGACGAAGGTTTATCAGGACGTGCTGGTGGAGAGCTCGACGACGACAACAGTCGACGTTGTTCTTCCTGTCGGTCAGGTTTCGGAGACAGTGAACGTGACGTCGCAGGCGAATGCGTTGCTGCAGACGACGTCCACCGAAATCGGCACTGTCATCAACTCGAATGACATTGAGAATCTTCCTATCTCAGGCCGCTCGATCTCCAGCTTGACAACGTTGACGCCGGGTTACTCGGGCACGTGGAATGGCCTGCCGGAGCCGGCGGAAGGAACCAACGTCGACGGCGCAGTGGCGAACAATGGCCGCACGAAGTACCAGGGCACCATCTCGACCTCCATCTCTCCGCGCATCGAGTCGTTTGAGCAGGTGAGCGTGGTGACGGACGGGCTAAGCCTCGCCAATGGTTTCGGCCAGGCGACGATGCAGCTCAACTATGTGTCTCGCCGGGGAAGCAACGCCTTCCACGGCCGTGCGTACTATGACTTCCGCAACTCCGGACTGAACGCAAACTCGTGGGCGAACAACGTCTCCGGGGCGCGCAAGAACAAACTCATCCAGCACGATTTCGGCGTGAGCGTCGGCGGCCCGATCCTGCATAACAAGCTTTTCTTCTTTGGCACGTTTGCGATGTTCAAGCAGCCGGGCACTCAGACGGTGAACAACTACATCTTTCCTACGTCAGTGACCAACGGTATTTATGGCTATAAGGGCACCGATGGGCAGACACATAACGTCAACCTGTTCCAGTTGGCTTCGCAGTACAGTGGTGCGACTTTGCCGACTACGATCAATGCCTCTGTAAATACGCTGATCCAGAATGCTCTTAAGGCATCCAGTGGGTTGAGTACAGCTCAGACTGCTGACCCGCTGAATCTCACTCAGGTCTTCTTCAGCGCACCGAACGAGCAGACCCAGTACTATCCGGTGGCGCGAGTGGATTACAACGTGAACGACAAGGTTCGCATGTATCTCTCGTGGATCATGAATGAGAGCAAGCCGATCGGAAGTTATCCGTCGCCCTTTCCGGGATCGGGTTACGCCAACCAGAACGGCAACAACTACACCCGCAACTTCAACGCGAACTACGGCCTCGACTACATCATTACGACCAAGCTGATCAATCAGTTCAAGTTTGGCTTCCTGTATAGCAAGCAGTTGTTTGCAGCCGGGTCGACACCGAACTGGCAGACGAACCCGGTCGTCTTCTTCAACATGACGGGCGACGGCCCCAACCGTATGTCAGGCGTGAATTACACGCTGCCCAGCGGCTATGAATATCCCGTGTTCAGCATCTCAGACGGCGTTACGTACGAGAAGGGATCGCACAGCATCAACTTTGGCTTCCAGGGTTACCGCGAACAGGATCACTACTACAATCCTCCCGTTGGTTTCCCGAATGTCAACTTTGGTCTCGTGACCGGCGATCCGGCACAGAACGCATTTACCTACACTGGCACCAATCCCACACTACCGGCTGCCAACAGCACGATCCAGGCAGAGGCGTGGCAGATTTACGCGATCCTGACCGGGCGCATCTCGGGCGTGAATGGCAGTAACGGATACGACTACGGCACCAACTCCTATCAGCCTCACTCCTTCAACCTGGATGAGGTTGCGATTGCCTCCGGAATCTGGGCTCAGGACTCGTGGAAGGTGCTTCCGAACCTGACGCTCAACTACGGTATGCGCTGGGACTTCGTTGTAGATCCTCATGACGTCAAGGCGGCCTACCACAATGCGAAGCTGGACAGCATCTACGGTCCAACCGCGATCGGCAATCTCTTCAACCCCGGTTCGCTGGGGGGCAATCTGAACCCTTCGTTCTCACTGAACCCGCGGCCGTTCCACGGGTGGTATAAGACGCCGCAGCCTCAGGTCGCACTGAACTGGAGCCCTCGCCCCGAGAAGGGGTCGGCTTGGGCAAGCATCTTCGGCGAAAATGCTACGTCGATTCGTGCCGGCTTTGGACTCCGCAACTTCACTCAGCCTTACCAGTTCTACTGGGATGCAGCATCGGCTCAGGCCCTGCTTTATTACCAGAGCTTTGCGTTGACCGCCAACACCAGCGGCGCGCCAGGCACCTACGCACCCGGCTCGCTGACCTACGGTCAGACCCTGCCGTCCTATGCGTTCAACCCGGCAACCTTCCCGACAACGGCGCCGATGTCAAACTTCACCTTCATCAACGGCGGCGTGCCCTTTGAGGGCATCAACGCGAACATTCGCATGCCGTACTCCGAATCGTGGAACTTCGGCATTCAGCGGGCGCTGGCGCATAACACCGTTGTCGAGGTTCGCTATAACGGCAACCACACGATTCACAACTGGACAACCTACAACTACAACGAAGTCAACATCTTCGAAAACGGCTTCGTGACGGAGTTCAAGAACGCACAGGCGAATTACATCGCGAACGGCAAGACGAGCTTCAGCGATAAGAACGGCATCCACACGCCGATCCTCGATGCAGCCTTTGCCAACACGCCGAGCGCGTTTACGAATGCGACGTTCCTTGGTTATCTCCAAAATGGTCAGGCCGGCTCGTTCGCACGTCAACTCGCTGGGAATAACCAAAACACGCCAGCGTACTTCTGCGCGCTGGTCGGCTCCGCCTTTGGGCCGTGCAAAAACAATGCCAACTTCACAGGCGCTGGTGCCGGTTACCCGATCAACTTCTTCCAGGCCAATCCCTATGCTGCGGGTGCGAACTCGGCATATATGACCGACGCGGCGTACTCGAACTACAACGCGCTGCAGATAGACGTGCGCCAGGGCAACTGGCGCGGGCTGCAGGGCGATTTCAACTACACGTTCGCGAAGACACTCGGTTTCGGAACTAACAACAACGATTACCTCGCAACGCTGGACAACTTCTACACGATACGCAATCCCCATAATTCCTACGTGCCGCAATCGTTTGATCTCCGCCATGTATTCCATGGCTACGGAACATACGATCTGCCGTTCGGCAAGAACAAGGCGTTCCTCAACTCCAATAATCTTGAAAATTCGATCTTCGGCGGCTTCACCGTGGGCACTGTCGTTGGCTACCAGACAGGCTTCCCGTTCCTCTTTACGGGTGGCTATGCCACCTTCAACCAGTACGACGGCGGTGTACGGTTAGTCGGCACGACGGCGTCAGCTCTTCAGAGCAAGGTGGGCATCCACCATGTGGCGAACCGTACAACATCTCAGGCATTTGATCCGTCGCTGTACGCGGCCAACGGCACCGCGAACAACGCGATTATCGCTCCGAACACGACACCCGGAACGATCGGTAGCGTGGTATTCCTGCATGGACCGAATGTTTTCACCCAGAACATGGCGCTCTCGAAGTTGATTCCTATCAAGGAAGCCATGGCGCTGAGTATTCAGGCGGAGTTCATCAACGTGTGGAACCACCCCACGTGGGGAACCCCCTCTGGCACCTTGCAGTCCACGAGTTTCGGTACGTCGAGCATCTCCACAGGTGCACGTCAGATCGAGCTGCGCGGCAACTTCACCTTCTAACTGGGCCTGAAGTATGAGGGCCTGAGAGTATGACTCGAGGCTGATGCAGTGACTCCCTCACTGCATCAGCCTTTCTTCTTTGTGTGGCGTCAAATTAAGCAGAGCGGGCCGGAAATGGGCAAGGACGTGAGATGAAAATGAATCGCCGTCAATTTGTGACGGGCGCGGCTATGTTGACCGCTGCAGGCACTTCACCGGTCATCGCGCGTGCGGCGGCCGCCAAAGGAGGGGTGCCTTCCTCGGTGAAGCCGCTGTCGCTTTCTGCTGTGCGGTTGCTGCCCTCAGATTTTGCGACGGCGGTTGAGGTGAACCGCAAATACCTGCTGAGCCTCAGTGCCGATCGCCTGCTGCACAACTTTATGAAGTATGCGGGATTGCCGCCGAAGGGCGAGATCTACGGCGGATGGGAGAGTGACACGCTTGCCGGCCATACTGCGGGTCATTACCTTTCCGCTTTGTCGCATATGTATGAGCAGACCGGAGATGTGGACTGCAAGAAACGAGCAGATTATGTTGTGAGCGAACTGGCGCGGGCCCAGGCGGCGCGCGGGACCGGTTATGTGGGTGCGTTAGGGCGAAAGCTGAAGGACGGCACGATCGTCGATGGCGAGGCGATCTTTCCCGAGGTGATGCGCGGGGAGATCCATTCCAGCGGTTTCGACCTTAATGGGTCGTGGTCGCCGCTGTATACCGTGCACAAGGTGATGGCCGGATTGCTGGATGTGCATGCGGCGTGGGGGAATCCGGAGGCACTGAAGGTCAATCTCGGGCTTGCCGGCTATTTCCAAAAGGTCTTCGCCGCGCTGAGCGACGCGCAGATGGAGGAGATGCTTCACACAGAGTACGGCGGATTAAACGAGAGCTTTGCGGAACTGTCTGTGCAGTCGGGTGACAAGCGCTGGCTCGAGATCTCGCAGCGGATCTATGACCATCGAGTTCTTGACCCACTGGAAGCAGGTCAGGACAAGCTGGCGAACCTCCACGCGAACACGCAGATTCCTAAACTGATAGGTTTGGCGCGTATTCACGAGCTGAGCGGCAAGCCGGCGCCGGGAGATGGCGCAAGCTTTTTCTGGAGGGCGGTGACAGAGCATCACAGCTACGTCATTGGCGGGAATGCGGACCGCGAGTATTTCACTGCGCCGGACACGCTCGCCGCGCATATTACCGAGCAGACCTGCGAGCACTGCAATACGTACAACATGCTCAAGCTCACGCGGCACGTGTACAGCTGGACCCCGGACGCTTCGTACTTCGATTACTACGAGCGCGCGCACCTGAATCACGTGATGGCCGCGCAAGATCCAAGGACGAGTGGCTTCACGTACATGACGCCGCTGATGACCGGGTCACGTCGTGACTATTCAAGCCCTGATCGCGATGCCTTCTGGTGCTGCGTGGGAACCGGCATGGAGAGTCACTCGAAGCACGGTGACTCGATCTTCTGGGAGGGCGACGGAACGCTGCTGGTCAACCTCTATATCCCCGCAGAGGCCAACTGGGCGGCTCGTGATGCAAAGGTGAAGCTTGAGACCAAGTATCCGATGCAACCGGAGTCGCGCCTTACGTTGACCAGCCTGAAGAAGCCGGGTCGCTTTGCTATCGCATTGCGCGTTCCCGGATGGGCGAAGGGCAGTGCGGCCGTCTCTGTGAATGGCAAGCCCTTTGAGCCGACGATCAGCAAGGGCTACGCCATCGTCGACAGAAAGTGGAAGCAGGGAGACGTGGTAGCGATCACGCTGCCGCTTGAGCTGCGCATTGAACCTACTCCAGGTGATGAGAGCACCATTGCGATCATGCGCGGACCGATGGTCATGGCTGCCGATCTGGGGTCGACCTCAGAGAAATGGGACCAACCTGACCCGGCGATGGTCGGTGAGAACCTGCTTGGCGGTTTCAAGTCGACGCCGAATGTGGAACGCGTTTCGTACGAGACGCACGGCGTGATTCGGCCGGCTGATCTCACGTTTGTGCCTTTCTATAGCCAGTACGAGCGGCGCAGCGCGGTCTATTTCAAACGCTTCAACGACGAACAGTGGAAGGCGGAGCAGGCTGCTTTTCTCGCTGAGCAGGAACACCTGAAAGACATCGCCGCTCGCTCGGTGGATGTGATGCACCTGGGTGAGATGCAGCCGGAGCGCGACCATAACCTGGTCTCGCAGATCTCCTACCCGGTGGTTTACCGCGGACGGCAGGGCCGCGATGCGCGCGCGGGTGGCTACTTCGAGTTCACGATGAAGACGAAGCCAGGACCGCTGGTATTGATGGCAACCTACTGGGGCGACGAGCGCGGCAATAACTTCGACATTCTTGTCGATGAGGTGCTGGTGGCCTCGCAGCAGCTGAAGGACAACAAGCCGGGCAAGTTCTTTGAGGTCGAGTACCCGATACCCGAGGCGCTGACCAAAGGGAAGACCAGCATTCGCGTGAAGTTTGTGCCGCACAATCGCTCCACGGCCGGTCCCGTTTTCGGCGTGACGCTGTTCACACAGAAGCCGCTGAATGGACCACCGAAGGGCCAGGCAACGACAACTACATCTTCTTCGCTTTAGGAGCGAGGAAGCCTCGAAGTCAGGAGAGCTTCACGGAGACGCTGTTCGCAGACAGCGTGAAGCTCTTTTCTCCACCACCTGCGAGCTTTGCCTTGAAGGCACGCGGGTGTGTGCGCGAACCTTTGCCGCGTCGCAGGGTGAGGGTCTTGGAAGCGTCATCCCAGCGCATGGCGATCTCCTCAAAATCGCCGCGTTCATGGTTGAAGGTCGCGCCGTCGTCGTCGTAGAAAGTGAAGGCGCCGTTTGCCCCTGGATACACGGTCAACGTCAGCGGCTCAGTTGAAGGTTCGTCGGCATATTGCTTCACCGGTCCTGTAGGCACAATGGCTCCGGCGCGCACGAGTAGCGGCATGGAATCGAGTGGCGCTTCCACAGTGACGTTGCTGCTGCCCTGGACCTGCTGCGAAGTCCAGAAGTTCCACCATGTGCCCTGAGGAAGCGTCAACGAGCGCGACGTTGCGCCATTCTCAAAGACGGGTGCGACGAGCAGGCTTGGACCGAAGAGATATGCATCGACGGTTGCCCAGGCCTTCTCGTCCTCAGGAAAGGCGAGGCCAAGGCTGCGGATGAGTGGGAGACCTGTGGTGTGCGTCTCGTAGGCCGCGGAATAGAGATAGGGAAGCAGACGATAGCGCGTCTCCAGGAACTTGCGGCAGATGGGTTCCACCGCGGCGTTGTGCAGATCCTCTTCTTTCGGAAGGAACGAGGCTGCATTCGGTCCCATCTCGGATGGGCCATAGCTGCCTGTATTCCAGCCCCACGGGCGGCGCAGTTGCCAGGTGCGGCCGTGGCAGCGGAATGATGGGCAGAAGGAGCCGAATTGGAACCAGCGCACGAAGAGCTCGGCGGTGAATTCGCCCGAGGGCACGAAGCCGCCGATGTCGGTTCCCCAGTAGGGAACGCCGTTCAGCCCGGCGTTGATACCCTCCATGATTTGCGTCTCGAGCGTCTTCCACGTCGAGGTCGTATCACCGGACCACAGCCATCCCCAACGCTGAATGCCGGCGTAGCAGTTGCGATGCAGCGCAAAGGGCCGTTTGTCGGGACGCGTCTTACGGCCGCCCTCCCAGTACATGCGATTGCGCACCAGCCGCGAGTAGGTGGGAAGCACATCGCCCTCGTCAGGCCACCATCCGTCGACACCCAAATCGATGAAGGGCTCGTGCTGCTCCCAGTAGTTGGCCGCATCTCCGCGGACTGAAGCCGCGGCACCGGTGTCGTGCACAGCGCCATGCAGCGTCTCGGGCGGATTGACCACATGCAGCACAACCTTGAAGTGCTTCTCGTGAAACTCGCGCAGGATCTGCTGAGGATCCGGGAAGACGCCGCGATTGAAGACGAAAGATCCATGCCCGGTATTCCAGCCGGACGGGCAGAAGCCAGTTCCGAGATAGATCAGCGCATCGCAGGGCAGCTTCTTTTCGCGAAAGGTCGCAGCTTCGCTGAGAATCTGCTCGCGGTTGTCGAGCGTGCGGTGAGACTGCTGAAATCCGAGCGTCCACCTTGCGGGAAGGTGCGGATAGCCCGTGAGCTCGGCGTACTCGTGCAACAGCTCGGCCGGAGTTTCGCCGACGACCAGGAAGATATCCTGCGCGCGGGCAACGTCGCTTGGGTGCCAGATACCTGCGTCACCGGTGAGGTCGAACTGACCGGTGGGCAGATGAAAGTAGAGTCCCCACCCTTTGCCCATCAACCACGGGATGGGATTGCGGGCGCCAAAGAGCCGCAGGTTGTCGCCTGCGCCGTTGCGCATGATGTCCCTCGTGCCGCGGCGATCGAGTGGGTGGGTGCCGGGGCCGAGACCATAGACGGGAGCATTTCCATACTGGAAGAGCACCTGGTTCTTCTCCAGGTGAAAGGTCAATTCCTGAATGTTGCCGCGCTTTGGATGCCGAACACTCAGGCGCAGCGGCTCGCTCTCGATGCGAACGGTGTACTCTCCCCACGCAACCTCGTTCGGAGCTACGGTCGTATCCGCTCGCTGACGGTGCAGAGGAGCAGGATACGTGCGCGAAACGAGGCTGCCGTCGTCGTAGTAGGTATCGA
>Ga0134126_10010033_pt1 | contig 11936 bp, 9 predicted proteins | sample KB31752_FD_96881 | JGI IMG/M metagenome (GOLD analysis project Ga0134126, IMG submission 96881) | Terrestrial soil microbial communities with excess Nitrogen fertilizer from Kellogg Biological Station, Michigan, USA - KB3-175-2 | ecosystem: Environmental > Terrestrial > Soil > Unclassified ...
CAGCGCCCCGCCGTCATCATAGGCGAGCCGCTCCAACTCCGCAAGCGCATTCAACACGCGATTCGCCGGACACACATCGAAGGCCAGGAAACCGCCATCGGCGCCGCCCTCAGCACCAACGCCCCCATGTCTCGACACATTCGCAATCCCACCTAAATTGAGAAACAGCTCATACCCTGGTAACAACAGTTCCTCGCCAATAGGCACTATCGGCGCCCCCTGTCCGCCCAATGCCAGATCCATCGCCCGCAGATCGCTCACGACATTGACCCGTGTCGTAGCGGCAATAGCCGCCCCGTCACCCAGCTGCGCAGTCATCTTCCGCGTCGGCCAATGGAAAGCGGTGTGGCCATGACTCACGATAAGCTGTACCTTATATTCGAGCCCGAACGCCTCGACAAATTTCAGGACCTGCTCACCGAGGTAATGACCGTATTCCACATGCAAAAGCTGGTAATCCAAAGCGGATAAGACCGGTGCCTCCGCCAGCCTTTGCTTCCAGCTCTCGGGATAGGGGTAGCAGGCCGTGTGGATCAACTCGAAATCCCAATGCTTTGCCACCTGCTTGCCCGTGACGGCCCGCTCCTGCAGATGAACATACGCGATATCCAACCCATCCAACGAGCTTCCGCTCATCAAACCAATGACTTTGTAAACCATAGCGGCAAAAATAAATGTTTTACCCGCATGTTGGGGAAATCCCTCCCCGCGGGGCCTATCTCCTTCCGCCCATAGGAAATGGCAGGCTATTTGACCTTGCAAACCAAACACCTTAAACACTTTATATGGGCGGAATTCTCTACATCATCGCCGTGGTCCTCATCATACTGTGGGCCATCGGCTACTTCGGTTATCACGCCGGAGGCATCATCCACGTATTGCTGGTCATTGCCATCATCGCCATCCTCCTGCGCGTCATCCGCAGTGCGGATTAGCAGCCTTACTTAACTGACCCAGCGCATTGCAACCTGTCGGCCCACGCCGGCAGGTTTTTACTTTCCAGCCGACAGCCGCGAAGCCCCCGCTGCGTCACCCAGCCGCGCCATCCCACCGCACCTTCCTCGCCCCGTCCCCCGGCCAGCCCGCGAACCCTGACCCCACTGCAACTTCCTCCCGCTCGCCACCCGCAGGCCCGAGCCCCACCCCCCGGCACCCGCCCCACCGCGCCCACCCCGCAGTGCATTTTTCCGCGCCGCCCCGGCCCCCTTTTCGTAACTTGCCCGGTCCTTATGCAGTCTCACGTCAATCACTATACGAATATTCTCCGCTACTGGCGGTCCGTCGAAACCTTCAGCCTCCCCGATGTCAATTGGAAGCGCACGGATGCGGAACCTACCATACTGAAACCCGGGGTGCCCCTACCCTGGGAAGACCCCGCCTTCCCACCACCGCCCGAAAACCGCCGCTGGAAACATACCCTGTATTTTCATGTCGTCGCTAAAGAAGCCGTGATCACCCTTCTGGCCAGGCTCACCGGCTCTACCGAATACCGCGACCCCGTGGGCGGCGACACCTGCATGAGCGCCCTTGTCCTCGACCAGTCCGGCCGACCTACCCCGCGCTCCTACGCACCCGTCGCTTTTGCCTATGCCATAAAATTGATCCGGGCGAAACAAAACCCCGAGCTGCTCACCGAGGACCTAAAGCAAGCGCAGGAAAACTATATCACCCGCTTTGGGCTCGAGACGCATGAAGAACCCACGCCCCTCACCTGGCCGCTGCTGGAAAAAGAGTCGACCCACCTCCGCAAGCTCACCGCCGACGCGCTGCCTACCGATACCGCCATCCTCTGCATATCCGAACCCACAAGCCCGCTCGCGACGCTCGATGCGCCGTTTTTGAATAGCTATTTTATCCAGGATCTCGACAACCTGATCCGCCATCCCCGGGAGATCGGCGTCTCGCTCCAAAGACTACTGGCGCCGCAGCCACAGCCCGATGCTCGCCAGGACCTCCTCGATCCGCGGAATCTCTTAAAACATCTGCATCCCCGTCACCTCTCGCCGGGACGCTGGCCGGCCGATCCGGCTCACGGTCTCTACAGCGCCCAAATGGCCGCGTCCAATATCATCCTCGCCACCCTCAGGCCAGCCGAGCCACCATCCCGGCGCACGCCCCCCTCCCGCAACCACGCCGACGCAGCGCAGCTCAGCGCCCCACTCCTCGGCATCAACGGCCCACCCGGAACCGGGAAGACCACCCTCCTGCGCGAGGTCATCGCCGATATCGTCGTTACCCGCGCCATGCGTCTGCTGCGCGCCGACCCGGAAAATCTCTTTACAGGCCGGCGCATATCCATCAGCGAAAAAGCCGGCTACTATCCCATCGACGAAATTGTATTCGGGAACGACGGGATCGTGGTTGCCAGCAGCAACAACACCGCGATCGAAAATATCTCGCGCGAACTGCCCCAGCTAAAAAGCGTCTACCGTGCGGCCTTCCCTGACGTGGACTATTTTTCGGGTATCGCCACGAATATCTTCGGCGAACCGGCATGGGGGCTGGTCAGCGCCGTACTTGGCCGCTCGGACAACCGCAATGCTTTTATCGAAAAATTCTGGTTTCAGAAAGGCCGCAACTTCAATCGATACCTGCGCGAACAAGCGGAACAACCCGACGAGGCCGGAGCCCATTTCGCCGAAACCGCCGCCGAGCTCACCGGCCTCTTGAAAGATTTCGAACGTTTTCGCACACTCGCCTCCGCCTACCACGACGCCCTCCTCGCCGGCCAAAAGCCCGCCGAATCCGCGGCCCAACGCCTGCTCGCCGAGTACAACATCCCCGCCGCGTACCTCCCGGGCCCCGATTTCATCAGTCTGCCTCCGACGACGATCCACAAGCTAACCCCCTATTCTTCGGAAAAACTCAACACACTCCGCAGCACCATCTTCTTACGCAGTCTCGAACTCCATGAATGGGCCATCCGGGCAAATGCCGTCCGTTTCCAGGCCAACCTCAGCGCCTTTGTAGACATGCTGGCCGGCAGATATCGCGAGCAGATCGACGAATCGGTAGCCGCGGTTCTGTGGAGCAGTTTCTTCTTCTGTATCCCCGTGGTGTCAGTGACGCTGGCTTCTTTTCATCGCCAGTTTGGCCGGCTGGGTCAAGGTAACCTCGGCTGGCTATTGCTGGATGAGGCGGGGCAGGCCACACTGCCCTCTATCGCCGGAGCCATCTGGCGCGCCCGGCGAAGTATCCTTATCGGCGACACCAGGCAGATCGCTCCCGTAGTGAGCATCCCAAAAGCGTTAGACAAGCTCTTGCAGGAAAATTATACTACCGCCGACGACTGGTCGCCGCTGCATCACTCCGCTCAATCCCTCGCCGACCGCATCACGCCCATCGGCACCTGGCTCGATAACCATACAGATGCCCTGGCCACAAGCCACGTCGCACCCCCCGCCAATGCTGCAAGTCCGGCTAGTGATCTTCCCACTAACCGCACCTGGACCGGCCTCCCCCTACGCGCGCACCGCCGCTGCGATGAACCCATGTTCACCATCGCAAACACCATCGCCTACAACGGCCAAATGGTTCGGGTAGATCAGTCGGTCACCACCAGCGGCAAGGTCACCGCCAACGGCCAGATGACCACCAGCGGCCAGATCACCACCAGCGGCCAGATCACCACCAGCGGCAAGGTCACCACCAGCGGCCAGGTCACCGCCAACGGCCAGATGACCGCCAACAGCCAGGCCTCCGCCTTCGGCCCCCTCCCCGCCAGCGCGTGGCTCGACATCCGCGGCATCACCGCGATCGAAGGCCATGCCCTCTACGAAGAACTACAAGCCACCCGAACCCTCCTGCAGCAACTCGTCGCCCACGAAGGCAAGATCTTCATCATCTCGCCGTTTCGCTCCGTCGCTATAAGCTGCAAAGAACAATTCCAAAAACGCGGCCGGATCGAATGTGGCACGATCCACACCTTTCAGGGCCGCGAGGCAGACATCGTCATCCTCGTCCTCGGCACCCTGCCACACAGCAAAAAAGCGCGCCACTGGGTCGCAGCCTCACCCAACATCCTAAACGTCGCAATCACCCGCGCCCGTCATCGAATCTATGTAATCGGAAATTATAAAACGTGGTCTGCCCACCGCTATTTCGACTACCTGTCCCAGGTACTCCCCATCCAGCCCCCCGAAGCATGATCCGCGATTTTTATCCGTCCACGGCCCCAACTACTCACCCATTTCCCCCAACTGTCCTAAAAATGCGCCACCGGCTAGATCAGGCTAACCCCGCATCGGCCCAGACTCTATTTTAGTGCTTTGAACCATAAGCAAATAAAGCGTATTAAAATCGACCGGGGCCCCTTTCCAGGGGCCCCTTTTTTTGGCCAGCAAGTTCCGGCTAATCCGTTCTCCGGTAACGCTCGGGCGAGACCGGAAATTACCTATCTTAGCTCATGTTTAAACCGATTGCAGTGTATCTCCGCCACGTTCTTTCGCTCCTGCCGTGCGTCCTTATTCTGATGCTCCCCGCCACAAGCACCCAAGCCCAAAAGACCTTCTGCAACCCCCTCAACCTCCCCTATAATTTCCAGTCTCCCGGCACCACCCGCCGCGAAGCCGCCGATCCGCTCATCGTGTTATATCAGGATAAGTACTGGCTCTTCGCCTCCAAACAAGTCGGTTATTGGTGGTCCACCGACCTCCTCGACTGGCATCTCATCCAACCCACAGGCCTCCCCCTCCAGGTCTATGCCCCAGCCGTAGCCGTAGTCGACGGAAAGCTCTATTATACCGCAGGCGAAGACAAAGGCACCTTCACCACCAGCAATCCCATGGCGGGACAATGGACCCTCGTGAGCCCATACAAAAGAGGCTGCGCCGACCCCGACCTGTTCCAGGACACCGATGGCAGAGTGTATCTCTTCGATGGCTGTTCCGACAAGACCGCCCTTCGGATCACCGAACTCGACCGGCATACCTTTACGCCGCTGGGCGACCCCACCAATGCCATCGTCGCGCACACGCACGACCACGGCTGGGAAGTGCCGGGCGACTACAACGAAGACAACACCCATGCGCCGTGGATCGAAGGCTCCTGGGTCACAAAATTGGACGGCCACTATTTCTGGCAATATGCCGGCCCGGGTACCCAGTTCAAGACTTATGGCGACGGGGTATACGTAGCCGATAACCTCAAAGGGCCCTGGACCTACGAGCCCTATAGCCCGTTCTCTTTTAAGCCTTCCGGCTTCATCGCCGGCGCCGGCCACTCGGCGACCTTTGCAGATAGAAAAGGCGACCTATGGCATATCGCCACCGGAACTATTTCGGTAAGACATATGTTCGAACGTCGACTGATGCTTTTCCCCGCCGGCTATTATCCCGACAACCACCAGCTCACCGTAAATACCTATCTCGGCGACTATCCGCAACTGGCGCCCGGCACCGCATCCGACCATCTCAACGGCAACCTCGCAGGCTGGATGCTGCTCAGCTATCACAAACCCGCGACCGCCTCCTCGACGTTGCCAAATGCCGCAGCCCTAAACGGCACCGGCACACCCGATCCGGGCGAGAGCGCCAACCAAGCGACAGTCGATCTCCCAACGAGCCCCGGCACACCCGCCTCGGGTGAGAGCGCCAACCAAGCGACAGGCGCGACCCCGAGCGGCGCCGGTAACACCAACTCAGCCACCAGCGCCAACCCTACAGGCCCCGGCGCCCCGTCCCGCGCCTTCGACGAAAACATCCGCACCTGGTGGTCCGCCGCAACAGGCAACGCCGGCGAATGGCTGCAGGTCGATCTCGGCAAGACCTGCCGCATCAACGCGATCCAGGCCAACTTCGCCGACCAGGACGCCCAACAACACGGCCCGCTGATAAATGACGGCTACAGGTACAAGATCGAAGCCTCCACAGACGGAAAGGCCTGGCATACCATCGTGAACAAAAACGATCAGGACCGCGATACCCCGCACGACTATACACAGCTCGACAAACCCGCGATGGCCCGTTATGTCCGCATCGTCAACGGCCACTCGCCCGCGCACAGCCGCTTCTCGCTCTATGACCTCCGTATTTTCGGAAGCGCCCCCGGCGCCCCACCGGCGGCCGTCACCAACATCCAGGTCCGTCGTGATCCAGCCGACCGCCGTCATGCCACCATCACCTGGTCACCCGCAAGAGGCGCCGACTTCTACATCGTCCGCTACGGCCTCTCGGGCAACCGGCTTTTCGGCAACTACCAGGTCTACGACGCTGCCAGCCTCGACCTCCACAGCCTCAACGTCGACCCGAAATATCTTTTCACCGTCGACGCCGTCAACGCCTCCGGCATCACCAAAACCTCGACGATCTATCCGGCGCCATGAGCACCACCGAATACGGGCGCGCTGAAGTCGGGCGCACAAAAATTGCCTGGCTGGACGGAATTGGTTAGCAGAAAGCAAAGCAATGGGTTAGCTGATTTTGCTTTCCCTTTGGAATTGAGTAAATTTGTTAGATTAAGATTTACCTATTTGAGGTTGAACGCATGGCAAAAGACTGGTAATGAACAAAAGAAAGGTTACCTGGGATAAGCAGGCGCTCTTTTACTTCCGCGATGCCATTCGCTATATCCGTGAGGATTCCCCACAAAATGCTGATAAGGTCAAAAAAGAAGCTCTGGAAAAGATCAATGAACTATCTACTCGCCCGGAGGTTCATAGATAGCCGAACATGTGTTTACACAAAATCCCTACCTTTAGGTAATCAAAAAGTTACCTAATCATGCCCGTCGCATCCCTTGACGTATTCCAGGCCATCGCCGACCCCAGTCGCCGCGAGATCCTGCAGATGCTTTCCAAAGACAGCCTCACCATCAACGCACTGGCGTCGAACTTCGATATGAGCCGGCCGGCCGTTTCAAAACACATAAAGATCCTCCACACCACAGGCTTCATCTCGATCACCGACATCGGCCGCGAACGTTATTGCACCCTCAACCAGGCCGGCTTCGACGAACTGCAGGGCTTCATCGATCACTTCGATAAATTCTGGGCCACCAAGCTCAAAAAGCTCGAAACCCTGCTCAACAATAAGTTCAAGGAAAAATGAGCCGCACCAACCCAACTCCTGTAGCGACGCCCGGCTCCAAACCCAAAGGAGCGTCCAGCTCCAAACCCGAAGCAGCACCCAGCTCCATCCTCGTCGTCGGCAGTTCCAACACGGACATGGTCGTGAAGACAAAAGCCCTCCCCGGCCCGGGCCAAACCGTACTCGGCGGCACCTTTTTCATGAACCCGGGCGGCAAAGGAGCCAACCAGGCCGTAGCCGCCGCCCGCCTCCGGGGCAAGGTTACCTTCCTCACGAGATTAGGCACAGACATCTTCGGCGCCCAAACAAAAGACCAGCTGATAAAAGAAGCCATCGATCCCCGTTATATCCTTGCCGACGCAAAGACACCCTCAGGCATAGCGCTGATCACTGTGGATGAAAAAGGCGAGAACTGCATCGTCGTGGCCCCCGGTGCAAATGCGAATCTCAACACCCAGGACATCGAAGCCGCCCAGGAAGCCATCGAAGCCGCGGCCATCATCCTCGTACAGCTCGAGATCCCACTCGAAACCGTAACGGCCCTTGTCCACTTGGCCGCAAAACTAAACAAGCCCATCATCCTCAACCCCGCCCCCGCCCGCCCGCTGCCGGACGAGTTGCTGCAACACATCACCATCCTCACCCCAAACGAAAAAGAAGCCGAACTCCTCACCGGCATCCCCGTGACCGATATCGACAGCGCGACAAAAGCGGCCAGGACCCTACAAAGCCGCGGCGTCCAAACGGTGATCATCACCCTGGGAAAGAACGGCGCCCTCGTCCATAATAACACGACCTCCATCCACCTTCCCGCACCGCCCGTCGAGGCCGTGGATACTACCGCCGCCGGCGATGTCTTCAATGGCGCCCTGGCTACAGCCCTCGCGGAAAACAAGCCCATACGAGAAGCAGCCGTATTCGCTAACCACGCCGCCGCCCTCTCCGTCACCCGCCTCGGCGCCCAGTCTTCCGCACCCACAAAAGCAGAAGTCGAAGCTTTCATACAAGCTCACCCATAACGGAAACCCTCAGCCCCCAGCAGAACATCCGGCACCGCCAGCCGCACAATCCAGCCAATCCTCAGCCCCGCAAGCCGCGCCGCCAGCCCCAACCCACCCGTCGGCCGCAAGCCCAAGCGGCCCCCCGCCCCGCCCCCACACAAAAAACCCACACGGCTAAGCCATGCGGGTTGAGCGGAGGAATACGATCAGACCTAATGTCCGATCTTCTTACTATTGTGATTGAGCTGCTGATTCAAGGAACGCTGATCCGCCTTCGTCAAATGACCATTGTCGGCGCGACGCATATCGGTCACCGACACCATGCCCGACGCCGGACAACTGCCGGCCGACGATTTTAGGAAAAACCTGCCCCGATTCGCGAAAGAGAACCGGGCCAATAACAATGCCCTGGTGGAAAAATTCGCCGCATTGGCAAGGGAAAAGAATGCCCCGCCTGCCCAGCTGGCCCTCGCCTGGGTCCTCGCGCAAGGCGACGATATGCTACCCTTCCCGGCACCAAAAGAACCAAATACCTCCAAGAGAACGCCTCCGCCGTAAACCTCGCCCTGACCCCCGCCGATCTAAAAGCCATCGATGCCCTGGCCAAACAATATCCCGTAGCCGGCGAACGGTATCTCGAAGCATCATTAAAGATGGTCGAAAGATGACAATCACCACCGATTGTGTTAAATTTAGGACATGAACAATGTCAGCTCAGAAAAACTCGTCGCGGCCACCGCGGGCTTCCCCCGGCTGGCCGCGCTGCTTATGATCCTCCTGCTGGCAGCACCCGGCCTCCGCGCCCAGGAGCGCGTCATCTTCGACACGGACATGGGGCCCGATTACGACGATGTGGGCGCCATTACGCTCCTGCATGCCTTTGCCGATAGCGGCAAGGCAGCCATCCTCGCGACCATGGCCAGCAATAAATACGAGGGGATTGCCGCGGTCATCGATGTCTTCAACACATGGTTCCATCGCCCCAATATCCCCATTGGGGTCCCAAGAGAATGGGCCGTCGACCAAAAGGATTGGCAGCACTGGACCGACACCATACTGGCAAAATATCCCCACGCCATCCGCGAAAACGCCCAGGCCGAAGATGCCGTCGCCCTCTATCGGCGCATCCTGGCGAAGCAACCCGATCACAGCGTCGTCATTATCACTACGGGGTTCTTCACCAATCTAAGCAACCTGCTGCAGAGCCGGGGGGATAGCAGCTCCAACCTCAGTGGGAAACAGCTGGTCGACAAAAAGGTGAAAAAGCTGGTTTCCATGGGCGGCATCTTTCCCCTGGGCCGCGAATTCAATGTCGCCAGTGACAGCATCGCCTCGGCCTATGTGTTCGATCACTGGCCCACCCCCATTCTGCTCAGCGGGTTCGAGATTGGCGTCAAGATTAAAACCGGCCTTCCGCTGGTGAACAACGCCGCCATTCAAAACAGCCCCGTCAAGGACGTCTTTCGTATCTGCCTCCCCATGGCCAAGGAAGACGCAGGCGGCCGTAGCAGCTGGGACGAGACCGCCGTGCTCGTCGGCATCGCCGGCTATAAACCGTGGTATACCGTCAATTCAGGGTCGATGCATGTGTTGCCGGATGGTGGCAACACCTGGCAGTCCAGCACGTTCGGCCACTGTTCCTATCTCGTCGAGACCCCTAAATCGGGGCAGGTACAGAATTTGATTAATGCTCTTCTAATGCACCAGCCCAGGTAAAGCCAAAAGCCAAAGCTCATAGCGGACGCGCCAGGCCCGGGCCGGCGCATAAAAAACCGAAAGAGCATGGAAACACTCAAGAAAAAAGCACGCGCCGTTAAATTCGACAAATACGGCGGTATTGATGTTTTGCACATCGACGAAGTGCCGGTTCTCGTCCCCGAAGACGACCAGGTGCTGGTAAGGGTCATGGCCGCCGGCATCAATCCCGGCGAGGCTGCGATCCGCCAGGGGTATATGGACAAGCAGTGGCCCGCGCATTTCCCTTCGGGCCAGGGCAGCGACTTTGCCGGCGTCATCGAAAGGGTCGGTGGCAAGGTCGACAAGTTCAAGGTAGGCGATGAAGTCATAGGCTTCACCGACGACCGGGCGAGCCAGGCCGAATATGTCACAGTAGACGCGAATCATCTCATCCGCCGTCCGTCGCATGTCTCCTGGGAACAAGCCGGCGCTTTATTCGTAGTGGGGACAACGGCTTATGCCGCTATCAGGGCCGTAGGTCTGAAGAAAGGCGAGACGCTCGTGGTCTCCGGCGCCGCAGGGGGTGTGGGCTCTATCGTCGTCCAGCTGGCGAGGAATCTCGGCGCCCGCGTGATTGGGCTGGCGAGCAAGAGCAACCATGAGTGGATCACCAGGCATGGCGGTATCCCCGTGACCTATGGCGAAGGCATGACGGAACGCATCAAAGCCGCCGCCCGGGGCACCACCACCGATAGCGGCACCAGCGGCACCGCAAAGACGAGCGCCACGCACCAGACGGCCGGCTCCCGGGTCGATGCCTTCATCGACACTTACGGCCATGGATATGTAGATATCGCCGTCGCGCTCGGCGTCAAGCCGGAACGCATCGACACCATCATCGACTTCGAAGCCGCGCACAAACATCATGTGAAAACAGAAGGCAACGCCGAAGGCGCCAAAGCCGGCGTCCTCGCCGAACTCGCCAACCTCATCGACAAAGGCCGCCTCGAGATCCCCATCGCCCGCATCTACAACCTCAACGATGTCCGCGATGCCTACCAGGAACTCGAGAAACGCCATACCCACGGCAAGATCGTACTCGTACCCTGAGCACCCTTAAATTGCTCACTCCGAAAACCTGCTTAGCAAACTCCACTGCCAACCCTTCCACCGCCCGCCTCGCACATAATCGCCTATCACTCGCCGGTACCTGTCCTGCGCATAAAAATAAGCCAGCAGATCACCCGCCGGCCCCGCAAGCCGCGTATTGGGATTCAGTATAGCATCTACAAGATTGCCGGCCAACACCGGAGTGAAATAATCGATCCGTCGCAGCGCCGCCATGGCATTGATCCGTGCCCGAAATTCATAAGAAGACGAGGTCAGCGACACCAGCTCATCGGCATAGGCTTTTTTACCATAGGCGAGATACGCAAGCTCCAGCCAACGCACCTGCACATTCCTGCCCAACACCCCGTCGACACCGGCCGTCGCCGCGAGCCACTGCCGGAGACCCGCAGGCCGTGCCTCAGCTAACTTCCCCAACACCGTCTCCACGATAGCATAGCTGCTGTCGTGTAACATAGCCGTCAGCGATGGCAGCAGCGCCGCAACAAAAGGCCCATGCGCATTCACCAGATCCAGCGCACCCTTCCGCACGGCCACATCCGTATCCCTGAGCGCCTCACCGATCAACCCGACGCCGGAGAAAGGATCAGCTACGAGCTGTGCAAGCGCCTCCGTACGCAAAGAAAAGAAATGCTCATGGCGGAACGTACTCACGAGCACCGCCGACTTCTGCGACAGCGGCACTCCGCGCAACGCCACCAGCGCATCATAGCGGTCCAGCATCTCGGGCGCGTCGCTGGCCTGAGCAAGCAACATCTCAGGCGACTTAGGGAACGAGATACGTTTCAGAATGCGGCTTCCCGGATCGAACAGCACATAGGACAACGTAGCACCCGGTGTCTTGGGAAGCTCGATGATCTCCGTGGCATGTTCGATCGTGAACGTTCCGCGCGAGACACTATGATCCGTATAGTGCAGCTCGACGACCACCGGCATCCGGAACAGCCCGTCCTTATAACCCGTGAGGCCGCCGGCGCCGGGCGGAACGATCTGCGTCACGATCAGCGAACTCTGATCCGGATGGTCTTCCAGTTCTACCTGGTATTCGGGCTCGCCGCCGCGATTCAGCCATTCGTCCCAAAACCACTGCAGGTCCATCCCCGAG
>Ga0134126_10010037_pt1 | contig 11934 bp, 9 predicted proteins | sample KB31752_FD_96881 | JGI IMG/M metagenome (GOLD analysis project Ga0134126, IMG submission 96881) | Terrestrial soil microbial communities with excess Nitrogen fertilizer from Kellogg Biological Station, Michigan, USA - KB3-175-2 | ecosystem: Environmental > Terrestrial > Soil > Unclassified ...
AGAGATAGACCATCGCCCAGAGATGGCGGCCCTCCTCGACATTGACCTGGAACAGGTTGCGCATGTCGTAGAGCGAGGGCGCGGTCTTGCCGAGATGACGCTGCTGTTCGACGGACGCGGGCTCGGTGTCGCCCTGGATCACGATCAGCCGGCGCAGCATGGCGCGGTGTTCGCCCGGCACTTCCTGCCAGGCCGGCTCGCCATACTGCTCGCCGAAGGGAATCTTGCGGTTCTCTTCCTCCGGCGCGAGCAGAATGCCCCAGCGATAATCGGGCATTTTCACATAGTCGAACTTGGCCCAGCCGCGCGGATCGACCGAATAAGCGGTGCGCAAGTAGACCAACGACTGCTGGAAACCCTCCGGGCCCATGTCGTTCCACCAGTCGATATAGCCGGGGTGCCAGCCCTCCAGCGCTTTCAGCACCTGGCGATCGGCTGCGAGATTCACGTTGTTGGGAATCTTGGTGGAGTAGTCGACGCGCATCAGGTTCATGTTCATGGCGTGCTCCCTACACTCTCGTCATATCGAATCGCGGCTTCTGGCCGGTTCCATAGCGGCGCAGCGCGCCCTCCTCGCCGACAGCATTGGGGCGCTGGAAGATCCAGTTCTGCCACGCGGTCAGGCGCGCGAAGATTTTGGATTCCATCGTCTCCGGCCCGGCGAAGCGCAGGTTCGCTTCCATGCCGGTGAGGCTGTCGGGCGAAAAACTCGCGCGCTCCTCCAGGAACACGCGGATCTCGTCGTCCCAATCGATGTCGTCGACCGCGAAGGTGACGAGGCCAAGTTCTTCGGCCTGCTCGGCATCGAGCGCCTCCCCGATTTTTTCGCGCGCGCGGTCCAGATCCGACGGATCGGCCTGGAAGCGCGAGGCCAGCCGCGTCAGGCCATGGCTCATCGGGTACGGGCCGAAATTCAACGCAGTGAGTTGCAGCACCGGGGCTGCGCGGTTGTCGCCCTCGCGCGAGCCGATCAGCATGTAGGAGCGATCGGCGGCGAACACGAGTTCGGCGAGCGTCCCGACAAAGCAGGAGCCGGGCTCGACCAAGGTCACCAGCGTGCGCGAGGTGACGTCGATACGTTTCAACACTCGCTTCCAAAAGTGCCTGATCTCGTTGGCCAGCCAATTTGCCTTGTTGGCTTCGAGGAAGGCGTCATAGGCCTGCACCAAGTCGGGATCGCCATGCGACTTGAACACGAGGAGCGCGATCTCGAGCTCGTTCAAGCGCAGATGCAGGATGGCATCGTCGAGCTCGCGCGCGAGCTGGAGCGGCCAGAACGACGCGCCCTGCGCAATCATGCCATCGAGGTCTGCCGGCGGCGGCGCATCGCTCGCCTGGACCGAGATGGTGGCGATGCGCGCGGCGCGGTCGATGTCGACGCTGACAAAGCCGTAGCGGATGCTGTTCTCATCGATCGCGCGCTTGAGCGGCGTCAGCAAAACGCCCTTGCCGTTGCCCTTGCGCGGCGACGCCCCTGCGAGCTGCCTGGTGCGCTCGGCGATCTTGGTTTCCAGCTTGCTGTTCGGCACGATCTCGTCGACCAGGCGCCATGCCACCGCGCGCTTGCCCTTGATGCCTTCCTCGATGGTGCAGAAGAAATCGGCATGGTCGCGGCGCACCTTGCGCTTGTCGACCACGCGCGTCAGTCCGCCGGTGCCGGGCAACACCGCAAGCAGCGGCACTTCCGGCAGCGCCACCGAGGACGAGCCGTCGTCGGCGAGAATGATGTGGTCGGCGGCAAGCGCGAGTTCATAGCCGCCGCCGGCCGCGCTGCCGTTCACGACGGCGATATAGCGCTGGCCGGAATTCTCGGAGGAATCCTCCATGCCGTTGCGCGTCTCGTTGGTGAATTTGCAGAAATTGACTTTGTGCGCGTGGGTCGCGCCCGCGAGCATGCGGATATTGGCGCCGGCGCAGAACACGCGGTTCTTGCCTGAACGCAGCACCACGACCTTCGCTTGCGGGTGCTCGAACCGCAGACGCTGCACGGCGTCGGCAAGCTCGATATCGACGCCGAGATCATAAGAATTGAGCTTGAGCTGGTACCCCTCGAACAGCCCGCCATCCTCGTCGACGTCCATGGTCAACGTCGCGACCTCGCCGTTCACGTCCAGCTTCCAGTGCCGGTAGCGGGAGGGATCGGTCTGGAAATCGATGTATTTCGCGCCGTTCGCGAGAACGCGATCTTCCCCGGCCATGAGCCACCCTTGCGTTATTAGGTACGTTATTAGGTGTTATCGCCTTATCAGGCATTATCGTTGCATGCAATATAATGCATGATCGCGGCGCGGTCTAGGCCATCTTCGAAAAACATGCATTTTCTTGCATGTCGACGGAAAAGGACGGTCGTTACGCGGCGCGGCCCCGCGCCTCCGTGTCCGTCAGCACAGCGCTTACGAATTCCGCAATCGCATTCAGCGTCGGCCCCGCCGCTTCGCGATGCGGGGAATGGCCGGCGTCTTTCAGCAGCGTCACCTCGACCGGGCAGTAGCATTCCTCCCGCGCGATCTCGATCTGGCGCGTCGTGCCGTACTGGTCGGACTCGCCTTGCACGATCGCTATGGGAACGCGGATATAGGCGAGGTAATCGGAAATGTCCCAGGCGCGGAATTTTGGATCGAGCCAGGCGCCGTTCCAGCCATAGAAGGCGTTGTCGACGTCCTTGTGCCAGCGCGCGAGCTTCTGTTTCAGCTCGGTGGTTTCGTAAGCCGTCTTGATCTCGGCGATCGAGGCGACCGAAACGTCCTCGACCACGAAATGCGGTGCGATCAGCGCAAGCCCGCGCAAGCGATGATCCTGCACGCCGCCGGCATAGATCGCCGCGATCGAGGCACCATCGGAATGGCCGACGAGGAGCCCGCGGCGGAAGCCGATTTGATCTAGCAGCTTTGGCAGCACATCCAGCGCCTCGCGATGCATGTAGTCGAGTGGGCGCGGCAGGGTGACGGGAGATGAGGCGCCGTAGCCGGCGCGCGAATAGACGAAAACCCCGAGGCCGGTCGCGGCCTGCAGCCTGTCCGGGAAATCGCCCCACAGCGCGGCGCAGCCCAAGCCTTCATGCAGCATCACCAGGGTCGGCGCCTGGTCCGGCGCGGGACCGATCATGCGGTATTCGAGATCGGACTCGCCGATGCGCAGGAATCCTGAGGGGGAAAAGGTCGCCATGCCATCACTCGCTTCAGCAATCTCACTCGTCGTCATGCCCCGCGAAAGCGGGGCATCCAGTATCCCCGCGATCTACGAGCGACTAACATCCTCTCTGGAATACTGGATCGCCCGCTTTCGCGGACGATGGCAGCGGAGAGGTATTCACGCCTTCTCTCGCAATTTGAACCTTTGAATCTTTCCCGTCGCGGTCTTTGGCAGGCTCTCCACCACCTCGATCCAGCGCGGATATTTCCAGACGCCGATCTTCTGCTTCACATAGTCCTTCAGCGCCTCATCCAATCCCTCGCGCGAGGCGTCGGCGCGCAGCACGACGAAGGCCTTCGGCTTGAGCAGCCCCTCCGGATCGGCTTGCGGCACCACAGCCGCTTCCAGCACGGCGGGATGAGTGATCAGCGCGCTCTCGACCTCGAACGGGGAGACCCAGATGCCGGAAACCTTGAACATGTCGTCGCTGCGGCCGCAGAAGGTGTAGCGGCCCTCGGCGTCGCGGACGTATTTGTCGCCGGTGCGCGTCCAGTAGCCTTCGAATGTCGAGCGGCTCTTGGCACGCTGATTCCAGTAGCCCTCGCCGGCCGACGGCGCATGCACCAACATCTCGCCGACCTCGCCGTCGGCGACATCTTCGCCGTTCTCGTTCACCAGCCGCACCTTGTAGCCCGGCACGGGTCGCCCGGAGGAGCCGTATTTGATGTCGTCAGGAGCGTTGGAGAGGAAGATGTGCAACAGCTCGGTCGAACCGACGCCATCGAGAATGTCGACGCCGAACCGCGCTTTCCACGCCTTGCCGACCGATTCCGGCAGCGCCTCGCCGGCCGAGGTGCAGATGCGCAAACGATTGCCGCCGCGCTCGTCCTTCAGCTTTTCCTCGTGCAGCATCGCGGCAAACAGCGTCGGCACGCCATAGAAGATGGTCGGGTCATACGCGTTCATCAGCGCAAACATTCGCGCCGGCGTCGGACGCTCGGCATTGAGGATGGTCGTGGCGCCGACCGACATCGGGAAGGTCAGCGCGTTGCCGAGGCCGTAGGCGAAGAACAGTTTTGCCGCGGAGAGGCAAACATCGTCCTCGCGGATGCCGAGCACCTGTTTTGCGTAGGTCGTCGCGGTGGCTTCCAGATTGGCATGCAGATGCCGCACGCCTTTGGGCATGCCGGTCGAGCCGGACGAATAAAGCCAGAATGCCGGCTCGTCCGGATGGGTGGCGACGGTCGCAAAGCTCTCGCTTTCGCGCGCGAGTTCTTCGGACAGCAGCTTGTGGCCGAACGCATTGGTACCGGAGACGACGACGCATTCGAGGTCCGGCATGCGGCCGACGATATCTTTGATAACCGGGTAGAGCGCCTCGGAGACGAACAGCACCCGCGCGCGGCAATCGGCGAGCACATAGGCATATTGCTCGGCCGTGAGCAGCGTGTTGAGCGGCACCGGCACGATGCCGGCCCGCAACGCGCCGAGGAATACGATCGGAAAATCGACCGTATCCAGCATGATCATGGCGACCCGTTCTTCGCGCCGCACGCTTAGACGGCGGAGCAGATTGGCGAGCCGGCAGGTCTGGCGCTGCAGCTCGCCATAGGTCAGTTCGGAGACGGTGTCGGTATAGGCGAGCTTGCCCGCCCGCCCCTCTTCGACATTGCGGTCGAGCAGAAAGGTCACCGCATTGTAGGAATCATTCGAATCAGACGAACTGGACTCGGAGCCGGTGCCGCGCTCCGAAACCGCCAAGCGAGCCATGACATCCCTCCCCAGTTTCTTGCCCAGTTTCTTGCCCAGCTTCTTGCATTATAATGCATATAGACAGCCACGCGCCGCGCTTGCTGTCAATCCTTGCCGGCATTATGTTGCCTAAATTGCGACCCGAGAGATGATGAGCGACGAGCCCGATCCGGAAAGCCTATTTCTCGAACAGCTTGGGCAGCGCGTGCGCACCATGCGCGCGTTGCGCGGTATGTCGCGCAAGGTGCTCGCCAGGGTTTCCGGGATTTCGGAGCGCTATATCGCCCAGCTCGAGAGCGGCAAGGGCAATGTCTCGATCGTGCTGCTGCGGCGTGTCGCAGGCGCGATGGGCGCACACCTTGAAGATCTCATCCCGACGGCCGATCCGGCGCCGGATTGGCAGGTGATCCGCGACCTCCTGCGCAAGGCTTCGCCGAGCCAGATCGCGCAAGCGAAGGACGCACTCGCCGGCAGCACCGGCGCGGCGCACAAGGCCTCGTTCTCCGGGATCGCGCTGATTGGCTTGCGCGGCGCCGGCAAGTCGACGCTCGGCAAGATCCTCGCCAAGAAGGTCTGTTGGAATTTCGTCGAACTCAACAGGGAGATCGAGCGCGAGAACGGACTCTCTGTCGCCGAGATCATCAATCTCTACGGTCAGGAAGGCTTTCGGCGGCTGGAGCAGACCGCCGTGCAGCACCTGCTTGCACGCGACGAATTGATGGTGCTGGCGACCGGCGGCGGCATCGTCTCCGAGCCGTTGACCTTCGATCTCATCCTGTCGTCGTTCTACACTATCTGGCTGAAGGCCGAGCCGGAGGAGCACATGGCGCGCGTGCGCCGCCAAGGTGACCTGCGCCCGATGGCGGACGACCGTTCCGCGATGGCAGAATTGCGCAACATCCTGCTCAGCCGCGAGCCGCTTTACGCGCGCGCCGCCGCGGTGGTCGATACCGCCGGCCTCTCAGTCGATGCCGCCGCAGCCAGGCTGATCGACACCATGCGTCCCGTGCTGCAGAACGAGGCCCGCGCGTTCGGCTTGCAAACGGTTGCGGTGTAGCTACGCGTCAGCCACAGGCCGCTGCATTCTCCTTTCGAACAGGCCCCGAGCAGAATTTCAGAACGTGCCTTTGGCAAGCGTCGTGCTCGTCGTTTGACGTTTGCATCGCTGCGAATATATGACCCGATCATACAACCTTTACGAGACTCCCGCCGCCCTCCCTCCCCAATAGCAGTTGAACCCCGCCGGCGCCCCTCCGCTTCGCCAAACTGCGCTTCTGTTCGATTGGATCAATCGATGACCGTTGACGCCTTGCTCGCCGATACCACGGCCGATCTTCCGCGGGCGGGATTTTGGCGGCGATGGCTGGCTACGATCATCGACACAATCGTCGTCATGTTTCTGTTCCAGCTGCTTGTGGCCGTGTTGTTCGCCTTGACGGCGGGAGCAGTTCAAATGGATAGCGGCCTCTTCAGCATTTGCACGGCAGAAAAGACCCTTCCGCAGCAAGCCCTCGACCCGCCACCGCCCCACGATTCAAATTTCGCTCGCACCTGTCGCTTCTCGTTCTTTGGAGCGCGGACCGGCTCAACACTGACCGTCGGGCGCATCACGCGCGAGGGAACGACGACGACCACCGTCGAACAGGGATATATGCTGGATAAGGATGGAAAGCCGATCCGTGGCACGTCGATCGACGGAATCGCAGAACTTGCGCTTCTCGGCTATCTGATCGCCATGATCTGGAAAACAGGAAGGACCTTGGGCGCCCGAGTGCTCAGAGTGAGGGTCGTCGACATCGCCGCGCCAACCACCTCGGGAATTCCGCTGCACAAGGTGATTGCTCGCTATCTGGCCATGACCATCGGCTCTCTGCCCTTGTTCGTTGTTTTGCTTTACCAATCAGCAGCTGCCGGCGGGGACGCCGATGCGATGTTCATCGCCGGCCATTTCAAGTGGTTCACGTACACCGGCGTTCTGGCGGCGTTATGGGGGCTCTTGCTGATTTTCCAGATCGCCGCAAAGACCGATCCTGTCTACGACAGGCTGGCGGGAACGGCCGTACTGAAGGAGTGAAGCTCCAAGTCGATGGCAGTTGCTACGTCGAGGCGTCGCGTCCTTGCTACAACAACTGCGAGCGCACCGACTCGGCACCTTGGCGCAGCAAAGGCAGGAAGCGTTCGATCATCTCGTCGGTCGAGATACGATCGACATGCGCGCCGATATTGATCGCCCCGATGATGACGTTGTCGTAGCGGTGCACGGGGACCGAGATCGAGCGGAAGTGCGGCTCGGCCTCACGATCGACCAGCGAATAGCCCCGCGCGCGATCGTTCTTGATGGCTTCCAGCACGCGATCGGGATTGGTCACGGTCTGCGGCGTCACCGCTTTGCGCGGCATGGCACGCAGCTTGGCGGCAAGCTCGTCATCACTGAGCTGGCCCAGCATGGCGCGCCCCACCGAGGTGCAGAACGCCGGCAGCCGATAGCCGATATCGATGCCGCCGGAAAATACCCGCATCGGGCTGCTCCGCGCGATGAACACGACGTCGTAGCGGTCGAGCACCGCGAGCGAACTGATCTCCTGTGCCTCGGCCGAGATGCGATCGAGCACCGGCTGCAACACCGTCGTGAGCTGATTGGAGCGCAGATAGGAGGCGGCAAGCGTCAACACGTGCGGTGTCAGCGCAAAGAGCTTGCCCTCGGAGCTGACGTAACCGCGGCGCTCGAGCGTGAACAGGATACGCCGCGCGGTGGCGCGCGGCAGCTCGGCGGCACGGGCGAGATCGCTCAGGCTCATCGGCTCACCTGAAGCCGCAAAGTTCTGGAGCAGGCGCAGGCCGCGATCGAGGCTTTCGACAAAATCGGTGGCGCGGTCCTCACGGGCCTCGCGCTTCAGCTTCGGCATGATCGTCCCGGACCTCTCCTGACCCAAAAAGGGCTTGCCGCGGTTCAAATCCATGTCATAATTTGACCATTCGTTCAATAGCCGAACAAAAATCATAGCCCGTGGGCTTCAGGAGGATCGCCGCCATGATGAGCCAGGAGCAGAATGACCTGATCACCCGCACCGGGCCAAAGGATCCTTGCGGGAAATTGATGCGGACGTACTGGCAGCCGGCGGCGCTGGTGGACGAATTGCAGGGCGCGCGCGCGGTACGCCCGGTCAAGCTGCTCGGCGAGAACCTCGTGCTGTTTCGTGATGAGCAGGGCCGCTACGGCCTGATCGAGCGGCACTGCGCCCATCGCGGCGCCGACCTCGCGTTCGGCCGGCTCGATCATGGCGGCCTGCGCTGCGCCTTCCATGGCTGGTTGTTCGACGTATCGGGCCAGTGCCTGGAGACGCCGGCCGAGCCGAAGGGCTCGAACCTCTGCAAGAATATCAAGCAGCGCTCTTATCCCGTCGTGGAGAAGAGCGGCATCCTCTGGGCTTACCTCGGCGAAGGCGAGCCGCCCGCCTTTCCCGAGATCGATTGTTTCGTCGCGCCCGAGAGCCACACCTTCGCGTTCAAGGGCCACATGGCCTGCAACTGGCTGCAGGCTCTCGAAGTCGGCATCGATCCCAGCCACGCCTCCTATCTGCACCGCTTCTTCGAGGACGAGGACACCTCGACCGCATACGGCAGGCAATTCCGCGGCGCATCCGCCGGCAGCGACCTGCTGATGACGAGGATCCTGCGCGAATATGACCGCCCCATCATCAATGTCGAGCAGACCGAATACGGCATGCGCCTGATCGCCTTGCGCGAGATCGATGCCGAGCGCACCCATGTGCGGGTCACCAACCAGCTCTTCCCGCACGGCTTCGTCATCCCGATGAGTACGGAGATGACGATCACGCAGTGGCACGTGCCGATCGATGATGAGAACTGCTATTGGTACGCGATCTTCACGAGCTACACGACGCCGGTCGACAAGACGAAGATGCGCGACCAGCGGCTCGAGCTCTATGAGCTGCCGGATTACAAATCGCGCAAGAACAAGTCGAACGACTACGGCTTCGATGCGCAGGAGCAGTTGACGTCGACCTATACCGGCATGGGCACCGACATCAACGTGCACGACCAGTGGGCGGTGGAATCGATGGGCCAGATCCAGGACCGCACGAAAGAACATCTCGGCCAGAGCGACAAGGCGATCGTGCAGTATCGACGCCTGCTGCGCCAGGAGATCGAGAAGGTCGCCGCGGGCGAAGCGCCGATGCTGTTCCTTGATGCGAGCAGCGCGCGTAGCATCCAGGGGCCTGCGACCATGGACGGCATCGGCCCGACGCAGGGCTGGGAGACGTTCTGGATGGAAGTCGACGTGAAGCGCCGCCGCGGCGCACCCTGGACGGCGCCGGTGCCGGAGGAGATCGCGGCGAAAGTTCATCTTTCGGCGGCGGAGTGAAAATGACTCCTCCGTCATTGCGAGCGAAGCGAAGCAATCCAGAATGCATCCGCGGAGACGTACTGGATTGCTTCGTCGCTCTGCTCCTCGCAATGACGGAATACGTGACGCCACCGTCGCCACGCATTGAACTACCAAAGGAGTAACGGAGTGACTTTCGTCGCGCGGCACGCGCTCTGGTCGGACGAGCAGCAGGAAGCGGCGAAGCGATTGCGCCGCATCGCCGAGGAGCAAAAGTTAGAGACCATCCGCCTCTCCTTTCCCGACCAGCACGGCATCCTGCGCGGCAAGACGCTGGTCGCGAGCGAGGCACTCGCTTCCCTGGAAAGCGGCTGCAGCATCACCACCACCATGCTTGCGAAGGACACCTCGCACCGCACGGTGTTTCCCGTGTTCACGTCGGGCGGCGGCTTCGGCATGAAGGAGATGGAAGGCGCCGCCGACGTCTTGATGGTACCGGATCCCACGACATTCCGCGTGCTGCCCTGGGCACCGAACACGGGCTGGCTGTTGTGCGATATCCATTTTGCCGACGGCCGGCCGATCCCGTTCGCGACGCGCCATCTGTTTCGCAAGGTGCTCGATCAGCTCGCAAGCTGCGGCTACGATTTCGTCGCGGGACTGGAAGTCGAATTTCATCTCTTCAAGCTCGACGATGCGCGCATGGCGCCGGAAGATGCCGGCCAGCCCGGGCAGCCGCCGACCGTCAGCCTGCTCTCGCATGGCTATCAATATCTAACCGAGCAGCGCTACGACCTGATGGAGCCGGCGCTCGACATCATCAGGCGCGACATCATCGCGCTCGGCCTGCCGCTGCGCTCGGTCGAGGTCGAGTTCGGCCCGAGCCAATGCGAATTCACCTTTGCGCCGAGGAAAGGCTTGGCGGGCGCCGACAACATGGTTCTGTTCCGCTCGGCGGTGAAGCAGATCGCGCGCCGCCACGGCTATCACGCGACCTTCATGTGCCGGCCCAAACTGCCGAACGTGTTCGCGTCCGGCTGGCATCTGCATCAATCGATCGCGGCGCAAGAGACCGGCGAGAACGCATTCATGGCGAAGGAAGACGGCGAGCCGCTGTCCGCGTTCGGCCGGGGCTACCTCGCCGGCCTCCTGCAGCACGCGCGCGCCTCGACCGTATTCTCGACGCCGACCATCAACGGCTACAAGCGCTACCGCTCCTATTCGCTGGCGCCGGATCGCGCGATCTGGGGCCGCGACAATCGCGGCGTGATGATCCGCGTGCTCGGCGGCGCAGGCGATGCCGCAACCCGGCTGGAGAATCGGATCGGCGAGCCTGCCGCCAATCCCTATCTCTACATGGCCTCGCAGATTCTCTCAGGCCTCGACGGCGTCGACCGCAAGCTCACCCCGCCGCCCTCCGCCGACACGCCCTATGAGACCAAGGCAGAGTTGTTGCCGAAGTCGCTGCGCGAGGCGGTATTCGCGCTCAAGGACGATCCGTTCTTCCGCGACAGCCTGGGCTCGGAATTCGTGGACTACTATGTCCACATCAAGAACGCCGAGATCGAGCGTTTCCAGGCCGAAGTGTCCGACTGGGAGCACCGCGAATATTTCGAGATGTTTTGAGGCGCCCGACTATCGCTTCTACCAGTCAAGTTGCAGAACCCGACAATTGCCTTGAACCAGGCCCGTCATTGCGAGGAGCGAAAGCGACGAAGCAATCCAGACTGTATCTGCGGAGAAAATCTGGATTGCTTCGCTTGCGCTCGCAATGACGTTGGAAAGTGAAAGCGAGCCCTTCGATTGGCTTGGATCGGCGACTGATCTAACTATGCCCAAATCCTATCGGTGCGATGTAGGCGTCCTGCTCGCCGGGCTTCGCTGCCGGAAACCGCGGGAACGGGCTGGCGCGGCGCAGAATGGCGAGGGCTTCCTCGTCCAGCACCCTGTGGCCGGACGATTTCGTGATCTCGCTCTTGATCACCTCGCCTGCCCTGTTCAGCACAAAGCGAACCGTCGTCGTCCCGACCGCGCCATGGGCCGCTGCGGGGTAGCGCTTGAAGCGCTGCAGATGGCCAAACACCAGTTCGTCATACCTGTTCGATGCGGCCTGGGTGAAGGGAGCGACCTTGGGCGTCGGCGGCGGCGCGCGCGTTTCCGGGGCGGGCGGCGTGTACTCAGGCTTCGGCTTCTCCACTTGCTTCTGCGCGGTCGGCAGCGTGACGTCGGCCTTCTGCTGCGGTGGCGGCGGCTGCACCACCGGCTCGACGGGCTTGTCGTCGGCCTTCGGCGGCTGTTTCGGCTGCGCCTGTGCCTGCTGCATCTGCGGCCCGACGGCGATGTCCTGGTCCTGCTTCGTTGGCGAACTGCCTTCAATCGGCGCCAGCGACACGGCGATTGCGGGTGCGATGTGCTGTGCCGACGGTTCGTGCCTGTACCATAGCAGCATCGACGCGATGATCGCCGCGTGCGTGGCAACGATCACCGTCGCGGCGAGTATCCAGCGCGAAAATCCGGACCGCTCCGGCAGATGCAGCGCAAGGGCGTTCATCGCTTTTCCGCCGGCGTTTCCAGTCCGACCAGGGCGAGCTTGAGATAGCCGGCATCACGCAGCACGTTCATCACGCCCATCAGATCGCCATAGCTCAACGTCTTGTCGCCACGGATGAAGATGGTTTCATCCTTGTGGCTGTTGGTCGCGG
>Ga0134126_10010040_pt1 | contig 11933 bp, 7 predicted proteins | sample KB31752_FD_96881 | JGI IMG/M metagenome (GOLD analysis project Ga0134126, IMG submission 96881) | Terrestrial soil microbial communities with excess Nitrogen fertilizer from Kellogg Biological Station, Michigan, USA - KB3-175-2 | ecosystem: Environmental > Terrestrial > Soil > Unclassified ...
CGCCGTCGAGATCGCCCTGGGCCTGCTTGATCCGGGCCAGCACGAGCAAATCGCACGCATGCCACTCGACCCAGCGCTCGGCCCGCGCGGCGCCCAGGTCGTTCGAGAGCTTGATCCCCTTGGTCGCCCAGTCCAGGGCCGCCTCCAGCTCATTCCGCTCCCGCAGGATGTCGGCCATGCCGGTAGAGAGGCTGCCCGCGAGCAGAGAAGGGTGGGCCTGTTCCGTGCTCCACCTCATGGCCTGATCGTACAGGGCAAGCGCCTGATCGAGGCTTCCGGCCAGGCGATAGGCGCATGCCTGCCCGACGATCGCGAGCATCCTGAAGAGGCTAAAGCGGGTCGCTTGATTGATCGCCGCCGCGTCGCCGAAGGCCGCCGCCGCCTCGAGCGCCGATCCCTGGCTCAGATAGGCAAGCCCCAGGCCGATGGCCACCAGACTGCGCGATCGGAGGTCGGAGTCGTCGAGACCATCCAGCGCGGCCCGCGCCTGGGCAATCGCCTGGATCGCGTCACCACGGAGGGCCAGGATGATCGCCCGCCCAGCCGCGATCACGGCCCGCGTGTTGCCGGCATCGGCCGCCTGGCGCGGTAGCGACTCCAGTGCCGTTTCCGCGTATCGCAGATAGTCCTCGGCGCCCTCCATGTCACGCATGTCGGTCAGCAACCAGGCGTACATGATACAGAGCTGGGGTTGCGCGCGTAGCGTCGTCTCGGGGAGCGCCCGCAGCCAGGCGGAGAGCGTCCCAGTCTCGCCACGCGCGGCGAGCGCCCGCGCGGCCCGCCCGATCAGATCCGCGGCCTGGCCGTAGGCGCCGCCGGCCAGCGCGTGGCCTATAGCCTCTTCCAGGTGATCCTGCTGGGCGAACCAGGCACTGGCTCGCTGGTGTAAGGTCGCCGGGTCGGGGATCGCCACGTCGCCGATCTGGCGCTGGCGCAAGGCATCGGCGAAGAGGTAGTGATAGCGGTACCAGCCGCGTTCGTCGTCCAGGGCGATCAAGAAGACGTTGTGGCGTTCGAGCAATTCGATCACGTCCTGGCTGGCAGCGATCCGCTCGGCCGGTGGGTCCGCGCCCTCGATGACCGTGGCGCAAAGCGGGGCGCACAGACGGTCAAGGATGCAGGTGTGCAGCAGGAAACGCCGCGCCTGCTCCGGCTGTCGCGATAACACCTCGTCGAGGAGATAGTCCATAATGTAGCGATGGCTGCCCGTGAAGGCCGCGATGAAAGTGGCCGCTTCCTCCGCTGGGCGTCCCCGCAGGGATAGGCCCGCCAACTGCAGGCCGGCGATCCACCCTTCGGTACGCGCCTCCAGGGCCGCGGCCTCGTCGGCGGAGAGGGAGAGCCCCATGACCGTGCCGAGGAACGCCGTGGTCTCCTCGGCCCTGAAGCGGAGGTCGGCGGCCCGCAATTCGGTGACGCTTCCCTTCGCGCGCAGCCGGGCCAGCGGGAGCGGCGGATCGGCGCGGGTAGCCAATAGGAGATGGAGGCAAGGCGGCTGATGCTCGATCAGAAAGGCGAGCATTCGATGGATCGGCTCCGCCACGATCAGATGATAGTCATCGAGGATCAGGATGATGTCTTGGGCGAGCGCGTTGAGCGCATTGAGCAAGGTAGTCACTGCCACGTCCAATGGCGGCCTATCGGCGGAGTGCAATAAGGCAAGGGCGGACCGCGCCACGCCGGGTGCCGCGCGATCCAGAGCCGTGAGGACGTAGCGCCAGAACCGTGTTGGGTCATTGTCAGCCTCGTCGAGCGACACCCAGGCCAGAGGGAGATCACGGCCCTCGGTGGTTGCGCGCCAGGCGCTGAGTAACGTTGTCTTCCCGCTGCCGGCCGGGGCCGAGAGCAAGGTAAGCGGCCCTTGCAGGCCCGTCTGGAGGCGATAGACCAGGCGCGGTCGGGGGATCAGGGCCGCCCGCGCGGATGGAATCGCCAGCTTCGTTGCCAGCAGGAGATCGGCGGACGAACGATCCGGTTCCTGGTGCGCGACGGACGACGCGCGCGCCCGATGCATCGCGGCTTCCAGGGCCGCGCGATCACTCGCTCCCAGCTCCAGGGCGTCCGCCAGGAGCGCGACCGTGTCTCTATAGGGTGCCGTGGTGATCCCACGCTCAATGTCGCTGATCGTCCGCGGGCTCAGTTGAGCCCGTTCGGCCAACTCCTCTTGAGACAGACCGGCGCCCACCCGATAGGCCCGGAGCAGCGCCCCAAACGGCCGGCCCTCGGTCACGTCCATTCTGTCTCCTTGTCGCCGCGCCCCTACACCTCAGTCTACCAACCACCGGGAATGGGGTCACCGCTGGGCGCTCAGTCGGCAACTCCGTGGGTTACTCCGTGGGTTACTCCGTGCAGTCTTCATGGTGTGGGGAACCGTATCACGGCAAACTGGATGGTGAGGACGACATGAGAGAGAGCTTGCCCATTGCGGAGGGAGAGGAATCAGATGATGCCACCAGCAAGTTTCGCCATGACGGGTCAGATCCCTTCAGCCTCCAATCGCCTGCTTGAAGGCAAGGTCGCCCTGATCACTGGGGCCAGCCGCGGCATCGGTGCCGCGGCTGCCCGCGTCTTCGCCCAGGCCGGCGCCGCCGTGGTGCTCGCGGCGCGCGACGAGCGAGCCATGGACGCAGTCGCCCAGGATATTGTCGCCGCCGGCGGTCGGGCACTGGCCGTGCCGACCGATGCCGGCGACCCTGCCTCGGTCGAGCATTTGATCAGTCGGACCCTTGAGATGTACGGGCGGCTGGACGCCGCCTTCAACAACGCCGGCGATACCCACATGCCGGCCCCGCTGGCCGATATCTCGATCGATGACTTCGACCGGGTGATCCGGGTCAATCTCCGGGGGGTGTTCCTGGCCATGAAGTACGAGATCCCCGCCATGGTCGTCGGCGGCGGCGGGGCCATCGTCAACATGTCCTCGACCGCTGGACTCAACGGCGTCCGGGGCATGGCCGCCTACGCCGCCGCCAAGCACGGCATCGCCGGCCTCACCAAGAGCGCGGCCCTGGACTACGCCCAACGGAATATCCGCGTCAACGCCGTCGCCCCCGGTCCCATTCTCAATGACCGGATCAGCCGGCTGAGCGATGAAGGGAGGGCGCCGATCATCAGCGCCATCCCGCTGGGCCGCATCGGCCGGCCCGAGGAGGTTGGCGCCCTCGCGGTCTGGCTGTGTTCCGATCAGGCCGCGTTCCTCACCGGGGCGGTCGTCCCCATCGATGGCGGGCGGCTGGCCGGTGGTGGATAGTATGAGCGGCGAGCTCGGAGCGATCGCGAGGAACCGCCGTGTGCTAGATGATACATCGCGGCGACGGTACGGCGAACGAGACCAACGGGAGGAACGGCAAATGGACACCACGGATCATATCGATGGCCTGAATGAGAATGGTCGTGACCGCGCTGGGAGCTTGCGAGTATCCGACGCGGATCGCGCGGCCACGGTGGGACTGCTCCGGCAGCACTGTGGTAAGGAGGTCAAGATCCATGACCTCGGCCTTGAAAAGGAACCGACCCATGGAACTGAAGTTCGACGCGGTCGCCATCGCGCCGGCCAGGTTTACCTACCTCAAGGAACGGGGCGCCGCGATTCATCTTGCCCGCTTCGACCTCGTCGTCCTCATCGAGCAGCCAGTCCCCCGCGGCGCCGGCTGCTCGCCGCCTGTGTGCCGGAGGTGGGAACGGGCATCGCCCTGGCGAGATGGCGCCGCGCCGGCAAGGGGGCATCCTCTGCCCATCGTCGGCCGTAGACGGCGCGGCCTGAACGGGTAGGCGTCCCCCTCGCGACACCGGAAGGAGACTCCCATGCATCTACCGATACGCGATCTGGCGTGAGGCCGTTCTCGGCTCATGCGGTTCTAGGCAAGTCGTCCCGTTGGCTCGAGAACCGCCAGGGCCATGCGACTACATAGCGCTCTCTTATAAGAAACCATCGACTTGCGACAGAAAGGAGTTACACGATGAACAGGGAACACGCTGAACAAGAGGTGGCGAGCCTGGCGGACGCTTGGGCCGCGGCAGAGTTGCGTGGGGACATCGCTTTCCTTGAGCGGGCACTTGAGGACGACTTCATCGCGGTCGGACCGCTGGGCTTCATGCTGACCAAGCAAGAGTGGCTGGCCCGACATCAATCCGGTGCCTTGAAATACGACTCCTTTGACCTGGACGAGGTCAAGGTGCGCGTGTACAACGAGGCGGCCGCGTTGATTGGCCGTCAAACGCAAGATGCCGCCTATCGCGGCAACCCTGTGAACGCGCGGCTTCGCGCCACGCTGGTATTTGTTCGCCAAGAAGGGCAATGGCGGCTGGCGAGCCTCCACTTGAGTCCCATTGGGCAAGCCCCGGATTTCGCCCGGTCCTAGTCTGATGTATCCCACCCTCCCGCCAACGGCAGGCGCAGCCGGAAGGTGCTCCCCTCGGGACCGGTCTCGGCCAGATCCAAGGTGCCGCCCATTGCTTCCGCCAGGCGACGCGCGATGTAGAGACCCAACCCCGTGCCCACCCGCCCAGCTCGGATCCGGCTGCCGGGGATGCGGCCAAAGCGGGTAAAGAGTTGCGCCCGCCCACGCTCCGGAATCCCCGGCCCGCGATCACGGACCAGGATGGACGCCAACGAGCCCTCCTGGCCCCAACTGACCGTGATTGGGCTTCCCTCCGGGGAATACTTGGCCGCGTTGTCTAGGAGGTTCACCACTATCCGCACGGCGTGGCCCTGCTCGGCCAGCACGCGCATCTCGGGCGGCCCTTCCATGGTGATCTCTTGCTCGCCATAGGCGCCATGCACTTCGGCGACTGCCCGCTCCACCAGCCGGATCAGCGCCCCCGCCTCGGCTTGTTGGGCGGGGATCTCTGATTCGGCCCGGCTGAGGAGGAGGAGATCATCAACCAGTTGTTTTTGGCGATTTGCCGAGAGCACGATGCGCCCAATCTGCTCAAGCCGGCGATCCTCGTCAATCATGCTCCAATGCGATTGCAACAATTCGGCATAGCCGACGATCGCGGTGAGCGGAGTGCGCAGTTCATGACTTACCGCCGCCACGAAGTCGCTCCTCAAGTGCGCGAGTTGTTCGGCCGCCGCCCTCGCGTGCTCTGATTGACGGCGCGCTCTGGCCTGCTCGGTTACGTCGATCAGGAATATGGCTCGCTTCTCATGGCCGGCGCCGCGGATCGGCGCCACGGTGATCACGCAGGTACGCACCCGCCCGTCGAGCGCGCGCACCTCTACTTCGACCCCTGCCACCGGCTCCTCGACCATTGGATCAGTGGGGATGCTGGGGAAACGCTCTCCCAGAGTCCGCCCAAGCATTTCCTCCTCGCCGGCGCCAAGAAGAGAGCGGAAGGCTGGGTTAATCGCCTCAACCGCGCCCTCGGGCCCCAGAATGCAGATCCCCACCGGCGCGTGATCGACCAGACTTCGGAAGCTTTGCTCGCTGGCCTGAAGGGATTGATTGGCCTGGAGTTGTTCCGTGATGTCAACCGCCACTCCGATCAGGCCAGTTATCGCGCCCCCAGCATCACGAACTGGAGTCAGCCTGGACGCCAGGGTTACTCCATCGGTGGTCACCATGGTCGTGGTGGCCTCGCCGGCCAGGGTTCGCCATACCGAATCGACCGCCTCGGGGGAGTCCGTCCATACGTCCTCTACCGCTTGGCCTACGATCTCCCCTGGTTGGCGCCCAATTGCCGCCAACCCGCGGCCCTCGGAGAGGGTATAGACGCCGTTGGCGTCTGTCGCGAACAGAATCACTGGGAGATGAGCGATCAGGGTGCGCAACTGCTCCTCGCGAGCGCGCAGAGCTGCCTCGGCCACGGCCCGCTCGCTCACGTCGTGGGCGTTGACGATCAGGCCGGGGACCACCCCGTGCCTTCCCTGATCGATAATAGTCATCTCCAACAGCCGCCAGGAGCCGTCCGCGTGACGGAGGCGGGCCTCGTACCGGGCAATCGCCTCCGAGCCGGTGAATAGGCCGGCAAAGGCGTGCTCGACCTTTTCCAGGTCGTCGGGATGCATGAGATTGCGGGCTACGGTGCCAACAAGATCCTCTGGCCGATAGCCCAGCACCGCCAGGTAGGAGGGGCTGACGTATTGGATGAATCCGTCTGGATCCACGATACTCACCAAGTCCAGGGTGTAGCGGGATAGCGCCTGATAGAGATTCTCTTGTTTAGCCAGGGCCTCGGATGCGAAGGCGGTCGCATGCTGGATGGCGGTGCGAAGGAATCCATGCAGCATGCGTAAGGCATCCTCGTCCGGCGCCCCGAACGCATTGGGAACCCGCGAGGTCACGAGCAACACGCCATCCGTATCGTCCGGGAGGCGGAGCGGGATGACCAGCGCCGATCGCGTTCTCAGCACACGGGCGCGTTCCTGATTGATCCTTGGATCCGTCCGTGTATCATCACAGCGGAGCGGCATCCCCAGTTGTAAGGAGAGCCCGGAGAATGACTCCATCGAGTGCCAATGCTGGGAGGATGGGATATCCAGGTCACCCACGGCTCCGAGCATGAACAACTCGGCGCCAACCCGCTGCTCCACCGCGCCACCATCGGCGCCGGTAAGCGCCCGCGCGTGGCGGGCAATGGCCACGCTGATCGCCGCGATATCACTTCCTGCCTCGGCCAGGGCCGCCTGGAGAGTGAGAATCTGGTCCAGGAAGAACCGCTCCGCGCGTGGCTTCTTGGGGTGGAGGGAACTGGGCCGCTGCATGGCGCGGCGCCCCTGGCCTCGCCGAGTGGTGGATGATTGATGTTGCATGTCGGTGGCGCTGATTCCGGCCTACACTTGCAGCCTCTAGATGCCCACCATGGCGTCATGACCGAAAAGGGAGACGAGATGGACGTATCGCACTTCCCTTTAGGATGCGCCCAATCCGGGCCGGCGGCAAGAGGTACTTTCACCAATCCTGGATGGTCTGAGTAAACATTGATACGCTCATAGATTTGAAAACCAAAGTGCCATATGATCCATATGGCACCAGACGCGGTATCCTGGATTCGGTCTGTCGTGTGTTGACCGCCGAGGCCGGTCCCGTGCCGGCCGGTGCCCTACGGCCAGCGTGCTCGCCACCGATATCTGGAGATCTTTACCCGCATGCTGAAGCTCTACCGCTATCTGAAGCCCTACAGGCGCATGATCGCCGCTATCCTGGTGCTCGTATTCCTCCAATCCCTCGCCAATCTCTATTTGCCAACCTTGATGGCCAGGATCGTCGACAACGGGATCATCCATAAGGATATTGGCTACATCATGGGGATTGGCGGCCTGATGCTACTGATTTCCGCCGGCGGATTGATCTGCGCCCTCATCGCCGCCTATCTCTCCGCCAAAGTCGCCTCCGGCTTTGGGCGGATCGTCCGCGGCCAGCTTTTCACGCGGGTGGAAAGCTTCTCGCAGCATGAGTTCGACACCTTCGGCACCGCTACCCTGATCACCCGGACTACCAATGATGTGACCCAGGTGCAGATGGTGACCGTGGTCATTTTTCGGATGATGCTCAGCGCTCCCCTGACCGGCATAGGCGGCATCATCATGGCCCTCTCTCTGGATCGGCCCCTGACCTTGGTGCTCGCGGTCGCCGTGCCCGCGCTCATCCTGGCCATCGCGCTGATCGCCAAGGGAGCGGTCCCGCTTTTTCGCTTGATGCAGTTGAAGCTCGATCGGCTCAATCTGGTTCTGCGGGAGGGCCTCACGGGGATTCGGGTGGTGCGCGCCTTCAACCGGGTCGGGCATGAGCGGCTCCGCTTCCAGGACGCGAACGCGGATCTGACCGACAACGCCGTGCGAGCCAACCGGATCATGGCCCTCTTGATGCCGGTGCTGATGCTGGTGATGAACTTGACCAGCGTGGCGATCATCTGGTTCGGCGCGATCAGGATCGACCACGGCGACATGCAAGTGGGCTCGCTTATCGCCTTTACCCAGTACGCAATGCAGATCATGTTCGCCCTCCTCATGGTCTCCATGATGTTCGTGATGATTCCCCGCGCGGCGGCGGCGGCGGTCCGCATCAACGAGGTGCTGGATACCGTGGCCGACATTACCGACCCCGCCGATCCCAGTCGCGCCGACGCCGAACGCGGGTTCGTGGAGTTCGCGCACGTGGGCTTCAGCTACCCAGGGGCCGAGCAACCTGCTCTGAGCGATGTCACCTTCAGCGCCCGACCCGGTGAGGTGACGGCGATCATCGGCGGTACCGGCTCGGGCAAATCGACCTTGGTCAACTTGATCATGCGCTTTTACGATGTGGATAGCGGCGCCGTGTTAGTGGACGGCGTGGATGTCCGCCAGATGTCCCAGGCGACCCTGCGGGCCAAGATCGGCTTCGTACCGCAAAAGACGATGCTCTTCACCGGCAGTATCTCCGACAATCTGCGCTACGGGAAGCAGGACGCGACCGAACCCGAGTTGCTTCACGCCGCCGCTACGGCGCAGGCCACGGAGTTCATCTCCACCATGTCGGATGGGTTGGAGGCCGTGATGGCTCAGGGCGGCGCCAATGTGTCGGGCGGCCAGAAGCAGCGCCTGGCTATTGCCCGCGCCCTGGTGCGCAGGCCGGAAATCTACCTCTTCGACGACAGCTTCTCCGCCCTCGATTTCAAGACCGATGCCCGCCTGCGGGCTGCCCTGAAGCGGGAAACGACTGACGCCACGGTCCTGATCATTGCTCAGCGCGTGGCCACCGTGATGGACGCGGACCGGATCATCGTCCTGGACGAAGGCCGGATCGCGGGCATGGGCACGCACCGCGAGTTGATGCGGACCTGCGAGATTTATCGGGAGATCGTCTCCTCGCAGCTCTCGGCGGAGGAAATCGCATGAGCGAGCAACGACCCAGTCAGGGACCGACCCGCCCGCCCGAGGGTGGCCGGCCCGGCGGTCCCTTCGGCGGCAACTGGGGGGCAATGGGCCGGCCACCGGAAAAAGCCAAGAACTTCCGGGCCACCCTGTTCCGGCTCCTCGGGTACCTGCGGCCCCATCGGTGGAACCTGATTGTCGTCTTCATATTCGCGATCATCAGCACGGTATTCAGCATTGTCAGCCCGAAGATTCTGGGGCAGGCCACGACCAAGATCTTCGAGGGCATGCTGGCCAAGTTTACCGCCGCTCGCCTGCATCGGCCCATTCCCGGCATGGATTTCGCCTATATCGAGCGCATCGTCTTCATCTTGATCGGGCTCTACCTGATCAGTTCCCTGTTCAGCTACCTCCAACAATACGTGATGGCCGGGGTAGCGCAGAAGACGGTCTATGACATCCGGCGGGACGCCAACGCGAAGCTCGCCCGGCTGCCCTTGCAGTATTTCGACGCCCGCACCCACGGTGAGATTCTGAGCCGGGTAACCAATGACGTGGACAACATCTCCACCACCCTGCAGCAGAGTCTCACCCAGCTCATTACCTCTATGGTCACCATCGTGGGCGTGGTGGTAATGATGCTCACGATCAGCCTTCTGCTTACCGTGGTCACCGTCGTCACCCTGCCCCTATATGTCGTGGTGACCACCCTGGTGGCCAAGCGCTCGCAGGTCCACTTTGTCAACCAACAACGGGAGTTGGGCCGGCTCAACGGCCACGTCGAGGAGATGTACACCGGCCACGCGATCGTCAAGGCGTTCGGCCACGAGGCGGAGTCTATCCTCACCTTCGACACGATTAACACCAGGCTCTATGAAGCCGGTTGGAAAGCCCAGTTCGTATCCGGGGTGATCATGCCGATGATGAACTTCATTAGCAATCTCGGCTATGTCCTGGTCAGCGTGGTGGGTGGCGTCCTGGTCACCAAGGGCCAGATCCAGATTGGCGATGTCCAGGCATTCCTTTCCTATTCCCGACAGTTCACCATGCCCATCGTCCAAACCGCCAATATCGCCAACGTCATTCAGTCCACCATCGCCTCGGCGGAGCGAGTGTTCGAGTTGTTGGATGAGCAGGAGGAGATTCCCGACAGTTCTTCGGCCCGCGTGTTGGCCGAGCCCCACGGTGATGTCCGCTTCGAGGACGTCGGTTTCCGCTACAAGGAAGAGACGCCGCTGATCGAGGACATGAACATTGACGTCAAGCAAGGCCAGACCATCGCCATCGTCGGCCCCACGGGGGCGGGCAAGACCACCCTGGTCAATCTGCTGATGCGTTTCTACGAGGTAAACCGTGGGCGTATCCTGGTCGATGGCGTGGATATTCGAGAACTACGGCGCGGGCCGCTCCGGAGCCTCTTCGGGATGGTGCTCCAGGATACCTGGCTCTTCAACGGCACGATCCGCGATAATATCGCCTATGGCCGCGAGGGCGCGACCGAAACGGAGATCATCCAGGCGGCCAAAGCGGCTCACGCCGACCACTTCATCCGTACCCTTCCCCAGGGCTACGATACGATCCTCAATGAGGAAGCCTCGAATATCTCCCAGGGGCAGAAGCAACTGCTTACTATCGCGCGGGCCATTCTGGCCGACCCGGCGGTGCTGATCCTCGATGAGGCGACCAGCAGCGTCGATTCGCGGACCGAGGTGCTGATTCAGCACGCGATGACCGCCCTGATGACTGGAAGAACGAGCTTCGTGATCGCTCACCGGCTCTCCACTATTCGCGACGCGGAACTGATCCTGGTGATGAACCATGGAAGCATTATCGAGCAGGGTACGCACCTGGATCTGCTGGCCCGCGGCGGCTTCTATGCCGACCTCTACAACAGCCAGTTCGCGGGGGCGAACCTCGACGATCCGGTGGCCCCGCGCCCCGCGATCCCGGCCGCCGCCCGCTGATCGAGCGAACAGTGACCCTGCAACCCACTGATCTGACGGATTTTGTTCTTCAACATGCCCTGCGTGCCGCCAACGGCATCATCGAGCAAGCCGAGCACCTGCAACTTTCCGAACGAGACAGGAGGCCAGCTCCTCGGCGTCCTGCACGGTCGCCTCACGGAATCCCAGCGCCTGTCGGATCCGCACACGATGGAATTCGATGGTGCGCCCATTCCCGTCATATTGGGCGTACAATTCCGGCGGCACGCCGAGTTGCTGGGCGATATGGACGATCGCCGCGGGAGGGACGTCCCCTTTATTCTGCGGGAAGCGTCCCTCATACTGGAAGCACTTGAGCAAGAGGGCACAGCCGAGACGAGTGGCGGCGGCTCTGTTTGCCAGAAAGGTGAGATCCTCCGGGTGCAGCGTCCAATGGTCGGCCAGGTCGTCCGCGGTCCACTGCCGTTTCATGGTGCGTCTCGCCTGTCGCGTTGGGGGTGAATAAAGTGCCGAGAATAGCTGGTGTCGGTACTTCACCGACATAGGGCAGAATAGAGACGGACCAGGCTCCAGAGAAAAGGTGGCCGTCCACACGATCAGCAGGTTATCCACCACGCGTGTGGAGAGGCGAAGTGCCCCTACCAACGACCAACTCGGCACATCGCACGTCGCGCCGATGGCCCGGTAGACAGAGGAAGGGCAGTTGGGTCTTTCGCTTCAACCCGTCTCAGCGGTTGCGCACGCTCTTCGGGTGGAGTTCCCCCTATCGTGGTACTCCGTAGCGCGCCGCAGGGAGGGGCACAGGAGCAGCACCCAGAGCGGTGCCAAGAAGGAGATAGCAGACATGACGCAATCCGTCGACGAAGTCTATCCGCTGCCGCGCTGGTTCGGACCGAGAGCCAGCCCAGATGACCCGGCCGTCTCGGCCCTGATCGCCCGCGTCGCGCGAGGGGCCGGATGGGCAGACACTGGCGGTGGGTTCAACCTCAACGTGCGGATAGACGCTGAGCCGCCGGTTGTCCTCCGGGTTCACAGGCCCTGGGTCCGCCGCGGCCGGGTAGCGGGCCTGCGGCGCCTGCGGGAGCGGCTCCAGCGGACGCACGTCCGCGTCGCTCGGCCGATTCGGATTTCCGGCTGCGACCTCCTGAGGGTCGCTGATCGTTGGGCTGAGATTGAGGAGTTCATCGATCACGTCC
>Ga0134126_10010042_pt1 | contig 11932 bp, 12 predicted proteins | sample KB31752_FD_96881 | JGI IMG/M metagenome (GOLD analysis project Ga0134126, IMG submission 96881) | Terrestrial soil microbial communities with excess Nitrogen fertilizer from Kellogg Biological Station, Michigan, USA - KB3-175-2 | ecosystem: Environmental > Terrestrial > Soil > Unclassified ...
CACAATTCCCGGTCGTTCTCTGTCAGCGCTTCATTCGGTTCATGAATGTGCAACAGATCGTCGTGTTTCACATTGAGCAGAACTACCGCCGTGTTCTCTGCATCGGCATATTTCTGAAGCGCTGCCGTGATGAGAAACATGATGTAGCTCGTCTTCGTTGCAAGGCCGGAGATGCCTGATACGTTAAGGTGAGCACCCTCTGGCCCAATGAGGTAACGAGCATCCAAGAAACAAGGCGCTTGTGTCCCGTTGCTCATTTCGATCAGGCCAGCCGGAATTCTATTTTCTTCTCGGATAGCATCCGCGCCGAGAGCCGTCAGAATCCCCTGAGCATCGGCGAATCGAATCCGCGCCTCACTGGGCACGGGCATGTAGATTTCTTCCGTGTTAGAAAGAACGGAACACTTGGCCACTGTCGTTCCTTGACGCGGGGTTTGCGGGTCCTCTGTTGCCTCTCCAAAGTTATTCGATATGAAATTAGAGAGGTGTGTCGTCGCGTCAGTCGTGTGCTCCAGATTCATGACCAACCCGTATGTTTTACTCTCGTCAAAGGTCTCTGCTTCCACAATGTCGAACGGATTCACCAGCACTTCAGGAGCCAGCCAAAAGTTGAACTCATTTGAGGAGTTCGCGTTCCGTTCAGTTGCAGAGCCGCGACCAATCACCTTCTTGGGATCATTTTCCACTTGGCTATCTCCTCACCGTTGCGGGAGGCCAGCGCAAGCCTGCACGCAAGATTGAAATGCTCACAAAAGCGTTTTTGACGCTACGCTCAGCTTGAAAAATTGGATACAAGTGTGCGTGCCAGCGCCGATCAAGTCCGTGGGGCGTCACGGTTCTTTCAGCCAACAAGGCGTTACTCAGCTTTGTGACCAAGTCACTGGACGGCGGCTCGGCACCAAGAACTGGAAGTTCCACCTTGATTACGCCCATCAGTGGGTATTCCATGAATTTCTTCATTCGCAGACGGATATACCACACGGAAACTACCCTGCCTTGCGTCTTCGCCTTGTAGGCGAGTGTGCGGTGCCCCTCTGGTAGATCAGCCAGCAGATGCCAGAGGTTGATCTCTTGCTCTCGGCCCCCCCGTCCGACCTTAAACCGAGGGGCCTTGCTGAAGTTCTTTGCTACGCTTACCACCGGGGGTTGCTTTTCACCGTACAGAGCCCTGAATTTCTCGAAAAACTCGGCGAACCGAAGAGACCCGTCATAGACAATCCACCCGTCTCCACTTACAGAGAGGACTTCCACAAGCGTGGAAGTTTCCAAATCGTGCATCTGGGCACGCATAGTATCTTCCGCCCTGCGGCGAAGGTCTTGTCCCTCGGCCCCGTAAGCCTCGATATCAGCCAACTCGTAACGATTACCCAGCCTACTCACGATTTCCTGAACTCGCGTCAGGACTTCTTGGCTTATCTGGCTGAAGGCAATCAGCAACAGATCCTTCTGGTTGTGCGCAGCAAGCCTCAGTCGCCCATTGTCTTCACGTTCCAGTGCCGTACACCCAACTTGACCAATGATGACGGGGGTCTGCCGATCATGCTCAAGTGCAGTGCCGACAAAGAATGACCGCATCGAACCATCCTGAAAGTAGCGGAAGAGGTGCTCATCAGGACGGCGTAGAGGTGTGAGAGGTACATAGATTTCTGAATTGCCGTATTCATAGGGTTCGTCTAAGAGTACGTCATCCTTCGTAGCCCGCTGGTCATCAATTTCATCAGCGTCGGGGCGTAATTCGTCCTCGGTGGCACCGCCTACGGCAGGCAGAACATCTGTTCGGTCCGATAAGACTTGCAGGGCAGTCTGCAAGTCAAAGATGGGTGGAAGGCGGCTCATTCCTCTACCGCGGCCTCTATTTCCTTTTGCTGTACCGGCGCATACAGTTCAGAGTAAGCATCTTGGACGGCTCTGACGCCCTTTTCGTCAATTCTCCAAAGACCGGCACACAGAGAATCTAACTTCAAGTACATTGCCTCTAATGCATCGGAAGCACCGCTCGCCAGACGTCTTGCCTCGGCAGAGATTTTCTCATGAAGGTTGTTACCCGGCTCAAACTTGGGTATCCGCGCCTTTTCCAAGATACTAGGTGTGCCGAAGCTCTTGCTGCCCGGCTGTGAGAAACAACTGACGGCATAGCGGAACAACGTTGAATTGAGGACACCCGCTACATAATTGGCTTCTACCTCGCTGTCGAGACCGACGAGAGTGAATGTTTCCTGAGCCAATACAATTTTGTTGTCCAACTTCGATACCACGACCGCTTCAACAATCTTTGCGATTCGTGGCCAGATAACCTTCCATGGCTTAACAGTGTAATCACCAACGGCGAACATCGAATAGAAAGCGTGCTTCTCCATAAGGTTCTTCACGCTCTGAGAAGAGCGTTTAAGCAACGTTGGCTTTTGGAGCGAAAGCCAGTCGTAGGCTAAGGGAAACTTCCGCTTCATCAGGTCTTCATCTATACCGCACCGCTTCGCAACATCTTGTACGAAGAGCAGATGTGCGCTTGGAACGGCTTTCCAAGCCGCAACGTCTTGGCGAATGAGCAACGGATACAGAAGTTCCTTTTCGAGCCGCACTTGGACACTTTCGACGATTCGCTTTGCCCCCTCAGTCAGGTTTCTTGCGGTTACAGTACCGTCTTTATGGTCCTTTAGGATCTCAAACCAATAAACTGCGTTCGCGCCACCCGTGTACACACCGGCGTGTGCCGAATAATCAGACTTACCAAGTACATTTTTTATTGTCCTAATTACCCATTCGTTGCCAGTAAGCCAAGAACTTGTGGAATCGTTGGGATCAGCGGGTTCGGCCTTCCAGTTGCTGCGGGCAGTTTTCTGTGTTACTTCTTGAAGAGTGGCATCGTAGCCGAACGAACCCTTCCGGCCATGTTCCTTCTTGCGCCAATACGTGTACGTAACCGGATACTTTTGCTTCTGTCCTTTCTGCATAATAAAGACGGCGGTCTTGTTGGTAGCGCCCTCAAAAAGTTGAAGGTCTGAAAAATCATCAACAAACAGACAATTCAGTGGGACACCCTTACGGGTCTTGAATCGCCTAAAACCCTGCGCCGCTCCTGCCATTTTGAAGACAGCTTGGGTGATTACGAAGCCTAGCTTCCCGCCTTCCTTGAGATAGCTGTCCGCCGCGATGTATGTCATAAGCATTGAAATGTCTTTCTTGCCCTTGCCCAAGATCGTGTCCATTCCGCTGTGTACAAACAGCCCTTGCTGTTTCCAGAGTTCTGTCGTCTCCGTCCGGTAGCCCTCGGGCAGATTCTCCCATCCTATCCAAGGCGGGTTGCCCGCAATATAGTCGAACGGAGCAAGAAACACAGGAGCAAACGCATTCTTGAGAATCCTTGCCCAAAGCCCATTTCGCCCAGCCGCATGAAGCTTGTAGAGTTCAACATATAGTTGAGCGATTACATCAGAGTCAGCCTCCCAGTTGGCCCCACAATGAACTAGATCGGCTTTCACTAGAGATAGGAACTTGCCAGGGTGTGTTGCAGGTTCTTTATCGAGGTGTTTGTCGAGCAGATTGGTCAATGTAGCAACGCCGTCCTGCGTGGCAAGGCTTCGAGGTAGTTCGACTTTTCCAATCGAGAGCAAGACCCGAACTTTTTCCGCATCAAATAAATTATCTGCTCCCCTTGAAGGCGTCATGATGGAATCGGCCAAATAGACCGGAATTTCTAAGGGTTCGTCCCCTCGGTGCTTGAGTAGTGGCCCCAGGGCAAGCAGGTAGTTCGTGCGTGCTGCAATCACCGCCAATGGGTTCAGGTCTATGCCGACAATGTTGTGACAAATAGTCCGCAACAGTTCGCCTTCGTCCAATGATTGGGCAATGGAGTTGCGCCGAACAGCGTTGATCGCCAATAGGAGAAAGGTTCCGGAACCGCAAGCAGGGTCGAGCAATCTCTTGTTCGGGTCACCGCGAAAGGTCCCACCGTCGAGCATATTGAGGAGGCGCTGTGCCAGCCAATCGGGCGTGTAGTATTCCCCTAGCGCCTTGCGAATGTGAGGGGATACGAGCCTGTGATACAGCTTTTTCAATAAGTCTTGCGTTGGAGCAGGTGCCAAGTCCAGCGTCGCGGGGTCATAATCTGCGAGTCGCTTAATGATCCCGCGCAGGCAATCACCTAGTTCCGGTGTGAAAAATTTCGTGTACCACGAGAAGAAATCCCCTTCGAGATAATTACGGATACCTGCTGCACGGAACGGACCCCCCTGTTCCAATTCTTTGAATCTTGCCGCCAACTTGTCATTCGGTAGGTCCTTCCAATCATTGATCGGCGGTGTAGGCAGGTCTGTATAGCGTCCAACGATCAAATAGGCCAGCAACTTTGTGAGAATTGCGAAGTACGTGTGGGTAGCGAAAAAAAATCGATTCAAGTCCAGATGAGCGGCAGGAATGCTAAAAGCTTTCAGCATGTTTCGCAATTCTGATTCGTTCGCAAGCTTTACCCGCCAGTGCTCGTACTCCGTGACAGCACCGAAGAACTGCGCCCACTGGTCGAAAACTGCTTCTAATGAGGGAGCCGCGATGTGATCGGAAAGCGTCTGGTACAACGCATGGACACAGCGTTGGGTCCGTACATTCTCGGATGAAAAGTCCTCGCTCAGATATTCAGGAATCAGAGCAACGCCTGAGGCAAGCGAGAAGAAGTAATCGAGAAATCGCTGACAGGTTTCTGGAGTGACTGGCACAGGTTCATTCGCTATCCAGTCATGAGCGGGCTTTGACAGAAAAATAAAGTAATGTCCGTCTGTGCAGCAGCCAACGATTCGTCCCGCTCGCTCTCGGGTGCGCCAATAAAGCGAGTCGCCGTACTTTTTCACTTGAGTGATGGATTCGGAGTTCTTGAGAGCATTGTTACTAGGCCGGAAGCTGGCAGGTTTTTCCCACTCGACGATAAAACGATTGTAAATCGTATCGGCACGCCCCGAGGTGCCAAGCGTCACTTCCTTCTGGGGCACAAACTCAATGTTCGCGGTCTTCGCCAAGCCGATAAGATGCTCCTCGACCCTATGCCTGAAAGGCCCCTCTAATAGGCCCGGCTTGGCCGCCGTCTTGATGATTTCTGCCAATTGTTTGGCTCTCGCGTCCAATGCTGGGATTCTCCAGAGAAAAAATTGTCAAACTGAATCCGAGGCCCAACGTCATGGGGGCCTAGGGTTCCACACCCCGCCTATCGAATCGGCCTAACGTCCCTTTACCAAAACGGACATGGCGATTCTCTATCTTGCGTCAATTAGTGCCTTGATGAAAAGTGCGGCATCGCTGCGCGTTACCTTTTAACCACTCGTGCCATTGCCTCGGTTCGCTAGTTCGCCCCAACATGATAGTGTTTTACGCACAAGGAGACCGAAATGCTGCGTTTTGCCACTAAGCTTCTCCTTGCAGTCTTTCTGGTCGTGGTGCTCGCCGCAGCACAGTCGATTCCGCCTCAAAAAAGCATCCCGGCAATCGCGAAGGCCGCAAATGGGGCCGTCGTCTCCATCGTCATGTCCGACAAGAATGGCAATCCTATCGCCCAGGGCAGCGGATTCATTGTGAGTAAGGACGGCGTCATTGTAACGAACTATCATGTCATTGCCGAGGGCACATCTGCTGTTGTTAAACTCCCCGATGGTGCCTTCTACCTTGTCGATGGAGTGCTCGAATTCGACAAAGCCCGCGACATTGCCGTCATCAAAGCCCACGGTGAACACTTCCGCACGCTCACCCTCGGTGACTCCGATCACGTTCAGGTCGGTCAAGAAGTCGTCGCCATTGGCAATCCGCTCTCGCTCGAATCAACGGTCTCAAATGGCATCGTCAGCAGCGTCCGCAGTATTGACGAAAAGGGCGGGAAATATCTGCAAATCACCGCGCCTATCTCGCCGGGCAGCAGCGGCGGCCCGCTTTTCAACATGGCAGGGCAGGTGATTGGCGTCACGACCATGTACCTCAAAGGCGGAGAGAATCTGAATTTCGCAATTCCGATTAACGCCGCGAAAAATTTATTGCTAGTGCAGCGCGCGAAGCTTTTGGGCTTTCCGAATGTTTCGGTATCTCCCGATACAACGCCATCCTCGGAGGTTCAGCAGGCTTCCGAACCGACGATCACTTCCCCGCAATTCAAATACTATCAACAAATGCTGGCTGCTAAGGATCAGTCCATCCTCGGGCAGGGCACGCAATATGCGTGCTTTCTTGATGAGCCAACCGCTCAATGGTTCTGGACGGTCTCTGCGACGGTCGGAATACGCAACGGTATGGACGTGGCTTATCGGATATTCGATTCGGGCGTACCCGAAAACGGAGTGTATCTTTTTGACGGGTATATATCTCCAGACTCCACGCCAGACTCATTCGATGCCCTCCTTCCCGGGAACGAAGGTACGGAATCCATGATGTCGAACCGTTTCTTGACAGTTATGGACGACGACAGTGAAATGCCCGCTGACGAAAAGTCACGAAGTGAAATAGAGAAGTCGGGATACGCAGAGTGGACTAACGAGACCGTGAGCATAATTTTGCCCAATGCCAACGACAAGAAGATCGACCGAGAGATTGATCGAGCTACGGGGCGTTTCTCAATATCAGTTGGGGATGACTCCACAACGATTAACGGAACATGCGTGAAAATCCCCGGTGCCAAGACGCCGGAAGAGCAGTTTCGAGATCATCGGCGGTGATCGCTGTTCGAGGCCGCGTTTCCTTTCCTGCCGAAAGCCCACGACCGCAATTCCTTCCGCGTCCGAGGTGTGTCGAACATGGTTGGAGTCCCATGCACCCCACCGTATGGGGCGACCACGCCGGGGGTGTCGAAAGGCTGTAGGAGTCCCATAAGACTTTTCCCAAGTTTTAACGAGGCTGCCCGCTTTCGCAAAGCCCGTGTCGCATCCTATCCGCCGTCCGTCGCAAATCACCTGTAAATCTATCGAGAATTTGCACGGCATTTGCGAACGATCTCGCGTTGCGCGGCATTCCCGCCTTTCAATAATCAACTGTTTTTTGTGCGGTCTGACTCGCCGAATGCCAGCACGCAGAATCAATCACTTGCGGGCACGCTGCGAACGGGGATTTATGAAAGGCTTGCTTCGTGGGCAGCAATTCGCTTGCCATCTCCGTTAGTTTATTTTCAGGCCGCGCACATTTTCACGTTGACACATACCTGTATCAGTGATACAAGTCCGTATCATGCGACGCTATGCAACGTCCGAAGCGGCCAAGATGCTCGGCATCGAGCGGCCAAACTTGCAGCGGCTCATCCGACAGAAACGGATACCGTTTCCACCGCTTGAGCGTGTAGGCACGCTGAAAGTCCGGCTCTGGACGCCCCAGGATATTGAGCGTGCGCGCAAGGCAATGAAACGGAAGTAGAAACAAAGCGGGCCTGCCGACTGTTCTAAGCAGCCGACAAGCCCTAACTCACATAGGAGGGTTAGACTCCCATGCAAGCTACAGGCAGTTTACCGCATCAGTCTGTCTATCAGATCATCACCGAACAGATCATCAAGCAACTAGAGTCCGGGGTTGCGCCTTGGCATAAACCTTGGACTACCGAATTGCCAAAAAACTTTGCCAGCAAGCGGGAATATCGCGGAATCAATGTATTCCTGCTTGCCAGTCTCGGTTACAGCTCTCCGTATTGGCTCACATACAAGCAGGCCTCGGAGCAAGGCGGAAACGTCCGGCGCGGCGAGCATGGCACTAAGGTTGTCTTCTGGAAAATCGGCAAGTACGACTCTCAGGACGCGGACGGAGAAGCTACCGAGAAAACATCCGTCTTGCTTCGCTACTACACGGTTTTCAATGTGGAGCAATGCGACGGAATCGCTTCGCCGGGTGCGTCGCGCGTGGTTAATCCCATTGCCGAATGCGAGCGAATCGTTACGGAAATGCCGAATCCGCCGCGATTCGAGCAGGATTCGCGTGCGTGGTATCGGCCATCCACAGACGCGGTAGGAATGCCAGCGCGCAACACGTTCGATTCCGCCGAATCCCACTACAGCACGCTGTTTCACGAATTAACGCACAGCACAGGCCATCCCAAGCGCATCGGACGCGAAGGAATCGAGAAACTAAACACGTTTGGCTCTGAATCCTACTCGAAAGAGGAGTTAATAGCGGAAATGGGCGCGGCAATGCTTGCAGGTGTGGCCGGAATCGAACGCAGCACACTGGCGAATAGTGCGGCTTACCTGAAATCTTGGGTTGACGTGCTCAAAGCAGATTCACGCATGGTTGTGTTTGCCGCATCGCAAGCGCAGAAAGCAGCGGATTACATCTTGGGCAAGGTTCAGACGGATGCGGGAAAGGCAGGTGCGGCATGAGCGCAACGTTCGCATTCCCGCAATCGCTGGCAGAGAAGTACCGTCCGCGCAAGGTTGCGGATTTTATCGGACTCGAAAAACAGCGCCGGATTCTCGCTAAATTAACTGCGCATCCGTTCGCGTCCGCGTGGCTTTTCGTAGGCGCATCGGGCACGGGCAAGACAAGTCTTGCTTTAGCAATCGCTACAGAACTAGGCGCAGAAGTCCATCACGTAGGCTCGCAGCAATGCAACCTTGCCACACTCGAAACGGTAGTGCGGCAGTGTAACTTCGTGCCTCTTTCCGGTGGATTCCATATCGTGATCTGCGATGAGGCAGACGCGATGTCCGATGCGGCGCAGAAGTACCTGCTATCGAAACTGGATTCGAGCGAACCTGTGCCTAATACGATCTGGATTTTCACCTGCAATGCGACGGACAGGCTCGAAGCCCGTTTTCTCAGCCGTTGCCGCGTGCTGGAATTCAGTTCCTACGGTCTGAACGGCAATCTTGTTGCCTTGTTGCGCCGGATATGGGGAGCGGAATCGAACGGCGCGCCGGAGCCTAACCTGGAACGATTGTCCCGCGAATCCCACAATAACGTCCGTGAGTCTCTGATGCGGCTCGAATTGGAGCTAATGAGCACAGACAGTGAGGTGCCGCAATGAAAGCTGCAATCTACGCTCGAATCAGCACCACGAATCACGGACAAGATGTCGGAATGCAAACGCGAGAACTTCGGGAATACTGCGAACGGCGCGGCTTCGAGATCGCCGGAGAATATCTGGACGAGGGAATCAGCGGCGCTAAGGATTCCCGGCCAGAATTGAACCGACTCATAACAGACGCGCACCGTCGCAAGTTCGATGCGGTTGTGTGCTGGAAGTTTGACCGTTTCGCGCGTTCCGTCTCCCACTTGCTCCGGGCTTTGGAAACGTTCAACTCCCTGGGCATCGCGTTTGTGTCTCTGTCGGAGCAAATAGACACAACGACTCCGGCGGGCCGAATGATATTCACGGTTCTCGGAGCCGTGGCCGAATTGGAACGCAGCCTGATTGCCGAGCGGGTTAGGGCCGGACTGCGGAATGCCAAAGCCAAAGGGAAGCGTTTGGGTAGGCCGCGCGTCGCCGTGGACGCAACGAAGATTGCGACCATGCGCGCATCCGGGGCGTCATGGCCCACGATTGCCCGCGAGTTGGGTGTAAGTGTCGGGACGGTCTACGCAGCGGCAAAATAGGCTTCGATCCAAAACTTGAGCGTGTTGTCGTGGCGCTCGACCGGGCCGATTAAATAAGGCTTCAATGTCAAACCATCTTTGGCTACCATCTGCCAGGTCATAACGGACTCCCAAAGCCAGTGACCGAATCCCCGGTAGTGACTCATTTTGAGTCTGACCATCCGTACAGGTTTTTCAGTATGGCACACGAAATGCCGAAAATTTCAAACTACCTTGACTGCTATGGTTAAATAAGCTGACTTTTATGCCCGTTCAAGAACTCGACCACGGAATTAGACACGTCGTAGAAATCCTCGTCAGTAATGGCGTCGAGACATTTGAATCCTGCGAAGGCGGGGAAGGCCACGCATTCTACGAACCAACAGTGCGTTTTCATGGAAGCCAAGCGGAGGGCTTCCGCGCTCTAGCAGTTGCCCTCCAGCATGGGTTAGGTGTTTGTGAGCTTCGACGCTACTACAGCATCGAAGATGGCGTTCCGGTCGGGCCGCATTGGGAAATGACGTTCCTAGGAGAACGCACTTCTACTTCCCCTCGCGGTCTAGCCGGGCGCAGTCCTTGCAAAGCGGCTTACCGCCAGTCCCACTGACACGATTGTGCGGCGGTATTTCGCTTCCGGGGCCACACTTCGTATTGTCGTGATGATGCGGCTCTTTGTACGAATTCCACGGTTGTGTGCGCACGCTATTTTCTCCTTTCCTTTCGACTGCATTTAGATTTGAGTCCACATAATGAAACCATTCTATACTAATACGCTTTAGCATGTCAGGAAAATAGTTCATTTTGGAGGCCCAGGTGGGATTTGAACCCACGAGGCAGTTGATTAGACCGCTCCCCCTTGCTGAGGGGTACCCTTCGACCAGACTCAGGAGCACCGGGCCTTGGAAACGTGCCGCTAACATACATCTTGACTTTTTGGTGGAGAGCGACTAACCTGTGGGTCTGTCAAGTAATTCACCTCTTGCTGATTACAAGGGGTCATGGCCCGTCGTTGCTGCGACGGGCCTTTTCATTTTCACCCTGTTGCCCCTTTTGCCTTGTCCTTTCCGACGATGTCGAATGTATTCGGTCCTGTTTTTATAAACTGTTGTGGCCTTCGGCTGAGCGCCACCGCAACTGTTGCCGCTGGATTCTTGGCGATCACCGGCTGTTGTCGTTTGGCAAGCTCAGCCACGATATCATTAACGTGCATAGGGTGCGCCATCGTCTTCAGTACATCAGTAACTTGCGCCAGGAGCAGGGTAGCTTTGGTGCGCCGGAAACGAACGACTCCCGCAGACTCCGGTTCGTTCTCGTTCAGTTGCCCTTTCCTTCCGCATAGGCGCTCCGTGGCTGCGATCCATACTTTTAGGGTCTCCGCCCTATTTAGCAAGTCCTGTAACTCTCCCTTAGCTTGGACTAAGGCTGCCTTCAGTTCCGTGCTTTTGAGACGTTCTGCCATAACACGATAACGATAACAGAACGCACCTCGACTGTCAATACTGTAGGGTCATTTTTTCCAGCGTGCTTTGGCTGCCTTCTTAGCCCTTTTTTTGCGGTCTCTGGCGGTCATGGTTTCTAGGCTGCGTTTGCCGCCAACCTTACCGCCCTTGCGTCCCATCTCAGCCATGACCTTAGAAAGCAGCGAGCGGTCAATCGGGGGTTCTTCTGCGGTGGATAGGGCTACAACTACGGCTCCAATCTGGTTGGGGTCTTTGAAGTTATTGCTAATACGCTTTGGCATGAATCCATCATCCCACGGACGCCAAAGCCTGTCTAGTCCCCGCTAAAATCAAAATGAGTCACTACCCGATCCCCGCAAACCGAAGGACTAGGCCCATTCTGCATCCGTGAAAAGCCCGCACCGGGAGAGTCCGCTGTGATTCGGCCCCAAAATTTGTGTGTAATGAAAACAAGACCGCGATGATGTCTCACGCAACGTCACGTCGCCCCGTCGCTGAAATGAGACGCCTCGGCTCGTATCTCATTGTTATTGAGCTAGTTGATGGAGGAGAAGCAAGACCGTGGCGTTCATTGGGGATTTGTTGGCCGGGTGGGATTCGTCAAAGGTCATCCCTTCGGTCGTCCCATCGCTGGGGCTTCATTTGGGGAGCGCAGCAACGATTCGGAGATTCGATTGAGAGTCAGAACCGTCCGGGCGAGCGTGCCCAATTTTGTGCCCACCAGCAAACCCGATGAGTTGCGATGGAGTGCGATGCTATCGAGGCTAAACGCTGCGAACAAAGCAAGTTGTCACGATTCGTAGTAATTACTCGCAATTGCCGTAACTTGTTGATTCTACTTCCGGTCAGACTTAGAAGGCAGACGCTCTTTCCAACTGAGCTACGGGCGCGTAGATAGATTCTAAAAGATTCTGCACCTTCGCGACCATCGATTTGTCACTTTCGTGTCATAA
>Ga0134126_10010043_pt1 | contig 11931 bp, 6 predicted proteins | sample KB31752_FD_96881 | JGI IMG/M metagenome (GOLD analysis project Ga0134126, IMG submission 96881) | Terrestrial soil microbial communities with excess Nitrogen fertilizer from Kellogg Biological Station, Michigan, USA - KB3-175-2 | ecosystem: Environmental > Terrestrial > Soil > Unclassified ...
CTGTCACCGCCTTTTCCGTGGAAAACTCGTAATCGATCACCTCCGCGCAGCCCGGCATCCACTTCAGCCATTCCGCCCAGTTGGTGGGCGAGATCACCGTCGTTTGAAAATTGAGCCTTCGGAGGAAAAGCGACAGCCCCAATGAGGAGCCCATGGCATCCGCATCCGGCTTTTGGTGCATGATGATCACGACCCGGCGGGGCTCATTAAGCAGGGAGTATATATCGGCGATTGGTCTCATCTGAAATGAAGCAGGCGCCTACCAGACCGCAGCCATCCTGCCAAAATGCTTGCAAAGGTGCGGTATTTCCCAAACATTACCTAGCTTTGCCCCCCAAAAAAGATACTTTCACCAGTCAAAAAGAAAGGAATATGAGCAATCGCACATTCACAATGATCAAACCGGACGCCTTTTCCAAAGGACACTCCGGCGCCATCATCGATAAGATCCTTAAAAGCGGCTTTCGCATCGTAGCCATGAAACTGACCCGTCTGTCCAAAGAGACGGCCGGTGAATTCTATGCCGTCCATAAAGCCCGGCCTTTTTACGGCGAGCTGGTCGAATTCATGAGCAGCGGCCCCATCGTGGCGGCCATCCTGGAGAAAGACAATGCCGTAGCCGATTTCCGCTAGCTGATCGGCGCAACCGACCCCGCCAAGGCTGACGAGGGCACGATCCGCAAGCTGTATGCGGCATCGGTAGGAGAAAATGCCGTTCATGGCAGCGACAGCGATGAAAATGCCCGGATCGAAGGGGATTTCTTCTTCAATGCGTTTGAAAGGGTGTAACTCATGACGCCGGCTATACCGGAAGCTAGCGTGCGGGACGGGCAACATCGGCCACTTGTCCGTTCGTCAGCTGGTTCTGTACGGGCTCGACCGTATATCCCTCTTTTCGCAGCAGGGCGATCACACCGCCTTTGCCCGGCAGATGCGCGGCGCCTACGGCGATCAGCATCGATTTTTTCCGCAGCATTCCGTCCAGCTTCTTCGCCCATTTGCGGTTGCGGCCATAGAGCAACAGGTCCATGTAGGCACTCATCCCCTGATCGTCCTGCTGGCTCAACGAATCGATGCCGTCCAGGTCCTGCTGGTTGTAGAGACGCACCAGCTGTTGGGTCATTTTTTTGTTCTGGTCACTGCTGTCGATGGATTTAACCAGCTCCCTGGCCTGCTCTTCATATGGAATGCTGTCGAAAAGACTCGCCTGGAACTCCGCGGTCTCCAGCCCGTTGATGGGTTTGTGCCAGGTCTTCGACTCCTTCATGATCCTCAGCTCCATTCCGTCCGTGGTCTCACAATCCAGCTCCTGTTGTTCTATGAGCGCGCTGATCAGCATCGGTTTGAAACGTTCGAGCATGGTGAACGGCATCATAGCCATATGTTTCGCGAAATATGCTTTTACCCGGGCATAGTCATCGGGTTTCAGCAGATCGGACAACCGCTTGCTGTCATTCATTTGCATGTATTGCATCGAACCCAACATGCCGGCCATGTCGCTGAGGTCGATCTCGAACCAGATCTCGTCGCAATTCTTTATCGCGGCTGTGAGGCTGTCGCTCAGCCGGGCGTCCGCGGCGCAAAGGACATGCATCGTGCCGAAGAGATAGGAAGGACGCATAATGTTCTTCCCCGAAATGCGCCAGAGCAGGGAGTGAGGCGTCTGGGCAATACCCAGTAAAGCGATCAGTGTTCCTGCAAACAGTAAGTAAATTTTCCGCATCATGATACTACGGCCTCCCCGCCGTATAATTGATCCCTGAATTTTAGCGATGGAGAAGCAATCAGGGGGCCCAGCCCCAGCTCCTCCCATTTCCTGTCGACATTTTCGATGGTCGTGTCGTCCGCGACGATGATATTCGGCCAGTCCCGTTGAAAATTGTCCAGCTCGCGTGTCTTGCGGGTGCCGTCCAGTCCCATACATGCGATCTTATTGGATGCCCGTTCGCTCAGCATATGATCCCGCCGCGGATCAAGGTTATTGCACAACCGCCATAACGCCACCGGCAGATCCCTGGCATCTACCGTATGCTCGACATAAAGGATCAATTTAGTGCCCTCCACGGCATCCAGCGCGCAGATGGCATTGTGAAGCTCGCGGATATGGCCCGGCCTGTCTTTTCGCACCGAAAGGATCAGACAGGGTAGTTGCTGTTGAAGCAGCGACAGATTGACGGCTGTGATCTCCGGCCAGCGATCCATGAATAGCGACTCGGTGACATCATCGCCGGCTGTCTCCTCATGGAGATCCGTATCCTTTTCTTCCTCCATTTTGCGTGTACCATCGATACACATCTTCCCCCCAAATCCCAGCTTGCTGCAACTGTGATCCAGCACATCCATCGGGCCCTGCGAGAAATAGATATCCGTCGCGGGATTCAGATTGGCGAATACCTTTCTCGCAAGCTGCGTATAATCGCGAATGTTTGCCGTCTCATCCGCAAGCACCAGTATCTTGTTGAACATCATCTGGCCAGCGCCCCACATGGCATTCATCACTTTTTGACCCTGACCGGCATATTCTTTTTTTATCTGCGCTATGACGAGGTTGTGAAAAACGCCTTCCACGGGCATATCCATATCTACGATCTCCGGTACGAGCGTCATCTTTATCGGAGCAAGGAAGATGCGTTCGGTCGCTTTTCCCAGCCAGGCGTCTTCCTGTGGCGGGATACCGACGATGGTGGCCGGATAGACGGCATTCTTACGATGGGTGATGGCGGTGATGTGAAAACGCGGATACCAGTCCGGCAGAGAATAGTAGCCGGTGTGGTCGCCGAAGGGCCCTTCCCAGATGAGCTCTTCTGTCGGATCGACATACCCCTCGATGACAAAATCGGCGTCTGCCGGGACTTCGATACCTGGCTGAGTAATACAGGATACCAGCTGGACCTTTTTCTTGCGAAGGAAACCAGCCAGCATGTATTCATCGACATTTTCCGGTAAGGGAGCGGTAGCGCTGTAAGCGTAAACGGGATCGCCGCCGAGCGCTACGGCTACGGGCATCTTCCTTCCCGTCTTTTTATATTCGGAGAAGTGCCGGGCACTGACCTTGTGTTTATGCCAGTGCATGCCGGTCAGCGTCGGCCCGAATACCTGCATGCGATACATCCCGACATTACGGATGCCGGTCGTTGGGTCTTTGGTGTGAATGATGGGAAGAGTGACGAAGGGTCCGCCGTCTTTCGGCCAGCAGGTGATCACGGGCAACCTGGAAATATCCGGGTTGGGGAGGATGACCTCCTGGCATTCGCCGCGTCCGCTCTTAACGACGGGCATCCATCCGGCGAACTGGCTCAGTTTGGGCAGCAGTTTCAGCTTATCCAGTAAACCTTCTTTGGGGGAGGAAAGTAATTTGAACAACCCTTCGATCTCGCGGGTGACATCGTCGAGACCCGAAACGCCCAGCGCCATGCACATGCGTCGCTCGCTGCCATAGGCGTTCATCAATACCGGGAAATCCGTGCCGTTGTTCTCGAACAACAGGGCTTTGCCGCCCTTACCGCTCTTACTGATCCTGTCGGTGATCTCCGCCATCTCCAGTTTCGGGTCGACAAACGCGCTGATCCGAACCAATTCCCCTGCTTTCTCCAATGCCTGTATGAAATCCTGTTGATTCCTGTACGCCATGACGTAAATATACTATGTGCCGGGGATTCGCTGTCTGAAAATTAGCGAATCCCGGCCAAGATATTATGTCTGTCCTATCGGACAAAGCCTCCTCCGTCGGCTTTTGGTCGGCTTTGGCGGTGGCCCGTTCTCCTCTCAATAAACTTTTTTAGGACAATCCATGATGGCGCTATGTCGCCTGTGCGAAGACGGATTATAGGGATTATTAAGGGCGATGGTCACCCGTATCCCGGACATATAGTACCAGTCCTTGCGCTTGGCGCCTCCGCGGATGGTTCCGTCGGGAGGATACGGCCCGCCGTTCTTTATCTCATTGCCGCGCCAGGCCATTTCGACGGCTTCCGGCCCCTTTGCCGCCAGCAGCGTGCCCTGATCCACATATCTGGTGCTGACATCGTCGAGATAATCGGTGAATGTCTTTCGCATGCCGATCTCATAGGCAAGCACCACCCGGTCGTTGATCCTGAACTTGATACCCCCGCCGAAGGGGATCGCCAGTTGGGTGAGTGCATAGGGTTTCCGGCTGGCATACTGAGGTAGGCCCTCCCCTTCCGTACTCAATGGCTTCAGATAGACCATGCGACCGGTGGTATCATACGCATAGGGATCGAAATGGAAGATCGCCAGGCCCGCGAAGATATAGGGCGTAAACCGGTGTTCATTCAGATCGAGCAGGTTGTATTCGGCAAGCACATTCCATTCCTTGATCACCGATTCGAAATTCAGATTGCGCGCCCGCAGATCGGCCTGGTTGCTGTAGCCGTCCGCCGCCGAGATGCGTCCGTAAGTAAGATTGGAAAGCAGCGAAATATGACTGCTGAGATCATATTGTATCCCGGCTCCAAAGGAGCCGTTGGATTGCTTTGTCGTGTAGGGGCTGGATTGCAGATCGCCGATGTAGTTGGAAAAACCTCCGTATAAGTTCACATTCCATTGGGCATGGGCAAACAGTGGCAATAGTATCCCCGCTAAGAGGAATCTTTTCATTGAATGCAGAATTTGTTAGGCAAAGTGGTTAGGCTAACGCCAGGCTTTCGCTCGCGTAAAGTTTCTCGCAGGGATGTGGATCGGTTGCTACGTTTGGGGGAGGTTTTACCGCATAGAACTATACGGTTGAAGAGTTATTGGAGTTGCTGCTGTAAGGCAACTATTAAGCCAATTATTTGAAAAAGGAGACATCAAAAAAAAGTTAAGGGTTTTTCGGCGGCAAAACTGCTTTTCCCTACCTTTGCACCCCACGAAACTTCCTGATCCTCATCGAGCAGGGCGGTTTTCGGGACGTAGCGCAGCCCGGTAGCGCACTTGCATGGGGTGCAAGGGGTCGCTGGTTCGAATCCAGTCGTCCCGACGAACAAGAGGCCCGCAGCCACAGCTGCGGGTTTTGTTTTTCCTGCAGCGTGCAAGCTTGCCTACTTCGGCGAACAGCTGATCAGCTTTCTCACACCCGACCGGAAGTCCAACCGGGCAAGCCGATACGTCGTAAACACGCTATCCCCTTCGACGATCTTCACATTCGTATCGATCGGTACGTTCCGGAACACCTGCGTTTTCCCCGTGACGGGCCAGTTAATTTCAACCCGCCCGATCGCTGCCGCCTTCCCGATGCCGATATGCTGACGCAAAGGGTTGGAACCAAAACTTCCGCCGGAGTTCACATCGCGGAAGACGGATCGTTCTTTACTGTTTTCGAGGAACGTAACCTTGATCCTGGCCCCGATGGCGGCCTTATTCGACACGGTACCCTGCAACTGGAGATTTACCCAGTGATTATTATTCTGCCCCGGATTCAGGTAAAGACAATTCTCAAAGGCGTCCCCAGTATAGGCGCCGCCCATTTTGATATAAATATCTTCATTGCCATCATTGTCCAGGTCCGCGAACGAAACGCCATGGCCCTTTTGTATATTTCCTACCCGGGCTGCGGTCGTGACATCTAAAAACCGCTGCCCTCCCATATTCTTGAACAGCTTGTTAGGGACGGCGGACCTAAGCTGAGGGTTGCCGGTCCCGAGATAAAAATCGAGATATCCATCATTATCGATATCGCCAAAATTGGCGCCCATGGCAAAGGCGGTGGAACTCAACCCGACTTTTGCAGACACTTCTTCAAAAGTGCCGTCATGCTTATTTCGGAATAAGAAAACCTTTCCAGCGTTTCCAATCGGCAACTGTACCGCCTCGGCCCCTGCATAATAGGAGAGCGACCGGTTAAACTCATACCCGCACACAAGGATATCGAGCCAGCCGTCGTTGTCGTAATCCCAGAACCAGGTCGGAAAGGTTCGGGTGAGATTATGCGATAGCCCGGCCTGTTCGCTTACGTCCCTGAACTTTACTTCACCGTTTTTTCCTGTTTCGTTCCTCAACAGGATCTTGTTGCCATTTAATGTGGAGAGAAAAATATCCGGTAACCCGTCGTTGTCATAGTCGCCGGAGGTGACGCCTTTCACAAACTGCGTAACGGCGCAGCCGGCCCTGGCGGCAATCTCGGTAAAAGTCCCGTTCTTATTATTGATAAACAGTTGACAGGGATGCGGCTCTTCGTTGGGGGTCGTTTCATTTCCTATAAATACGTCGAGCCAGCCGTCATTGTTAAAGTCCGCCCAGGTGGCGGTTTGCGAGGGGTGGAAGGACAACAATCCGCTGGCCTTCGTGACGTCCGTAAATGTCCCATCCCCATTGTTCCGTAACAAGGAATTTGGGTTCTTGCCGAACTTGCCCTTCCAGCCTCCCCGCAGAACAAAAATATCCTTGTAGCCGTCATTATTGTAATCCATCTGCTGGATATTGAGTCCTCCTGTGAGATAGCCGAGACCCGAGGAATCCGAAACATCCGTAAAGCTCCCGTCGGCATTATTCCGGTAATAACGCATAGGCTCGGTCAAAGACCAGCTACTGAGAATAATATCGTCATAGCCGTCGTTGTTGAAATCATCCACGATCGACCCGCCGGCAATACATTTGTAATCCAGGCCGGCATTCATCGCCACATTTCTGAAAGGCTTTACCAGGTGCATACTATCGTCATCCCGGACTTTTAGCAAGAATTGAGGCGGAACCTTGGATGGATATCCTCCTGCGGTCATATAGGCGATGTTGAGAAGCCATCTGGACTCGAGATCGGAAGGGCTTTCCACCAGTATGGTTTTGTAAATATCGATGGCCTTTTCGGCCCCGGTCTTATCGCGATGTATCCCGCCGCCGGCAATCGGGTAAATACAAGACTCCGCGGTGTGGTTGTTGATGCAGTTGACCCTGTCGCCGAGCCTTAGCCAGGCGAGCGCCATATCCTTCAGGATCGCCTGTCTTTGATCCGGATTGCCGGGCGGGATCTTCCCAAGTATTCCTTCGTAAATATCGATGGCCTTCTGCTCTTCGCCGAGTTCCAACAAAGCATTCGCTTTCCGGCTAAGCGCATCCCGCCGCGCGTCTTCTCCGGGACCAGCGCCCAAAACCGAATCGCAATATTCTATCATAGCCTCGGGTGAAAACACATTCTCATGGTTGTGGTCGAATTTGGCCGATACTTTCAACAGATCGATCATTTCCTGGTTGGGATGCGATCTACCCTTGCAGGCCGCAAGGGCCAGTACAGTGAAAAACAACAGTATGCGACGCGACATATCTTTAATTTTTCAAATTTTGTTCGTTGATGAGGAACACCCGCAAGCTATCGTCATTGACGGAGGCAAGAACGATCCGCTCCCCACTGGCGAGCCGGATCAGCGACATATCTTTTACATCCCCTTTCAGCACGAACCCGCTGCGCGATGCCGGCACGGCGGTAAAACCTTTCTTACCGCTGCCGCGCAACAGACAGCCATAAGAAGCATCGTATCTGCCGGTGATGACGTCCGTCTGATAATCATTCCCCGCCAGCAGGAGATCCTTATATCCGTCATTGTCGACATCCGCGCAAATGATCGTATTGACGGGCGCGAATTGCGCTTCCATCGGAAGCACGTGTTTGATAAACTTTCCGTTCCCATCATTTTCAAGCCAGCAACTCCTGGTCTCATCGCAGTAGAAATTCAGCACGTCGGCTTTCGTCTTACCCGGAAAAAGCTCGGAAAAGCCAGCCTTGGCATAATCGTCATTCAGGAGAAATTGCTTTTTGACTGTCGGCACCTGCGCGGCCAGCTGGCTCCTGCTATATGCGGGATACGAGCGCCTGACGCCGTCGGCGTCCTTTACGTAATAGAACATCACCGGGTCGATCCTGCCGTTGTGATCGATGTCGTCCGCAAACAATTCCATGGGTGTCCCGGGACCGACATGATAGTCGCAGTTGAGCCCAAGGTTACCCGCAACAAGATCGAGGTCGCCATCATTGTCGATGTCTACGGCGATGAGGCTTCTCCACATGCCATGCATATTGGCCGGTGCAACCGAGTCCGTCACTTCATGCAGCGTTCCGTGGTCGTTCACAAAAAAACGCACGGGCATCCATTCTCCCGCAATCACCAGGTCCGGCTGTTTGTCATCGTTAATATCCATCCAGACCGCGGCGGTCACCATCCCAGGCTTTTCGAGGGCCGGGCACACTTGTGCAGTGACGTCGGAAAAGACCCCGTGATCATTCCGCAGGATATAACTTCGGGGTGACACGGGATATTCCTTCGAGACCCGCCCTCCGATGAAAAGGTCCAGGTCACCATCCCCGTCGATATCGGCAGCCGCGACGCAGCCTGCCATGGTCCTTACCCCGTCCGGGATGGCAGTTTTGCTCAGGGTAAAGTGCCCCTTTCCGTCGTTGATATACAAACGTGGTTTGTAATAGATGGAGCCTTCTTCGTATTGATTGCCCCCGCCTGTGACCAGCAGATCGGGATCTCCATCCCCATCCGCATCGAAGAATATGCATCCCATGTCCTCTTCCATCTTGATGCTGTCGATCAGGTTCTTCGACAGAAAAAGTTCGTCTTTTTGCTGCAAAAACAGCTTCCCGGAGAAATTGAAAGCGCCGCCGACAAAAAAATCAGTGGCCCCGTCCTTGTTCACGTCGCCGGTGGCGATAAAGGGTCCCAGTTGCGAATATTTATGCGGTAACAAGCGCTGTAGTGCAAAATCGTTATAGGAGTTTTCCTGATGCCTGTAGGTGATCCCGAGTGTTGAAGTTATATCCGAAAAGATCGGCAACGTCTCATGCCGCGACGCGGGCCGCCCCTTCACGGCATCCTTCCAGGTCAGCGTGATAAAGGTGTCGGCGGCGATGGCGGTCTTCGTTTGAATGCTGCTGTCGGGCCAGATCACCCTGACAGAATCGACCCGTCGGCTGGCGCCGAGTCCAAACAACAATTGCCTGTCAACCGACGAGAAATACCCCCGTACGGGGTTCTCCTCCTGTAGCTGCATCTGGCCGCCTGCATATACGTAAACCTTCGCACCAAGGCCGGCCCTGTTCAGCGAGTCACCGGATAAACCCACGCTCAAAAAATGCGCGCTGGGCGCTTTGCCTTTTTGCACCGTATTATTGATGAACACGAAGGCCTCCTTATCGATGTTGTTCACCACGAGGTCGAGGTCTCCGTCGTTGTCGAGGTCCACATAGGCGGCGCCGTTGGACATGGATGGCGCGTCGATACCCGCCTCCGCGGAGGCGTCAGAAAAAGTATAATTGTGCTGATTGAGGAACAGGTAATTGGAAAGATTGACGTGATCCAGCTCGGCCAGTCGCTTGCGGATAAGGGCTTCTTGCTCGGCTCTCGACCTGTTGCTGCCGAATATCCTGCTGCTGAACTCCAGGAAGTCCGCATTGATAAAGTCTCTTCCGATGCCATTGGTGACGTGTATGTCTTTCCATCCATCGTTGTTGAAATCCGCGATCAGCACGCTCCAGCTCCAGTCCGTCGCCTCGATGCCCGCCAGTTGTCCGATCTCGCCAAAATAGGGAATGCTCGTATCGCCGGCATGGAGACTACCGTTATTCAACTGAAGCATATTTCGCATGAACTCGGGTTCGTAACCCATCTGTCTTTCGGCCTGGTAACGGTTGTAGTTCATAAAGGAGAAGGATTCTTTTCGCCGGCGGTTGTACTCAGGCAGCATATCCAGGGTCATGATATCGGGTAGCCCGTCATTGTTGATGTCGGCCGCATCCGCCCCCATGCTGGAATAGCTCTGGTGCTGCAGGGCCCTTCCGATGACATTCGTAAACGTCCCGTTGTGGCAGTTCAGCCACAGGTCGTCATTCGAGAGGAAGTCATTGGCCACATAGATATCGGGCCAGCCGTCATTGTTGAAGTCGCTCACGGTGACGCCCAATCCATAACCATCTTCCCGGATGCCGGCTTCCAGGGTCACATCTTTGAACACCGGATGGCCTGATACTTTTGAATATCCTTCGTTCCGGAATAACCGGTCGTTGGCCGGCGATCCGCCGCTCCGGTTAATGGGCATTATGTCATTGGTATGGGTCCCTAACAAATAATTGACAAGATACATATCCAGGTACCCGTCCCTGTCATAGTCGAGAAAAACCGCCTGGGTCGAATAGCCCGAAAAGGCCAACCCGTATTCTTCGGCCTCTTCTTTAAACGTGAGATCATGCTGGTTGATGAAAAGCAGGTTTTTGGCAGGATGCATCAGATCCTTTCCCAGTACGCAGACATAGATATCATCGTATCCGTCGTTATTGATATCGACGATGCTGACGCCGGTGGCCCAGACGTTCGTCGTCAGTCCCGCTTTTTCGGTGATATCCTCGAATTGATTATTCCCCTTGTTGATGTACAGCCGGCAGCTCACCTGGTTGCCCGTAAAGAAGATGTCCTTGCGTCCGTCGTTGTTGAAATCGCCGATACCTACCCCTCCGCCCATATATCCGAACTCGTTGATGAAAGACACGGAGGAGTCGTAGTCGTTAAGATCGTTGCGAAAATGGATGCCGGACTCATCGGCCTGCAGTTGGGTAAAAAGCGAGCTCTTCGCTTTGTGGCGGCAATTCGACATAGCGACCACGGTCAGGCATGGTAGTAACAGCCGCCCATATGAACTGACGCGAATTGACATGAGATAGGTAAATTACAAAAAAAGGGGCTGGCAAGCAGCCCCTTTTTCAATGTGGACAGGCGCATTATTTGATCATCGGGTTAGCCGACGTTTCGCTCGCCGGAATAGGAAACAAGGCCACTTGTTGCGGCTTCGGATCCGGCCGCAGGGACGGGTAATATCCCTTCTTCCTCCATCTCAGCATATCGATATTGTTCACTTCCTCCCCAGCCAGCTCTACTGCGCGCTCATGCATGACCGCCTGCATCGCATTGTCATGAGTGGTCAATGTAACGGGAGGCATATTCACGCCCGGGCGGGCACGTACCTGGTTGATATAGATGGCCGCCTGTGCCGGCGTTCCAACCTCTGCCTCACATTCCGCAAGCATCAGCAGCAGCTCATCATAGCGCATGATACGCCAGTTGATGCCATCCGGGTGAAATCCGTCGTTCGTCCAGTCCAGGACGGAATACTTCCGGTAAACCCTTTTCATCACCACGCCGTTGTGGTTGCTGGCAGCCACGTTCATTCCGGCATCTGTCAATGCCGTGCCCGGTTTCGTACCGGCAAAGGTCAGGATATTATCCCCCGACTCGTAGAAGGTCATTTTGTACCGGGGATCGTTAGCCTCGAATTCGTTGAGAATGGCGTCGGACGGAACGACATTGCCCCAAACGATGCCATACTCCTGGCTGCGCATGACGCTTCCATCTGCGGTGGCGCCTTCGCCATTATAACCCCAGTTGAAATTGTCGTCGCCCTTATCGACGAACACGACCTCAAAAATGGACTCCGCGTTGAACTCATGCCCGGTTGCCAATGTGCTGGAGGCCAGTACCACGTCGCCGTCATAATTATAGAGGAAATTGGGCATCAGCGAATATTTGCCAAAATCCTTCAGGAGAGCGGTTTTTGCGCCCGCGTAGTCGCCTTTCTGCATCAATACTTTGCCAAGGAGGAAATTGGCAGCGTCCTGGGTTGCCTTGCCATCAGTGGAGTGTATATTGGGCAGCTTGGACGCGGCGTCGGTAAGATCGCTGATGATGAGTGTGTAGACATCGGCGGCCGGAGATTTGGCCAGGTAGCCGGTTGCCGAAGTGATCGGCGCCTTGTACAACGGCACGTCCCCCCACATCGTGACTAACTCGAAATAGGCCCATGCCCGCAGGAATTCGGCCTCGCCGACAATGATATCTCTGGACGCAGGATCGTCCTTGACGTTGGGCCCGTTGGCGATGACGACATTGGCCCGGTTGATCATTTCATAAACGCCATTCCAGACGCTGGTCATTACCGCATTCGATGAAG
>Ga0134126_10010044_pt1 | contig 11930 bp, 7 predicted proteins | sample KB31752_FD_96881 | JGI IMG/M metagenome (GOLD analysis project Ga0134126, IMG submission 96881) | Terrestrial soil microbial communities with excess Nitrogen fertilizer from Kellogg Biological Station, Michigan, USA - KB3-175-2 | ecosystem: Environmental > Terrestrial > Soil > Unclassified ...
CCGCGTTCGGCCGGCAAAAACCACGCGGCGAAATTGCCTTGGGCAATTTCGGCCAAAAAAAGGATTTGCCGGCCCTCAAACGAAGCTACATACCTGCGTCCGCTGAAAGCGCCGCACCCCACCGCTGAACGCCCGGTAACAGCGAGGCCTGATCGCCGTTGCCACGCAGAGTGGCCGCGTTCGGCCGGCAAAAACCACGCGGCGAAATTGCCTTGGGCAATTTCGGCCAAAAAAAGGATTTGCCGGCCCTCAAACGAAGCTACATACCTGCGTCCGCTGAAAGCGCCGCAGGCGCCTTTCAGCCTATGAATGATGACAGCGCCCTCAAGGGTGTGTTTCTCAAGCTGACATCGCCGCAGATCCTGACCGAGGTCATTGCCATCGTGCTCGCGGGACTGATTGCGCTCGCGGGCGCGCACATGGTGCGCACCTGGCATCGCAACTATCTGGCGAAGCCCGCCACGGCCCGGCAGGACATCTGGCAGCTGCGCGTTCTGGAAGGAACCGTGTTGCTCGCGCCCTTTCTGGTCGCGCTCATCGTGTTGCTCGTGGTCCGTTGGGTGCTCGCCATGCTCGGCACCTCCACCTCCGCGGTGGATACGGCTTTGCAGCTCACCACCGCGCTGGTGCTCGTCCGGTGGGGTGTGTATCTGTTGCGGCTGATGATGGGCTCGGAGTCGTGGTTCCGGGTGTGGGAAAACCGGATCACCTTCATTCTGTGGCTGATCATCGGGTTCTCGCTGGTAGGGTGGCTCGACAAGGTCGAGAACACCCTCAATCGCATCAATCTCATTCCCGGCAAGTCATTCAGTCTGTGGGCCTTGATGAAGGGCCTGGTGGTCGTCACGGCGTTCGTGGTGATCTCGAGCCTCATCGCTCGCTGGCTGGAGAGACGCGTCATGCGGCTCGAGCAGCTGGCGGTCTCGACTCGCATCGGTATCTCGAAGTCCACGTATTTCCTGCTGGTGGGGCTGGGCATCATGCTCGGCATCAACGCCGCCGGAGTCGATGTCACGACCCTCAACGTGCTCACCGGTGCTATCGGTCTGGGCCTGGGCTTCGGCCTGCAGGCCATCGCCAGCAACTTTGTCAGCGGGTTTGTGCTGCTGATGGATAAATCCATCAAGCCGGGCGATGTCATCAGTTTCACCGGGCACACGGGCACGAGCACGGAGAACTTCGGTTGGGTGCAGGAGTTGCGCGGCCGGCATGTGGTGGTCCGCGACCGCGACGGGGTCGAGACGCTGGTGCCGAATCAGAATCTGATCATGAATCCAGTGATCAACTGGAGCTATTCGGATCAGCGGGTGCGCATCCGCTTGCCGGTGATGGTGAGTTATGACGACGATCCGGAAATTGCGCTGAAGCTGTTGTTTGAGGCGGTCGAGCATCACCCACGCATCCTCAGCGATCCGCCGCCAGTGACGCGGCTCATGGCGTTCGAGGATTACGGGATGCGGATCGAGGTCCGGTTCTGGATCGCCGATCCGATGAACGGTGTGAACAACGTGCGTTCCGACGTGAATCGCGCGATCTGGAAAATCTTTCGCGCCCATGGCGTGAAGATCCCGGTCGCGCAACGGGAACTGCGTATTCTCGACAAGGCTCCGCAGATCGCTGTCAGCCGCCCTCCGCCGCCGGGGACGGCCTCACGCGACGTCGATTTCGGGGAAAACGGCGATTGAGGGCGGCGTTCGCCGCAAAGTCGCAAGCTCTTATGGCCCTCGAAGTCACCCCAAGCGTCACGATTCCCGACAGCGATCTGTCGTTCGCTTTCGTGCGCGCCTCCGGGCCGGGCGGCCAGAATGTCAACAAGGTCTCTTCCGCGGTACAGCTGCGTTTTGATATGGCGGGCAGCACCGCGCTATCGGAGTCCGTAAAGACTCGTCTGCGGGCGCTTGCCGGCCGGCGGGTCACCGATGACGGCGCCCTCCTCATCATTGCCCGCAATCAACGCTCACAGGACCATAACCGCCGCGAAGCGCTCGAGCGGCTCGCCGAGCTGGTACGGCAAGCGCTCGTGGTACCCAAGACGCGTCGAGCTACTAAGCCGACGCGCGCATCACGCGAGCGGCGCCTCGAAAGTAAAAGTCATCAGCAACAAGCCAAGAAGCGCCGCAGCCGGGTGCGGTGGGACGACTAGCTCGCGAGGGCGTCCCTAGCCACCGCGCGCTGCTTGTTCCTGCATCAACGCCCAAAGTCGCTCTACATGGTGGCGCTCGGTGGCTTCAGCGCCGATGGACACTCTGACCATCCACCGTCCGTCGAGCATGGCGGGGGTCAGGTAGGCTTTGCCTGACTCGTTGATGCGCCGAACCCAGGCTAGCGTGTGAGTGTCGAGGGCATCGCCACTCAACCCCGCGGGCTCATGGCGCACACACACGGTTTGCAGGGGCGCGGGGGCCACTCGTTTCCAGTTGGGTGCGGCATCGACTTGCGCGGCCAGCCATTCAGCGTTGCCGATATCGCGGCGCAGGCGCGCCTGTAATCCACTGACGCCCTGCTCCCGGATCAGGAACCACAATTTCAATGCACGGAAGCGGCGTCCCAGCGGAATGCCCCAATCGCGGTAGTTTTTGACCTGGGCGTCGGCGGCGGTGCGCAGATAGCTCGGGTTCGTCGACATCACGCGTACCAGGTGCTCCGGATCGCGCACGAAGTAGATCGAGCAGTCGAACGAGGCTCCCAGCCATTTGTGGGGATTCGTGACAATGGAGTCCGCTTCCTCGACACCGAGCCATAGCGGGCGGCACTCGGGAAGAATCATGGCGGAGCCCGCCATGGCGGCGTCGACGTGCATCCACAAGCCATGAGCCTTCGCGATCTTTGCGATGGCGGCGAGCGGGTCGACGGCGGTCGTTGTAGTAGACCCTACGGTAGCTACGACAGCACACGGCAGAAGACCTCGCGCGCGATCCGACCCGATCGCCTCGGCCAGCGCCTCTGGACGCATCGCATAGTTGCTGTCGACGGGGATGACGTGGATGTTGGTACGGCCGAATCCCGCCAGGAGTGCCGCCTTGTCGACGGAGCTGTGGCTCTGGCTGGAAACGTAAACCACCAGCGGTTGCTCGCTTTCCTGGAGACCGCCACGGGCAGCGCCATAGTTCGTAGTGCGCTCACGCGCGCTCAACAGAGCGACCAGAGTAGTGGTCGAGGCCGTGTCCTGAATGACGCCGCTCCAGGCCGGCGACAAACCCAACATCTGGCGCAACCACTGGGTCGTCACTTCCTCGAGCTCGGTCAACGCCGGGCTCGACTGCCAGTTGAGGCCGAGCTGCGCCAGGCCCGTGCTCACGTAGTCCCCCAACACCGCCGCCAGGCTGCTGTTGGAAGGGAAGTAGCCGTAGAAGTCCGGGCTCTGGAAGTGGGCGCAGGCAGGCAGGATCTGCTGCGTCAGGTCGCGGACGACGCTCTCGAAAGGCTCCGGCGCATCCGGTGCCGTGGCAGGCAGCTGGGCTTTGAGTGCACCGGGGATGACATTGGAGAGCACTGGGAATGCGCCGTCCTGGGCCTTCTGGCGGTAGTCGGCGATCCAGTCGATGAGCTCGTGGCCGAAGCGGCGGAATTCTTCGATGTTCACGTGTGGGTTACCTGCAAAATGCTGTGGCGGAGTTGCTCGCTCAAGACGAATTGCGCATCGGATGCGACGCGCATGAGGACTTCGTCGAACTCGAGCTTGCCGCTCGGGCTGTTACGGATGACCTGGCGATCGCGCAGCAGGTCGATGAAGTTGCTGAACATGGCGCGGTCGAAGAACTCGGGTGAGTTCAGGCCGTAGAGCATCGCCATGCGCTGCGCGGTGAGCTGGCAGCGTTCTTCGAGCGCCGCCTGGGTGATCTGTCCGCTGCCGGCCTTTACCAGTTGGGCGATGGCGAGATAGTAGCGCTCGATGGTCTGGATCGTTGCCTGCGCCAGCAGGGACAGTTGCATGGCCTTGATGGAGGTCGGCGGTGGCCGGTGCCATTCGGCGCGCGCGGCATCGCACTCGATCAAGCCGTGCTGTTCCAGGCAGGCGAGCACCTGGTCCACCACTTGCGGCAACTCCTGCTCGTCCCAACGCAGGAACAATTCCGCCGCAATATACGGATAGATCCGCCAGGCGAGGCGTTGGATGTCCTCGGTGCGCACGCGGGCGTTGCTGGAAAATACGCACGCGACCAGGGACGGCATGGCAAACAAATGCACGATGTTGTTGCGGTAGTAGGTGGCTAGAATCGCGCTCTCGTCGCTCATGCGCACGATGTCGCCGAGCTTGTGCGGCTGGCGCGAGACCACCTTCATGGAAATGCCGTATGCCAGGATTTCGGCGCTCGTCAGCTCGGTTACCGTCACGCGGTTGCTGTAGGTGAAGCCACGTAACAGGGCGCTGTACAAATCGATCTGTCGCAGCAGGTCAGCCTCGGGAAGCGCCTGGCGCGCAGTCGCGAGCAACGTCACGGTCAACAGGCCAATCGGTGTCACGGCGGCGGCCGAGTTGATGTTGCGCATGATCTTGCCCGCAAGCGCATCGACGGCGCGGCCCACCCACGGCAGGCGTGTGTCGTCCTCGAATTTCAGCGCGCGCCATTCGGGCTCGTGTTGGTCGAGGAGGTCCGCCAGCGCAATGGGCTCACCGAGGTTGACGTGCACTTTGCCGAAGCGTTCGCGGAACTTGCGGAACGTGCGCAGCAGGCCGAGCACGCTTTCTTTTTCCTTCGGTTTGCCGGACAGCTCGCCGATGTAGGTATTGCCCTCAACAATGCGCTCGTAGCCGAAGTAGACCGGCATGAACACCACCGGCCGGACCGGGTCGCGCAGAAAGCTACGCAGTGTCATGGACAGCATGCCGGTCTTCGGCTGCAACAGCCTGCCGGTGCGGCTGCGGCCACCTTCGATGAAGTACTCGATCGAGTGGCCGCGGGCCATGATGGCCGCGAGGTACTTCATGAACACGACGGTGTATAGGGCATTGCCGCGGAAGCTGCGGCGAATGAAGAACGCGCCACCCATGCGCAGAAAGCGCCCGACAATCGGCAGGTTGAGGTTGATGCCGGCGGCGATGTGCGGAATGGCAAAGCCGTTCACGTAGATGACGTAGGACAGCAGCAGGTAGTCCATGTGGCTGCGGTGGCAGGGCACGTAGACGATCTCGTTACCTTCCGCGGTGCGCTCCAGCGTCTCTACGTGCCCGAATACAACGCCGTCGTAGAGACGATTCCACAGGCGCGACAGCGCGCTCTCCATGAATCGGATGAACGAGTGCGAGTAGTTCGCGGCAATTTCTTCGGTGAAGCGCTTGCCACGCTCGATCGCCTGGCTGCGGGTGAGTTTCTTCTCGCGCATTTCTTGCGCAAGGACGGCACGGACCGCGCGAGTTCGCAGGACGCTGGTTACGATGGTGCGGCGGTGAGAAAGGTCCGGTCCAATGCGGGCGGCGCGATGTTTCGCATACAGCCCGCGTAAGGTGCGGGTCACGCGCCGTCCCCGCACTGCGACGCCGATCTGCTCTCCAAGCAAACTGCGCAGCGAGATCGGGTCGTCGAGTTCGATCAGGGCGTTGTGGCCATTCACCAGGACTTGCATGAAGCGGCGCGCACGAGTCGCCAGCGCCCAATCTTCCACGAACAGCAGGCGGAACCAGGAACGCTCTTTCTGCGGCGCGCGACTCCAGTAAACCGCGACCGGAACGAGATCGACATCCAACTGCGGGTCCGCCCGCAACGCATCGATCATCTGCCCCAGTTGAGTCGGGGTCCGCCGGTCCAGCCGTTCGTCCCAGAACCCTCGTGACTGGCTGAGGTAAAAGAACGAGCGCAGGTCCGTCGCTTTTTCGAAGAGTCGCTTGCGCGGCCGCGGCAGCTTCAGGCGAACGCAGGCGTCCTGGAGCACGGACAGATCCATTGAGCTGCGCTGCTCGAGGACGTAGCAGATCGGGCTGTTCCGAGCGTGCAGTCGAGCGACTACATCATCCGGTCGCACTTTGTACCTGACCAGGAGCCGCAACAGCCAGTTCATCGGATCGTTTTCGTTATCGGTCTCGCGACCAGCCTGTCACTCGAGGGCGCTTGGGGGAAGGTCGAGCCCAATGAGGAAGTATTCAAATAGGGACTGGATGGCGCGCATCTGGTTGTGCATGCGGTGGTCGCTCTCCAGCAGGTGTAGGGCTGCGGCGTAGCTTTGCGCGAATCGCATACTATGGTCGAACGGCACCACCTCATCACGCCACCCGTGCACCACCGTAACCGGACAATCGAGCGCGCCGGGTCGCAGCGCCGGCAACCCCTCGACATACAGGGCGGGCGCCATGAGGAATACGCCACGCGCATGCAGGAGTGAGGCCGAAGCTACCGACACGTAGCCGCCCATGCTCGAGCCGACCAGCACAAGATCGCCGACGAACTCTTTACAAAAATCCACGAGTTTCGCGACGCGCGCGCGCGGCTCGACTATGCCGCGGTAGTCTACAGAGTGCGCGTCATAACCCTCGCTGCGCGCAATTTCGGCGAGCGCTGAAATCTTACGACCCCACGGACCACTTTCTTGCCCGTGCGAAAAGACGACATGTCGGCCCGTGGCGACCGCTTCCATCAGTTTAATACCGTCAAAGCCGGGTGCGTTGCATAGAATAATGCAGACTACGACAGAACGGCGCTCGAATAGCTATTTTCGATTGAGCAGGCTGGCGAAACATGGATACCCCCGGTGGTTGGCAGTTCTGGATAGATCGCGGCGGGACCTTCACGGATGTCATCGGCCTGTCGCCTTCGGGCGAGCTGCACATCCGCAAGGTACTTTCGGTGCAACCGGGTGCGCACGATGCCGCGGATCCGGGCATTCGTGCAGCGCGGGACATCCTGTCCGGCCGGCTCGGTCGCGTGGGAGCGGTAAAAGTCGGAACGACCGTCGCCACCAACGCCCTCCTCGAGCGTAAAGGCGAGCCGGTATTGCTCGTGACGACGGCCGGCTTCGCCGATGGGTTGCGCATCGGGTACCAGAGCCGACCCGACCTCTTCGCTCGTCACATCGTGCTCCCCGATCGACTGTACCCCATGGTGATCGAAGCGATCGAGCGAGTCGATTCCAGCGGGAGCGTGCTCACGCCCTTGGATACAGCCCGGCTGCGAGTCGATTTGCAACGCGCTCGCGAGGCAGGGCTCAGGTCGGTCGCCATCGTGTTTCTGCACGGTTGGCGCCATCAGGAGCACGAGCGGGAAGCTGCGGCGATCGCATACCAGCTTGGCTTCGAGGAAATCTCGGTCTCGCATCAGCTGTCGCCTCTGATTCGTTACGTGGCCCGTGGCGACACCACGGTGCTGAATGCGTACCTGGCACCGCCCCTGCGTCGTTATATCGCCGGGCTGCAGCGCGAGCTGCACAATCTCGATCCGGGTGGTCGACTGGAGCTGATGCAAAGTAACGGTGGGCTGGCGGCGGTGGATCATTTCCATGCAGTCGCGAGTGTGCTGTCCGGGCCCGCTGGCGGGCTGATCGGCATGGGTTGGATCGGGCACCGGTTGGGACTGCCGCGCCTCATTGGCTTTGACATGGGAGGTACCTCGACGGATGTGTCGTTGCTCGACGGCGAGCTGCCGCGACGCTTCGAGCACCTGATCGCCGGAGTCAGGCTGCTCCAACCCATGCTCGATGTGCACACGATTGCCGCCGGCGGCGGGTCGATCGTCGATTTCGCCGACGGACGTTTCGGAGTAGGTCCCGCTTCGGCGGGTTCCGATCCCGGTCCGGCCTGTTATGGCCGTGGTGGTCCGCTCACTTTGACGGATGTCCAGGTTCTGCTCGGTCGGTTGCGGCCGGATACGTTACCAGCGGTGTTCGGGCGTAATGGCAAGGAACGCATTGACGCTGAGAAGGTCGCCGCAGGGTTTGCCGTGCTCGTCAACGAGGTACACGCGGCTACGGGGTACAAACCAACTCCCGAAGCGCTGGCGGCCTCATTTCTCGAGGTCGGTGTGGAGGCGATGGCAAATGCCATCCGGCAGGTTTCCACCCGGCAAGGGCTCGATGCGGATGACTTCACGTTGTTTTGCTTTGGAGGTGCGGCGGGCCAGCATGCGTGTCGCGTGGCGCGCGCTGCGGGGATGCGTCGGATCCTCATTCATCCACTTGCGAGTGTGCTTTCCGCGTTTGGTATCGGGGTAGCCGATCGCCTTGCAGTGCAACGTGCGAGCTTGCAGATCCCGCTCGCCGCTGGCGCGCTCAATGTCGCGCGTGAACGGCTTATTGAGCTGGAAGCGCAAGCCCGTGAGGAGCTCGCGGCGTTCGGCGCAAGCACCGGCGGTACACGAGTCGAATACGCGCTCGAACTTCGAGCAGGGGATAGCGAAACGAGCCTCTCGGTTCCCTTGGCTTCGCTGGAGGAGGTCCTGGTTGCGTTCGCTGCGGCTCACTTGCGTCGCTTTGGGTTCGCGGCGGCTAAGGGACTGCGGATTGTGATCGATGCAGTCCGTGTCGAGGCGCGCGTGGCGTCCGTCGATGCGGAGTCCCTCACTTTGCCTGAGGCACGGATCGAGGCGGGGCTTCCGTCGACCGCACACGCCTGGTTCGGCGAGTGGCGGGAGGTTGCGTTGTTATCGAGCAGCTCGCTTACGGCTGCGGCAGTTTCGGGGCCCGCGCTCATCGTCGAGCCCCATTCGACTCTGGTGTTGGAGCCGGGCTGGCAAGCTCGCAGACTGGCCGGTGGGGAGCTGATGTTGGAGGCGGTCGAGGCGGCGGACACCAGTTCGCTCCTCGACGAGGTACCGTGCCGGGAGCCGCAACCCGGCCCGCCATCCATGGCGGGCGCTCAGCGCTTCGCGCTGCGCCCAGCCCGCATCGAGATCTTCAACAACCTGTACATGCATATCGCCGAGCAGATGGGCGAGGTGCTGAAGTCCACCGCGCAGTCGGTCAACATCAAGGAGCGGTTGGACTACTCGTGCGCGTTGTTCGACGCGAATGGCGGGTTGGTGGCCAACGCTCCGCATATGCCGGTCCATCTCGGGTCCATGGGAGCAAGCGTGCGCGCGGTAATCGATGCGCGGCGAGGACAGATGCGCCCCGGGGATTCATGGCTGATCAACAGCCCCTATCACGGAGGCACGCACCTCCCGGATATGACTGTGGTGACGCCGGTGTTCATGTCCATGTCCATGTCCATGTCCATGTCGAGGGAGGGTCCCTCCGGGATCGGGGGCGCTCCGGATTTCTTCGTAGCCTCGCGCGCTCATCATGCAGACATCGGCGGCACTACGCCGGGGTCGATGCCGCCATTCAGTCGTAGCATCGAGGAAGAAGGCGCTCTGTTCGAGCTGTTCCAGCTCGTAACCGCCAACGAGTTCCACGAGCGGGCATTGCGCGACAAGCTTGCGGCCGGCCCCTATCCGGCGCGCAACCCCGATCAGAACGTAGCAGACCTTCGGGCGCAGCTCGCTGCAAACGCGCGCGGCATAGGGGAGATCGAGCGCGCGGTGCAACGGCACGGACTCGACACCGTGCACGCATATATGCGCCACGTCCAAAACAACGCTACGGCCTGCATGAAGGAGGCCATCGAGAAACTGCGACCGGGTCAGTTTCGCTACGAGTTAGATAGCGGGCAGGCCATCGTGGTGCGAATCGACGTCGATCGCACCCACCGCCGGGCGCGCGTCGACTTCACGGGCTCCTCGCCCCAGGACCCGCACAACTTCAACGCTCCGCGGGCGGTCTGCATGGCCGCCGTGTTGTATGTGTTTCGAACTCTCATCGACCGGTCCATACCTCTCAACGAGGGTTGCCTCGAGCCGCTCGAGATCATCATTCCTCGCGGCTCGATGCTCGATCCCGTGCCACCTGCCGCCGTCGCCGCCGGTAACGTCGAAACCTCACAGTGCATAGTCGATGCGCTCTATGGTGCACTCGGTGTCCTCGCTGCCTCACAAGGCACGATGAACAACCTCACCTTCGGCGACGCCCGGGTTCAGTATTACGAAACCATCGCCGGCGGCTCGGGTGCCGGTCCGAGCTTCGATGGCTGTGACGCGGTGCAGACGCACATGACCAACTCGCGACTCACCGATCCGGAGATTCTGGAAGCGCGCTTCCCGGTATTGCTCCGGGAATTCTCGATCCGCCGCGGCTCAGGCGGCGCTGGCCGCCACACCGGCGGCAATGGCAGTGTGCGGCGTCTGGAGTTTCGAGCGCCCCTGTCCGGTGCGCTGCTCGCCAATCACCGGCGCATCGCCCCTTTCGGCCTCAAAGGCGGCCAGCCAGGCGAAGTAGGGAGCGCCCGCCTGCAGCGCGCCGCAGGCGGTGAGGAAGTGATCGGCGCCACGGCCAGTTTCAAAGCGGAGGTAGGTGACGTGTTGACTATTTTCACGCCCGGCGGCGGCGGCTTCGGTAGCGGAGTCTCCTCATGAACGAGGCTCTCTCCATCAGCCCCACCCTTGCCGATTGGCGCAAACGCTCGCCCTCTCGCTTCGGCCGTTGGCTTTTCGCGCGCAAGGTATGTAAGCGCGCCCCCTACTTCGCCTCCGTCAACCCACAATTCCTCGAGGTCCGCCCCGCCCTCTGCGTCGTCCTCATGCCCCGGCACGCCGCAACTTCCGGCTCAGCCGGCACCGTTCATGCCATAGCAGTCGCCAATCTCTGCGAGCTGGCCGTCGAAACCGTGACCGAGGTAACCGTGCCCTCCAACATGCGCTGGCACACGCGCGGCATGACCGTCGAATATCTTCGCCGCGCCGAATCCGACGTCACCGCCACCGCCCGCCTCGATAAAACCGAGTGGGGCGAAGCCACCAACGTCGCCATTCCCGTCAGCGCCGTCGACCGCAACGGCACCGAAGTCGTCCGCGCCGTTATTACTGTACGCGTCGAATCTACCCCTAACGTCGCTTAGGCAACTCTCCCAGATGGGTACGTAGACGCGAGTAAGAGAGTCGCGTACAGGTGCGCGGACGCGAGCAAACCTTACGCAGGCCTAGCCCGACCCATGCACGCAGTGCACAGCAGGCTCAGTGCGGCCCCACGTGCACAGGCCCTCGCAAGATCGAGGTCTCGATCTCCCACTCTACCCGATGCTTAGACGTAGTCGCGCGATTCACTGACACGGGCCGAACCCGGCTGGCCCCAGCCTGGTGGGTCACCAACCACGTATCAAACTCCCCCGGCTTGCTGGTCGCAAACCCAAACAGGAGATTGAACTTCCCCTCAGCAATAGTCTGAGCCCGGTTAACCCGCGCATCCGCAATAGCAAAATGACTCTCATCAGGAGAGTTCCCCACGAACGCCCCCGCCGCCGCGAGCTCGTCCAGAAACCCCTCCACCAGCGCCTGCGCCCTTTCCCAGGCAGCGGCGGTGTTGTGTTCAAAGATCACCCAGCGCGTCCCCTGCTCAATACTTGCCGCAACAAACAACGACAACCGCCGTGCCGAAAGATACTTCCAGTCGGAGATCCCACAACCACCGGCAGCAAGCGTGCGCGGACTACCCGAGAGCCTGACATTGGATCGCACTGACAGCAGCGTGTTAACGCCAGCATGCGCCAACCGCTGCCGATCCGGATCCGATACAGGCACGGCCGGCCGCAACCCGGGCCGCAAAATCGCCTCCTCCGTTTCAGCAGCAGCCCACACCGGCCAGGTGTCATCCGCCCTGGCAATCATTCCCGCCGCAGCTCCGCACGAGGCAAACGTCTCAACGCGCCCCCGCAACCGATCGAACGCCTGCACGCGCGGAAAATACATCACCGCGCTGTCGCTCCTAAACGGCCAGATGCGCAAAGAATCGAGCGCGGTGCGCGCAGAAAGCCACGCAGATGGCGGATCAACAAGCAACAGCGCCTGCCGCTCGCGGCAGAACTTCGCTGCCACGAGCAAGGTGCTCAGGCCAAGGTCGCTGTCACGGGTCAGCGGCGGAATGCACAATAAGTTGAAACGAGTCGCGCCTTTGAGGGCGAACAACCCCGTCCC
>Ga0134126_10010045_pt1 | contig 11928 bp, 6 predicted proteins | sample KB31752_FD_96881 | JGI IMG/M metagenome (GOLD analysis project Ga0134126, IMG submission 96881) | Terrestrial soil microbial communities with excess Nitrogen fertilizer from Kellogg Biological Station, Michigan, USA - KB3-175-2 | ecosystem: Environmental > Terrestrial > Soil > Unclassified ...
CTGTACTAAGAAGTTCCAAAGTTAAAACAAAGGGAGGCGAACCTGCCTCCCTTTTTTATTGCACACCCTTTTTTCGAGAAGGCGAGCTTCGCTCGCCCTGGACGGGGCAGAGCCCCTTCCCCACACAGGCACTGAGCCACGTCCTACGCAGGGGCGGAGCGAGGAGCTACTCCCACCGCAGGGCGGCGGCGGGATCCACCCGGGCGGCGCGCCGGGCAGGCACATAGGCTGCGAAAAACGCGACCAGCATCAGCAGCGCCAGCGCACTCGCGAATGCCACAGGATCGCGCGGCGCAATGCCGTATAGGAAAGCGCCGAGCACACCCGCTGCAGCGAAGGCGGCGGCAAATCCGAGGCCCAATCCGAGCAGCGCCGGTGCCATGCCCTGGCGAACGATGAGCGTCAGAACGTTGCCCGTCTCCGCCCCCAGGGCCATGCGGATGCCGATCTCGCGCGTGCGCTGGTTCACGGCGTAGGAAACCACGCCATAAATTCCAATCGCCGCGAGGGCGAGCGCGAGCAAACCGAAGCTACCTAGCAGAATGGCGGCCAATCGCGCCGGCAGCAGCGCCACATTTACGTAATCGCCCATGGCACGCTCGCCGCTAACGGCCAGGTTGGGATCGAGGTCGGCCACCAGCTTGCGGGCGGCCTCGGTATAGGCGAGAGGAGGCCCCGCCGTGCGCAGCAGCAGGTTCATGTGCGGCCAGTATTCCTGAGCTAACGGGCGGTACACGAAACCGGTGCCGTCTTCGCCCAGAGTTTCGTACTTGCCATTGGCGGCGATGCCCACCACGCGGTAGTCACGTCCCTTCGGGCCATCCAGATGGGCAATCTTGCCGATCGGATCCTGTCCTGGCCACAACTGGTGCGCCAGGAACTGGTTGATGATGATTATCGGCGCTGAACTGTCCCGGTCGGTGGAATAGAAGTCGCGGCCGGCAAGCAGAGCAATACCCATGGTCTGAAAGTACCCGGGTGCCACCGGGGACATGATGCTGACTACCGGCTTGGACCGGCTTGCACTTTGCGCCTCCGTGTCGCTCTCATCGGTGTTGCTGAGCGGCAGATAGCCGGCGAGGCTGACTGCTTGTACGCCGGGCAGACGCGAAGCTTCGCGCAACAGGGAAGCATAGAAGGCGCGGCCGGTCTTTTCGCTATAGCCCTGCTGGCCAAGGTCCATGGTGACTGCCAGCACGTGGTCCGCATCAAATCCCGGCCCCGCGCCTTGCACGGCCCATAAAGAACGCACCATGAGCACGGCGGCCACCAAGGCCAGCAGAGACAAAGCGGCTTGCGTGGCCACCAGGGCGTGCTTGAGCACGTAGCGGCGAGGCTCGCCCAGAGAGGCGGCGGACTTTAAAGCGGGCGCGGGATCGGCGTGTGCCGCCTGCGCTGCCGGAATCAGCCCGCACAGAATGGCGGTAGCCAAAGAAACCACAACGGCAAAGCCTAGCGTGCGCCAGTCCAGGCGCAGGTCAAAAGCCAGCGGCAGCGCAATCATGGGCTGAAGCAAAAGCACGAGACGGTCCAGCCACAGGGCCAGCAGCAGGCCGGCGCCGCCGCCCAGGAAGGAAAGCAGCAGGCTATGAGCGAGCAATTGCTGAAACAGTCGCGCGCGGCTGCCGCCGATGGCCAGGCGAATGGCCAGCTCGCGCCGCTGTTCCACGCTGCGCGCCAGCAGCAGATTGGCGATATTGGCGCAGGCCAGCAGCAGTACCAGGCTGACCACGCCGAGCAGCATAAGCGTGAACGTGCTAACTGCGGAGCGGAATTCCGGGCTGAGCAGTCCCGGGGGCGCAACCCCATAACGAAGTTCGCGATAACGTGGATCCTGGGCTGCTTGGCTCGCTCCCCACTTCTCCACCCACGCTCCGGCCGCGGCGGGGGTTACACCGGGCCCGAGCCGCGCGACATTCCAGAAGCTGCGGTTGCGCCTGCTGTCCAGCCATCCCGCTGTGTCGGACCCGGGATTAAGCAGGCCATGATTGGTGACAGGCACCCAGAGATCTGCCGCCAGAATGCGCTCCGTCCCTATAAAGCCGTTCGGGGCAACGCCAATTACAGTGAAGGCATGGCCGCTGAGGGGAATGAGCTTGCCGAGAATGTTCGGATCGCCACCGAGTACCGATTTCCAGAAGTTGTAGCCGACTACCACAACCGGGTTGCTGTCTATAAGCCGCCCTTCATTTCCAGAAAAGAAGCGGCCCAGGATGGGCTTCACTCCAAGTACATCGAAGTAATCGGCGGAAACCTCATAATCGGCCACCGACCGGCTGTGGGCGCCACGGCCATAGAGGACGCCGGCAGCCCAAAAAGCGGTCATGCCGGAGAACACGGGATTGTGGTCGCGGATTTCCAGGTACTCAGGATAGGAGATGTTGGCGTCGTACTGGTCAGGGCCGGCATTCTTACTGCCGTGGGCTATGGTGAGCAGCTGTTCCGGATGAGGGACGGGCAGAGGGCGCAGAATCGCGAAGTTCAGAATGCTGAAGACCGCCGTATTAGCGCCTATACCCAGCGCCAGGGAGAGCAAGGCCACGGCGGTGAAGCCGGGATTACGGCGCAGAAGGCGCAGGGCGTAGCGCAGGTCCTGGCCCAGGCTGCGCAGCCAGAGCATGCCGGCCTGATCGCGGAAGGCTTCTCTGGCTTGCTCGACGCCTCCCAGCGCCCGCAGGGCAGCGTAGCGGGCTTCGTCAGCACTCAGACCGCGGCGCAGATTTTCTTCAATGAGCAGATCCAGGTGAGTATCGAGTTCCGCCTGCAGGTCCTGCTCCAGACGGCGGCGCCGGAAAGTGCCCAACAGGCGTGCGAGCCAAACGCGAATTTGCGGCATGTGCCACCTCGGGTCAGGTGCCTTGAGGGGTTTGCAGCAGGCGGCCGATGATAGCCGCCATCCGTTCCCAGTCCGCTGCCTCGGCCGCCAGTTGTTTGCGGCCAGCGCGGGTGATTCCGTAAAAACGGGCGCGGCGATTATTTTCCGAGCTGCCCCATTTCCCGCTGATCCAGCCACGCTGCTGCAGTCGCAGGAGAGCGGGGTAGAGCGTGCCCTGGTTCAGGTGCAGAAGGTCCCCGGAAACCTGCTCAATGCGCCGGGCAATGGCATAGCCGTGCAGCGGGCCCATGGATTCCAGGGTCTTCAGCACGATCAGGTCGAGCGTGCCCTGCAGCACTTCCGCCACCTGCCCTCCTGTAGATAACCAAACGGAGCATAGGGCAGTTCCATTGGGATGTCAACAGGAGGAGCTTGCAACGCAGGGCAGGAGGCCTCGGGACAGCCGGCGAGACGCTGGCTGAAAAAAATAAGGAGCGGGCGTGAGCCCGCTCCTGAAGTAAAAAAAAAATGGCCCTCTATTTCACGCCGAAACCAACCAGTACGGCGGAACCGTCGGCCGCCTGGCCCAGCACACGGAACAGCACTCCGTAGTTGGTAGTCTTAACGCTCGCGGCAGGAGCCGCGCTGCTCCAATAGCTAAGGTTGTCGTTGAAGTTGGGCACGGCGTTCAGGCCAGGATCAATGCGCTCGATGCCCCAGTACATCAGGTCCAGCGTGGGCGCCGGCACAAGGCTGAAGGCCGCGTCGTAGCTCTGTACCCGCGTATTCCAAGGCAGGCTGCCGGTGCCCGGCAGGGGAGGCCGCATTAAGGCTTGCTTGTGGGCATCCACCACCAGGAGGTAGCCGCCGCCGGGATGAACCCCGGTCCAGTTGTCCTCATAAGACATGTCGCGATACCAAAGCACCAGCCCGGGCGCATTGTAGGAGAAGTACTTGGGCTCGTTTCCGGTGCTATCGAACTGGTACACGTTCCCGAGGCCGGTGTCAAAATTGACGATACTGGCGCCTGCATAGGGAGTTTCGAATGGTTTAGAGTTACGCCATTCGGCGAGGTAGTAGTGCATGGTAGACCGAGCACCGCTGTTGCGTGTCCAGCCCGCTGCCGTCCAGCCTGGGTCGAGGCTTTCCACCGTGTCGAGGAACAGCGGACTGCCATTGGCGACCACTGAGATGTCGTCGACATAGAAGCCGGCCAGGGTGGTGGCCCAGTCCGTCATGTAGCGGAACCGCAGTTGGATGGTGTGGCCCGCATAGGCGCCGAGGTCGAAGCCCTTCTGCACCCAGCCGCCGCTGTTACCCGTAAATCCAGGAAGGTTGGCCGAGATAGCGGGATAGCCGCCTGGGTCCATCACGTTCGTTGTCCCAGCAAGGGGCAGAGAAGTCCAGGTTGCGCCGCCATCGGTTGAGACTTGCACGAAGGCGAAATCCCAGCCCTCTTCGGTGTCGTACCAGGTCCAGAACGAGAGCGTGGCGCTGGTCTTCCCAGTCAGATTTACGGTGCGGGTCAAAGTGGTGTCAATCTCATCCGCTTTGCCGGCGAACCACTCGTTGCTGCCGCTGTGCGGCGTGTTCACACGAGTGATTTTGTTGGGAAGGTCGATGCGCAGGCCATTGAGGGTGCCACTTCCTCCCCAGCGCTCCGCCTGCTCCAGGCGAACCGCAGTGGGACCAAGGGTCTGAAGTTGAGCGATGTCGGTCACGGCGAGATTCTTACCCGGTACCAGCCAGCCCAGCGAGTACTTGCCCCAGGCGCTCATGTCGGTGGGCTGAGTCTGGGCTGGACGGCCAACCCAGGAACCGCTGGACATCAGGCTCCAGAAAGCAACGGATTCGCCGCGGCCGCTATAAGCGGTGTCGTACTCGTCAGGCAGGCCGAGGTCATGGCCGAACTCGTGAGCAAACACGCCTACGCCGCCATCCTCCGGCATCATGGTGTAGTTGTAGATGAAAAGTCCCTGAGGGCATGAGCTGGTAGTAGCTACCTTGACCCAGGTGCTCCAACTGTGCGCCCAAATGGCATCGTCGCCCTGCGCGCCACCCCCTCCCGATTGATCGGCGCCGGCATGAATGAACAGGGGATGATCAATCATGCAGTCGCCGTTGGTGTCGTAATCGGTCCAATTAATGGCATTTTGCGAGTTGATGACGCTCACAACGTCAGCGATCAGCGAGCGCGGCGTGCCGGGTTCCACGTCATCGTGACCACCCGTGGCACTGTCATCGCCGTAATAAGCTTCCGGCTTGTTGACCGTGAACCAGCCATAGGCTTTGCCGGTCACCGTGTACTTGCCGTAGGACTGTTCCAGAAAATAGTCGTGCATGCTGCCGCGATGCTCGCCAGCGTAACGGGGAGCAGCCGTGGGCATCTTCCAGCCGCCGGGGGTGAACAGCATGTCTTCGAAATGCTGGGTGCTGAAATCGGGAACATAAAGATCGAAGCTATTGTCGGGCGCGGCAATCCGGTTGTGCAGGGGTCCAGAGGCCGTCCTGGAGGCGCCCCCGACCGGCGTCCAGGTGTATGGGGAATTGCTGAACTCCACCAGGATAAGCAGAAGCTTGCCGGAACCCTGCACGGCCTGAAACTGCGGCGCGGAGGGAGCCACGTCAAAGCTGTTGCCCAACTTGCGGCCACGCAGGTTGCTGGGCATGCGGTTCAGCGCGTTCTCATTGTTTTCCACCCGGCGGCGGGCCAGGGGATTGCCCTTGTCCGGCCTTTTCATCTTCAACCGCAGGTAGGCGTTGACGGCTGCCTCCTGTTGCGCGGGCGTGGCCGTGGCCGGAATAACGCCCCGCTTGCGCAGTGCGATGGCGATTTTTTCGGGATTGGGGGGCATGGTGGACGCTTGGTCGTCGGCCGCGACGGCCAGCAAACTGGCGCCCAGCAGAGACACCAGAACAGCGAACTTCAAACACCTCATTGAGTTTACCTCCAGGATCAGGGTGAGTTAGAGGGCCGGAGTATGCGGGTACTACGCTACGTCAGGACGGATGTGAGCCTTTGTGACCGGCATCACGGGGCGAGAATATTTCGGGAATGGATTCCCAATTTGGGACAAAACGGCAGCCCCGGGCGAGAGCCTGCCCCCAGATGCCCCAGATCATCTCTTGTGCTGGGCGAAGAAGTCGGCGAGGTGCTGGCGGGTGGCGAGATTCTCGACCATCTTGACGGCGCCCCGGACGCCAACGCGGTGGGCCATGGCCATGGCCAAACCTCTTTGAAAGTGATTCGGAGGGAGAGTGAGCGGGTGTTTTACCGGGTCACCTGCCGGGTAGGAGATTGCCGGGATTGCACTTCGCGGGGCGGTCCGGGTGAGCACCTGCTGCAGCGTGGGCGCCTCGGCGATACGTGCGCTTTTGAGCATGCGGTCGGCGGGAATCTGCAGCCAGTCGCGCAACGTGGCCAGCAGGGAAGTGTGATCGTAGGGGTACGCTGTGGGCGAGCGGAACACCGTGCCCTCCTCGATCCAGGGAGAAACAACGACTGCCGGCACACGCACACCGTACCGGTCGAAGCTGAAGCCGTTATTGCCGCGGCGTTCATCGGGAGCAGTAGCGCCCCAGGGAGGGGGCTGATGGTCGCAGCAGCCGCCGTGCTCGTCATAGGTAATGAGCAGCAGGGTGGACTCCCAATGCGCGCCGCTGGCCACCGCGTTCCACACTTGCCACAGGAAGCGCTCTCCCAGCAGCATGTCGTGGGGCGGGTGCTCGTCGTGCGGATCAATGAGAAAGCTGGGTTCGACAAAGCAGTAGCGGGGCAGTTTGCCCTGGCGGGCCGCCTCCTGAAAGTCGTCGAAACCTCGGAAGTGAGGTTGCAGCAGAAGATCCCAAAGCCCGGGAAACTGTAGCTCAGTGGCCGCCGGAAGAATGCTGTCGTTGTACACGGCCCAGTCCACCTTCATTTCCGTGAGCACGTTGAAGATGGTGGGCACGTCGTAATGGAATGGATCGTAGGGCCAGTTGTTGATCTCGCCGCAGGAAGTGCCGGTGTGCACGAAGGCACGATTGGGGAAGGTCTGACACGGGCAGGAGGAGTACCAGGCGTCGCAGATGGCAAAGCTGCGCGCCAGTTGGCTGATGACCGGCAACTGCTCGGGCGTATAGCACTGCAGGATCTGTTCCGGGTCTTTTTTCGCCACCCGCTGGTAGCTGACCAGGAACCCGTTCATCGAGGGTGCCTGGCCGGGAGTGGGTGTGGTGGTGCCGAAAATCTGGAAGGTAATATCGTCAAACAGTTCCTGCGGGTCGTAATTGGGCACCTGAGAGTTGTCAGCGCCGCGTTGCACACCGACCGGATTGGCGGGGCCGCCGCCGGAAAAGTAATCCGGATTGGAGGGATTGGAGTAGTCGAGAGGCATGCCGTTGTAGTGCGGGTCGGCGCCGGCGGGAAGGAAGTGACGCGGGCGCGTGTTCTGGTTGTAGAGGAAGCCGGCTACGTTGTCGAAGGAACGGTTCTCCAGCATGACCACGACGATGTGCTCAATGTTGGATAGTCCGGCGGGCATTGAGCACATCCTACCGTAGTCCGCGAACGGCAGCGAATGTGAGCATCGCTTGCACGGACCGGGCGGTGCCCCCTCCCAACACGCGGTTTGTTATGCTGAAGTGCGCGGGGCGGGGGAGCCTTGTCGGAGAGCGGATCGCGACTGAAATCCAGCCTGGAAAGCGGAATCGCGGCAGTGGTGGCGCGGACGGAGTTCAGCGATCCGCAAGCCGCGAGCGCAATCCTGGGCCGCGTCGTCCGTCAAGTGCCCGCTGGCACGGCAGAAACCCTCATCACGCTCCTCCCGGACTCGCCCGATCCCGACGGCGCGCTTACTTCCTTTGAGCGCCTGGTGGAGAGCGGCGGGCGCGAGCTGGCGCGCCTGCTCGAGCGCCATCGCTTTTTGGTTCATTACGCGCTGGTCGTCTTCGGCTACAGCCGGTTCCTGGGCGACACGCTGATTCGCAATCCCGAACTGCTGCACAATTTCGTTAAGCAACGAGTGCTGGATCGCAGCTACGCGCCTGAGGAACTGCACGAGGCCTTTGCCCGCTTCCGCGCGCGCAGCGCCGCTCCCGGGCTGATGCCGGCGGGGACCAGCTCGGGGCAAACCGTCGCGGCGGGCACCGAGGAAATGAGCCTGGTGCTGGCCCGCTTCAAGCGGCGGGAGTATGTGCGCATCATGCTGCGGGACGTGCTGGGCATCGCGCCGCTGGCGGAAACCACGGTGGAGATCTCCGCCTTGGCGGACGTGCTGATTGAAGAAGCGCTAAGCGAGGCGGAAGTCGTCATGCGCCGCCGCTACGGTTCGCCGCAGCACCTGGATGCGGAGGGGCGGGTGGTGCAGACGCCGTTTGCCGTGCTCTCGCTGGGCAAGCTGGGCGGGAACGAGCTTAACTACAGCTCGGATGTGGATCTGCTGTACCTGTACGGCGACGGCGAAGAGCTGCCTTCGGCGGCCATTTCCAACCGCGAGTACTTCATTCGCCTGGCCCAGGTGCTCACACAAATCCTTTCGCGCATGACAGCGGAAGGACGCGTGTTCCGCATTGATTTGCGGCTGCGGCCCCAGGGTGGCGAAGGGGAGCCAGCCATAGCCCTCAGCCAGGCGCTGCGCTACTACGCGGAAACCGCCCATGACTGGGAGCGGCAGGCGCTCATCAAGGTGCGCCACACCGCCGGCTCGGCGGCTCTGGCGCGCCAATTCATTCGCGGAGTGCAGCCCTGCATCTACCGCCAGCACATCAATTTCGCCGCGATGGAAACAGCGCTGGACACGAGAGAAAAAATCGGCGCGCGCCGCCGCAATGCCTTGCTGGAATCCAGGCGCATGGACGTCAAGCTGGACCGGGGCGGCATTCGGGATATCGAATTCCTGGTGCAGTGCCTGCAGCGGGTTTATGGCGGCGCCGAGCCCTGGCTGCGATCCGGTGGCACGCTGTTTTCTTTGCAGAAACTGCATGACAAGCGCCACATTAGCGGCGCCGAATTCCATGAGCTGACCGCGGCCTATGAGTTTTTGCGCCGGGTTGAGCACCGCCTGCAGCTGCGCCAGGGCCAGCAGACGCACCGGCTGCCGGATGCGCCCGAGCAGTTGCGCATTTTGCAACGGGCGGTGGGGGCCGACAAAACCCAGCAATACGCTCCCGGCGGCATCGTGGCCCGGGTGCGGGACCGCATGGCGGCGGTGGGAGAGATTTACGAACGCATTATCCATCAACAGCAGCTGCAGCAGGCTCGCGAGGCAGAAGCGGACTTTCACCTCATGCCGCGGCCCGAGGAAAGCGGAGTGGAACAGCCGTTCCATCAACTGCTGCAGCGCGTCGGCGAAGACTCGCCTGCGCTTCATGAGATAGCCAGCCGCCCGGACCTGGACGCGGCCACGCGGCGCAATTTATACCGCTTTCTGAGCGCTGCTTTTACCAGTTCGGAGCGCTATTCCGGCGTGCTGCGCGCGCCCCAAGCCGTGGAGCGGGCCCTCGAGCTGTTTGCAAGCAGCGATTTCCTTACCGAGATTTTGATCCGCCATCCGGAAGAGATTGTTTGGCTGAATCCCCGAAGTGAAGCAAAGCCCAGCGAAGGAGCGGGGCAGCTTTTTGACCTTGAAAGCGGAAGCGAGGGGCTGACGGCTGACCCCGCATTTGAGTACCTGGGCCAAGGGCATGTTCCCTACGGAGAAAAGCTGGGGCTGTTGCGGCGTCATTACCGGCATTGCGTGTTCGCCTCGGGAGCAGCCGATCTGCTGGAGGGGCGCGCGGTGTACGACTCGCTGCGGCGTACCAGCGTGGCGGCACAGGATGCTATTCGCGCCGCCTTCGCCATCGCCGGCTCACCTGACGGGCTGGCAGTACTGGCGCTGGGCCGGCTGGGCACGCAGGAGTTCGACCTGCTCTCGGACGCGGATGTGCTGTTCGTCCGCGACGAGAGCCTGCCCTCGGAAACGGCTACGCGCACCGCCGGTCAGATTATGCAGGCGCTGGCGGCTTACACGCGAGAGGGTACGGTGTTTCCCGTGGATGCCCGGCTGCGCCCGCGCGGTTCGGAAGGGGAGTTGGTCGTGACCGGCGCTGAACTGCATTCCTATTGCGCGCACGAGGCGCAAGCCTGGGAAGCGCTGACCTTCACCAAGCTGCGGCCCATCGTGGGCTCCGACACAGCCGCTGCGCAGGCGGAAGAGTCGGTGCGGCGGTTGAGCCGGCGCTTCGCCGTTGATAGCGGCTTTACCCAGGCGGTACGCGAAATGCGCACCCGCCTGGAACACACCGATCCCATGGAGGGGAATTTCAAGACCGCGCCGGGCGCGGTGTACGACATCGACTTTATTGCGTGCTATCTGGCGATCCGGCACGGAACTACCGGACCCTGCGGCAATCTGCGGGAGCGGTTGCGCTGGCTGAGCGAACGGGAGGTGCTTGCGGAGGAGGATTGGGCCGCGCTCGACGGGGCGGCGGAGTTGTTTCGCACGGTGGAGCACGTGGTGCGGCTGGTGACGGGCAAAACCCGCAAGTCGCTGCCGGCAACCGAGCACGGGCGGCATGCGGCGGAACGATTAACCAGGCGCCTGCTGCGGCGCGAGTTTGTAGGCGGACTGGAGGCAGAACTCGCGCGCACATTCACTGAGGTGCGCCAGATCTACGACCGCATGATGGGGTGAAGCGCGCGGGCGGCAGCCTGCCCTACGCCCAGCCGAGCATCGGCGCCACAAAACAAAAAACAGGTCCTTCGCTGTGCTCAGGGTGACAATTGCGGAATGGGGATCGATTGCCGAGAGAACAGGTACAGGCACCAGGTAGTGACTCCCGATTCCTGACTACTGGTTCCTTACTGCCGAGTTCAGCCCGTAGTTACGGGCATCGCCGAACGCGGCTCCGCTGATGTGGCCAATGGAAATGAGATGTTCCACTTTGTGATGGCCAGTGCGGTGCATCAGGTAAGAAAGACCGATAGAAAGGCCGACACCGGCAGTCTCGATGCCGATGAACAGCGGGCGATTATCCACCACCCAGTTGCTGAGCAGAATTTCCTGGCGGCCGCGGTCGCGCATATTGCGGGTTGAGGTGTAATCGAGAGCGCGGAACACCCCCACGCCGGCGAAGAGCAGAGCATTCCGGCGATCCCAAAAGGTATGTGTGCGGGGCACGGGGTTGGTGGAGACGGGCACCACCGTGTGCGCGCCGGAGGGCGGCGCATCCGGGAGAACCCCAGCCGCATTTTCGAATGGTTGCGCGGCGGCGCAGCCGGCCAGCAAAAATAAAGCCAGCGCCCAGCGGCAAACGGTCCGGCCCAGCAATGGCATCGGCGCATTGTAGCAACTGGCGCGCGCTAAGCCGTAATCACCTTGGTGCCATATCCTTGGATGGCGGGCCTGCGTCACAACCCCTTGTGACGAGCATCATTTCTCCCTCCTTCCTGTATTTCCTTATAATGGCGGAGTTCGTTTAATCCTGGAGGATTGCGAGATGGCGGCTTCCTATAACGGGGTAGCGCTGCCCACAAACGGCGCCCCCATTACTTTTAAAGGCGGCAAATTTCAAATTCCCGACAACCCCATCGTTCCTTTTATCGAGGGCGACGGCACCGGACGTGACATCTGGAAAGCTTCGCGGCGGGTGTTCGATGCGGCGGTGCAGAAGGCCTACGACGGCAAGCGCCGCGTGGCCTGGTACGAAGTGTTTGCCGGGGAAAAGGCATTTAGCCAATTCAAGACCTGGCTGCCTGACGATTCCGTGGAAGCTATCCGCATGCTGCGTGTCGCCATCAAGGGGCCGCTGACCACGCCCGTGGGCGGGGGCATCCGCTCGCTGAATGTCGCCCTGCGGCAGATTCTCGACCTCTATGGCTGCGTGCGCCCGGTGAAGTACTACCAGGGCGTGCCCTCGCCGGTAAAGCACCCGGAGCGCATGAATGTGATCATCTTCCGCGAGAACACGGAAGACGTATACGCCGGCATCGAGTGGCAGCAGGGAACCGCGGAAGCCAAGAAGCTGATTGATTTCCTCAATAACGAGATGCTGAAGAACAGCTCGAAGAAAATCCGCACGGATTCGGGCGTCGGCATTAAACCGATTTCGGTGACCGGCACCAAGCGCCTGGTGCGCATGGCCATCCAGCA
>Ga0134126_10010046_pt1 | contig 11927 bp, 25 predicted proteins | sample KB31752_FD_96881 | JGI IMG/M metagenome (GOLD analysis project Ga0134126, IMG submission 96881) | Terrestrial soil microbial communities with excess Nitrogen fertilizer from Kellogg Biological Station, Michigan, USA - KB3-175-2 | ecosystem: Environmental > Terrestrial > Soil > Unclassified ...
CGTATTTCTTCGCCCCTCGCGCCATAAGCTCCGCCCACCGCTTCAGGAATGCGCGGTCGATCAAGTCATAGCGCGGCTTATCGTCCTGCGTATCGCGCACCATGCCCGACGTGAATTCTTCGCGTTTACCGCTATCCTTCGTTTCAAAAGCCATTAGCGCACCGCCTTTTCGTATTCCGGCACGTCCCCGTTCGCTTTCACTTGCTCGTCCTCGTACGGGACGCCATACCGTCGATAGAATTCGTCGGCGATGTTCTTGAAAACCCCAGTAATCAGGGCAATCGTCCAATAACGGCGGGCGGGATTAACCTTAAGCGCGAGACGTGTACACGAATAGTTGAGGAGACCAGCAAATGCGCCGTCGTATCCGTATGATTCTGCAACCGTGGCTATTTTTTTTGCGAGCGCATCTATCTCTTGGTCCAGTGTCGTACGATCAACCGGTTTAATGTATGGCATATCTATACCTCCGCGTAGTTAGTGGCGATAAAATCAACTGCTTCCTCGACGGTGGGGAAAATCGCATCCGCCTTAATGTTCCAGAAACCCATCAGCGCACCGACCGCCCGCTTAGGGGCGACCAGAACCACCGGAATGCCAAACTGAAGTGCTAATCCGAACTCTAAGCCCGTACCTTCGCTCGGCGTGTCGCCGGTGAGTACTAAAAGGGCATCACAGGTGCGGATCGCATACTCATCCTTAGCGACATACGATTTCATGGTTACGTAATTCATTCGCAAATCGACAACGCTAAGGGGATCAAGCGACTCGGTGGTTGCCGGGTCTACGGCCTCTAATCCGGCGTCCTCGCACAGGAGCGTGGCTATCTTGCGTTCTGACAGCACCTCCGCGCCCATTCGCCCCCCCATCTTGCCCGCCAGGTAGACCCTAAACATGCTCAACCCCTTTCCAGCAATCCTCGTGCTGGACCTCGATGCATTCCGTCGGTGAATCTATGGCATATGCGATACGACTCGGTAACTGGCGGTAGGCCGTCTTTACGGCTGCGATCACGTTGTCGCCGTCCACGAGCGGACGACCGCAATAGGCGCAATGCTTCACCATGGTCGGTCAATTTCCAGCATGAAGCGTTTAAAGTTAATCCAGCAAATCGGATGAAATCCGAGCTTGCATTTACGATGGCACCAGAGGCATTTCGTCATACGCCGAGCCTCGCCTTGATAATCTCGAAATACTCGGGATTTTGCTCAATACCGATATACTCTCGGCCCGTATTCTTAGCTGCGAGCAGCGTTGTACCGCTACCAGCGAACGGATCGAGCACGATTCCGCCGGTCGGCGTTTTCGTGAGCGTGCAGAGGTATTCCATGAGCTTCAGGGGTTTGACGGTGGGGTGATGGTTGGCGGATGGCTCCGGCGCGTCGCCGTCTCTGCGCGTGATATGCTGCCCTGAATTTTCGCTCACCATTCCACTCGGTCTTTGGGGCAACCCCTCACACCCCCGATTGCGCTCGGTCCGGCTCGCCTTCGCACAGTAGAAGAAACGGGACGCGCCGCCTTCGCTTGCAAAAGTTTGTGCAGCCGGTTTTTTATTTCCGAACATTCCACCAAAAGAACTTTGTCCGCCGCCATGCGATTTAAGCGTCCCGCTCTGCCCATCCAGCATCGCCGCCGCCTCTTCGTCCAAGAGCAGGTTCGCGGGCCAGCGGCCTTGCGGGTTCGAAGTGCCATTTCCGTTATGACGCGCACCGCCTTCCCCGTCACTCGCCCAAATCCCCCCATTGCGCTGGATAGTGGCAGACTTAATTTCATCAGTCCCAATCCGCCCCCCATCCACATTGATCCCCGCCACTCCCCACTTCTCCGCGTTCTCCGCGAATGTGCCGTCGAGTGGTTTCATGGCGACGATGATGGGTTCCCATGCGGGTTTCAAGGCCGTGCCCCAGCCGTTCCATTGCTTTGCGAGGCCGGTGGCGGGGGCTGTTATCGTAAGCGTCTGGTGTTCTTGGCCTTCGTCCAGACCACGATCAAATGCCTTACCGCCTTTCACTTGTGATGCGGGCCGGTCGTTAGCCGATATGCCGACAACCTCCCGCTCCGCCCCCTTCGCCTTATCAATCGCCTTAGAGATATCGAGCGACTTCGGAAACCCCGAGCCGTAAAGCCACATCATGCAATCGCGGATTTCCCAGCCGGAATCTTCGATAGCGGCTGTCATGCGGTGGAAGGTGCGCGTCCCGCCGAACGCTAGGAGCATTGCGCCAGGTTTCGCTACTGCTAAGAATTCCTTCCAGAATTCCACGCCTGGAACGCCCTTATCCCAACCCTTACCCATGAACTCTAGGCCATAGGGCGGATCGGTAATGATCGTGTCAACCGAGTTATCCGGCAGCGCGGAACGCACTTCCCTACAGTCGCCCAAATAAATATCGCTCATCGGCTAAAGCGTCCCCTTTACGATCACGCCTTCAGGCGTATCGATGACTGAGGCGTAAAAACTCTTTGCGGCAGAGGCTAAGGTGCTTTTCGTGTGATGAATAATTGATTGACCGTCGTCGAGCTTGCGAACAGTTAGGCAAAACTCTGCGGCGGCGATAACGCCTACGCTGCCCATCATGCGGAAGGCCGACGGTTTCTCGTTAGCGTCCATATCCTGAAAAACCATCTTCGACTCATGGTTGATGAAGATGAACGAGCAGCCGACCTCATCGCGCAACGCTTTAATGCGGTTCAGTACGCCTTGAATCGCCATGCGGTCGTTCTCCGGCGCACCGTGGAATGTGGCGAAGCTGTCAACGATTACGAGATCCGGCTTATACTCGGAAAGCTCGGCGCGGAATGCCTGATACGACTGGTCCGAATCTAGCCTGGTGGTTGTTCCACACTTCACGGAAAGTTGGGAGGCTAAGGCGGTAGGTGTCAACCCTTTTGCCGCAATCAAAGCAGTAAAACGCCTTTGCGTTTCGCCCTTGAACCGCTCCTGGTCGATAAACAGCACCCGAGCCGGAGAGACCGGAAAGAGTCCTAGCCACGTGCCTCGGCCAGTCGCACACTCCACAGCCAAGTCCATTAGAGTCCACGTTTTGCACGTTTCGGGCAATCCAGCTACGAATCCGATTGACTGTTTGGCTATAAAGGGTTGGCATATCCACTCCACTGTTTGAGGTTCTTTTAAGAACTCGTCTATGTTTTCGCATCTGGCGCTATCTCTAACGTTAGGCTGATATCGTGCCCATGCGTTTTTAATTTTGTCTTCCAGATGCCCCGGAGTCGCACCTGCCCGAACGGCGTGAGGTTGCAGCAAAACCAATGCGTCCGCAGCAGCATATCCGTCAGCGCGGAGCTTAGAACAGACTCGATGTAAGGTGGTATCGATGTTCCCATTACGCATATCCTTCAACGCTTCCGCTATCCATCCCTCCTGGTTGCCAGGGGCGGTGTAAGTCGTCGAGCCTGAAAGGAAACATCGGGGCAAAACTGGAAGTCTGTTCGTCGGAAGTATTCCTCCATGCGAACTGTAAATGCGCCCGTTCGGATGTACACTTGGCGGCAAGATTCCGTACCCGCCTTCGCCGCGCACATCTACGCCTTCGGCTAGCTTGCTTGCGCTGTTTCTTACTGTTCCGCTTTCTGGCCATCGATACCATAACTGCAACCCCCCGTCTTCCCGCCCTGTAGTAACCGTCATGGGCGAATAAAGCTTGTTTTTATGTCCCCACTCCCGCGCTTTCGGCCCGTCTAAGTCGACGACGCAAACACCCGCCCCTGCGCCAGTAGCAGCCCCAATATTTGCAGTGGGGTTCCGAGTCCACCACGACCGGACCTCGTTGTCCGTAGGCGGCCGTTGGGCATACTGATTCCAACCTGTCGGTGGCGGCGCTTTCTGGCGCGTAGGGAGCGGGATAACGTTGTACCCCCGCCCTAAATACTGTCGAGCGAAGCGCATCAAGCGGCCTTCCCCAATACATCGGCGTTATAGTCCGCTAGACGCTTTAGGAACTTTTTGAATACCGTTTTCGTGAGCTTGTATTCGGCGGTTAGGAGCGTGTGAACCGGTTTATCTTTCGACACTAGAACAATCACGCCGCGTTTGATTTTCTTACCCGTCGTTTCCTCGTACGCTTGCGCATAGGCCGATAGCTGCAACTCCATATCGGGGTAGAGCCCGGCCCCCGTCTTCCAGTCGAAGATGACGAGCTTTCCGTCCTGCTCAGCGATTGCATCGAGCGTACCGGCGTAACCGTATTTGCGGCTGATAACCTTCAGTTCGGTTTCGACCGGCAACAAATGAACGCCATCTAACCACTGCTCGAAACGCGAGAGCATGTTATGTACGCGGCCATGCGCCAGGACATTTCGTCCCCACAGCAGCCCTTCCGCGCCCTCGTGGAACGCCGTGCCTATCGCATTCGCGGCAGCGGTTTTACGTTCCGCTCGGACGCCCCACTTGGCCCGCCATCTCTCTAGCCATGGTTTAGGCGGGTGACCCAGCACCGTCGTAACGGAGGGGTACAGAATACCGTCAATGATTGTTTCGGTGTGTGGCACTAGCGCGTAACCACTTTTGCCAAAACGACAAGGCCGACAAACCCGAGTGTTACGCCGAGAAACAACAGCGGAAGGCCGATGTAGTACAGCAAAGCGCATTTGACAGCGAAGATGAGCCAGTGGGTAAGTGCGGGACTCATTGCGCGGCCTCGTTCACGTACACCAATCCCTCGTCGGCGGTTTTTCGTACAAGCGCCATATACTCTTCAAGCGTAGGCGCGTACTGCATAAGCGCGGGACTCTGTAACGCGGCCTGAAAGAGCCCTTGACGCGATATGCGGCGGTCCTTGGCGGCCCAATCCGCATTAGTCATTTTCTTATCAGTGACAACGTTCTCCGGTTTGATGGGCTCGGCTTTAACTACGACATTCACGGCGTCGGCAACCGTCACGGGCGACGGCTGAACGTTTACGGTTGTATGCTTAATGAGTGGCATTATTCGCCCTCCACGCTGAAAAGATGCGGCGGATTACCTTTTACGTTTTTGCCGAGGCCGAGGTACTTAATCGTTATGGTCTCGCCCACCGGCACTTTGGCAAGCTGTAATGCCAAACGAGTCGGCGGGAAGATATCGACTTCCGCATTCTCGGCGGGCGTAACTTCCTCACCGTCCGCCGTGAACTTACAGTCGGCGTCGATAGCCTGAAGCGTGTAAATCGTTTTCTTCCCGAACTTCGTTTCGACTTCCCGGCTACCACGCATAATGCCTTTCAGCATCGCGCCTTTAACTTTAATCTCAGCGGTAGGCGCAAACGTTGCGCCGCCGTCCGTGTATTTTTTACCCATTGTTTTTAGTCTCCCTTTCCGTGAAATAACCAGCGGTCTTCGCAACCAAAACTCTCGCTACCTCGTTAAAGTCAGCGCCTACGGCAACAAAATAGCCATCTGTTGTCATCGTAACTGTCCGAACGTTTGGAACATAAACATCGCCGTACTCCGTCATAAACCTTACTGTGTGAAGGTCCATAGTTCTCCTTTCAGAACTTGAAGCAGATGCCGCCCGTAGACGTCCCACGATTGTCGATACCGACATACAAAGACGTGTTCGACCAGACGTTAAAGCTCACCTTGGCACCTACGCGGGCCGAGAATGGCCCGGAGATCGTAAAGCCGACAAACGGGCCAAGCTCCCAACGGTGCCAGTAAAGAAGGTCCAGGCCGAGCGCAACACGCGCCCGATCCGAATATGCAAAGCCGAGCCACGGGGAAACTTCCGTCCCCCACGTTCGGGCATCGACTTTGATTGATCCGTCTTTTTTGATCTCCACTGCGGCATGCGGGGGTAGATATACAGTCCGTCGGATAGGTTGACTAGAGGCGTTGCTTCCGGGTCGGCCTGAGTGGGCAACCACTGTAGTGATCGTGTGCCGTTGCTCGTCGACGATAACTTTCCCGCTATCTTGCAGCGGCAGACTTTGGCTTGATATCTGCTCATCGGCACGTCGGTCAGCTTTATGGCGGGCTCGCCATCCGTATACAAGTAAACCTGTGAGAATCGACGCATAGATTACCTTTCTTGTGTTTGTCATGAGTTTTTCGGTCCCTTACCACCGGTATTGGAATACGCGAAACTTGCAATGGCCGAGGCGTAGAACGCGGCCTCCGACGACGTTAGCGGCGGCTTACCGAACGCGGCGAGCGCAACGCGAGCGATAAAAACGCTCGACATAACCATCATTATCGCGTCACCGTCCACGTCCATAAGATCCTGAAGGTACTGCCACGCGGCTTTGATCTTCGCGCTCATACGCGCCCCTGCTCAATCGCTTCTTTGCAATAGGCGGTAACAAACTTAATGGCGCGGTCGTGATAAGTTCGGACGGTATCTTTTGAGAGGCCGAGTTGTTCCGCAGCCTGGGAAAGCGAAAGACCGCAGCGCATCGTTAGGTCATAAACCGCAGCCTGACGGCCTTGGAGATGCTCGACGGCCTCGGCCAGAATCTCTCGCGCGGCGATGGGACTAGGCTCCTCGAATTCCGACGCGGCCAACTCGTCGGGGTCGATGACGACTCCCCACTGCTCGCCGCGACTTAAACGTCCGTCGGCTATCCAGCGCATGTGTTCACTTAAGCCATCTTTTTTCAGATATTTGTTTCTGTCAGGACTATTCAAAGTAGTACCCTCTCACTAGTATATGACCAAACGGCATTTCGTGTGACAGGTACGCCGTAGTTTTTAAGAATTTTCTAGTTTACGGGCACGTCTAATCTTTGAACGCTCGCGTTTCTTATGGGTTTTGTTTTCCACAAATATTCTGGAACGTTCTGCCTTTCGCACCTTGCGATTGGGCGTCGTCGCGGCTTTCGGATAAGCTATGTAACTCATTGGTTCCCCCGGACTAGATAGACATTACGCCGCTGCACGCCTACGGCTTTTTCCTCGGCCTTGGTAAAAACCAGCAGATCGACCGCGTTCGTTATGCGGGCGTTCATGCAATCGTTCACTACCCGAAATCCGAAACCGTCGATATACAGGACATCTCCATAACGCACACGCCCGCTTTTTAATAAGTCCTGACTTACGGCTACGCCGTGGCGCGTAATACCGTCCCCTTCCGCCGTAGTACACGCGAACCGTCCTTTACAGTCGGGGCGTGTCTGGGCGGGTGTTGCCCGATAGCTCGTTACTGCCATGGATAAACCGACTAGGATTACGGTCGCTGTCATGCTTCCTCCTCCGCCTCGATAATTTCCTCTCCTGCGTCGACACAAGCCGCGCAAACGGCATCCTGCGGTAGCCCAACAAACTCACCGCCATCAAACCGGCAAAGTGGGCAATTCATAGCAGCCGGTACTCTTTCAATCCCTGCATCGATAAAGTGCTGTGGTGAAACGGGCTGTTGTGCAGCACGTGCCAGTAGGCGACCTTTCCGCCCTGAAAGTCCTTCTGCCAGAACGCGAACACTACGCGGGGATGGTTTTCGGTGCAGCGGGGGTTGTGGTTGCGCGAAGTCCACTCGGACCCGAACGGGCGAATGCAGCCTAGTTCTTTGCGCTCGTCTGGCGTTGTTAAGGCCACAAAACCGTTGGTTAAGCTCACAACGAGATACCTAACCGCGAGATCAATAATGCGGTGTCCGCAACCGCAATCGCCTTAACGTACGTTATGGCAAGCTCCATTTTTCTCTCGTGGCTAACGTTTGGTTTACGTTCGTGAAGTCGCGCATACTCCTTCAAAACATCGTCAACTACTTCAGCGTGTATGTATCGACTCATTTTATAACGCCTCCAAGGATTTAACACGGACGTAATCTGTTTGTAACCTTCTCGTAACAACCACGTGTTAAGCTTAACAGGAATAGAAAATATGTCAATAGATGTTTTCTTTAGAAAATTAGTGTTACAGAACTTAATGAGATGTTAATTAACGAATTGCCCTAGCCACCACTTATGAAGTACAGTATTTTTATAGAAAAGTAGGATTGACAGTAATAAACATTTACCCCTATAATTCCCCACGGAGGTATAGAAAAATGAACGGTAAGAAATGGATGACAGTACTAGAAACAACTAATTGGGAGTGGATCAAATCCACAGCAGCGAAGGCTGGGGTTAGTGGCTCGTTTATTATTAACCGGCTGATCGGTATGCAAGCTCGCAACAAGTCCGGAGAGTTCGAGTCCGGTTTACGGCAAGCGAAGGTTGAGCAGAAGTTACGAAAGCTAAACGACAAGAAACTCGCTATCGCGGCTGAGGAAGAGGCGCTAGCAAGAGAACTGAAGCGGGATAGTAAGGACGGAAAGGTTACGACTCGTGTGTGACTTTGTGTGCCACTTGGCTATTGCGGAATGTTACGGGAATGTAAACTCGTTTTCGTCGAGCTAAAAGGGCTCGGCGGAGGTAGCAAAATTCCCCTAGCGAAGTCAAGCTAAATTTCTACGGGAAAAACCTCTTCCGGGTTACTCTTTTCCGTCGAGGGCGGGGGTATTTGTGCCACTTTGTGTGCCACTTACCCCCGTGGCTTCATCAAGCAGCTTCTGAGTGGCTTTAACCATCGGAGCTATCGTCTGCGCCTGGGAGCGGTCGCCATCTAGGTACCACCGTTTGGTTGTTTGACTACTGGAATGACCCGCCTTGCGCGACAGGTCGTCGGCGCTAAATTGGGTCTCGATAACCTTCAGCCCCCACTTCCTTAGATCCCTGAACTGCAGATCACTACATCCGGGTTTTCCGCTCTGCGTAAGAAGCTGCGACGCTTTTAGGCGCGTAGCTTCCCATCGATCGTCGAAGTTAACGAACGGCTGTGAGGACCATTTAGGCTTAACGATGGCCGGGAACGTTATCCGCACGTTGGTTTTGCTCTGCACGAGAGTGATTAGACCGTCTTTCTCCTCAACGTCGCCCAGAAGCTTCAGATCGTTCTTTCGAAGACTGGTATGTAACTCCGTTTCAATGATGGCCCACATACCGGCATCGCCGCGTATGTAGGCGGCATCCTTCAGGGCCTTTAGTATCTCGGGCCGGTAGGGGTAGTGTCGTGGAATTTCTTCAAGGTCAGGCAAGAGCTTACAGGGATTGATCGCCGCCCCGTTCTTATCGACCGGCATCTTGACCGGATCTATGATCTCACTTTCGATCCAAAACCGGAACATGTTAATCAGGCTGCTTAGAATTGCAAGCTCTTTGTTCACGGTACCGTTCGCTACACCGTCGTAACTTAGGCGCTTCTTACGGTACAGAATCAGATGCTTTAGTTTAAGGGCGTCGATGTAGTAGGCGTCAAAATAGGAACCTAGCGCACTAAGGGCGCTACTATTTCCAGTGTAGTCGACGCCCCGAGGCTTACCCGTTTTAGGATTCGTATATTCTATAAAATGCTTCTGCCAGTAGATGCGGCGGGCGTCTGAAAACTTGAGGCGCTGTGCGGTGGGTCGTAGATTAAACGTACCAAGCCGCTGCTTTAAACGAATGTCGTCTAGGGCGATCCGCGCTATGCGTTCGTTCTGCGGCGTATGGAGGCCGCAGCCCTTATTGAACGGACCCTCCTCGGTTTTAAGCCGAATGATAAGGTACGCGCCACGCACGCACTTCAAGCCGCGCGGTAAGATTGAGCCATGCGGACACGTTTCTTTTATCACTTGCATCGCCTCCGTTAGTTTTGTACTATTCACTAACTATACTGTAATCGGCTATTTGTCAATGGTTAGATTATCTCTTATACTGGTTCCCATGCCTGGGGCCCATTACTACGCGAAAAAAGGCTACAAAAAGCCTGTCACCGTCTACATTCGCGTGTCGACATACGAATGGTTACTGTTCCAGGCGCAGCAAAACGAATGGAGCTTACAAACCGTGGTGCGCCGGTATCTGGAAGACGCGGAAAGCAAGGGTCTACCGCCGCCGATGAACCGGCAGAACCAATAATCACTTCCCTGCCGCCTTGCGCCACGCTGTTAGGTACGGATGGCAACAATCGTTTAAAACTGTTTCCGTACTGAAATGATTCATGGCCTTTTCCGCCGCTTCTAGTCGGGCAATGAGGGCGCAGCTTTTACAGTTCGCCGCATACTCGCTAGACGTATGCTGATGCTGGCGTTTGATAGTCTCGAAATCGTCGTCGGTGAAGGTCATGCGTCCTCCTAACCATCAATCTTCAAATGTTCCTGGCTTTGCACGGGCCCACGACTGGATAAATGCCGCCTCTTGGTAGTCTGGAGGTTCTAGTGCCATAGTTCTCCATTAGCTTCTTGGGCTATACAAACTACTCCTCAAATTGTTCAGGGCAATCGCATTCCCACGTCGGATTTCCGCACTGTTCGCAACGTCTACCCGGTCCCCATATTTTCGGTCTTTTAGAATCCTCCATCATCCCTCCAACATCGTCGATTTTCTACGACGATAAGTCTTGCCAACGACCCTCCCTAAAACCATCTGACTAGCTGTCTCAGCTACACACCGCGTGATGCTTTCCAGACCTCTAAGCAATCGCACATGGAACATCCGCAGTTCTCATCATTTAGATGCGCCATTTCAAAGCCCTTTGCAATCTCTTCGGCGGCCCCTAATCGCGTAAGAAGGGCATAAAAGTCATCCCCGCTGATCTCATAAGTACCATTCATTTCGATCTCAACCTCAGCATCCATTTCTATTGCGTGTAATTTGTCGTCGGTAAAAGCCCGTTGGGAATCTGTTGGCACTTGAATAGACCTCCTGTAGTTTTCCGTTTATGACGGTGAAATCCGTTGACTAGCTTCTAAGGCTACTTGCGGGACTCGTTTCAGCTATGGCCGACGTGGTCCCGCGAATAGACCTAACCCCTCGTTTTCTTTTTACACTTACGACAAATCCCGTCGGCAGGACCGGCGGTATTTTGCTCCTCGTGTCCGCACTTAATACAGATAAAAACGGTCATTTCACCCCCCGCACACGCAATCACATGTAGGTTCCCCGCAATGTACCCCGTCCTCGTGACGCGGATAGTGCTTGCAAGAGACACAGGTCCACCGCACTTTCTCGTAGGCGGCGAGGGCGTTCATAAGTGGCTTAAAATCTAGCGGCTCCTGAATCAACTTGTCCCAATTCTCCTGCGCTGATTCAAACGTCTGCCCGTCTACCAATTTGCTCTTATGGTCGATGCTCATGCTTGTAACAGCGTCTATTAGAGGCTTCGCAGCCTTCGCCAGCGCGTTAGCAGCTTGTAGCTCATCCACCACATCTAACCAGCTACGATATCCCAACGTTTCCCATGGCCTGATTTGGCTCATTTTCCATTCCTCACTTTCTCGTAGTTGGCTACGGCGTCTTCCAGCTTGCACCAGCCACAATGACGATCCATGCAAACGCACGGGTTACGTCTTGTGAAAGCAACGGGCAGAGCCTTCGCCAGCGCGTCGGCGGCTCGAAGCTCAATCTCATATTCATGCGGACATTTGTCCGATGGCGGGATCACCGGAATGTTTTCCTTGCCACATTGCGTACATACGTTCATTTCTCGTCTCCGATCTTGCTATAGAATCGCGTCAGAAATTCATTGATATACATTTAGGTCACTTTTTGAGGGCGCGAATATTCGTGGCCGCTGCGCTCGCCGCTTGTGATCCTGCTATGCCCGCGCCGCGATATCCGGCATTCGCATAGGCTTGAAAATAGTTTGAGGCGATGTCTTCAGAAACATTCGCCGCCTTCTCAATTCCCTCGGCAAAGCCCCAGGCGTGGACGGCGCGGAGAGCTGTCTTAATGCCTTGGTACATATCGTCGAAGGCATCGGCACTCACGTTGTAGCTATCCTTCTCGAATGCAGGCTCTAACACGCCGTGGCAAATCCGCTCCGCCTCTTTCTCAAACCAACCTTCGGTTGAACCAACGCTACGCGTTTCGTCGGGGGTCATCAGTAATAGCCCTCGAATAACATCTGCGTCCGCCCGCACTTTTTGCAAGTCGCGTTGGCTTGATCGACCGGAGGGCCGTCATAGGTGAATC